>Ga0209796_10000677_pt1:0-17500 | contig 18849 bp, 12 predicted proteins | sample AgamicOrSfrz_FD_187167 | JGI IMG/M metagenome (GOLD analysis project Ga0209796, IMG submission 187167) | Agave microbial communities from Guanajuato, Mexico - Or.Sf.rz (SPAdes) (version 2) | ecosystem: Host-associated > Plants > Phyllosphere > Phylloplane/Leaf | place: Guanajuato...
AAAGCCTGGTAGATAAATCTATCTTAATGCTTAGCCTTAACGGATAATTTTATATCTAATGGCTGCTTTTAGACCTCCCTTTTTTTCTATTTATTATGTAATTACGTAAAGGAGCGAAAAGCCACAAGACTAATAAGGAGAGGAGCGAAGCAGCTCTTAAGACTTGCTTTCCTGATGTAGATTATCAAGTGGATGAGAGCGTCTGTGATCCCCGATTCCATTACCGTCCACTGACGTGGTACTTCGTCTCACTCAGAAGAGAAGGGATAGATCTAATCTAAGGGAATACCTCCACTTGCTCTTTTGCTTGCTTCTTTAATAAGAATAAGAGATAGTCAGACATCAAGATCAAGCTTTTCTTTCCCCTTTCTTTGATGATTTCAGGGCAATTCTTCGCACTGTATACTCTATCGCATACGTACTGGGGCATTCGCCTCACCCTACCCCAAAATATGAAGTGCTTGGTCCTGTAGAAATGGTCTTGCCTTAAGAAAAGAAGGACCACTAGTTCGCCAGAAGCAGGATCCATCGGCTGACGCTTGACCCCGGGTTCGGGACTTCCCAAGTCACGGAGTCTTTGACAAAGTTGTAAAAATGTACCCTAATTAATATAGATTCTATATATTTTCCAAAGGCTTATAGTTAGTAAGACAGGTGTCAGTACCAAATACTTAATAAGTAGTGGACTACTAGTTAACGCACTACTAAAGCGGGGTAGCCAGCATGCGCACATCATGATTTGCCAGAAGAGCTCAGAGCTCAGCGAATGGAAGAAGCAAGCATGGATAGTGCGAATTTGGTTGGTAAGGAAAAGTGCTTTGTTGGACTTGTTCCCAGGGTGAAAATCAAAGATCTTTGCTTGCAACGCGTTGATTGCAACAGAAAGAGACTGGGCATCTATCACAGGCCGGTCGAAAACATGAAGCAAAAGACACGCGGTTGAAGATGGGAAATAAGAGACGTTAGGAAGGCCGAAAAGGACTCAAAAGAAAGCGATCGACTGAATACTTGACACGTGAGGAGCGACGTACCTCAAGAGGTGGAGAGGCATCTGGTTCCGGGGTAGGAAGTGACTCCGCTGCTTCCACGCTTGGTGCACTGCATCATCAGACGATTTGTCAGGTCTCTCTTCCTGTTAAGAATGGGATGGGAGGGCCAAAAGACAGAGAAATTTTTGAAGTTCAGGTGAACCTCAGTCGAACTCGGAGGACTCTGCAAAGAGGATACGGGAAGAGGAAGAACACAACCTTTATCATTGCTCCCACACCCTATTGCTTGAGGTTGGAGACTTCTGAAGTCCTTCAGAGTCAGATCTTTCAAACTACTCTTATCGAACTGAGTTTTGATCATAGCATGGAATTTCTTTAAAAAATAAGGAAAAGACGCATAAATTTCCACACAAATAAAAAAGTAATTATCTTAATCTCCTCAGTAAGGAAGTCAGCATGAAGAGTAGTCCAATTGTACTAGCAACATAACTGAAACCAGCAGGAGACAAAAGAGAAAATAAAGAGGAATTTTCTATTTATGCCAATACAGGCGAAGTAAGAGAAAAAAGCTAGTATCAAGTACATCGAAGAAAGTTATTCGCCCGGGAATAGAATTGGAAATAGTGATTGATCAATCAACCTGTAAAGGAAGTATGCGAAACCAAGGAGAAATAAGTGAGAAGCGAGCGAGACACAGGCTAAGCGGGCTAGTCAACTGCATAAGAGTTAGCGTCTACGGTTAGCTCAAGACTTTTACAAGCGAAACTACCTCAGTAGGCTATCTTTAGATGATGACAGGACGTTTAGGGTGGTCAAGACATATACACTTGAGACTGAAGGGCTCATTTAGTCACGAATAACGCGATTGGACTGAAGCATCTAAAGGAGACTGTACAGTCTATTTTAGTATTTCTCCCTTTCACTTGTATGGCTTAAAACATCCATTCTATTGGTTCCAGCTTTCTCTATTGTACTAATCTCCACAAGTCACTCTCAGCGAAAAGCCATACTTCTTCAAGGTAGGGAATGGAAAGAGAATAAGCCTTTATTCGCACTTCTATTCATTAGAGGGAGTCCGTTAGCTTATTGATTTGAGAAAGACGCTTCGAATTCGTTACTCCATGCGGTAGATCCACAAAGCTTACCTCCTTCTTTCGAAAATGATTTATGCAAAGATGTATGGTATCGAAGCAAGGGGATAGGGACTTGAAGATAGGCTATAAAGTCAGCCTTGTACTCTCACAGAGCAGTTTTCCAACTAGATCGACTGGCTCAAGGCTTGAAGTTTTGAAAAGGAATCATTCACGAGGCTGGGCTAGCACTCAATCCCATGAAACTTCTCGCTTATTCTGAAAATGCTTTCCAAAATGAAAGAGAGGATCGTAAGCTTACAAAGCAAGATCCATAATCTTTAGCTGTCAGCTTAACGCTGACGCAGAGTGGGTAACACAAAAGGCAGTTCGAAAGCTTTCGAAGCTAACTAGTTGCCTTAGGCCCCAACTGAGAGGGAGTGCACTTTCGTAGTCGACTCCAATTCCACTTGAAATAGTGCTTTTCGTCAGAGGCTGAAAGGTAGCGCACTTCTATTTGGTGAGTGGAATCCGAATTGGAACTGTAAATGAGCTCTTTCTTCTTTGAAAACAAATAAATAGAAAGGCATACACGTAAACATAAGATAAAGCTATTAGCCTTTCTTGCTTGGGATGAGCCTAATACCGTAACTTTTTAGCTCTTGTGAATTCTACCCAATTAGCTTATACGCCAAAGTTGTTTGAATAGTTATCTAAAGAGGTAGGAGTTTGCACCTCTAATTGAATTTCCAGCCATTGATCTAATTGCAGTTCTAGGATCTAGGAATGGTCCACCAATAAAATAGAAAAGTTGGCAGACATCAAAATGGAATGCCTCTACCAGCTATTCTTGAGCCAATTGCACTCCTAAGGAAAGCTCTTATAGAATCAGCAGCACACAGCGCTTAGACCTAAAGGATACCTTTTAAAACCTGCATAATCTATAGGTATCAATCTGAAGTATGCTAAGAGAAAGGAAGCATTCAAGGCAAAGAATAAATTAGTTGCCCTACTCAAAGGTTTCAGGTGAACCCGCTAACATCGATATTTTTAACTGAAATCCGAAAGCCTCTGAGTTCTAACTAATCGACTCTATAAAAAAACTCAACTCGAGAACGCTAAAAACTTACTTTATTAGGTTTAAGTCTTGGGATATGGCTGTAACATATAGACGGATTAGCTAATGATGTTTTACCTTCTTGGCACCAAGCCTTTTGGCTTTTTTTTAGCAACCAAGATTAAAGATGATCTGATAGCCCTCGCTTCTCGAATAACCGTCGGGTTGTCTTTGGTGAGTGGTGCCCCCTTGAGCAATTAGATCATGTTCTGGCGAGGGGGTAAACGAGTGCTAGTGACTGACCGGCTGGACTAGATATGTGTAATACGATCTACAGACAGATCCCGACCAATACAACCGCTGACTTTTCTTGCCCGCTTTTAAAAGCAAGAGCGTTACACTAAGGTCGAATGCTCCTTATCTAATGCCCCTGCTCCTATAATAATAATAGGTTATAGAGACAGAGATCCTTTGCCTACCCTCAGCTCACTGAACTCTCTATCGAGTTCTTGATACCGAGGGGCTGAACTAGCTGACCACACTAACGGCATATAGACGATGACGATCTTGACAAGTGCGTTTGAGATAGTTGAGCTTTCCAACCAGTCTGTGATACATTCTCAGATGATCAAGCAGATCACCATCCGAACACATACATATTACGAACAAGTAAAGGATTTGGCTCAATCGGGCTGGATATAGGCCTTTCTCCCAACTTACTATTACCGACTGTTTCTACTCTACTACATCGAGCGGATCGTGAAAACATGAAGTAATGGAAAGTTTTTTTTTTAGAAGGCAAAGTCCAACCTCGACCGACCTAGTCGACCAGGTATGTTACCTTATGTTACCTGAAGTATGTTACCGCGACAATTCATGTGTTTCCCTAACTTGCTCCAGAAAATGAATTGATTTACCATCCATGAAGGAAGTAGCAAACCCTCAAGGTCATCGAAAGGATTGATTCATGCACATCTACGTCTTTTCTTTTCCACGAGACTTGTGTTAAAACACACCATATCTACCGGATCATATTTATTTACAATATATACTCTAATTTGTGAATTGGGAAGCTTTCAGTAGCATGGTTATAAGCTTTTATAGCACTTACTATCTTATAATGTCTTATTAAAGTACTTAGTATTTGTATTTAGGTACACCCCTATGAATATGACACATAGAGATTGATTCAATAATGCCTTGAATTTAATTGAATTAATAATTAAAGCGGATTCGAGCTCGCCCGCTCGTTCGGCTTTTTTCCGAAGGTCTATAAACCGAGAAGGGCTGCCGTCCGATGGGTACACGAAAGTGACATGAGTTCACCGGGGCAACAAATTCGTCTTCTGCGTTGAAGTAAGCCCCACAACCCAAAGCGGCGAAGAACAAATAGAATTTACTGAAATTGAATTCTCCGTGAAGATGCGGAGTAGAAAGGAAGAACCTTTCCTCATTCCAGATTCGTCACTCTTCATAAATGGATCCCTCTTTCTTAATGACCTATATATAAAATTACCGTGGATGAGAAAGCAAAATGGTCTTCCATCGGGCTTTACCCAACTAGCGCTGTTCTGATTGGATTTCATTTCTTTCCAAAAATGGAAAAGAAAAATACATTTCACTGGATGAAGACGCAGTTTTTGGTAAAACTGAAGAAGTTGCGGAGAAAGAATCTTGAACTCATTCTGAAACCCAGTTCTTCAAGAGTAGAGTCGTGAGTGCGCTTTACTAATAGAATCCAAAGTAGGAAGGAAGAGAATGAATAATGAATATCTCTCGCCGTGCTAATCACAGTCTTCCCATAGATCATAGGCATAAAGATCGGACTAGCTTACGAGTGAGGCGAGACGTTGATAGAGTTGGATCCAAGTGCTTTTGCTTCAAAGGCGGACGCTCTTCGTTGAAGAAGGAGCACACATCTTTGATCAGATCGTCCTCGGAAGGGATGAGACTCATTCGCATAGCCAGGTCAACATCCAACAATAAGTAACTCATGATCTGATATGCACTCGATGAGGCATGAAGGGTGACTGGGATGGTTGTTGGATCCATATTCCCTTCGAGAGAGAGCACGCTATGAACTGAAATGGATGCGCCGCATCCTTTTCTAACTGGATGAAGCTATCTTCCGAAGTATGGAGCACACAACGATGAGACTGTTACCAATTTACTCCGTCCATGATAGAAACGAAGGCCTTGTAATTACAGGCTGATGAGGAAAAATGTTCTCTATCAACACAGCATATAATCTCCGTAGCATGATTGGAACTTCTTCCTTCTCTTACTTAGATAGAGGAAATAGTAAGCTTCATCGTAGCGTAAAAATTCCTTCTCTTATGATATTGAGAGTTAGCGGAAATAACTTTCCATTCTCCGACTGTAATTACATAAGTTTTTGCTATTCGTAGACATCTAACCTGGAATACTAACTTAGCACAAACTTATTCGCACCGAAGAGCGAGTGGGAAATGAATGAAGACCACAGCAAGTAGGTAGAACAAAGTGAAAGACAGCCGGCCTAACCTCAACGCTAATCGCATACCCATCCTCAAAAGACTAATAGAGGAGGTTGATTAGAAGACCCAGAAGTGATTAAACATCAACAAAGGTTTACTTCTCAGTCGAAGAAGCTAATGATTAAGCCCGAAGAAGAATTCTTTGATCTCTTCGAAAAGTATATGACAAGACATGCACCTCAACCTCATCCGCCTTGGATTCAGAGATTTCTGCCGTCATCCAAGGGTTAGTTATCTTTCCGACAGGATTCAAGATCTAAGTCCAGTAAGTATAGACAGGCGATCTAATGCTCGCGGAACGATTGCTGCATTACAGAAGAGAATGACAGAATGTTTTTCGCACTTTTTCAGAAGTCACTCGAGAGAGAAGCCGAACGTTAGTTTGCATTAGTTCCTGTTTATGAAATGAACTTTGGACGTTTGAAGATGTTGTTTCCAGGTTCCTACACCAGTACAAGCATCAGACCGATTACCTGCCATCATTGGTTGAGCTAATGAACTTAATACAGAAACCAAATGAGAGTGTAGTGTCTTTTATAGATCGATGGAAAAGCCTCACCTCAAGAGCTACATTCATGATACCTGAAGGTGATGCCGTCTGCATTGCTTTCTCCAACATCAGAGGTGGAACCTTCAGTGCTATCGCGTTAGGAGACTGTCGAACCCTCCTCGACCTAGATGAACGTGCAGTCTGCATGGAAAGAAAAATCGGGGACAGAACTATAACCCAATATAAAAAGCATCCTCCAAAATCATCTTCAAAAAGGGTATTCCCCACTCCTTGCCCAACCTTCTAACAGCGTTAGGCACCCCTAGCCACTCCTTGCCCAGAGCCTTGACTTGAGCATTGTACAAGTGCGGGCGGCTCCTTCAGGCCATGGGCCACTCATAGTTGGCAAGGCTTGGAAGCAAGCTACCAGCGCCTATCGGAGAGAAGACGGCTTGGCTTGGTTAGTAGTGCCCGCTCATTCTGTCTCGCCCGCCTGCCGGCCCATGAATTCTTCCGAGCGGACGGGGACCTAAGAAGAAATGCCTCGATGCGCTGCAGTCACTACTTTGACTCCTTTTATACAATTATGAACTTTACGTAACTCTTTCGATTCCAACGCAATTTATCCCTTTGGAGCTGACGTAACAAACTACGCGAGCCCCCCAACGAAGCCAACAGAAATCCTATCCGAATAAAAAAAATAAAAGGCAGTTTCATTATGGTAGTATACCAGCCGCCTGTTCTTGAACTTCCAGTTCCAATCGAAGCATATAGATCCGTAAATGGATTTGTATGTATAGCCACTTCAGTCGTGTGAGTTCTTTCTCGAAAGTATCTTTTTTCTGGGAACATGCTTAACCAGAAATTCTTATGTTCGCGATTCTTCATCCACCGATGAAGAAAATGCTCCAGTTTTCCATTCTCATATGAGGCCAAAAAGTTTATTGACAACAGGTCGGCACGAAGCGATTCATCATGCTCAAAGATGAGCCGATCGTTCGTTAAGGACGGTTTATAGATCATCAAATTCCCACAAATGGAATGAAAAGTGGGTCCATGTAAATGATCGAGACCCCGCAAACAACAACGTTCCTTCCCCATATGGAGTTCGGAACCCAAAGGCAATCGTTGAGTGAACTGTATCTTCTTTGTGTTAGTTGACCTAAGCCGCACCATTACTGCTGGGGTGGGGCTCGGCCTTCGAACCGTACGTGAGACGAGTTTCTGCCTCATACAGCTCAGGCCGAAGACCGGGGGAAGTTGAGAAGAGATGAGGAGACCCAGCAGCTGCCGGTCGGGGCGGGGATAAGCCAAAGAAGAAGCAAGCTTATCCCCAAAAAACCGACCCTATAGCGCTAGCGCTTCGCGTTCTTTCTATCCCATGTAATTACGGGATAGGCGGCTAATACTAATTTAATAAGTTCAGTAGTCGTCGTCTGATCAATCGGCTCGGACACGTCACCGCTCGTGCCCGCCCATTCTGTCTCGTCCTAAATGGAATGGCTCTTTTAGTTACGCTGCGCTCCGACCCGAGTCCCCACGTCCGCTTTTTTCCGCCCGCAACCCAAGAAGTTGGCTTTGCCAACACAACGACGGGCCGTCCCCTTCATTCTATGCGGACCCCGGCCGGGGCTGGCTTTTTGGGAAGCCCGTTCCCACCGCGCTCACGGCCCGGCTGGCCCGCCAGCGGTAGTGGGAATTCTCCCGTTCCCTGGTCAAAGACTTAGTTGGATGCGGGATCTACTCCACGAGGAGCGGTACGGACGTAGATGATATCATCACGACCTCTCTTTTCGTACCGCGTTGGATGCTTTACGCCACTTCGCCAACTGGCGTTACCTGCGCGTTCGTGTCTCTCAGTGTGGTCAGCACTGGGTGTTTTCGAGCAGCGAAGCTTACACCCATTCGCATTAGTTCATCCAAAGTTCCTTACCCTTATGCACGAATTATTGAATAAGCCATCTTCCTATCAAGGTTAAGGATTCAACTGAGCATCTCAGCGGCGGGATTGAATACCCGGATCGAATCAGAGTTCACGCCGCCCGCCCTGAACAAATAGGAGGCGTGGGCCACAGGTCGCACATAAGCCGCCGGGTCGCACGACAGAAGAACACCCAACATAAAGATGCACACTCCTCCATGTGAAATATTCATCTTCATGTTCACTTTTTGGTAGTAGTCGTGACCAACAGCCATCAGCTGTCGGCTCGTTGGTAAGGCGGGAGCTTCAAGCCCGATTTCAGGTGGCACACCCCACACACAAGCACCACCCGACGAAGGGGGGACGGGGAAAGCTACAGGCCCAAACCCTTCGACCCTTCTTTCGTCATGGGGGCGCCCGGGGCACTTTATGAAGTCATTTCGTCGTTGCTCATTCCCGTTAGGCCTTTGGGTTTGGCCTTTTCTTCTCCGCGCCCGCTCACGCTTCGCTGACCTATCGCGTGGTAAAGAGAAGAAAGTACGAAAGAATAGTAAACGGAGCACACCGCAAAAAGATTCTAAATATGGGAAGTCCCCCTTGGATTCGAGAAGAAGAAAATGAAGAATGGGAACGAAACAAAATAAGGCCTTTAACGCGGATGAGCTTCTCCCAATTATGTCTGGTAATAAAATAGGGCAGCTTGCTCTGACCAAGACTCCACTTTTGACTCCGTCCATGGAGCGTATGAATTTCCTTCCATGTAGATAGACCAAAAGAAGGAATGAAGGGATAAGAATAGGAATTAAAGTACCATTGGAAAAAGGGGCACCTGTGGGAACATCTCTACTGACGAACCATTTCAATAGTACGGGTGCTGCCGTGCCACAAGGCACGACCATGGAAGTAATGAAAAAGAAAAAGTTATGTAGTTGGACCATCTGCTCTATCCGTTCGAGTTTCGCTTCTGACGAGAAGATGAAAGACTAAAAATGAAAGTGTTCGAAAGGCATGCCGAAAGGATACCAATTAAGCCGACCATTAATGACTAGTTCGAACCCCAGGAGCCAAAAAAGAAAGCGTGACCCTTATCTTTCAGAAAATCACTCTTTGTTCTATCCTGTCTTAACGGTTTTAGAAAGTCCATTTTCTATTTGCGTTGGTTTTTCCAACGAAAGAAAGCACTTTTTTTCTTTCTCAAAAGAGAAGGGCTTTTACCGGCTTGTGCGATTGCAGAACACCAACGGAACACTTTACCCCACTGACCTGCTAGTGTGCAATGACGACCGGCCCGCAAGCCACTCCCCTTAAAGAAAACTCCATAGCGTCTAACGCTTTAGGCTTTCGCGCTAGCTCAGGGAGTTGCTTGTTTAGTCGCTATGGATTCTGTTCTAAATGCTACTTGCTTATTTACGATATTTTCTTTCACAAAGTAGCGCATCTACATAGCATAGCTGAAGACCAAAAAGCTGTTCCCATAGCATTACGTAGGCTTAGCGCTCGCCTCTCTCTCTATCTATATGACGATATGCAAATATCACCAGTGGACAAAAAGATGCCACACTAAGAAAGCAATCCAATATTGAACTTTGTAGTTAGGGACATGCGGACTAACTGCTCTGACATTCCTGTTTTTTGAAATGAATCTTCGGACCTTCTGAAACAGATGGGCCCCCCTTCTCCCATACTGGGACTTACTCGGATAGCTAACAGGACGACCTGGAATGGGAATTCTTGGGCAGTTGCTTTCCCCTCTTAAACAATTTCATTTTGGATGAAAAGAGCGCTCCTAAATGAGGCCTATTCTTCAGTTTCGAAAGGCTTAACGCACGGGAAGGGGATTTGACTTCGACGAAGGAGATAAGCTACAACGATCCTTGTATGTAGAGGTCTCGATAATTGAAGTGCGGAAAAAGACAGAGGAAATGGCTACGCTCTTTCTCGCTGTTGTTCCTCAAACACTGACACTGAGATAGCAAGGAGTATATCTACCGTCACGGAACTTCTTCATTTTCCCGCCCGACAGAGGGCTGCTTCAAACGGTATTACCGTAGACCCTTTAAAGTCTTGCCAAAGTTCTCCTCCGTTAAGAACCTCTTCCGGGCATGCCCCTGAGACTAGTGCTACTCCCCGCCTTCCTTTGCCCATCTGAGATCGAATGAAAGTTTTTTTTTATACGATCAGATCTGCAGCGCTTAATGATTCAATCACAGCTGATACGCATTCAATTGCAGCTACTTCGAAAAAACTTCCAATTATTTAAAAAGACCGGCTTCCCAGAGAGCCAACGGATTGGATTTATCCCCATATGGAATTGGGTGAGGGATTCCCTGAAACCAGAGCACCTAAAAAGCGAGAACAAGCTAAAAGGCTGCTTTCTCTCTTGAAGGAATCCAACTCCATAGAAGGACTGATAGAGCGATTGACTCACTTAGAGCAGCTGGAAGGGCTTACCCTTGAACTCTAATTGGAGATTAAGCTCGCTATCAAAGCACTCAGCACTTCCACTTTTCATTACTGGAAACACAGGTGCGTAAACACCTTCAAAAGGAAAACAGTACGCCGATAAAAGAAAGGCACTTGCCACCTCGAAAACTGAGAATCTGTAAAAAAGCTTTCCTTGTTGAGCCATACATCCTCTAAGCGATCAGACATTTAGTTTATATCCGTATATCCGCGTGTCATAACCTGAAAAAAAGAAAATTCAATACTCCAATTGAACGCCCTCCATCGTACATAAAAGCGGACACGGAAGAGCTAGTTCATAGGGCTCAGTCATGGGACCGACGGTGAAAAGCTCGGGATGATGATGGGGCTAGCAACCTGTCCTCCAAGAAGCGTCATCTCTTGGGCGCTTTCTTTCCCCTTTTTTCTTTCTCATACTCATTCCGTACGACGATTTCAGTAATGAAAGGGGTCGGAACTCATCACATTACTGGGTAGATCAGTTGGGGGATAAGGGTTGACGTTCAATAAAGGTCCTTCTCATTATATCGAATAAAAGTTAGGCCAGTAGTGCTCCAGCGATGGCGATTCTAACCCCTTTCCTGGTAGTAGAGAGAGAGATCCGCATAAGCAAGCCGTGCTGGTGGGGCCGCTAAGTAACTCGAAACTGGTAACTATAGCCCAACGCTGTGAAGCTCGCCTACCCGGGTCAATTATGGGCGCCCCCCTACTACGTTTGGGTGCCTCCGGTTCGAGACAGGACTGTTTAAGAAAAGGAAACTCGGGTGGAGAGAATTGAGTTGGTCATTGCTTCGGGTCATCTAAGCTCACCCAGAGAAACTTCGTTAGAGTGGAAAAACATAGAAAGACTGCTGCCTCGCTTCCAACCGCATCTCATGTAATGTTAGCGTTAATTGTCACTGAACACTAACCCACTGACACCTGCCTTCAGCCCAATAGAATTCCCCTCCATTTTCACACCTTAAGTAAAGCTGCCTTAGTCACATCAAGGGTCACCGTCAATTCCACAAACATCTTATGATCAAAGGTTATTGTCACCGTCACCATACCAACGGATTCTGCCAGACCTAAACGAAGCTGCCAGTTCCCCTTCTTCGGATGGGGCTCTTTTTTCCCCAATATTCTGCGTTTGGGAAAGATGAGCATAGAGGAAATAAAAATGTGTAATCCTCAGGTCTCATTTGCCTCTCAAATGAGAAGGAAGGCCACGCTTATGCTAAAGTCGTTAGACTATAACCCTGACGAAATAGATGTTAGGGCAGTCGTTTCGGCATTCATTGAGAATGTGGGCCCTGAGCGCTTTGAGTCCGTTCTTTTGGGTATTATAGACCCGAACTCCCCGGTATTCATAGAATTTCTAAACGATTGGGAGGATTATCATTATCCGTCACATTTTCCCAATCCTCCACAGTCACTATTTTAAGGGGGGGAGGGCGCCCATGTATTTATTTGTTTATGAGAGGTTGTAACGGTGCTTTCCTCAAAAAGAACGAGGCCCACCCCATCCGCTCTTAGTCAGCTAAGCAAGAATCACAGGAATTTTACCTTGAATCCGGATTTCCCTTCTGAGATTGGTTTTCCCTCCGCTTTAAACGTCTTTTCCCCTTAAGTTCAAGGCACCTTTGTATGAAACTTCTGCCTTGCTATTGGCCCGTCCCTTTTCAACCCATGATAACTAGAACGAAATATTGACTTACTATTCTTTTCTAAGTAGTCATCCACTGATCATCGAATAGTAAGTCAATCCGTACCCTTTTCTATGGTACGTGCCGTACCTACTAATCTGTCTACATGGTTAATTGGCCGGCTTCCCCACGACTAATGACGAACCCCCGTCCCTTCAATACTCCCAGCCTTTGACCATTCGGTTTGATTTGAAAATGCTAACGAAGAAAAAGGGGGCCTCCTCAGGGGACCTGCAGAAAGGCTCTCAAAAGCAGGCGCGTACCAAGCCATTCCACTTCTCTCGGACCATGAGCAGTGGTCAAAGCGCTTTAATCCTGGCTCATAGCCGTTAGTTAACCTTATTGACACGGGACGAGTCGCTATGATTCACTACGAAAATAGAAGCAGATGCACTAAGAAATTCGAGCTAATTTACTCATCCCACCGATCACTCTCATGACGCGCATCGACTTTAGCACTACTGTCTATTATTCTATTACAAAGAAAATAAAATCTACACCAGCGCATCCAGCATCAAAGGACAATAGCTCGTGTTGATAGGACTATCTTCAGGCCTTTGACCAAGGGTGGTATAACATAGATAGATTTCTTTCCTTTCCGTGGAAGATCAAAGTAGGTAGGTTATGAATGAACTAGGTTATCCTTTTCATAGAGCAGGGCTGCTCCAGTAGATTGATTCTCCGACATTCAAGCAACATAAGAACCAGCACTTCACGCCTTAACCCTGAGATTCTTTGGTAGAAGAGAAGAGCTGAAAGCAGTAAAGCGAAGCGGGCTTGAAAAAGCGTAAGTCTGCTGCATCGAATGCTAGTTTTTTGAAAGTTCCATCCCTACTCGACGCTCAGATATGTGATGTGCCATGATAACGAATTGAGTCCAACAAAGATCCGCAACCTGCGTCACTAGTGTTTAGCAGCGAAAGTAAGAGAATAATGTCGAATTAAATAGTTTTTTTTTCTTTCTTCGAAAAAGTTTGCACGTGAATTACATGCTTCTCCCATTTCTTATTCATTGCCCCGTCCGGCATCCCCTTAAGCACTCATATAATTAAATCAACCAAAGTCCGAAAGATCTTCCGCACTCTCTTTCATTCCGGGAGTCCAGTCCAAACAAGTACGGATGGCGAGCCCCACTTACGAGTGGGAACGCTAGCTATATGCTTAACAGAAGCTCCACGTACGCTTTTGAACAGAATGCCCGCTATTCGTTCATCATTCAACTACGATAGAAGCTCGGTTCGTGTTCCGCTTCCAAAGACCCGACTCCCCACATCCCTCCACACTACATTGATGTTGGCTTTGAAGGAAACATTCGATGAGTAGGCGGGGACCCAAGACAAGAGGGAATGAAGATTTTCTCCACAATGCTTCTTTCCTTTACATAACCTTTATGTCATTTTGAACCTATTGGCGAAAGTTTTTTGCCGGACGATTTGTTGAATCGCCAAACTTCAAAAGTAAAAACTGAGTGCAATCTATATACGGATGATAGAGGTCTTAGCCCAATATAGACAATATGCATCCACCTGATGAACCTAGTTCGATTAACTATATCGGCTGACTGCAGTCCCTGATCCAATCGTTGGCCATGGAGTAGTATTGTTAGTTGGGGGGCACGTAGGCTCCGGAACCAGCTACCCGCTATCTGCTACTTTGGTGACGCACTACGATAGAATCTCGGGTTGATTGAGAGCAGAGAATAAAGACTATTACCTTCAATGGTATGACATAATATGAGGGAGTCATTCGTCGTAGTATCCTTACCAGCCCTTGACATATGAACTCAGGGTAGCCACAGTGAGAACCCATGACCTCTTTTATTTCGCTTTCTTCTTTCTCCAGTCTTGCTTGTTAGCGTCTAAAACATCATTGATGGGCGTTTCACATGACAGAGTAGGTGAGTGAATGTGTTTATTCTCCCTTCGAAAAACGCGACCAGTAAGTCAGCCGCATTAGCAGTTCGCGTGAAATCAGACTAAAAAGTAAAAAGACAGAGGTACGAGATTAACAACCAGACCAGTAGATTATGGTACTTACGAGTAAAGGTAGAAGGGAACTGGCCTAATTAACTAATTAATTAGGTCTAGGTAACGAATAAGTCTTGGGGTTTCAAACAGAGATTCCACAGAAAGAAAATAAAGATCAGGATCAACTACGACAGAAATAAAGCATTGGGTCGAACTCTTCTTTGGTGTACAGGTAATAGCTATGAATAGCCATCGACTCCCGGGAAAGGGTAGAAGAATGAGACCTATGTTGGGACATACAATGCATTACAGACGTATGATCATTACGCTTCAACCGGGTTACTCTATTCCACCTCTTAGAAAGAAAAGAACTTAAATCAAAATACTTAGACGCATGGCGATACATTTATAAAAAACTTCTACCCCGAGCACACGCAATGGAGCCATAGACAAGAAAGTGAAATCCAATCATAGAAATAATTTGATCTATGGACAGCGTCGTTGTGGTAAAGGCCGTAATGCCAGAGGAATCATTACCGCAAGGCATAGAGGGGGAGGTCATAAGCGTCTATACCGTAAAATCGATTTTCGACGGAATGAAAAAGACATATATGGTAGAATCGTAACCATAGAATACGATCCTAATCGAAATGCATACTCAAGTCTCATACACTATGGGGATGGTGAGAAGAGATATATTTTACATCCCAGAGGGGCTATAATTGGAGATACCATTGTTTCTGGTACAGAAGTTCCTATAAAAATGGGGAATGCCCTACGACCGATATGCCCTTAGGCACAGCCATACATAACATAGAAAGAACACTTGGAAAGGGTGGACAATTAGCTAGAGCAGCGGGTGCTGTAGCAAAACTGATTGCAAAAGCCCACTTTGGAGCGAATTCCCTTAAGTCTGTGTAGCTGCCATCTCTTTCTCTGTCATGGCGTAATCATTCTATTCTCAGATCGAGAAGGGGAAGAGGACCAAAGAGAGTCTTTCCAGAAAGGATTGAATCAAGAAGACAATGCGCAAGAAAGAATATATTAGTAGTTTAACTCTTATAACAAAAGTAGTCTTGAGAATGCTTGCTGGCTAGCGCTATAGCTTTGCAAGGCAAAATCACTCTTTTGAGAAGAATGAATTCCTCAGAGTGCTTTCAGTCAGTACACAGATTTGGATTAGTGAAAATAGAAAACGCGTTATTCAAGTTATCCCAGGCAAGGGAAAGAAGAGAGGTAGCAGGGAAGGCCTATTTGAGATTTGTTTCAATTGAAACTTAGGAATTCAGTTATTTGATCTAATGCTTTTGTTAGCCTCCGATATTAACATTCCGCCTTTTGATCGAGAACTCCACCGCTTTACTAATCGAAAGCATTTCTACATGCTCTGTGCCGTTCAGCCACCGCTTCGGATCCTGCTCCTCTAAAAGGAAAAGAAAATAGCGTAAGTGATAGAAAGAATCGGCTTCTGTTGATGCGGCACTTGACAGTTCCATTGCAAATCGTCTGAAGTGCTCCTGGACTCTTTGAAAAAGATCATCGTAAGTAAGTCAGTGATTTTTCTTGAAAATCAAATCCAATAAAAGAATGTTGCTTTTAGTAGCTTTTCCTTTCTCTTTTATGCATGGCTATCTTACCTGGTGCGAAAAGAGCTGATTCTATCACCCTCGGCTCACTCATTCCCTTAAGAGGAGAACTACGAAGACTTGCTTTCGTCCTTCTTTTTATAGTCTTTACCATGAATCGCTGCGCTCCGTCAATAGGGCTGTTAAATAAAGCCATAGCGAGAGAGATCTTCCTTGCTGCTTAGTCACTTCGGAACCAGAGAGCTCCTTACTACAGTACAGGAAGAAGAATGGGAAATTCAATCGTCATAGGCAAAGCAAAGAAAGTACGATCTGTTCATTAATAGACGCAGCATTCTCCCCTGCTTTTCAGTTTACGTACAGCATGAAACGAAAACTTACTAGTTGGAGATCTTTAGGTTTTTTTGCAATGAGTGCTGAAGTAAGATTATTTATAAATAGATAAACCGAATTCCTCTATTTGATGTCGATTCATCCACACTTCCATTCTTTGTAGAGGAAGGCTAACTGCTTGCTGGCTGGGAGCTGTATGAGCGGTAACGTCCACGTACGGCTTCGTGAGAAGGGCGGTGGACAGAAATGGCCTTTAAGTACCTCACTCTCGTCTTCAATGGGGTCTGCTCTTTTTTTTTTAGGAGAGTATGCCAATATGATCTTAATGAGGTGCGGGGCCTTGCATCTGACATTCGTTGGGCTTCCCTCTTCGGGAGCCTGCGTCCCGGCCTTTTTTTTTGTGCAATAAACCTCTCCGGGCGAAGACTAGTGGTAGGTGGTCCTGCGGAGCTTTCGGAGAAGGGTAGCCTAGTGTGTAAGCACAGCAATGAACCGCGGCGAACCCTCAGACGACCTATCTAAGATTAGGAAGGAGATCCTCAGTAGTGGTGACCCTTTCACTCTTCCACGGACTTAAACATGTACCGAATGCTCATACGGGAAAGTTTACTCCTGGGTCTGGAACCTGGGAGGTTGCTCCGAGAAATCCTTTCTTTCTCGTCCACTCAGGGGGGTGCGGACACACCTGCGCGGATTACAGGTGACGGTTACAAGAATGGCGGGGAAGTGAATAGTACCCGACGACATTCAGGGATGGATGTAGACCCATCGAGCAGGGATAATCATTCCGGTCCCGGGAGAGGTAGCGACCATTCTCAAGAACCAAAAAGAGAACGCTGAGGGAAGCCCCATAAGTCACTGAAACGACGGCAGGCAATGAGATTTTCTATCAATAGAGGGAGCAAAAAACGGGCTTTGCTCCCCTTTACAATATGAAGAAAGAAATAAGGGTCGAAGTTTAGACCGCTCACAGTAGTTCTACCTATAGAAAAGATCATGAAAGAGGCGATCAGAATGGTACCCGAATCCATTTACGATCCCGAGTTTCCAGACACATCGCACTTCCGCTCGGGTCGAGGCTGCCACTCGGCCCTAAGACGGATCAAAGAAGAGTGGGGAACCTCTCGCTGGTTTTTGGAATTCGACATCTTTCAGTGTTTTCACACCATCGACCGACATCGACTCATCTCAATCTTTAAGGAAGAGATCGACGATCCCAAGTTCTTTTACTCCATTCAGAAAGTCTTTTCTGCCGGACGACTCGTAGGAGGTGAGAAGGGCCCTTACTCCGTCCCACACAGTGTACTACTATCGGCCCTACTAGGCAACATCTACTTACACAAGCTCGATCAGGAGATAGGGAGGATCCGACAGAAGTACGAAATTCCGATTGTTCAGAGAATCAGATCGGTTCTATTAAAGA
>Ga0209796_10000680_pt1 | contig 18697 bp, 7 predicted proteins | sample AgamicOrSfrz_FD_187167 | JGI IMG/M metagenome (GOLD analysis project Ga0209796, IMG submission 187167) | Agave microbial communities from Guanajuato, Mexico - Or.Sf.rz (SPAdes) (version 2) | ecosystem: Host-associated > Plants > Phyllosphere > Phylloplane/Leaf | place: Guanajuato, Mexico...
AGCCGGATGTACCGCACCGGCGATATGGCAAGCTGGAGCCGTGAGGGGGAGCTGATGTTCGCCGGGCGCGTCGATCACCAGGTCAAAATCCGCGGTTTTCGTATTGAGCTGGGCGAGATTGAGTCACAGCTGCGAAAACACCCGCAGATTACGCAGGCGACGGTGATTGTCCGCGAAGATAAGCCCGGTTTACGCCAGCTGGTGGCTTACGCCGTTGCCCGCGATGAGTACGCGCAGGGCGGGGAGATCCGCGACTTTTTACGCGACTTTCTGCCGGATTATATGGTGCCGGTGGCCGTTGTCCTGCTACCGGCGATACCGGTCACGCCAAACGGCAAAGTCGACCGCCGGGCGCTGCCTGCGCCGCAGTTTGCCCGCGCGCAGCACACCCCACCAAGTAACGCGCAGGAGCAGTTGCTCAGCACGCTGTTCGCCGAGCTGCTCAACCTGGCGGAGGTCGACCGCACGACGAGCTTCTTCGAGCTGGGCGGCGACAGTATCACGGCGATACAGCTGGTGGCGCGCGCCCGTCAGGCGGGCTGGCTGTTCACCCCGCGCGATGTGTTTGAGCATAAATCGGTCGCCGGGCTGGCTGGCATCATGACCGCCGTCGCAGAGCAGGATACCGCCCCGCAGATTGCTGCCGTCGGCGATCTGCCCGCGACGCCGATTATGCACTGGCTGATGGAGAACCCAGGCGATATCAACGCTTTCTGTCAGGCGACACTGCTGCAAACGCCCGCAGAACTGGATGCACAGGCGCTGCGCGAGATGCTCGCCGAACTGATCCGGCACCATGATGCGCTGCGCTTAACTGCCCGCCGCGAGGCCAGCGGCGAGATCCATCTCTCTGTGCCACCCGCCGAAGACGAGAGTGAGATGCTGGAGATTATCGATCACCAGCCCCTCTCGCCTGAGCAGCGGCAGCAGCAGATTCAGGAAGCGTGTCGCCGGGCGAAACAGCGGCTCGACCCTGAACGCGGCAAGATGGTGCAGGCCGTCTGGTTCCGCGCCGCATACGGAGAACCGGGTCAGCTGATGCTGGTGTTACACCACCTGGTAGTGGATGGCGTCTCCTGGCGGATACTCGCTTCTGATCTGCTCGCCCTCTGGCGCGCCCGCGCTACCGGGAAAAACGCGCGGCTGACGGACGCGGGCACCTCCTTTCGCGCCTGGGCGATGCGCCTTGAGCAGGAGGCGCAACGCCGTGGTGATGAGCTGGCGCACTGGCAGAGCGTGCTCAGCCAGCCGGACACTCTGTTAACCGCACGACCTCTGGCAGGTGCGCGCGACACGCTCGCTACCAGCGCCTCTTTGCAGATGGAGCTTGGCAGCGAATTCACCCAGCCTCTGCTGGCCACTCTGCCAGCGCGCTTTCACGCCGGTATCAACGATGTGCTGCTCTGCGCCTTTGCGCTCGCCATCACGGCATGGCGCGAGGATGGGCAAATGGATGTGCTGCTGGATGTCGAAGGGCACGGGCGCGAAGAGTTAGCGGGCACCGCGCTGTCGCACACCGTGGGCTGGTTTACCACGCTCTATCCGGTGCGTCTTGCTCCGGGTCGCGCGCAGTTAACCCATCCCCACTCGCTCGGTAGCGCACTGAAGAGCGTTAAAGAGCAGCTGCGCCAGGTGCCAGGCAACGGGCTCGGTTATGGCCTGCTGCGCTATCTCAACCCGCAAACGCGCCCGCAGCTTGCCGCGCTGCCACAGCCGCAAATCAGCTTTAACTATCTGGGCCGCCTCAGCGTCGAAGAGGTACGTGACTGGCAGCTTGCGGCTGAAGCCCACCAGCTTGATACCCGTGCGCACCCCAGCTTCGCGCTGCCCCATGCTCTCTCACTCAATGCCGTGGTGGAAGCGCGTGCAAACGGCCCGGTGCTGGTGGCGAACTGGAGCTGGGCGACTGAGCTTTACGCTGAAGATCGGGTCAGCCGCCTGGCTACGGGGTGGTTTAGCTGGCTGAAAGCGCTGTCGCAGCTTACGCAAGTCGACGATATCGGCGGTTTCACCCCATCAGATGTGCCCCTGGTCGCGCTGCAACAAGCGGGGCTGTCAAAACTTCAGGCAAAATGGAAGAAGAAAAAATGAGTATGGATATTAAAGAGATACTGCCGTTACCCCCGTTACAGAAAGGTCTGCTGTTCCATATGCTGCTTGATACGCGCGGCAGCGATGCCTATCAGGTGCAGCAGGTTTATCAGCTTGAAGGGGAGCTTGATGTCGCCAGGCTCAAACAGGCCGTCGGGCAGTTGCTGGCGCGCCATCCCCATCTCTGCGCCGGGTTTGAGTATGAGGAGGTCGACACGCCGGTTCAGCTGATCCTCTCCGGCCTGCCGCTCCCCTGGCAGGAGGTGGATTTAAGTATCCTGTCAACGCCTCAGCAGGCGTCGGCTTATGGTGCGCTGCTGGAAACGGACTACAACACCCGCTTCGCCGCCGACACGCCGCCCCTGCTGCGCTTTACCCTCGTGAAGTGCTCGCCGACGCAGCATAAGCTGATCTTTACCAATCACCACCTGTTGCTGGATGGCTGGTCGATTCCGGTTCTGCTGGATGAGCTGTTTCGTTTATACCTCGCGGAGCCGCTGCCGCCAGCCGTGCCCTACCGCGACTATTTGTATTGGCTTGCCGAGCGTGATACCGAGAAGATGCGCGATGCCTGGCGCGAAGCATTGCGCGGCCTGCAAGCGCCCACCCATCTCGCCAAAGGGCGCACCACCGACAATTTGCAGCCGCACCTGCTCCACAGAACGGTGAATGCCGACCGTACCCGGCAGCTTAACCGCTGCGCCCGCGAGCTTGGCGTGACGGTCAATACGCTGTTGCAGTGCGCCTGGGGCATACTGCTTGGCGCGCTTACCGGGCGCTGCGACGTTGTATTCGGCATTACCGTTTCCGGCAGACCGGCGGAGCTTAGCGGCATCGAAAGGATGGTCGGGTTACTGATCAATACGCTGCCGCTTCGCCTCAGCTGGCGCATGGAGGAGAGTTTCGCCACGCTGTTGCAACGGCTACAGGCAGAGCAGACGCGCCTGCTCGACAGCCAGTATCTCGATCTCACCACCATTCAGGCTGACGCCGGCGGCGAGGCGCTGTTTGATACGCTGATGGTGTTTGAGAACTATCCGCACAGCGCAAGCGCCGAAGCGAGCGAAAAATTAACGGTTTCGCTCGACTCCCACCGCGGCGGCGATGCCTCTCACTATCCGCTGGGGCTTATCGCTGTTCCCGGCGAATCGCTCGCGCTGCGCTTTAGCGCGCTGGCCGATATTTTTCCTGATGAAGAGGTCGAGAGGCTGGCAGACCGCTTCCTGCATCTGCTTTACACCATCATCGACCGCCCTGAGAGCCTTATCGGCCATGCTTCGCTGTTACTGCCGCAGGAGGCGCAGGCGCTGCTTCCCGTGCCGACATCGTTCGATGAGAGGACGCAAACCACGCTCCATGAGGTGTTTGAACAACGTGCCGCGCAATATCCGGATGCCATTGCCCTCTCGCTTGGCGATAACGTGCTGCGCTACGCCGGGCTGAACCAGCGGGCGAACCAACTTGCCCGTCATCTGGTGAGCTGCGGCATCGGCAGTGAAGATATTGTGGCGCTGGCGCTGCCGCGCACGCTTGAGGCACTGGTGGCTATTCTTGCGGTGCTGAAAGCGGGTGCGGCCTGGCTGCCGCTGGATGTGCATAACCCGCCGGAGCGGCTGGCCTACATTCTTTCCGACGCCAGGCCAGCGCTGATCGTGTCACTCCAGGAGTACGCGGAGCTGTTTGATGAAGCGCAACTGCTGCTCCTTGATAGCGCCGAAAGCCAGCAGCGGCTGGCGCAGCAGAGCGGTGCGGATCTTAAGCCAAGCGAGCGGTTGCGCCCGGTGCACGCGCACAATCTCGCCTATATCATTTACACCTCCGGCTCCACCGGCAACCCGAAGGGGGTGATGATCCCGCACAGCAATGTGCTGCGTCTTTTCGCCGCAACAGAAGCGTGGTTTAACTTCTCACGCCACGATATCTGGACGCTGTTTCACTCCTGCTCGTTCGACTTCTCGGTCTGGGAAATATGGGGTGCGCTGCTCTATGGCGGCGAGCTGGTGGTAGTGCCGTTTATGGTCAGCCGCGATCCGCAGGCCTTTTTGCGGCTGTTAAGCGATAAAAAAGTGACCATCCTCAACCAGACGCCGTCGGCTTTTTATCAGCTGATTGAAGCCGAGCGCGCCCTCGGGCACAACGCGCTGCCGCTGGCGCTGCGCAAGGTGATTTTTGGTGGTGAAGCGCTGGATCTCAGTCAACTCGAGCGCTGGTATCAGCGCCACCCGGAAAGTGCGCCGGAACTTATCAATATGTACGGCATCACGGAAACTACCGTGCATGTGAGCTATCAGCCGTTAACCGCGGCGCGGGCGCGCGAGGCCACGGGCAGCCTTATTGGCATCGCGATCCCCGATCTGCATATTCATCTGCTGGATGATGCGCTGCGCCCGGTGCCGCCAGGCGTTGAGGGCGAAATGTATATCAGCGGTGCCGGGCTGGCGCGCGGCTATCTGAACCGGGTCGAACTCTCCAGCCAACGCTTTGTTGCCGATCCCTGGGGTGCGCCGGGCTCACGCATGTATCGCTCCGGCGATATCGCCATCAGGAGCGCAGAGGGAGACCTGCACTACCTGGGGCGCGCGGATCAGCAGGTGAAACTGCGCGGTTTTCGTATTGAGCTGGGCGAAATTGCCGCCGTCCTGCGAAGCGCGCCGCAGGTTACCCATGCAGAAGTGGTGCTGCTTGATGCCGACACTCAGCCGCAGCTGGTGGCCTACGTCACCGGCGACTCGCACGCGTCGCTCGACATTGCCGCGCTGCGCAGCCTGGCCGCGGCAAAACTGCCGGGCTACATGGTGCCGACGGCGATTATGCAGATCGAACAGTTCCCGCTGACTCTCAACGGCAAGCTGGATAAGCGCGCCCTGCCGCGCCCCGACCTGGCAAACAGAAGCGAACGACGCGCGCCGCGCACCTTGCAGGAGGAGATTCTGCTGGGGCTGTTTGCCGAGGTGTTGCAGTCAGATGCCCCCGGCATTGATGACGACTTCTTTGCCCTCGGCGGCCATTCGCTGCTGGCGATGCGTCTGGTGAGCCGTATCACCCGCGCGCTGGAGGTCGAGGTGCCGATCCGCACGCTGTTTGACTATCCAACGGTCGCGCAGCTTGCCGGGCAACTGGCGAAACAGGGAAACCGGCCCGTTGAACCGCTCTGCCCACAGCCGCGCAGCGCCAGGCTGCCGCTCTCTTTTGCCCAGCAGCGCATGTGGCTTTTGAAAAACCTCGATAACAATCATGCGGCCTATAACATGCCGCTCGCCATCCGTTTGCAGGGGACGCTGAACGACACCGCGCTGCGTGAAGCCGTGCGGGATGTGGTTGCGCGCCATGAGATCCTGCGCACGCGCTACCCGCTCCATCAGGGGCAGCCCTGGCAGGAGATCCTCGCCGCCGATGCGCTTGATGTGCCGTTCGAGGTGAGTGATATCGCCGCCTCGTCGCTGACCGACGCCCTTAATCGCGCCGCCGTCTATCCGTTTGATCTGGCCTGCGAGATCCCTTTGCGCGCCAGCCTGTTCCATCTTTCGCAAACCCGGGAGCATGTGCTGCTGCTGGTTATCCACCATATCGCCTGCGATGGCGGCTCTCTGGCACCGCTGTTTCGCGATCTCGCCTGCGCCTACACCGCGCGCTGCGCCATGCAAGCCCCGGAGTGGACGCCGCTGCCGGTGCAGTATGCCGATTACGCCCTCTGGCAACGCGAGAGGCTGGGCGATATTGAGAGCCAGAGCGAAACCGCCGTCCGGCAGCTCACATTCTGGCGTGAAGCCCTCTCCGGCGTACCGGAAGCGATGGCGCTGCCCGCCGATCGTCACCCGACGGCCGCAACCAGTTATGTTGGCGAGCAGGTCAGGTTACGCATTGATGAGAAGCTCTATCAGCAGATTACCCAGCTGGCGCGCCATGAGGGGGCGACACCCTTTATGGTGCTGCAAACCGCCGCCGCGATCCTCTTTGGTAGAATGGGTGCCGGAGAAGATATTACGCTCGGCACCGCCATCGCCGGGCGTTCAGATGAAGCGATGCGGGATCTGGTCGGCTTCTTCGTTAATACCCTGGTCCTGCGCGTTGATCTGGCAGCGAACCCTACGGTGGCTGAGGCGCTGGCCCAGGTGCGCGAGTTTATGCTCTCCGCATGGGTTAACCAGGAGGTTCCCTTTGACTGGGTGGTGAAAAGCCTTAACCCCGAGCGCGTCTCTGGCAGGCACCCGCTCTTCCAGGTGATGATGGTGCTGCAAAATAATGACGCCACGCCGCCTGAGTTCGCGGATCTGACGCTTTTGCCGCAGCCGGTCGGGCTGGTGACCACCAAGTTCGATTTGACCTTCAACGTTGAGCAGATCCACGACGAGCGCGGCGACGTTAGCGCGCTGGAGGTGCAAATCGACTACCCGGTCGATCGCTTTGATGGGCAGACCATCACTGCGCTGGCGGACTACTTTATTCACCTGTTGCAGGGCATGGTGGACGCGCCGGATAGCGCGGTGATGACGCTGCCGCTGCTCAGCGACCAGCAGCGTAACGAGATGCTCGAGGTGTGGAATGAAACCCGTTGCGATGTGCCGCCGGTTACCCTCGCCGCACAGTTTGCCCGCCAGGTCGCCGCCACACCGCAGCGTATCGCCGCCAGCTGCGGGCACGAGCAACTGAGCTACCAGCAGCTGGATGCCTGCGCTAACGCTCTCGCCCGGCGTCTGCAACAACAGGGCGTGGACACCGGGCAGGGCGTGGCGGTGTTGATGACACGCTCCCTTTCGCTGGTGATTGCCCTTCTCGCGGTGGTGAAAGCGGGCGGTTTCTATGTGCCGCTGCGGGCAAGCGATCCCGCTGAACGCTGGCAACATTGTATTAATGAGCTGGATCTGCGCAGCGTGCTTTTGGATGAGAGCCATAGCCAGGCTGCGCTGCCGCCGGGCATAGCGCGGCTTATCGTCGATGACTCAGCAACCCACGCCACGGCGGCGGAGGTTTCAACAACGGCAACGCCGCACCATCTTGCCTATGTGATGTTTACCTCCGGCTCGACCGGCAAACCGAAAGGCATTGCCACCACCCAGGATAACGTGCTGGCGTTGGCCCGCGACCGCCGCTGGCAAGCGGAGAGCGGCCAGCGCATCCTGCTGCACTCGGCCTATGCCTTTGACGCCTCCACCTGGGAGCTTTGGGGGACGCTGCTCAATGGTCACCATGCTGTGATCGTTCCCGGCGAGACGCTGGATCTGCCCCTGCTTGCCGACACTATTGTTGCGGGTGAGGTTACGACCGCCTTTTTAACCTCCGGGCTGTTCCGCCTGATCGCCGAGGAGGCGAGCGACTGCCTCGCAGGCTTACGCCGCGTTTATACCGGCGGGGAGAAGATCTCCGCCAGCGCGGTTCAGGCCGTGCGCGAGCGCTGGCCGCATCTTGAGTTGCTGAATATTTATGGCCCGACGGAGATCACCACCTATGCGACGGACTACCCCATCACTCAGGCCGATGCGCCCTATCTTGACGTGCCGATTGGCAGAGCGTTCGATAACACCCGCCTCTACGTGCTTGATAGCCATCTTCAGCCGGTGCCGCCGGGCGTAGCGGCGGAACTCTATATCGCCGGGCGCGGAGTGGCGCGCGGCTATATCAACCACCCGGCGCTGAGCGCGGCACACTTTATCGCCGATCCCTTTGGCCCGGCGGGAAGCCGGATGTACCGCACCGGCGATATCGTCAAATGGCGGCGCGATGGCGCGCTCTGTTTTGTCAGCCGCCGCGATCAGCAGGTGAAAATTCGCGGTTTCCGCATTGAACCTGGCGAAGTGGAGATGGTGCTGAAACAGCACGCTGCGGTTCAGCAAGCGGCGGTAGTGGCCCTTGAGGATCGCAGCGGCAATAAGCAGCTTGTCGCCTATGTGGTGCCCTCCGCGCAGGAGGCGGATCTCAGCGCGGCGCTGCAACAGTTCGCGCGCGAGCGGCTGCCGGACTTTATGGTGCCCGCGGCAATTGTGCCGCTGGCGGCGCTGCCGCTTAACGCCAACGGTAAGCTGGCACTCGCCGGGTTGCCGAAGCCCGATTTCCATATTGAGCCAGGGCGCGCACCGCAAAACGAGCGGGAAAGCTGGCTGGCTGAACGGTTTTGCGAACTGCTCAATCTGGAAACCATTACCGTCGACAGCGGCTTTTTTGCCCTTGGCGGCCACTCGTTACTGGCGGCGCGGCTGATTAACGCTATCGACAAAACGTGGCAGGTGAAACTGACGCTGCGCGATCTGTTTGAGTACCCGACGGTAGCGCTGCTGGCGCAGCGGCTGGAGAGCAACCACCGCAGCAATGTGCTGGATGTGATGCTGCCTCTGCAACCGCGCGGGGAGAAAACGCCCCTCTTCTGCCTGCCGCCCGGCGGCGGGTTGAGCTGGTCCTACGCCGGGCTTATTCCCTGGCTTGGCGACGCGCAGCCGCTGTTTGGCCTGCAGGCGCGCCGGTTGAGCAGCGGGGAGTCGTTACCCTCGGTTAACGCGCTGGCAAAAAGCTATCTCGCGGAGATGATAAAGGTGCAGCCACACGGCCCTTATGCCCTGCTCGGCTGGTCGTTTGGCTGCCATCTGGCCCATGAAATCGCCACCCTGTTGCAGCAGGCCGGGGAGGATGTCAGCGCCCTGATCCTGCTTGATGGCTACCCGCTCGGCGAGCGCTATCGCGACAGGGAGCGGCAGGATAGCGAGAGCCTCTCAGCGCTGTTTGAAGCCTTAACCGGCAGCGTGCCCGAGGAGAGTGCGCTCACCGTCGAGGCGCTGCGCCGCCATTTAGTGGCGCAGGAGCATCCGCTGGCGGTGATGGAGCCGGTGGTGTTTGAGCGTATCCTTGCGGAGTTCCGCGAAGCACCGCGCCTGCTGGCCGCGTTTACGCCGTCGCGCTTTCAGGGGGATATCCTCTTCCTGCGCGCGGCAACGCGCCGCGACGGCGAAGAGGATTTCGATGCGCAGCTGTGGGCACCCTTCGTCGAGGGGAGGATCGCGACCCACACCCTGCCCTGTAGCCATGACGGTATGTTCAGCCCGCAGGCATTGCAGCATGCCGGGCCGCTGATCCGCGACTGGATAGCCAAAGAGAAGTAAGTTTCCGTGGAATAAAAAAACCGCCTGCTGGGCGGTTTTTTTTATCTCTGCATCAGAAGCGGCTCTTTTTAAGGCCGAGTGAAAAGAGCGTTAACTTGATGGCCGGCACGCTGAGAATAAAAAGCGCCAGCAGAAGCAGAACCTGGCGTGCATCCAGCGCCAGCAGCCAGCCACATGCCAGCGCCACACCGATGCCGGAGTCCGCCTGGTCGAGAAAGAGAAACAGCCACCGGCCGCGCGCGGGCAGCGTGCCCGGCGCAATCCCCAGCGCCCTTTTCAGCGCCGAGTTCGGTAGTTCACCCAGCATATACCCCAGCCCCGTCGCCGCGCCCAGCAGCCACGGGTTCTCCATCTCATTTGCCAGACAGAGTGGTGCCACCAGCATACTGATAAGCGGCACCACCACCATCCCTCGCCAGGTTTTGTTGCCACCAAACAGACGTGCATTGAGCGGCACCGCAAGCCCGGGCAGCGCGTTGCAGGTCACCACCGCCATATGCACGCAGCCGGCAATAAACACCGGCAGCAGCAGTTGCCAGAGCGCCCACAGGGAGGCGCTATCCATGCACGCCTCCGAGATGCAGCGCGCCGAATAGCGCCGCGCCGCTAAGGCAGAGCGTAACCAGCGTCATCAGTGAGGAGAACTTCGGGAAGGGGTGGTCGAGGAGCATCGCCAGGCTAAACAGCGTTAAAGCCACGCTCAGTAGCCAGGCGCAGAGCCGGGGCGGCAAAACGAGCGCCAGCAGCGCCCAGCCGCTAAGGATAAACAGGCTCCAGAAGACTGGCATGCCCAGATACGCCAGCGCGGCATTGTGGGTGATATTGCCGCTTTCGTTAAATCGGGAGAGGCGAAGCGCGCCGCACACCACCATCAGGGCAAGAAAAAAGGCGCTGCCGCCGCGATAGCCGCTGAGATAAAAAATTAGCGCGGGTGCCACCAGGTAGAGCAGCAGATCGCCAAAACCGTCAAGGTAGCGACCAAAGGGGCGTTCACAGCCGAGCCAGCGCGCCAGTTTGCCATCCAGCGCATCGGCCAGCATCGCAAGGTAAAGCAGGCTGATACTGAGCCAGACAGCGCCGGATAACGCGGCACAGATCCCGCCGAGGGCGGTAACCATGCCCGTCAGCGTCAGGCAATCCGGCAGCGACAGACGGCAGATAAAGGGGTAGTTCATCCTTGCACCTCCGGAAAAAACGCTTTCAGTTTCCGCTGTGCTACCAGGCAACGCAGCCGCGCGCGGTCGATACGACTATGGTGGCGCGCATCAACGGGCAGCTTTGCACAGAGCCAGAAGCGGACCGCCTCACCGGGAAAGAGGGTTGCCAGCAATGGCGCGGCGGTGCGGCACTGCGCCGCCTGTTGCAGCACCACGCAAATCTCCCCCTGCGGCCCCTGCACCACCGCACTGGCAGCGACCCCCGGCAGGCCATTAAGCTGCTTTTCCACGGGATAGGGCGAGAGCGTTAAGCCCGACGGCGTGCGCAGCTGGTCGGCGATCCTGCCCGTCAACCAGAGACGCTGCTGCGCGTCGAGAAAACCGCTGTCTCCGGTGCAGTGCCAGATGCGCCCCTCCGGATCGCGGATTTTCGTGCGCTGATCGGCCTGCGGGTTATTGAGATAGCCGGTCAGCACCTGCGGCCCGCAGACCAGAATCTCCCCCTCCTCCCCCGCGGGCTGAGGAACCCGCTCGCGGGCAATCATAATCGCGGTTTGCGGCCCCGCTCGCCCGACAAGGTAGCCAGGGTGCCGATCCCAGGCTTCAAGAAGCTCATCCACGTCAACATTGCTGATGGGATCGGCCTCTGACGCGCCATAATTGACCGCGCAGGCGGCTTTTGGGAAATAGCTGCGGGCAGCAAGCAACAGCGACCGGGTAACAGGCGCGCCGCCAATAATCACCTCTCTTACCGCCGGAAAGCTGCACTGCTGGAGTTCGGCATAGGCGACAAGCTCCCTTAGCCAGGCAGGCGAGACGCTCAGGCGCGTTATCTGTTGAGCGTTAATCGCCCCGGCAATCATCTGCACCGGCAGGCGGCCCTGCTCATCAAAGCCGGGCAGCAGATAGCAGCAGCCCGCATGAAAATGGCTGAACAGCGTCAGGATTGGAAAAGAGGTCACATCCCGCTGCTGGCGGTGCGCAAAAAAGTGGCTCATCGCCTGACACTGCGCCAGCAGCGAGTGGTGGGAGCGCACCACGCCTTTTGGTGTGCCCGTCGAACCGCTGGTGAAGGTCAGCAGCGCGGTCGCCTCGTCATCAAGATTCTCGACGCGAAAAGCGGTGTTAACACCCTCCGCCTGCGCTAAAGGGGCGGTAAAGAGCCGCGGCGTATCGATCGTGAAGCGGCGAATCATCCACAGCTCCGGCAGCAGATACCAGCCCTTCCCGGCGTTCTGCGCCACGATCATCGCGTTCAGACGCGCCTGTTTCAGGCAGCTGCGCAGCTGCTGGCGCAGCATATCTCTCTGTACCAGCACCGGAATCAGCCCGATCCCCAGCATCGCGTAGAGCAGCAGGTAAAACTCCATCCCCGGGCTCATCAGCAGCAGTACGCGCTGGCCCGCACGTAGCCCGCTGCGCTCCAGCCTGCGTTGATACACCGCCGCACGGGAAACAAGCTGGGCATAGGTGAGCGTTTCATGCCCGGCGCTGAGCGCGGGCAGCGAAGGAGGCTGTTGCAGCAAATTGTCACAGAAGTTCATGGCGCACATCCCTGTAGTAGAGTCCATAGTGGTGAAAAACCTTGTTCGGGCTGCAACAGGCGCGCAGCGCGGTGGCGGTTGTCGGCCCTTTCCAGTTAAGCAGCGCCGCGCCGAGGCGCGTCCACTGGGCATCGAAACTGAAGAGAAAGCGGCGCAACAGCGTGGCGTAGAGCAGAGAGCGGCGGTAGTGCGGCACAATCATGATGGTTTTGAAGATCCCGGTCCGCTGGCGTTTATCCGCCAGTGTAAACAGCAGCCCGGCGACATCGCCCTGCGGGCTGAAGGCGAGACAGGAGCCGGGTGCCTGACAATAGGGTTGCAGCGTATTGGCGTTAAAGTGCCAGTCGAAGAGTGCCTCGCTCCCTGCCGTCCAGCCGATATTGTTAGCAAAGTGTCGGGTAATGAGCGCATAAAGCTCATGCCGGTGCGTCTGCCAGAGTGTAGGGGTCAGCGGCTGAAGGGAAAAATCAGCGGTGCGCCAGCGCCCGATATCCTCTGCGGGAAGGGATAGCTGGCGCACCACGTCAGCCTCATCAAACATCGAGAAGTAGCTCGCCAGCGGCTGAAACCCCATCTGTCCAAGCAGGTGTTGATACCAGGGCGGGTTATAGGGCTCACCGGCAAACGGCGCGCTGGTCGGCGTGTCCAGCCGCAGGCGGAATTTGCCTAACGTGCTGAAATTAATCGGGCCGATAAGCCGCGATGCGCCCTGCGCTTTCGCCCAGCGCATCAGGGCGCGAAACAGGCGATGGTTGGGAATGCGGTTATTGATGGTTTCCCAGAAACCAAAGTTCACCACCGTTTCCCCGGCGGCGTTGAGGGTGGCGAAGCCCGCTAAGCGCGCGCAGTCGCGGATGTAGCCGGTCCAGACGCGTCCCTGCTGCATAAAGGGGTTGGCGGCGCTGAACTGACGCGTCATCACGGCCTCATCTTCGCCAGGCCAGAAAGGATCATGGGCATAGATGTGGGGTGCAATCGCCAGAAAGCCCTTATCCAGCGTATCGCCCGCCTGCCACTCCTGTTCAATCAACGGTCGGTTCATTTTCCACTCCCGCTCTCTCTGTGCCGCGCGTAATCTGCCCGCTCGCGCCATCCATGCGGATCACCTCGCCCTGCTGAAGCTGGCGGGTCACGCCGGGGACGCCAACAATGGCCGGAATGCCCATCTCGCGGGCGACAATGGCGGAGTGCGACAGCGTCGATCCGCGCTCAACAATCAATCCGCTCAGGCCGGGAAAGAGCGGTGCCCAGCCTGGATCGGTGCGCACGGTACAGAGGATGGTGCCGGCCAGCTTGGCTGCCTTCTCCGGCGAGAGTACCAGGCTCACCGGCGCTTCTACCGTACCGGGGTAACAGCCGGTGCCTTGCAGGTGTGCCATATCCGCCGTCGGCTGCTGCGCAGCGTGCAGCGTCTGTTGCTGGTACAGCGTCTGGGTAAGAGAGAGGCGGTTCGCCGGCTCCTCTTCCTCCTGGTAGCCCGCATATTCGGCGCGCCGCTGCGCGATAAGCGTGGTTAAGCCCGTCTGCACTGCCGTTCCCTCCAGTCCCTGGTAGATCTCCTCCCGGGTCAGCCAGAAGATATCCCTGTCGCTCTCCAGCACGCCTTCCAGCGCAAGTTGGTGCCCCAGCTGGAGATAGATGTCGCGGTAGAGGGCGAACATTTTCGTGCGGGTGAAGCGCATCGTTTCGCGGTGGTGGATCGCACGTTTCAGCCTGCCGAGATCGCGTTTAAAACGTGCCAGCGCGCGCTTGCCGCGCGTTTGCTGCAACCGGGAGAAGACCCTCTCTTCCGCTTCGGCCCGCAGCGTATCCGTCGGCTTCTCTTTCACGGTTTCGGCGTTCAGGTAGTTACGCAGCACGCTAAACAGAAAACGGGGATCCTGGCGTAGCGTGATGGTCTCCAGCTTCAGCTCGCCAATGGTGCGATCGCCGTAGCGTTCGATGTAGTCGAGACACTGCTGGTAGAAATGCCCATCCAGCGCTTGCAGGCGGATAAGCAGATGGGCGCTGGTCTCGCTCTGAATCAGCGCCGCCAGCTGTGGGCGATTGCGGGCATACTGGCTCAGCGCCAGCAGATGCCGGGTCGGCTCCGTGCTGATAAGTTGCCCCTCGTCCGCCAGCAGATCGCCGCTCATTTGCTGATGCTCATCGGGCCAGAGTTCGCGCAGCACCGCCTGCACTTTGCCGTTGTAACGGGCAACATAAAAGTCATTCACAATCGGCGCGGTCCAGCGCGTCAGCAGGTGTTGATCAAGGTATTTGAGCCGACCGATAAGCTCCGCCGGGGAGAGGGTGTGGAGATTATCGCGATCGACGAAGGCGTGCACGAGGGAGTAGTTTCGCAAGAAGTCGCGGAGACGCGGTTGCAGGGAGAAGAGCGCCCAGGCGAGCCGCGCGCCCATCTTTAGCATTGCTGGCAGCGCGGCGACCTTTTCACGCGTAGAAAGCTGCTTATCCTTGATGGTGTCGACCGGCTCCTCCAGCCCCATCATCGCTTCCATATCACTCTTATTCATCCTGAACGAGGGCAGCAGCAGCAGGGCGCGATACCAGTTCTGGATGTTGTAATAGACCCGCCCGCGCACCAGGCTGAGCATATTGTCAGTGATGTCCCGGCGCTGGTCGCGCTCTCCGGCAGGGCAGCCCACCAGTTGCAGGGTTTGCTCATACACCGTGGCGTAAGCGGCGCGGGCAAAGGAGAAGGTGAGCGGCGTCGTCACCCCGCAGTAAGACTCCTGAATATTGGCGTTGTCACAGATCAGCGTCTCGCTCGCGCAGCCGCTATCTTTCGGCAGATGGGTGATGGGGCGGGTTTGCAGCAGGTAGAGATGATTATCTTTAAGTGTCCACTCAATATCCTGCGGCGCACGCAGCGCACGGGCGATGGCGGCGCCCATATCACGCAGGGCGAGGATCTGCGCCGCCGTCAGCGCGGGTGCCGCCGCCTGGTCGGCCTCAAGCTCCACCTCGCGGGTACCGGTGCCGCGCTTGCGGTCAAAAACCACGGCGTTGGTTTTCTGGCTGAGGGACTGCGTGAAGCCATTGCCCTCTAGCGGGACGCTAAACTCGTCGGTGTTGCACTGCCCGGAGACAATGCCCTCCCCGCAGCCCCAGGCGGCGGAGATGAGCATCGTGCGGCGCGAACCGCTGACCGGGTGCGCGGTAAACAGGACGCCTGACGCCTCGCCTTCGACCATCTCCTGAATAATGACCGAACAGTGGATTGCGCTTAACGCCAGCCCCTGGCGCAGGCGATAGGCCATGGCGCGCGCGCTCCATGTCGACATCATCACCCCTTTTACTGCCTCAACCAGCTGCTGCTGGCCGCGCTGAAACAGAAAGCTGTCCATCTGCCCGGCGAATGAGGCCTGGCGGGCATCCTCGTCGCTGCAGGAGGATCGCACCGCCCAGAGTCTCTCGTCGCTAAGGGCTTCGAGCGCCTGCATCAGCGGTTCCGGCAGCGTAAGGCGGGCGAGGCGCGCGCTGATTTTCCCGGCAAGGGTTTCAATCTGATCTGCCGACATCAAGGGTGAGAGTTGCGCCATCAACTGCGCGGCTTTTGCATCGCAGCGCAGCATCTCATCCATTGCGCTGGCGGGGATCACCCACCAGTTCGGTACCGGATAGCCGTGGGAAGTGAGCCACAACAGGTTGGCTGCCTTGCCGCCCAGTTGCTGCTCATCGAGGGTAACCGCATCTGCGGCAGAGTAGAGATAGTTCACGGTAACTCCTTTTAGATCCGTTGTTGGCTAAGCCCGACCAGATGATCCCAGGTGCGCAAAATGGCGGGGAACCAGGGCCGGGGCTTGACGTGATGAAGCATCAGGTAAAACGACAATCGGCGCAGGCCGAAGTCGCGCAGGGCGAGGCAGAAACCGCGATACCACTCCCCGGCATCGATAGCAGTGCCCAGCCGCTTCGCCAGCTGGCTGCGGTGAAACTCCACGTGATGTAACAGCGTTTGCAGCGTGGCGCGCTCATCGAGCGTCCACGTTAATAGCTCAGCCAGATCGCGCTGCGGAACATGCAGCGTCGCCAGCTCCCAGTCCCAGCAGCAGAGCCGTGCATCCTCCCGGCGCAGCGCGATGTTGCGTGGGCTAAAGTCGTTATGCACCAGCGTTCTCGGCAGCGTCGCCAGCTCGCGCCACTGCGCCGCGCTGTTCTCGGCACAGTCCAGCCATTGGTGCAGCAACGGCGTGGTGAAAAGCTGTGGCGCGGTGCGATGGCTGAAGGCGGCGATGGCCTGCCAGAGCGGCACCATGCTGTTGATGGTGTCGGCAGAGGGAGAGTTGATATGGCGAAAGGTGGCCTGCAAGGCATCATGGCGGCGATACCAGATCGCGTGGATATCGGCGATGCCCTGCAATGCGGCATCGATCTGTGGCTGCTGCCAGCGCACGCCGCTGGAGAGGCTGTTAAGCAGCACTTCCTCCCCGAGCAGCTCCTCAATGATGACGCTCTGCTTGCCATCTTCGTAAGTGCCGTAGAGCGTCGGCACATGGCGGGTAAAGGCGGGATCGCTTTGCGTGATGAGCGCCATCTCCCTTTCGCGCGCATGGCTGAACTCGCTGACAGGCAGCAGGCGCTCAAGCAGTTCGACAAGCTCGGGCGCGCAGCCTGCCGCCAGCGAGTGCAGCAGTTGGGTTATCGCATCGGTTGGCGGCTTGTGCTTCAGCAGCGCCGCCACCTGCGTACCATCTTCACGCTGAAGACGGTAGGCAAACAGGCCGACGGGCAGCGTCGCGCTGTGCGAACTGAGCGCCGTCAAAATACTGTCCTTGTTTCCCTGCCAGTGCATCGCACTGACGCGCTGGGGCGGTCGCTCGCCCCATGCGGCGGTATAGCGGGCGTGCTGAAAGCAGTGGCGCAGCGGATCGTCTCCCGTCCTGCCCGGCGGCGCGTTACGCTGCTTTCGACCGAGCAGCTCATGGGATTTGGCAAATTCGTCGCTCGCCAGCGCGCTGAGGGTTGAGATATCGAGCGCCAGACAAAATGAGGCGATGATCTCCGCCAACCTTTCGCTGCCGTTGGCCCCCTGACAGCCCAGCATTTGCAGGCACTCAGCCTGATCGGGAAGCGCTGTCCCGCCGCCGACGGTGCCAATCACCAGCGCCGGAAGCGTCATGCTGCAATAGACGTCACCCTCTGGGGTCAGGCGCATTTGCAGCTGCGAGAGGGAAGATTCATGGCTGCAGGCGATGTCCTGACCGAGCGCGGTAAACATCGCCGCGATGACGTTGGCGGTATTGATATTCACCCCGGTCATGCCGGCGGCGACCGAGCCTTCACAAAAGCCCTGAAACGCCTCGACCAGTTGCGCAGGCTCGATGCGCAAACGGCTGCGGCAGGCGGCGGCAGTGAGCGTTGCCTCGGCGATAACCTGGGTTCCCCTGCCCTGCGCAAAGCTGCTCCACGAGCTTTTCTTATCGCTGGAGAGGTTGCTTTCAAGAATGTAGCGCTGGGGGGTTAACGCCAGCGGAAGATGCGCGAGGATCCAGCGGCAGGCCTGCCAGGTGCAGGTGGTGGTCATATTCTGCCCGGCGGCATCGGCGGTGTGATAGGTGAAGGTCAGATGCACGGCATTGCCGATGACGCGCGGCGTCAGGCTGATGAGGCGCGCGAAACGCGAATGCTGGCGCACAATGTCGCTGATATCGGTGAAATAGTCCTCGGCCCAGGCGCAGAATGCGAGCGCGTCGCGCACCGAGAGAAATTCGAAGCGTGGTGAGCGCATCATCCGCTGGCCGGTGACGCGCGCCGTCGCCCCGCCGCTGTGGGTGATAGCGCTGGCACCGCGTGAAACGGAGGCGACAAGCGCCCCTTCGCTGGTCGCCAGCGGCGCGTAAAAGATCCCCTTCGCACGCCAGCCGTTGATCAGCAGCGGCCCGGCAATGCCAACGGGGACTTCAACCGAGCCGATAAACCCCTCAAGATGACTTTGCAGCTTTTCCGCCTGCAGGCGGGTGGCAGAGATCTGGTTGAAGTCGTGACCCGTGTGCTGACGCAGCCAGGCCAGCCTCTTTTGCCGCGCCTTTTCACTCCAGTCGTAGAGATGGCGGCGGGGTAAGGTGGCGGCGCTTTCCCCCCTTTCCTCGCGCGGGTGGCACAGCTTGAGCTGCCAGTAGCACTGTTTATTCTCCTGCGCCGAGCGGCAGGTTAATGTCGCCAGCCACTGCCCGCTCTGCTGGCGCTCTTTATGCAGGAGTTTTAGCGCCGGGAGCTGAACCGCCCGATCGTAAAGAGATAACGCGCGCCGCGGATCGGTGATAAAGGCATTACAGCGCTCTTCGCTTTCAAATAAGAGTGTAAACTCGGCTGGGCGTATATCGACAATTGTGGCCGTAATTAACGATTCCATCATCATTATTCCCTTCCCTGGGCTACAAATATATTTCAACGATACACAGCAAATATCCTGTCAGCATTGCCATGCCAACCATGGCCTCATTTCTTTTTCTGTTCTGCTGATTGGCATTAATCAGAAAAATCAGCAACTGGCTTACCGTAAAGAAATTAATAAAAGCACTTGCTGCATAAAACCAGACAGAAACCGCGCCGGTTTTGCACAAAATAAGAAAATATTGCACGACAGCCATCGATATAAGCAGACCGATAATCATCAATACCGACAAGGGGCGACCATATAATTGCGACCAGGTGGTAACTTCTTCGCGATCCTCATCCGGTCCTTTACATTTACGCGTGATTTCAAAACTTAAACCGCATAAGAAGGCGAGCAGCATCAGCAAAATAACCGGCCGATTAAACGTCGCCGCGGGTGAGGCCAGGGTAGCCAGCCAGCCGATAACAAACGGCA
>Ga0209796_10000682_pt1 | contig 18683 bp, 14 predicted proteins | sample AgamicOrSfrz_FD_187167 | JGI IMG/M metagenome (GOLD analysis project Ga0209796, IMG submission 187167) | Agave microbial communities from Guanajuato, Mexico - Or.Sf.rz (SPAdes) (version 2) | ecosystem: Host-associated > Plants > Phyllosphere > Phylloplane/Leaf | place: Guanajuato, Mexico...
ACCGTCGGTTTCCAGATTATGGAAGCGATTAAAGTGCATCAGGGCGGCAATAAGAAAACCCGCCGCCAGCGGGCGATCGACCTGCTGAACCAGGTCGGCATTCCCGACCCGGCTTCGCGGCTGGATGTTTACCCGCACCAGCTTTCGGGCGGTATGAGCCAGCGTGTGATGATCGCGATGGCGATTGCCTGCCAGCCGAAGCTGCTGATTGCCGATGAACCGACCACCGCGCTCGACGTTACCATTCAGGCGCAGATCATCGAACTGCTGCTGGAGTTGCAGCAGCAGAAGAACATGGCGCTGATCCTGATTACGCACGATCTGGCGCTGGTGGCGGAAGCGGCGCACAAAATCATCGTGATGTACGCAGGTCAGGTGGTGGAAGCGGGCGAATCGCGGGATATCTTCCGCGCACCGCGTCACCCTTACACCCAGGCGCTGCTGCGCGCGCTGCCGGAGTTTGCCCAGGACAAAGCGCGTCTGGCGTCGCTGCCGGGCGTAGTACCGGGGAAATATGACCGCCCGAGCGGCTGTCTGCTTAACCCGCGCTGCCCCTATGCGACGGACAAATGCCGCGTCGATGAGCCGGATCTGAACACCGTCGACGGCGGCCGCCAGTCCAAATGTCACTACCCACTCGATGATGCCGGGAGGCCGAATTATGAGTACGCATGAGGCCACTTCGCAGCAGCCGCTGTTGCAGGCGATCGACCTGAAAAAACACTATCCGGTGAAGAAGGGCTTTTTTGCCCCGGAGCGCCTGGTTAAAGCGCTGGACGGCGTCTCGTTTTCGCTGGAGCGCGGCAAAACCCTGGCGGTGGTCGGCGAGTCCGGCTGCGGTAAATCAACGCTTGGCCGCCTGCTGACGATGATTGAAACGCCGACCGGTGGCGAGTTGTACTACCAGGGTCAGGATCTGCTCAAGCACGATCCGCAGGCGCAGAAGCTGCGTCGGCAGAAAATTCAGATCGTCTTTCAGAACCCCTATGGCTCGCTGAACCCGCGTAAAAAAGTGGGGCAGATCCTCGAAGAGCCGCTGCTGATTAACAGCTCCCTCAGCAGAGAGGCGCGCCGCGAGAAAGCGCTGGCGATGATGGCGAAAGTGGGCCTGAAAACCGAGCACTACGACCGCTACCCGCATATGTTCTCCGGCGGTCAGCGTCAGCGTATTGCTATCGCCCGTGGCCTGATGCTTGACCCGGACGTGGTAATTGCCGATGAACCGGTTTCGGCGCTCGACGTCTCCGTGCGTGCGCAGGTGCTGAACCTGATGATGGATCTGCAGCAGGATTTGGGGCTCTCCTACGTCTTTATCTCGCACGATCTGTCGGTGGTGGAGCACATTGCCGATGAGGTGATGGTGATGTATCTCGGCCGCTGCGTGGAGAAGGGCAGCAAAGAGCAGATCTTTGCCAACCCGCGCCACCCTTACACTCAGGCGCTGCTCTCCGCGACGCCGCGGCTTAACCCGGACGATCGCCGCGAGCGCATCAAGCTCACCGGCGAGCTGCCGAGCCCGCTCAACCCGCCGCCGGGCTGTGCCTTTAATGCCCGTTGTAGCCGTCGCTTCGGCCCCTGCACGCAATTACAGCCGCAGTTGAAGGATTACAACGGTCAGCTGGTGGCCTGTTTTGCGGTGGATAAGGATGAGAATCGCGAGATCCCGCAGGTGTAGGTTGATTCGTAGGCCGGATAAGGCGAAGCCGTCATCCGGCAATGGGTCTGCTCTGGAGCTGGTATGTGGCACTGGTGGAATGGTTCCGTTCACCACGGGGACGGGATCCTCATAAATCTTCTGTGCGGTGAACGGGACAAGGGGAGCGGCCGCGCTCCCCTTGTCAATCCCCGCGGCCCCGCAAGGAAATCGGTGCTGCGCACTGCGCTCACCTCCCGCGAGCCTGACCGCGGCCGGCTCGACTCGACTTACTCGTTCCATTCTGGAACGAGTCCATGTCTCGGTTCGCCTCTGTCCGCCATCCATGGCGTCCAGACCTTGTCATTCCCGCTCCGGTTCGCCGATTTCAGCGGGGACACAACCCCTCGCTGTCATATTGCAGATAAAAGCCACACCGGTGTTGCTGTAGGCGCGGTTTTGTAGGCCGGATAAGGCGCAGCCGCCATCCGGCAATCGATGCCGCGGAAATAATGCCGGATGGCGCGTACCGCTTATCCGGCCTACAAGGTCGGAGCGGTTTTGTAGGCCGGATAAGGCGTAGCCGCCATCCGGCAATTGGTGTCGCGGAGAAAATGCCTGATGGCGCTTCGCTTATCAGGCCTACGCGGTTTCAGAAGCTCTTCGTGCTGCATTATTCTGTTTATGCTCTTTTCTCGCCCCGGTTCGCTGTTTAAATAATCTGATTTACCTTTGGTATTCGTATAAATATCGCCCGTCTGTTTATTGGCAGCGATTAACGCTGTCACCCCTCTTCGTACCTAAAAAAAAAGATGCAAACAGCAGCATTGTTTATATATTTAGTGCCAGTTAAAGCGCGAATTAGTGCCACTAAAATTACTAGCGCAACCGCAGGCCGCAGGTCATCGCCGTTTCATTCACCTGTACCCTCATAAAAAGCACCGCCCATAAAAACATTCATCACCCTACGCGTGGCAGAAGAGCCTCTCCTGCTGGTGGGGAGTATTCGTTTATTGCGTAAATCACGGATTCAACCATGAAGCATTATGATGATTTGCAGAGATTCAGGGAGAAGAGCGGCAAACAGCATCACGCCTTCAAAGACCTCTCTACCCAATCCCTTGCCGCCGAGCAGGGTAGCTGGGCGATCCTCAACCAGCTCGCGCCCGCCGATGAAAATGCCGGGCTGGCGCTGGGCGGGCATGTCGCCTCTTCTGTTCCACAACCTGTTGATAGCGAACTCTTCGTCTCTGAGGCGCAAATAAGCGCCCCGCCAGTCCCGAACGCCAGCCAACCCAAGCATCCCCCCGCGCAGCGTTCAGCCACGCCGTCGCCGCGTGACGCCAGCATTCAATACGACCAACTGTTTGCCGCGAAACCCGCGCAAACTAAACCGCGCAGCCAGAAAAACCAGCCTCTACAACCGTTGCTAGAAAGGATTGCCGCATGCCGCTGATTTGTATCTGCTCGCCGAAAGGCGGGACAGGGAAAACGACCCTCGCGGCGAACCTCGCCTATGCGCTGGCCCGCAACGGCAGCAAAGTGCTGGCGCTCGATTTCGACGTGCAAAACAGCCTGCGCCTGCACTTCGGCGTGCCGCTCTCCGACACGCGCGGCTATGTCGCCCGCGCTGCGGATGCCTCCGACTGGAGCCAGTTTGTCCTCACCGCCGGCGGCAATATTTTTGTCCTGCCCTATGGCGACGCCACCGACGCGCAGCGCCGCGACTTTGAAGAGCGCCTCACCCACGACGAGCACTTCCTCACCCGCGGGCTTAACACGCTGCTGAATTACCCTGGGCTGATTATTGTCGCCGACTTCCCGACAGGACCTTCGGCGGCGTTAACCGCCCTGTCGCGGCAGGCGGATCTGCACCTTATTCCGTTGCTGGCGGATAGCGCCTCGCTCTCACTGCTGCCGCAGATTGAAAACCACCGCCTCACCGGAGAAGCGCTGAATCAGAAAGCGGGCCACTTTGTGGTGCTCAACCAGAGCGATAACCGCCGCCAGATCAGCCGCGATGTCACCGCGTTTATGGAGCAGCGCCTCGGCAACCAGTTACTCGGCGTGCTGCACCGCGACGAAAGCGTAGTGGAAGCCAATGCCTCCCAGCAGTCGGTGTTCGACTTCAGCCCGGCTTCGGCTGCGGCATTTGATATTGAGCTTATCGCCAAACGCGCCGCCGGCATGCTGGGCGTCAACATTGGCGACGGCACGCTGCACAGCTCGCCGCGCATGTCGGGGCTCTAAGCGTCAGGACAACTATGAAAAAGATCCTCTCTCTCCTGCTGGCGCTGGTTATGCTGCCGCTCGCCCTGCTGGTGATCATCACGCCGATGGATAGCCAGAAGCAGTACATTTTCGGGCTTATCAGCATCGGCGCGCTGTTTATCGCCGGTACTATCAGTAAAAAGCGCAGCGTCTCGCTGGTGATGGTGGCGATGTCGGTGCTGCTCTCCACCCGCTACATGTACTTTCGTCTGACCCAGACGCTGCACTTCAACTCGGAAATTGAAACGCTGCTCGGCATGGGGCTGTTTCTGGCCGAAGTTTATGTCTGGGTGATGCTACTGCTCAGCTACCTGCAAACCGCCTGGCCGCTGAAGCGCGACATTGTGCCGCTGCCGGACGACACCAGCCTGTGGCCGACGGTCGATGTCTATATCCCCTCCTATAACGAGCCGCTGGAGGTGGTGCGCGACACGGTGCTGGCGGCGCAGTGCCTCGACTACCCGCGCGATAAACTGAAGATCTACCTGCTCGACGATGGTAAACGCAGCGAGTTCGCGGTATTTGCCGCCGATGTCGGCGTCGGCTACATCACGCGCAATGACAATGCCCATGCGAAAGCGGGCAACCTCAACCATGCGATGAAGCTGACCCACGGCGAGTTAATTTGTGTGTTTGACTGCGACCACGTGGCGACGCGCATCTTTTTACAGGCCACCGTCGGCGGTTTCCTGCAAGACCCGAAACTGGCGCTGGTGCAGACACCGCACTACTTCTACTCGCCGGATCCGTTCGAGCGTAACCTCTCGGTCGGGCGCAATATTCCCAACGAAGGGGCACTCTTCTACGGCCCGATCCAGCAGGGGAATGACAACTGGAACGCCACCTTCTTCTGCGGCTCCTGCGCGGTGATTCGCCGCAGCGCGCTCGATCAGATTGGCGGCTTTGCGGTCGAAACCGTGACCGAAGATGCCCACACCGCGCTGAAGTTGCAGCGCCTCGGCTGGGGATCGGCGTTTATTGATATCCCGCTGGCGGCGGGTCTGGCGACCGAGCGGCTGGTGCTGCATGTGATTCAGCGTACCCGCTGGGCGCGGGGCATGACGCAGATTTTCCGTCTTGATAACCCGCTGCTCGGGCGCGGACTGACGCTGCAACAGCGGCTCTGCTACCTGAGCGCGATGCTCTATTACCAGTTTGCCCTGCCGCGTATCGCCTTCTTAACCGCGCCGCTCGCCTACTTGCTCTTTAACCTCAACATTATTCATTCTTCGGCGAGCCTGGTTTTCGCCTATGCGCTGCCGCACCTCTTTCTCGCGGTGTATGTGAACTCGCGGCTGAATGGGCGCTTTCGCTACAGCTTCTGGGGTGAGATTTACGACCTGGTGCTCGCCTTCCACATTGTGCTGCCGACGGCGGTCACCATGCTGTTTCCGAAACGCGGCAAATTCAACGTTACCGACAAAGGCGGGCTGCTCAACGTCGGCTATTTCGACTTCAGCGTTGTGCGTCCGCACCTGATTATTGCCCTGCTGCTTGGCGCAGGGGTGATCGCCGGGATTGTCCGCGCCTGCGCCCACGACTACTTCGGCGTCGATCCGAGCGTCATTGCTCTCAACGTCGGCTGGGGGTTATACAGCCTTATCTTCCTGCTGGCGGCGATTGCGGTGGCGCGCGAAACGCGGCAAACCCGTAAAACCATCCGTATTGAGGTCGAAATCCCGGTGCTGATCCACTACGCCAGCGGCATTGTCTCCCGCAGCCAGACGGCGGATCTGTCGATGGGCGGTTGCCGCATTGTCGCTCCGGACGATCGTCACTTAAAGGATGAGATCGAGGAGATCGAACTGCTGCTGCACTCCGGGGCGATTGCTCTGCCGGTGCAGACCATTGCCAGCGATGAGAACTCCATCCGATTGATGTTTAATGAGATTCCACTGGCGCGCCGCCGCGAGCTGGTGCGCGTGGTGCTGGCGCGTGCCGATGCGTGGATCCACCCGCCGAAGCCGCAGGACAACCCGTTCCGCTCGATGTTGACCATCGTGCGCTGCGTCTTTGACCTCTTCTGGCTCACCTGGCGTTCGCGGCGCGAAAACCGCCGCCTGCGCGCCGAAAAAGTGCAGGAGGAGAGCCGGGTATGAAACGTCTCACCTTACTTACCCTGCTGGCGAGCGCGCTGGTCACCGCACCGCTGCACAGCGAGCCGACGGCCGTTGACGCGCCGCTGCCTGCGGTCTCCGCCTTTGCCCCCTCGCGCGTTGAGAGCGTGTCGCTGGCGCAGATGGGCCAGCCGCAGGGTCTGACGCTCAGCGGCGGCCAGTTCCAGGGCGGCGTTGATTTCACGTTGCCGATCGATCAGGTGGTCACCAACGCACGGCTGGCGCTGAACCTGAAAATCTCCCCGGCGCTGGCGGCGGCGAACGCCACGCTGCAACTGATGCTGAACGGGCAACCGCTCGGCACCGTGCCGCTGAGCGCCGTCGAAGGCGATACCGCCCGCTACCAGCTTGATGTCCCGGCGGCGCTGATGGTCTCCAGCAATAACCTCAGCTTTAAAATCAACGGCGGCGATGCCGCGCAGTGCCAGCGCGATGCCGACACCAAAAGGTATGTGACCATTCTGCCGGAGTCGCGCTTTGAGCTGGAGGGGCAGCAACTCGATATTGGGGCCGATCTCAGCCACTTCCCGCGCCCCTTTTTCGACAGCATGCAGATGACGCCTGCCGCCATCGCCATCGCTTTTTCCGCGAAACTGAGCCCGGATGCCCTTAGCGCCGGGGCGTTGATCGCCTCATGGCTGGGCATTCAGGCCGATTATCGCGGCGTCGCCTTTGCTGCATACCACGACCGCCTGCCGGAAAAGAACGGCATTCTGATTGGTCACCCAGGCGAGCAGATCGGCGGCCTGATGTTGCCGCAGAGCCAACAGCCGCTGCTGAAGATCATCGATAACCCGGCCAACCCGGTCTATAAACTGCTGCTGGTGGTGGGCAAAGATGATGAGGCGCTGCGGGCGGCGGCCTGGCGGCTGACGCGCGGCGAGTTCAATGCGCAAACGGCTGCCACAGAAGTCGCCGCGCAGACGCTGCCGCTGAGCCAGCCCTATGATGCGCCGCGCTGGATCGCCACCGATCGTCCGGTAATGCTCTCGGAGCTGATCCGCAAGGATCAAAGCCTCACCGCCACCGGCATCTGGCACCCGTCGTTACAGGTTGCGTTTCGCGCCGCGCCGGATCTCTTTTTGTGGGATGGCGAGACCATTCCGCTGCATATCGGTTACCGCTTCCCGACCGAGAACTGGATCGATGAAGAGCGCTCGTGGCTAAGCATGACGCTTAACAACACCTTCCTGCACAACCTGCCGGTGAACAAACAGGGCGCGCTGGAGAAGCTGTGGCACAAGCTCGGCGGCGATGCCCGCCAGGAGCAGTTTGATATGCCGCTTGAGCCCTACATGATCTATGGCGACAACCAGCTCTCCCTCTACTTCAATATCGTGCCGAAGGCGGATGCGCCGTGCAGCACCTTGCTGAACAACAACATCAAGAGCCGCATTGACGAGCATTCGTGGATCGATCTCAGCCATACGCGCCACTTCGCGCTGCTGCCCAATCTCTCTTATTTCGTCGGCGCTTCATTCCCCTTTACCCGGCTGGCGGACTACGGCGAAACGGTGCTGATGCTGCCGCCCGCGCCGAGCGAAACGCAACTGGCAACGCTGCTGGATATGGCCGCGCGCGCCGGTAACGCCACCGGCACGGCACTAACCCACAACCGCGTGCTGCTCGGCATGCCCTCTGGCGATGAAGCGCGTGAAGTGCTGGAAAACCGCGATGTGCTGGCGATAAGCGGCATGGATCAGCATGCATTTAACCGCGCGCTGCTCGCTGACTCGCCCTTTACCGCCCATGACAGCACGCTCGGCGTGCGTAAACCCAGCGCGTGGCAGAAGGCGCAGCGCTGGATGACCGGCGACTGGGCCGCTGAAGGGCTGGAGGCGGATCGCTATTTTTCCTCCAACGAAGCGTGGCGCGGCTTTGTCAGCTTCCGTTCGCCGTGGAGCAGCAAACGGCTGGTGGTATTGGCGCTCGGCAGTAACGACGCCCAACTGGCACAGCTGCATGACGATCTCTCCTCGGCGACGATCAACGCCGGGATTCGCGGCGATGCGGCGATCATCACCGATGAGAACGGCGTGCGCAGTTTCCGCGTCGGCGAGCAGTTCCCGAGCGGCGAGATGCCGCCGCAGATGATGATTATCTGGTATGCCAACCAGCACTCGGCGCTGCTGGCGCTGCTTGGCCTGCTGCTGGGCGCGCTGGTGGGCGGGCTGCTCTACCGCACGCTGAAACAGCGCGAGCGTAAACGACTCAACCCGGAGAAGCAGAAATGAAAAAGATCACCGCGTTATTTTGCCTCTCCGGCGCGCTCAGCTTCGCGGCGCTCGGCCAGGCGCAGGCCGCGTCTAACCCGGCGGCGCTAAAAGCGCTGTTCGATCAGGCCAACTACTGGCATGAAAAATCCCACGACGATCTGGCAACGGCGTCGCTGCAAAAGGTGTTGATGGTCGATGCCAACAACACGCAGGCGCTCTACCTACTGGCGCTGTGGGCGCAGCAAAATGGCGATCTGAAAAGCGCTGCGCAGTGGCGCGCGCGGCTGGTGCAAACCGCCCCGGCCGATGGCAGCCTGCAAGCACTCGATAACGCCAACGCGCTGGCGCAGGTGCCGCAGGGGCAGCTAACCCTTGCACGACAGCAGGCGCGCAGCGGCAATATTCCGGCGGCGCTGGAGACCTGGCACGGCCTGTTTAACGGCGATACGCCGCCGCAGAGCCTGGCGCCAGAGTATTACCTCACCATGGCGAGCGACAAAAGCCTCTACCCGCAGGCGCTGGCGCAGTTGCGCGCGCTGGTTGAGCAACATCCACAGGATAACGCTGCGCGCATCGCGCTCGGCAAACTGCTCACCTGGCAGGAGGCGACGCGCCGTGAAGGGATGCTGGCACTGGAGCCAATGGCGGGCGGCAGCAAAGAGGCCGATGAGGGGCTGCGCCAGGCGCTGTTATGGCTCGCGCCGCAGGCGGGTGATGAACGCTTCTACGACACCTGGTTGCAGCGCCATCCGGACGACAGCGAAATGCAGGCCTGGTATCGCAAAAGCATCGGCGGCCGGGCGAAGGGCGCAGGCTTTGAGGCGCTGAACAGCGGCGACAGCAGCGCGGCAAAGCGCCAGTTTGCCCAGGTTCTGCAAACCAACCCGCAGGATGCCGACGCGCTGGCGGGCATGGGTTATATCGCCCAGCGCAACGGTGATTACCAGGCGGCGGCGCAGTATCTGAGCCGGGCGGCAAGCCAGGGCGGCGAGGCTTCTGACGAGCGGCGCGCGCAGGCGGAAGATGCCGCCTTTTATGGCCAACTGGCACAGGCGCAGCAGGCGCTGAAAGAGGGGAACCTGAGCCAGGCGCTGGCGATCTCCGCGCCGCTGGCAGAGCAAAACGGCGATCGCGGCACGGCGGCGAAGCTGTTTCGTGCCGATGTCCTGCGCCAGAACAAAGATTACCCGCAGGCGGAGCAGGCGCTGCGCGGCGTGCTGAATAGCGAGCCGCAAAACGCTCCGGCGCGGGAAAACCTCTACTACGTGTTGCGTGAGCAGAATAAAACCGCCGAGGCGCAAACTATTCTGCGCACCTTGCCCGCCGCGCTACAGGCAAAGCTGCAACCGCGCACGGTAAGCGGCACGCCTGGCGATCCGCTGCGCCGCGAAGCGCAACAGCTGGCGGCCAGCGGCAACCGCGAGCAGGCGATTGCCGTGCTGCGCCGGGGCGTGGCGCGCTTACCGGATGATGCCTGGCTGCGTCTCGATCTGGCGCGTCTGCTGGTGCAGACCGGGCAGGAGAACGAGGCAGCGAATGTGATGCTGCCCGCGCAGCGTCAGGGGGCAGGGGCCAGCGCGCTCTATGCCGCCGCGCTGTTCGCCAGTGAGCAGGGCGGCTGGCAGCAGGCCAGCGCATTGCTGGGGCGCATTTCGCCTGCCAGCCAGACGGCGCAGATGCGCGAGCTGGCGCAGCGGGCCAACTACAACTTACAGATGGTCACCGCCGAGCGTTATCTGGCGCAGGGCAATATGACCGCTGCCGCCAACACCCTGAAAGCGCTGGCGCAAACGTCGCCCGCCAGCCCCGTCGATGCCGGAAAACTGGCGCGCATGCTGGCGCGCAGCGGCGATCTCACCTCGGCGGTGGCGCTGGTGCGCGGCAATATGCGCCAGGGCGTGCAGGGCAACGCCGGGGATTATGCCGATCAGATTGCCGTGCTCAACCAGGCGGGACTGAACGCCGAAGCGCAGACATTTGTTGAAAGCCCCGAGATGCAGGCGCGCAGTACGCCAGCGCAGCTTGCCGGGGTACGCAACGGCTATGTCATCAACGAGGCCGACAGGCTGCGCGAGCAGGGGAACTACGCTGCGGCGTACGACACCCTGATCCGCGCATTGCAAAACGACCCGCAGAACACCGATTTGATGTTCGCCATGGGGCGCCTGTATCAGTCCGGCAAGATGAACAAAGAGGCGGGCGTGCTCTATGACTACCTGATGACCCGCGACAGCGACGATCAGGCGGCACGCGTCGGCGCGATTGATGTCGCGCTGGCAGAGAACAACGTCGAGAAAGCGCAAACTCTCGCCAGCGGCCTGCGCAGCGACAGCTCGCCGGATCGTCTGCTGTTACTGGCGCGGCTGGAGGAGGCGAAAGGCAACCACCAGCAGGCGATGACCTATTTACGCAGCGCGCGCGGCAAGCTGGTCGGGCTGGAGGAGAGCAACGGCACCGGCACGCCAACCCTCGGCGGCGTGCTGCTGGCGGATAACCCCTTCACCACCACCAGTAAAACGCCGTCGCCTTACGGGCAAGCTATGCCGTGGCAGGTGGCGCAGACGGCGCGCGAGCCGGGGAGCCAGCTGCCAGGTACTGCACGAACCGATCTGCCGATCGAGACCACGCAAAGCCGCACCCTGCGCCAGGTGGACGAGATGATGCAGCAGATGAACGAGAAAACCGGCATGTGGTTGCAGGGCGGGGTGGCGATCCGCGGGCGCGATGGCGAGACGGGCACCAGCAAGCTGACAGAGGCGAAAGCGCCGCTTACCTGGTCCAGTTCGCCATTTGGCGAGTCGCGCTTTGAGTTGACCGCCACGCCGGTTTCCCTCAGTTCCGGCAGCGCGTCGGGCGATGCCTGGCGGCGCTACGGCAGTAACCCGCTGGCGGATGCGGCGACCAATCTGGCGACTTCCATTAAAACGGCGAACAGTTCAACCGCTACCGACGGCAGCGATAAGTTCGCCGATCTGGCCCGCTACGCCGACGCCGGGAAACTATCGCCCTTTACCGCAGAGGGTTTCGACAACCTCAGCACGCTGCTTGGCTCAAGCCGTTTACAGAGCCTGAGCGAGTCGACCTACAAGAAAAATTATAACGATCCGATCCGCGCCTCGACCGATGCGCAGAACGGCAACGGCGTTGAGCTGAACATGGCCCTGAGCGGCGAGGGCTATAAGCTTGATATCGGCACCACGCCGCTGGGGGAAGATCTCAGCACGCTGGTGGGCGGCGTAAAATGGTCGCCGAAGCTGACCAACTACCTGACGCTGATCCTTACCGGCGAGCGCCGCGCGGTGACCGACAGCCTGCTCTCCTACGTTGGCTTGCAGGATAAGTTCTCCGGCGAACGCTGGGGTCGGGTGACCAAAAACGGCGGCAGCGCGCAGCTGAGCTACGATGATGGCGATGCCGGGTTCTATGTTGGCGGCGGTGGCTACAGCTATCTTGGTGAAAACGTTGCCAGCAACAGCAGCCTTAACGCGAACGCCGGAGTCTATTTACGCCCGTGGCATGATGATTTCCGCCAGCTACAGACCGGGCTGAGCATTAGCTGGATGGATTACGCGAAAAACCTCAGCTACTTCACCTTCGGCCAGGGCGGTTACTTCAGCCCGCAGAACTACGTCAGCGTCTCGCTGCCGGTGGACTTCACGCAGAAGATCGATAACTGGAGAGTGCGCCTTGGCGGGGCGGTGGGGTATCAATCCTACACCCAGGATAAGAGCGACTACTTCCCGACTTCTCCGCAGGCGCAGGGGATGCTGGAGCAGCTGGCGGCGCTCGGCTTTATCAAAGAGGCGCAGTATCGTGGCTCGTCGCAAAACGGCATTGGCTACAACTTCCGCGCCGGGCTGGATTACAACGTGAACAAAAATATGTCGGTGGGCGGCAACGTCGGGTACGACACCTTCGGCAGTTATAACGAAAGCACCGCAGGCCTCTGGCTGCGGTATATGTTGGGAGAGAAATAATGACCACCAACTTGACCCCTGAACTGGCCTGGCATCAGCAACAGCAGACGCCGCCGGGCTGGTTTGATCTGCTTAGCGTGATGGTCGATGGCATGGCGAGAAACGTCGGCGAAGCGCAGAGCCTGCCGTTTTTACGCCAGATGGGCGAGACGCTGGCCGTGCAGATGCCGCTTGGGGCATCGACCACCGTCGGCGAGCTGGAAGCGGCGATCAACACAAGGCTTGCCGCCTTCAACTGGGGCGTAATTGATATTGAGGCCAGCGACAGCGGCATGACCTTTCGCCACCGCGCGCTGCCCGTCGCCCGCGATGAGGCGCAGCAGACGCGCTGGTGTCACGCTTTTTGCGCCGTGCTTGAAGGGCTTTATGGCCGCTGGATGCAGGATCAGGGCGGCGATGCGCGCCTCGTGTTTAGCCGGGAAGCGCTCTATTCTGTCTCGGATGTTCTCTTTCGCTACGCCAACCCAGAGTGAGACTCGCTATGTTTAAACCCCTCTTTGCCGCGATGGTGATGTTAACCAGCCTGCTCTTTTCCACCGTGTCGCAGGCCGCGACCGCCTGGGAGAGCTATAAAGCGCGTTTTTTAATGCCCGACGGGCGGATTGTCGATACCGGCAATAACAACGTCTCCCACACCGAAGGGCAGGGTTTCGCCATGCTGATGGCGGTCGGCAATAACGATAAAGCGGCGTTCGACAGCATGTGGCGCTGGACGCACACCACGCTGCAAAACAAGCAAAACGGCCTCTTTTACTGGCGCTATAACCCGGTGGAGGCCGATCCGATTGCCGATAAAAACGATGCCACCGATGGCGATATCCTTATTGCGTGGGCGCTGCTGAAAGCGGGCGAGCGCTGGAATCTGCCCGCCTACACCGCCGCGTCGGACGCCATTACCCAGGCGGTGCTGAAACATACTGTGATTAATTTTGCTGGCTATCACGTGATGCTGCCGGGGGCGAAGGGCTTTAACCTCAACAGCCGTGTGACGCTGAACCCCTCCTACTTTATCTTCCCGGCGTGGCAGGATTTCGCCAACCGCAGCCACCGGGTGATCTGGCAGCAGCTGATTGATGACGGGCAAAAAATGGTGGGCAAGATGGCCTTTGGCAAACCGCGCCTGCCGACCGACTGGGTGTCGCTCTCGGCGGACGGTACTTTTAGCCCGGCAACTGAGTGGCCGCCGCGCATGAGTTACGACGCCATTCGCGTGCCGCTCTACATCGCCTGGCACAATCCGCAGAGCGCGTTGTTAACGCCGTGGCGCAGCTGGTGGCAGGGGTTTGAGCGCAGCAAAACACCAGCGTGGGTCAATGTGACCAACAACGAGAATGCGCCTTACAACATGAATGAGGGGCTGCTCGCGGTGCGGGATTTAACCCTTGGCGAACCGACGGGCGAGCCGCAGATCACCGCCCAGGATGATTATTATTCCGCCAGCCTGAAGATGCTGGTCTGGCTGGCGCAGCAGCGTTAACGCCTGATGCCGGGTGGCGGCTACGCCTTACCCGGCCTACGTAATGTACGGTCTGGGTGGGTGGTGCCTGATGCCGGGTGGCGGCTTTGCCTTACCCGGCCTACGGAAAGTGCGGTATGGATGGGCGGTGCCTGATGCCGGGTGGCGGCTACACCTTACCCGGCCTACGTAATGTGCGGTCTGGGTGGGTGGTGCCTGATGCCGGGTGGCGGTTACGCCTTACCCGGCCTACGTAATGTGCGGTCTGGGTGGGTGGTGCCTGATGCCGGGTGGCGGCTTTGCCTTACCCGGCCTACGGAAGGTGCGGTATGGATGGGCGTTGCCTTACCGGGCCTGCAAATACCACCGGAGCGGTTTTCGTAGGCCTGATAAGCGCAGCGCCATCAGGCAAGGGTGTTACTGCGGATAGGGCACCCAGTCGCCGCCGTTGAGCCGCACATACGGCTTGTTCTGGTACTGGATCACCACCGCGTTGGCGTTCTCCGATACCGGCGCGGTTTGCGGCAGGTTGCCAATCAACTTATCCCAGTCGACGCTATCCTGGGTGAAGATTTTGCCATCCAGCACGCGGGTAACAATCTCCGACACCGCCAGGAAGCTGCTCGGCTGGTTAATCACCAGCGGCGCGCCCTGATGCGGCGCTTTCATGCCGAAGAACTTAATCGCCGTCGGCACGTTGGTAATCGACGGGCTTGGAATATCGCGCAGGCCGGAAACCTGCATCTTATCCCCCTGCAACGCCGCGCCATGCTCCGGCACCAGCACCACCATCACTTTGCGCCCGGACTTATCAAGCTGCGTAAAGAAGGCATCCAGCTCATCAAACAGCTTCTGCGCGCGCAGTTTGTAATCCGCCGTTTTGCGATCGCCCGGATAGTGGTTGCCATCGTGCAGCGGCAGCAGGTTATAGAAGGTAGCGGTCGGTTTGCCCTGTTTGAAGCTGTCTGACTCCATCCAGCGGTTAAGCACCGCGGTATCGTCAAAAATCGGCGAGCCATCAAAGGAGAGCAACGTCGGCGGCAGCCCCGCCTGGTTCATCAGCGGTGCCTGCATGCCGCCATTGTCGCGCACCTCTTTCAGGAAGCCGCCAAACTCGCCGTTATGATCCATCATCAGCTGTTGGGTAAAGCCGAGTTTCGACAGATTATCAAAGAGATAACACTGGTTATTCGCCTGCTGATAGAGATTCTTATGCGACGGCTGACCGCAGCTGGCGCGCAGCAGGCGAATCGCCGCCGGGCCGCTGTAGGCCGTTGCCGAGTTAAAGTTTTTAAACTCAATATCGAAGTGCGACCAGAGCGGGTGCGACGCCAGACCGGCGGCTTCAATATCGGCCCATGACAGGGAGCAGATATTAATAAACAGCAGATCGAACGGCTGCGCATCGGCGGGCAGCTGCGTCGGGAAGGTAGTTTGACGCTTCTCTTCCGCCGCGTAGAAGCTGGCAAGCCATGCGTTGAGGTTTTCCGAGGTTGGCGGTGCCGTTTGCGCCGGAATATCGCCGACTACCGGCGTATTGCCCGCAGCCGCAACCGTTGCTGCCTGCGAACCGCCGGTGGTGGTAACCGTGGTGGTCGGCTGGCCGCCGGGCCACAGATTAAAGGCCGGGCCGGTTAAGGTCAGCACGTTCAGCCAGATCATGATTGCCACCACGAACACCGTGACGCGTATCCACTGCGACAAAAAGAGCCACGCCACCAGCAGCACAAACACTGCGCCAATCATCTGCCAGTTGATAAAGCGCGTTACCAGGTCGAGCAAATAATCAGCGCTAAAGCCCGCCACCTGCGTGCCCTGGCTCATCATACTTTCAAGCCCAGGCAGCCAGGTGTCGTGCCAGAAGAGCGCAAAACCAAGCGGGATCGCCACCCAGTGGCGCAGGCGATGCAGGCTCAGGCGCGGCAACGGCACCAGCAGAAACGCCATAAACACCAGGTTCAGCATCGGGTGGAAGTTAAGATAGCCTGCCCACAGCAGGCCAAACTTCACCAGGAAGTAGAAGTTCCAGCCGGAAAGGCCGCGCCAGTATTGCCACAGCGGCGACGGCGCAGAAGAGGGGATCGTATTATTTGTCATGTTTACGGTCTGCCTTGGCGTGCGGATCCCTGCGTAAAACGCCAATCGGTTTTACATAGCGGGGTTTAGTAAAAGTTAAACGGAGCGCGGTACGTAACGGGCGCTGCCAGTGGCGCGCAAGGTAGCCCAGCGGAAAGAAGATCAGCGCGCAAAGCACGATAAGCTGAATAATATCGCTGATTGACATCATGAGGAGGGCTCCGTCACATCGCTTAATAACCGGTGCGGTTGGGGAATACGACGCCAGCTGGTGCCATCGTGTTCGGCATTAATCAACTTCTTCTCCTGACGGGTAGCGGGCAGCGGCTTCGAGGCGCGCTCCGGCGGCAGGGCGCGCATCTGCACCACTTCGGCGGCAATCTGATTATCTTCGAACCACACCATGCGGTTTGAGAAGATATCGCCCGTCGGCAGCGGGAAGATGTGGTTCAGCGCGGTATCGAGATCGTTAACCCGGCAGAAAGATAAGAAGAGCACCAGCCGGTTGTCGCTCATGCTGACAATATCGCCGACGCGGTTTGGCCGGCAGAGCGTCAGCGCCTGCTCAACGCGAATGCCCGGCACCGGGCGCAGCGCGACCAGCACCCCTTTGCCATCCGGCGGTAGCAGCGTGTTGTTGACCATATTGCTCACCGCATCGCAAAACACCTCCCACGGCTGGAAGCCGCGCAGCTTCAGCGGCTGCGTCATCGACAACAGGGTGGAGATATCTTCCGGCACCAGCCGCGTAAACTGCTGACCCTGCACACTCTCAATCAGCGTTAAGCAGCGCGACAGCGGGGCGTTCCACGGGATCACCATATTTGCGCCGCAGCCGAGCAGCAGGCGCTCATCGGTGGCGCGCAGGCTGGCGATGGTTTCACGCACGATAATTTTGAGGTTGTTACCGCGCTGGCGGCGCAGGGTGTGGATCTGGCGCGCAAGGCCATCGATTTGGCTATTCTGCGCGAGGACGAAAATCAGCGTCGCCGCCTGGCTGGCGCGCGCCTCTTCAAATAGCGCCTCGTTGGTGGCGAACAGGTTCCAGTGTTCGGAGAGCGGCGGCGCGCCCTCCAGCACGGCGACATTACTTAAAACCCGTTTTTCATCGCTGCGTGGCTGAACGGAAGCCTCTTCCTGTTTGGCTAATTGCCACTGGCCTTCAACTTCGGTGAGCAGTAATTGCTGACGGGCGCTGATCCCTTTTTCATTGCACCACCACGCTACATCATATAGCGGGATACCATTCTGATAGCGCAGGCTCGCCAGACCAAAAAGCGAGCGATATTCACTCATCAGAATCGAGGATTGCTTGTCATTGTTGCTGCCGGGGTTAATTACCACCAGGGTGCAATTATTATATTTCGCCCAGGCTTGAGTTTTTTCTAACCATTTGCGTAATTTAGGAGCAGGAATATTCTGCCATGCATTATTAGCACAGAGCAGGAACACTAAATATTTGTCCGGGTCAATAGAGCTGAGTAAATCGCGGGTGAAAAAGTATAGACTATTTTCCTCTTTTGGCATGGAAAAGAGCTCGACTTTCTCCGGACCGTGATTTTTATCTAATTTAATGACATTTCGCAGGTCGTGACCCATGCCCGCTACCGCGACTTTCGCCGCTTTATCCTGCGCAGCAAGGGTTTGGTTGAGCAGGCTCAGGGCGTCCTGCTCGCGGTCGGTATTTAGCCACCAGACCCCGCCCACAGGCATGTGACGCAATTCGTCCCATAATGATTGGATGCCGATAGAAAATATGGGGTTCACGGTGTCCCTCTTGCAGCGAATTTATCTGTAACTCAGTTTACTAGCGAAAGCCGAGAAATAAACCTAACATTGAAATTAAAGAACATCAGATTTAGCATGTAAACGCACTTTCTTGGGCACGATGCCTTGTGTCTTCTTACATCATTTTATATGCAACTGGGATCGGGCCAACATGAAAAAAAATGAACCCGTTACGCAATCTGACCCGACTCTGGGTTACACATTCCAGAACGATTTTTTGGTGCTTAGCCGGGTATTTTCCCTGCCTGAAATCGACTATGCCGATATTTCCCAGCGCGAACAACTGGCCGCCGCGATTAAACGCTGGCCGCTGCTGGCTGAATTAGCCCGTCAACAATAAAGGACCCGTGGATGACCATCTTGGGACTACAGGGGATCCGTGGTGGCGTGGGGACGACCTCGATCACCGCGGCTCTGGCCTGGTCACTGCAACTCTTAGGTGAGTCGGTGCTGGTAATTGATGCCTGCCCGGATAACCTTCTGCGCCTCTCATTTAATGTCGAGTATGAGGATCCAACCGGCTGGGCGCGGTCGCTGCTTGACGGCAACGAGTGGCGCGATGCCGGTATGCGCTACACTACGCAGCTCGATCTGCTGCCGTTTGGCCGCCTGGCAGCCAACGAGTGGGAGAATGCCGCGCAGCTTGACGCCGTGGCCGCCCAGTTGACTTCCGCCCTGAAAGAATTAAAAACGCAGCAGCACTATCAATGGGTGCTGATTGACCTGCCGCACGGCGTATCCCCGCTGGCGCGGCACTTTATCGATCTCTGCGACAATCTCTTCACCATTATCAAACCCGATACCAATTGCCACGTGCGCCTGCACCAGCAGCCGCTGCCCACCGGCGCGCATCTGTTAATTAACGACCTGCGCATTGGCAGCCAGTTGCAGGACGATCTCTGGCAGGTGTGGCTGCAAAGCCAGCCGCGCATGATGCCGATGGTGATCCACCGCGATGAGGCGATGGCAGAGTGCCTGGCCTCGAAGCAGCCGCTCGGCGAGTACCGCAGCGATGCGCTGGCGGCCGAGGAGATCCTGACGCTGGCCAACTGGTGTCTGCTCCATTTCGCGCCTGCTGCACAGGGGAGTGAGGCATGATTCGCCTTGCCACCTGGCTGCTTATTCCGCCAGTGGGCGCGCGGCTGAACG
>Ga0209796_10000686_pt1 | contig 18640 bp, 17 predicted proteins | sample AgamicOrSfrz_FD_187167 | JGI IMG/M metagenome (GOLD analysis project Ga0209796, IMG submission 187167) | Agave microbial communities from Guanajuato, Mexico - Or.Sf.rz (SPAdes) (version 2) | ecosystem: Host-associated > Plants > Phyllosphere > Phylloplane/Leaf | place: Guanajuato, Mexico...
TTAATAACCAGCGCAAAACATCAATTTCATGGATGAACGTATCAACGATTGACATATCGCCCGTGTATGTATCAGGTACCGTAGGATTTCTGTGTGCGCAGTGAACCATTAATGCTTCACCAATTTGTCCGCTTTCAATCACTTTCTTTAAAGCGCGATACCCTGTGTCATAGCGGCGCATATAGCCAACTTGCACCAATGGCTTGCCGTGTGTAATTTCAGCATCAACGATTCTTTTGCAGCCTTCTGCCGTTGTAGCAAGCGGCTTTTCGCAAAATACAGGTTTTCCAGCTTGAATGGCCGCCAGCACAAACTCTTCGTGCGTCGGTCCCCAAGAAGTAACAACCACTGCGTCTACATCTTCCGACTTAATCAGCTCATGTCCGTCATCATAAACAACGGCATCTAAGTTTTGATTTTTCACAACAGCTTTTGCTTGTTCTTGATTTACATCCGTAACCGCAACGATTTTGCCGCCTGATAACGTATTTGTAATTCTTCTAATATGATCTTGTCCGATTGCTCCTGTTCCGATAACACCAATTTTTAATACCATAATCAATGGCCTCCTTCAATATGTGAACTTAAATAATAGTGCTTAAAAATAGCAGTAGATGATTGCTTCCCTACGTTTTATTTTGCTTTAAAAACTTTATATGACGCTTCTTTCTTATCCCATGCCGCTGCAAAAACAGTAGCGGTTAACCCTAAGGCTGCTGCAAAAAAGAAGCCTGCTTTAAGCCCCATCCAAGAATTTAATATTCCTGCAGCAAAAGGACCTCCGAATATCCCTAACGCATACAGCGCTTGATAGCCTCCCATCGCCGTAGCTCTTTTTTCTGCATCTATTCTTTCAATAGACATTCCTAGCATAAGAGGAAACACTAATCCTAATGAAAACCCATTTACGCTTTGAATGATACAAAGCAAAAGTTTATTTTCCGTCATAGGAATCATACAGGTAAAGAATGCAGCTAGAAAAAAAGCGGCCTTTAAGATGCTCCATTTTCCAAAGCGCCAAACAAATAGCTTTTCCATAATAAGAGGAGCAGCTGCATGAGGGATCATAAAGGAAAAGACAATCAAACTCAGCTCGCTCTCTTTAAATCCTGCGCTTAATGCGTACGCAGGAGTAAAACCAAACATGGTCGTGAAAATAAGGCTGTGTGCTAGAATAGACAGCAGTGAAATTTTTAATAGCGACGGCTCTTTTATTACGCTCATTAATTCTTTAAGCTTTATAGGCGATCTCTTTACGTTCTCTTTGGGCTCACAAATGAAAAGAGAAAGAATAGCGCCTATTACACTCAAAATCGTCCCTATCCAAAACGGCGCATGCCATCCCCACTCACTTACAATGTAACCGCTTAAACTCATACCCAAAAGCTGAGCCAAAACTACTATAAACGAAATGATATTCATAGCACGAGTCGTTTTTTCACGTTCAAAGTAGGTTGAATATAAAATCGTAAAGGCAACCCACGTTGCCGCTGCCAATCCAGCCAAGCAGCGTGATATAAACACCCCTATTAAGCTATCGGTCAACGAAAATAGCAGGCAGCTTGACATGCTGGCTATCATGCCGAAGATAACAAACGGTTTTCTCATTTGCACAAAGTCTGAAAAGATCCCGAGCGGAAGGCGACATAATAGCTGCATGAGTCCATAGCTGCTTAACACTAAACCAATAAAGGCATACTTGCCTCCCAGCCCTTCCATATAAGGAGACAAAATAGGTACGTAAATAAACTGCGAGAACCAAAAGATAAATGAAACGACTGCAAAAAGATACTTATCTTTGACGCTACTTATAGCACTCAACTAATCACTTCCATTTTGTTACTGTGAAAAAACCGACTTTTATTTTTTTATACGATTGTACTACAGGGTACTAGCAAATGGCGCTAGTATCCCATAGTACATAGTACGATAAGTGAATTCTTAGTAGCGTGCCGTAACCATTTTCTTTCTTGTATAGAACTCTACGCCGTCCGTACCGTTGGCATGAAGATCGCCGTAGAAAGAGTCTTTCCAGCCTGAGAATGGGAAGAACGCCATAGGTGCCGGCACCCCTACGTTCACTCCTAGCATGCCTGACTCAATATTTTCACGGAACTCACGTACGCTTGCGCCGCTGTCTGTATAGATGCAAGCTCCGTTTGCGAATCGAGAGTTATTGGCAACGTCAATTGCTTCTTCTAACGTTTTTACACGCACGATAGAAAGCACCGGTGCAAAGATTTCGTCTTGCCAGATTTTCATTTCTTGTGTAACGTTATCAAAAATAGTTGGTCCAACAAAATAGCCGTTATCTTTTACCGCATGATCTTCACGGCCGTCACGAACTAAACGAGCTCCTTCTTCTACACCAGATTCAATATAGCTGAGCGTACGTTCTTTATGGTTTTCACGAATCACTGGTCCTAAGAAAACATCTTTTTCTAATCCGTTTCCAATGACGATGTTGTTTGACTCTTGAACAAGTCGTGAAATTAATTCATCTGCCACGCCTTCTTGCACCGTTACGACAGATGCTGCCATGCAGCGCTCACCTGCTGAACCGAAAGCAGCTCCGATAATTTGTTTTGTTGCTACGTTTAAGTCCGCATCGTTTAATACGATTGAATGATTTTTTGCACCTGCTAATGCTTGAACACGCTTTAAGTTTTCCGTACCTTTTTTATACACATATTCAGCTACTGGCTGTGAACCTACAAACGAAATTGCTTTCACTAATTTATGTTCAAGAAGTCCGTTTACCACATCATGCGCGCCGTTTACAATGTTTAATACGCCTTTTGGCAATCCAGCTTCTTCAAATAATTCTACTAATCTTGCTGCTAAAAGCGGCGTTCGCTCAGACGGCTTTAATACAAATGTATTACCGCAAGCAATCGCCAGAGGGAACATCCAGCAAGGAACCATCATCGGGAAGTTGAACGGCGTAATCCCGCCAATAACACCGATTGGATAACGATACATGCCAGACTCAATGCCAGTTGCAATATCAGGAAGCTGTTTACCCATCATCAACGTAGGAGCACCGGCTGCAAATTCTACGCATTCAATTCCGCGCTGTACTTCTCCGCGCGCTTCATTAAAGCTTTTTCCGTTTTCAAGCGTCACAAGTTTCGCTAACTCGTCCCAGTTATCTACTAATAGCTGCTGATATTTAAATAGAATACGCGCACGTTTTGGCACCGCAGTTTTTGCCCATCCTTTGAAGGCTTCATTCGCAGCTTGTACCGCTTGATCTACATCTGCTTTTGTTGAAAGAGGAACCTCTGCAATGACTTCACCCGTTGCAGGGTTATAAACTGGTTCTGTTAGACTTGTAGATGAATCCACCCATTCGCCGCCAATATAGTTTTTTACTGTTTTTACTGTTGTTTGTGTCATGTTCATTCTCCTCTCAATTTTTGATTACGCTTGTTGCAGTACTTCTTCAGCTGTTTCCATAAACTGCTTAATTTCTTCCACCGTTGGCATTGCATCTGAAGAACTGTGTTTTGATATAACGATGGAAGCAGAAGCACCGCCAAATCTCATCGCTTCAGGAATTGTAAACCCTTGCATTAACCCGTAGATAAAAGCAGATGCGTAGGAGTCGCCAGCTCCAAATGTTTTAAGCACTTTTGTTTTAAAGATGCCTCCTCGATGAGATTGGCCGTCTTTTGTATAAGCAATCGAGCCTTCCCCTCCGTGCTTGATGACAACAATCTTAGCGTGATGAGAAAACCATCGTTCAGCTGTAACTTGGTCATTTGATTCTTCATAATTTAAAAGCTTTTCCATCATATCGAATTCTTCTCGCGTACCGATAATCACGTCTGATTTTTCTGCCGCTAAATTATAGTAGACGGCAGTCTCAGCTTCTGACTCCCACGTGTACGGACGGTAGTCAACGTCAAAAAATACAACTACTCTATGTTTTCGCGCATATTCAAGAGCAAGAAACACGGCTTCTCTTGAAGGACTTTTAGCAAGAGCCGTTCCAGAGATAAGGAGCGCTTTTGATTGCTTGATATACTCTTCAGAAACCTCTGTTGGATCAAGCTTTAAGTCTGCCACATTATCACGGTACATCAGGATGCTGCACTCTTCAGGACTTTTAATTTCAGTAAAGGCCAGTCCCGTTACGGCTCCTGTTTGATCAACTACAATGCCTTCTGTGTTAATGTTATTTTGGTTTAAATATCTAGTGCTGAAGCGGCCCATTTGATCGTTTGACACTTTTCCAATAAAGCCTGTCTTCATTCCAAGCCTAGAAAGACCAATAGCGATGTTAGCAGGAGATCCTCCTACGTATTTTGTAAACGTCATCGTTTCTTCCATCGGGCGATTAAATTCATTTGCATTTAAGTCGATGCAAAGCCTTCCTACTGCAAGAAGGTCAAATCGCTTTTGTGAATCAAATGTTAAATAACTCATACTCACGTCGTCTCCCTACTTTAATGCTAATTTTTCTTCCATAATCCATTCATGATCTTTGCTATTATTAAATTTCCATGTTCGAACAGGACCAGCCATGACGTTTAAATAATAAACTTCATAACCTGGAGGCGCAGATACCGGGTGATAGCCTTTAGGAACCAAGACTGCATCTCCATCTTTAATGACCATTGTTTCATCTAGAGATTGATCGTCCGTATATACTCGTTGAATCGCAAATCCATGTCCTGGGTTGACTTTATGGTAATACGTTTCCTCTAAATACGATTCATGCGGCAAGTTGTTTTGATCGTGCTTATGAGGAGGATAGCTTGACCAGTTTCCTTCCGGCGTAAATACTTCCACTACTAGCAGACTATCAGCCGGCTTTTGTTCTGGAAGAATGTTATGGACTTGTCTTGCAATATTTCCTGCTCCGCGATGCTCTACGCCCACATCCTGCGGCGCAATTAAACGAGCAGGGTATGTACCTTTTCCTGGCGCTGCGCACACCGCAATTTCTAAGTCGGTTACAGCTTCTACTTCATAGTGATCATCATTCGATACATATACGGAGTACGGAGGAATTTTTTCAAAGATATCCATTCGCTGTCCGATGTTTTCCCATTTTTCTTCTTTCGTAGAAACGTTGGACTTACCGGTCAAGATTACAATACAAACCTCTTGATTTTCCGTGTTCTTTTTAAGTGTTTGACCTTTTTTTAATGAGTAAACGTCAAAGCCAATGTACTCCCATCCCGCAGATTTCGGCGTGATGCTTAGTACGTTACCATCTCTGTCAGCTGTTTTTGTCGGTACGATTAAATCAGCCATTCCTTTCCACACCTTTCTATTTCTTGTTTTTTAACGGTTTATGCTAGGGACACTCTTTAATCAAGCAAACTGGATATTCTAGCTTTTTAAAAGATTAATATTTTCTTGCTCTTTGTAACTGGCTTTCTTTGCCTTCAAACGCTGTTTGAACGTCTGAGCTTTCAGATACGGCTGCTACTCCTACATGCCACCATGAATCGTAGCCATCCGTCATTGTTTTTGGAAGAACTTTAATGTCAATTAGTGTACTAACACTTTGTTTTTTTGAATCTTCAACGGCATATTCAAGCTCTTCCATTGTATACACTTCGTATGTTTTGGCGCCGTACGCAGCTGCAGATTGAGCAAAGTTGATGCGCATAATATCTCCATCAAGCTGCCCCGTCCGTGGATTACGAACGCGAAATTCTGTGCCAAAGCTCTCAATTCCATTATCCATCTGCAAGTTGTTAATGCAGCCAAAGCCGGAATTATCAAAAAGAACAATATTTATTTTAATTCCTTCTTGAATGCTCGTTACCAGCTCACTATGAAGCATTAAGTAGCTTCCATCTCCTACCATCGCATACACTTCTTTATCCGGCTCAGCCATCTTAGCACCCAAGGCAGACGCAATTTCATAGCCCATACATGAATATCCGTATTCAAGATGATACGTATTACGTTCATTTGAGATCCACATGCGCTGAAGGTCACCCGGGAGGCTTCCCGCTGCACATGTAATAATAGAATCAGGTGCAATTAGTTCATTTACTTTACCAAGCACAGTCGTTTGGACAAGTTCGGTGCTTAGGCTATCTTTATACTCCGACAGGCTGTGATCAAAATGCCCTTTAATTTCCGGAATAAATTCTTCGCCTGTGTATGCAATATTTTTTAGTCGAGTCAGCTCTTGATTCCACTCTGATTTGGCTTCTTCAATTTCAGTTTCATAGCCTGATTTATAGCCTTCTAATGCAGACGAAAGAGCTTCAAGACCCACTTTGGCATCCGCGACAATTTTAGTAGCCTCCAATTTTGATGCGTGAAATTCAGAAATATTAATGGTTAATACATCCGTCTCAGCGTAAAACAGCTTTGAAGAAGTCGTAAAATCTGTAAAACGTGTACCCACGCCAATAATTAAATCCGCAGATTGCGCTATTTTATTAGCAGCACTGTTACCCGTTACGCCAACTCCTCCTAGATTTAAAGGATGATTGCTTTCAAGACCGCTTTTTCCAGCTTGCGTTTCGCTAAATGGAATATGAAACTTTTCAGCAAATGCAGCAAATGTATTCGCAGCCTCTGAATAACGAACGCCGCCGCCTAAAATAAGAAGAGGCTTTTTCTTTGATTTAATCAGCTTCACTGCATTTCTAATACTTTCTTGCGAAGGCTCGCGGCGTTCAATCAGGTGGGTACGCTCACGGAAGAAACTTTCTGGAAAATCCCATGCTTCCCCTTGTACATCCTGCGGCAGCGCGATTGTAACGGCTCCTGTATCTGCAGGATCTGTTAATACACGCATCGCATTGATCATAGCCGACATCAGCTGTTCTGGACGGCTGACTCGATCCCAGTACTTGCTGACAGACCGGAAAGCATCATTTGTAGAAAGAGATAAATCGTGCGTTTGTTCAATTTGTTGAAGTACCGGGTCCGGCTGGCGAGTGGCAAACACATCGCTTGGCAAAAGCAGCACCGGAATATTGTTTGCAGTAGCTGTCGCAGCCGATGTAACCATATTCGCTGAGCCTGGACCAACGGAAGAAGAGCAGGCCATGATTTGCTTTCGATGTTTTTGTTTTGCAAAAGCTACTGCAGCATGAGCCATTCCCTGCTCGTTTCTGCCTTGATACACTTCAAGCTCCCCTGGGTTTTCCTGCAGCGCTTGCCCGATCCCCACCACATTTCCATGTCCAAAAATGGTGAATACTCCTTTGATGAAACGCTCTTTTTTTCCATCAAACTCTACATATTGCTGATTTAGAAATTTTACTAAAGCTTGACTCGTTGTTAACCTTATCGTTTTCATATACCTTCCTACCTTATCTTCTGAAATTTCACCATCAGATTGATTTTTCTACCCTTTTTTCACATTTTTAAATGAAATCGATTTCATTTAATGTAATAAATGAGGTTCTATCCTTTTACTTCCTAGCTCTTTCCTTTGTTTCAGCTGCTATTTAGCGATGAGACAAATATTTTCAGCCCCCTGCACTTTTTAACGCTTGAAGATGGAGAAAAGCGCGAAAATCCATCATAAATTCCACTTTCAAATGAAATCGATTTCATTTGATGTTAAAAAAATATTTTTCAAACTCCATCCTTAACTTCCCCATCATTTTTCCATACTCTGTCTTGCCTGTAAAACCAATTCTATTATACATGTGGCTCTGTTTAATGAAATCGATTTCATCTGATTTTAAAAGCGCTTTCTTATCTATGAACCTAGTTTATAATATTCAGTTTACTTTGTAAACACTTTTTTTAAAATTTTGTTAGTTTATCTTTTTGTTTACTATAATCGCTTTCTAAAGGAGCGATTACAGTAAACAAAAAAGAAAAGGCATACTTCTTTTGTATGCCTACTAGCTCTTATTCTAAGCGTATGTATAATCACTCAAAAACATTTATTCTTCCGCAAGGACAAACGTAATCCCATTTTCTTTTGCATAGTGCTGATAGCTGACGTCCACTTTATCTGTAATTAAATAATCCACTTCATGCAGCTGACAATACGTAATCATTGCATACTTATCAAATTTTGTATGATCTGCTAATAAAAACACTTTTGTACTTCTTTTTATGACGGTTTCTTTAATTTCACTTTCAACGGGCGATGAATTGGTAACCCCATTTGATATGGAAATACCCGTAGAAGCCATAAATACTTTATCAAAGTTGTAGTTCTTTACAGGATTGGCATGGTTAAAACTTGAAAATGATTGAGTTTCACGTTCAAGGTAGCCGCCTGTAGAAATTACTTTTAATGCATCAAAAGGCAAGGCTTTTACTATAACATCTAAACTATTTGTAACAATCGTAATCGATTTGTCTTTTAGAAATTCAATCATTTCTAACGTAGTGGTTCCTGAATCAATAAAGATCACGTCTCCGTCTTCTACATACTGAGCTGCCGTTTTGGCAATCAAACGCTTTTGAAACTGATTTCTTGTTTGTCTTTCATTAAATGATTCAAGCTTCACATGATTAACGGCTACTCCGCCGTATACTTTTTTAATATGCCCTTCATCCACTAACTTTTGAACGTCGCGTCGAATCGTGTTTTTGGAGACTTCAAACACTGAAACCAAATCATCTAATGAGACAGATTCATGTTCAAAAACATACTCTTGAATTTGTTGAATTCGCTTCGTTTTTAACATTTCTACCTCCCCCGTTTACCTTTCTTTTCGCTTTTTTGTTACTTACTATTATAACCTTTACAAAAGGCATTTTCTAGAAGTGTAACCGCTAAAACAAAGAGAGATTGAGACATGACTACATCAATTCCAGCTAAAGGCAAACAAGTTAGATACATAAGCTAGTAGGGGTCGTTTGTTACACCGCTGTTGATTTCCGTGCAAGGCTTCGCATTCCGCAGGAGGCTTCGCCTTGCCCTCCAATCATAAGCTAGAAGCAACTCAATCGATTAAATTCCTACCAAAGAAAAAATCCGAACGAGCTGGATTCTCCGTCAAGAATCTCCATTCATCGTTCGGATCTTGCTTCAACTGTAATGCTTTTGTCTCAGCCTCTTTTTTATTAAGCTTTATGACTTGTATGAAACTCTCTCATTTTCTCTTTTACAGTCGCCATAACCGCTTCTTTTCCCGGTGTAAGAATGGTTCGCGGATCATACACGTCACTATCGCTTTCCAATGTGTGACGGACAGCGCGCGTCCAGGCCTGAAGGCACTCTGTGTTCACATTAATTTTAGCATGTCCAAGAGCGATTGCTTTTTGAATTTGGTAGTTTGGTATACCAGAACCCCCGTGTAACACCAGCGGTACATCTGTTAAATCAGCTATTTCTTTCATTTCATCAAAGCCTAGCTGCGGTTCGCCTTGGTACTGTCCGTGAACTGAACCCAAAGCAGCCGCTAAAGCATCGACTCCGGTTTCTTTTACAAGACGCAGACATTCAGCGGGATCAGCGTACACGATGTTGCCAACAAGCCCGTCTTCCATCCCTCCGACTGTTCCAACTTCAGCTTCAACTGAGACATATTGAGCACCGGCATAGTCTACTACTTGCTTAGTCATGGCAATATTTTCATCAATTGGGTAATGAGAACCGTCAAACATGACCGAGCTAAATCCAGCGTCGATAGCTTTTTTACATCTTTCTACACTCATACCGTGATCTAAGTGAAGCGCGACAGGAACAGTAATATTCATTTCCTCTAACAAACCTTCGATCATGCCTACAATGGTTTTAAATCCGCCTAAATAGTCCACAAGCCTGTCTGAAACGGCTGCAATGACAGGCGCTTTTTCCTCTTCGGCAGCTTGTAAAATAGCCTGTGCCCACTGCAGGCTGTTAATATTATACTGACCAACTGCATAGTTTCCTTTTTTAGCTGCTTGAAGCATACCTTTCATTGATACTAGTTTTGAAGATACTAACGTCACTGACTGACACTCCTTATCATGAATATGATTTTGTTGTTTGAAAGCTGTAGTATTCCGAGATAGCCTTAATGGTTGTCTCTTTAGCCGTCTTAATTGCTTCTTCCGCGTTTAGTTGATAATATTCAGGTCGGAATAGCTCTACAGATACCGCGTCATTATAGCCTCTTTCTTTTAATGTTGAGAAAATAGCATCTAAATTAATTGCTCCTAGACCTGGCCATACTCGGTCTTCGTCTGTTAAGAAGCCAATAGGAAAATCTTCCGTGTCATCAATATGAACAATAAATATTTTAGAAATATCCGCTTGTTTTAAGTCTTCTAGTTTTGATCCCATCGCATGGAAGTGGAAGCAGTCAAGTACTAATCCTACGTTATCTCGGTTCACAGTTTGCACAATGTCATACGCTTGACCAAACGTATTAACCGTACACTGAGGATGACCTACAAACTCAACGGCGATTTTAACTCCGTAAGGTTCAGCCAATTCCGATAATTCATTCAGCACTTGTACGCAGCTATTTTTAATCTCTGCTTTTACGATTTTTTGTTCTGTTACTAAAGGAACGGCTACGATATACTGAGCGCCTATCTTTTGAGCGGTTTCTAGCATACTCTTAAACTCTTCTATCACTTCCTGGTACTCTTTTTCACTGCGGTTATTAAAGAAAACTAAAGCGTTCAGCGCTAGCGGTTTAATATGATTTTTATTAAAAAACTGCGCTAAATCATCCATTGAGTGACTTTCTAAATACTCAGGGAGTTTATCCATTGTGCGAATTTCGATATAATCATATCCGTGCTTGTTGCAATACTCAAGGTCCTTTACAAGATTTGAATTTTCTAATGTTGTTGCTTCGTTAAAACATAGTTTCATAATGATTCTCTCCATTCTTTACTTAAATAATTTTATTGTCATTCATGACGTCAGCGTCTTCATTATCATAGCTGCGGAACCTTTGTTCCAGTTCTTCAAGTGTAAGCCCTTTTGTTTCCGGCAAAAACTTTTTAACAAATAAAATCGCTCCGATGCCGAGTACAACAAAGACAAAAAACGTAGTGGATAAGCCAATGCTGGCCAATAAAACAGGAAACGTTAAACCTACAAGGAAGTTAATTCCCCACAGACAAAATACGGTAACACCCATCCCTAAGCCTCTTAATCGTAAAGGGAAAATTTCTGAAAGCATTAGCCACGTTACCGGAGATATAGCTCCTTGCTGAAATGCGAGAAACGTAATCGTTAGTGCTAATACGATATATGGAAGTGCCGCGGACCCTTCAAATACAAGAGAAAATATACCAATCAGCAGCAGGGCAGTAGTCGTTCCTACCAATCCTGTTATAAGCATTGGTCTGCGTCCAACTTTACTTAGCAGCCAAATTCCTACGAACGTGGCTAAAACGGAGATGACTCCATTTCCGATATTTCCAATAAGAGCAGCTTCTGTTTGAAAACCTGCGTCTTTTAAAATTTCAGTGCCGTAATACATAATGGAGTTTACGCCGGTAATCTGCTGTACAACAGCAATTCCAATACCAAGGAAAACGACTCTTCGAACCCACGGAGTTGTTAAATCTTTAAACGTTGCTTTTTCCATTTTTGTTTCTTGCTCGTAAGCGCTCTCAATCTCTTGCAGCTCTGATTTGGCTCTTTTACTTTCCCGTATCTTTTGAAGAACCGTTAGCGCTTCGTTATTTTTCCCTTTTGACACAAGCCAGCGCGGACTTTCTGGTACTCTAAGCATGCCAAAGAATAAAAAGACAGCTGGAATGGCAGCGATTGGCAGCATATATCGCCAAACGTGAGGGTTTTCTCCTAGCATATTTCCGATAATCGCGTTAAACGTAAAGGCAAGAAGTTGACCAGTAACAATCATAAGTTCATTTTGAGTTACCATTTTCCCCCGGCTTTCAGCTGGTGACATTTCTGCTAAATATGTCGGTACAGTAACAGATGCGCCCCCTACAGCAAGTCCTAATAGGAAACGGCAAAGAATCATAACGGCTGCGTTTGGCGAAATTGTACATCCGACTGTGGAAACAAAAAATAGAATGGCAAGATACAGAATCGTTTTACGCCGCCCGTTATGATCTGCTAGCCTGCCGCCTACCACCGCACCAAATGCAGCACCAAATAAAAGAGCGCTCGTTACAAGACCTTGAGTAAAAGAGTTGAGATTCAATTGATCAGATTCAGACATATAAGGCAGTGCCCCATTAATAACTCCCGTGTCATATCCAAAAAGCAGTCCGCCAAACGTAGAAACTAAAATGATCGTACGTAAAAATGAATGTTGATTTCCCTGTTTACCCATGCTAATTCCCCCGCCTTATTTTAAGAATGAATAACTAACTTTTCGTTAATGTACTTTCGGGCCATTAAAGCATATTCTAATGGATGCGCAATAGAAGGGTCCTGTTCCGCCTCAACCACAATCCATCCTTTGTAATTGTAATCAACTAACGCTTTATACACGTTTGTAAAATCTACACATCCATCACCCGGCACGGTAAACATACCGGCTAGAAACGACTGCAAAAATGACTTTCCTTCTTTTTTGCACTGCTCCAGCACGTTTCTTCTTGCATCCTTAAAATGAACGTGTTTAATACGATCTATATGTTTATGTAATAGCTCCATATAGTCTCCGTCAGAAACGTAAATATGTCCCGTATCATATAGAAGATAAACATGATTTGCGTCAGTTCCGTCCATTAGCCGATCAATTTCAGCTAATGTTTGTACACCTGTCCCCATATGGTGATGATAGACAAGACGTAAACCGTATTCTGCTGCGATTTTTCCCAGCTCATTTAACCCTGCACATAAAGCTTCCCATTCTTGATCACTGAAATAAGGTTTTTCAGTAAAAACATTTCTTTCAATCCCTTGAACACTGTAAGTTTGCTCAGATACGACCGCCACATCAGCATGCACTTCCTGCAGATACTGACAATGTTTGTGAAATAAATTTGACGTCTCCTCTATCCCATCACGAATGATAAAACTGCTAAACCATTGACCTGCAATTCTTAAATTTCGTAGCTCAAGCTCTTTGTTTAATATGCTTGGTTCAGGAAAAAAACCTCCCACTTCCGTTCCTTGAAAGCCTGCTACAACGATATCGCTTAACAGATGCTGCAATGTATTTTCTGCACCAATTTCAGGAATATCATCATTTCTCCAGCCGATTGGAGCAATTCCCCACAGAATATTTTCGTTTCCCATTTTGATTCCTCTTTTCCCCTTATTGTGTAATGCTGCCTCACTAGCAACAGATAGTGATAAAACTTACCAATCTTATAACTTTACAAATGAAATCGATTTCATTTGTAGATAAAAAAACTCTTTTGTTATGTGTTGGTTAAATATTGGTTAAGTTTGAATTAATATTAATATTAAAAACGCTTTCAGTCAATAATAAAATTTCAGAATTTTTTATACACTGCAACTGCATAAAAGCTTGTTCCTTCTAAAAATGCTAGTTATAAAAGATATCATATCCACTTATATAACCACACAAAAAGCTTTATCTACTGTTACTTCAACAATAGACAAAGCTTTTATGAGCAAAGATATATTTCTTATTTTAATAGTATTATAATTTAGTATGAATTTATGGAATAGATTTATAAAAAAATGACCTGCATCTTTTTACAATCAGTTTCCTTTGACTTTTAGAATTGCTTCTCCATAGCTTGTCATTGACGTTTTAAATTCAGTTATGAACTTCTCTACTTTTGAAATAGATTTTTTCATTTTATCGTCCCCTTTGCCTCTTATATAGCTCTATTATCAACAATTGTCTGCTGTTTGACAAAGTCAGTGGAAACGGAAACATTCCGCATGAAAACGTACACATATCTGTTAAAAGAGGAAAATCTTCTCATTTTCTTAGTATTTCATCATTTTTCTTTCTTTTTTAGGGTCTCTTCTTACGTGTTTTGCTCATCCAACAAAAGGATTTACGAAAACTCTCCTTTAAAAGCGGCTTTACACTTCGTTCACATTCCCTCGTACTAACAGCAGGATCACTATGTGCATTAACAGTAGGCTTATCCTTTCTTCCCTTTCCATTTTTTATCCAAATTACTTCTTGCCTTAAAGTTAACTTCAACGTTTAAGCTAGTTTTATAGTTTTTAAAATACAAAAAAGGGGAAACACTATGCTAATTAAAAGAATGAAGGTGCAACTTTCCGGTGGACTTCTAGCTAGACATACAGCTTTATTTGTACGTGAAGCCTGTTCGTTTCAAAGTGACATTTTTCTTTCGAAAGATGGAAAATGTGTAAATGGAAAAAGCATCATGAAGGTCATGGCTTTAGCTGTTAAAAAAGGAGATGAAATAACACTGCTGACAAATGGAGTGGATGAACATGTCGCCGCTCGCGCCCTTGAAGAGTTTCTTTTAACTAAACATAGATAAAAAGCTGCTACACTATTCCTTACTCTCCTTTTTTCATAAAATCATAGAAAGTAAATTTTTTTTAAAAAAACTCTTGCTTTAAAGTCGACTTTAACGCTTAAGCTAGTGTTGTACTTTTAAATACATTAAATGACGAAAGGATTGTGTTTTTACTTATGTGTAATCAACATAAAACAACATCACGTGTTTTAAGTGCGCCGCATGCAAAGGCAAAATTCGAGAACACGACAATTGAACGCAGAGAACTGCGAGCAGACGACGTTTTAATTGATATTAAGTTTAGCGGTATTTGTCACTCGGATATTCATAGTGCATTCGATGAGTGGGGCGGCGGGATGTTCCCGATGGTTCCTGGTCACGAAATCGCTGGAGTAGTTGAAGCGGTTGGGGAAAGCGTAACAAAATACAAGGTTGGCGATCGCGTTGGCGTGGGATGTTTTGTTGACTCTTGCGGAGAGTGCGAGTACTGTGTGAACGGTGACGAGCAATACTGTACAAAAGGCGTTGTTCAAACGTATAATTCGTTGGATTATGACGGAAATCCTACATACGGCGGCTACAGCCAAAAAATCGTCGTAAAAGAAGGATTCGTTGTTCGTATTCCTGATAAGTTAAGTATGGATGCAGCAAGTCCCCTTCTATGTGCAGGTATTACAACATTTTCTCCGTTAAAGCACTGGAATGCCGGTCCTGGCAAAAAAGTGGCGATCGTGGGAATGGGCGGTCTTGGACATGTAGCGATTCAATTTGCACATGCAATGGGTGCTGAAGTGACGGTATTGAGCCGTTCTAACAATAAAAAAGAAGAAGCACTAAGCTTTGGCGCAAATCATTATTTTGCAACAAGTGATGAAACAACATTTACTGAATTAGCGGGTCGCTTTGACCTTATCTTAAACACAGTATCGGCTAACCTGAACGTGGATCAATATTTATCATTACTTCGCGTAGATGGAACGCTTGTTAACGTTGGCGCACCGGCTAACCCAGATCAGTACAGCGTATTCTCACTTATCACGGGACGCCGCAGCATTGCTGGTTCACTTGTAGGCGGTATTCGTGAAACACAAGAAATGCTTGATTTTGCGGCTGAACACGGCGTTGCTCCTATGATTGAAGTCATCGATGCTAAACAAGTAGATGAAGCGTACGAGCGCGTTCTTCGCAGCGACGTTCGCTATCGATTTGTTATTGACATTTCTACACTGTAAATTAGAAAAAAGCGGGCAGCTAATTGGATGAGCTGCCCGCTTTTTATTTCTTTATAAAATACGAAAAACAACCGGTAAATTAGGCTTTAGATGAAAGCTCTTCCTGATACTTTTGTTCTAATTTATCATAGTAATCAATTTTCGTTTCCACTTTTCTAAAAGCTGCGTCCAGCTCTCTTTGTTTTTCCATCATTTTCTCTCTATGCTTTTCAAATATCCGTTTGCGCAAACCGATTGTATCATCGCCTTCTTGTGTTAATTCAACAATTTTACGTAATTCTAAAAGGGCAATATCCGTTTTTCGTAAGCAAATAATAAATTCTAACCACTCGATATCAGACTCGCTAAAAATACGATTTCCGTTCTCATCTCTTTTTATAAAAGGTAAAAGCCCTTGCTGTTCGTAGTATCGAAGCGTATGCGTAGGCAGCCCTACCTTTGCAGCGGCCTCTTTAATATGATATTCCATTCCACTATACCCTCCATCGCCATTCTTAGTGCGGCGTTTGCTTTATGTATCTAAGCTTCCCTTTTCACGGGTGCTTTCAACTCATTTTCTAGGTTTCTACTATACAATATATATAATAGATTCCGCTATTTTCTTTACTATGAGGTAACTGTATAAATAGTATCATAAACATTAAAGTAAACGTTAAGGCAACTTATAAAGAGCTGCCGTGAAAGTCAGCAGCTCTTTTCATTTTTATATAAAATACGATTAATCTACGGCCATCACTTTACTTAGTTCATTTAATAAATAATCAAGGGTTTGACTGATTCGAACTGTATTACGACTTGTAAGACCTTCTGTAAGTCCTAACATAACCATGTGCTCTCTTGCTGTTTCGATTTCTGTCATTAGGACTTGCATGACAACTCCTTTATACCACTTCACAGCTCATCACCCCTTTTTACTGTACATATATCTCATATGCGGTAATCTTAAACCTATCATACAGGTTTTTGGGGGTGAATAGCGAGTTTTATAGCTTCAACAGTTTTATTTTTATAAAGTAAATATACTAATATACTTATTGAACTAGAAAGTATTACTCCACTTTCTGTTAGAAGTTAAGAAAAGGCCTCCTAAATGGAGACCTTTTCTTATTTCTTATAAAGCAGTCTAATACAAAGCCTTAGCCTCTAAAATATTCTCTATAATACGAACCTTTCTCACACTCTATCTCATAGCGCAGCCTAGTTTGCTTTCTGTAAAGCTCTTCGGACAGCTCATTAAATTCACCTTCTGTGATAGATCCATGAATTAAATTGTTGAATAAATTATTAAGATGTTCAGTTAATTCTTGAAGTTTTTTTTCTTTCAATGAACGTCACCCTTTAAAATAATTTTCATCTTCTAAAATTATATCAAATAAAACGTTTTCATACGATATATTTTTTACTGAATTATCGTATTAAAGTGATGAAAGTATTTTTTAACCACTCCAAAACAATCAAAGAGCTCAGATAACTCATTAATCACATGATTTCAGCAAAAAATAAGTGGATAAAGACCGCGGATAAAAAGGCAAATGGTATCAACCGTTTTGACAAAAGCATAGGATGAAAAGAAAAATGAAACGAGAAAAGGAGAATGAGTATGCACTATACACCTTATTATCATCAGTGGCAGACTCCAGTGTATTACGGCTGGCAGCCATATAGTTATTATGTGCCGAATCACTATCACACCAGCGAACAGTTTCAGCAAAGAAACGGTAAATTAAAGGACTACGGACCAAGGCCGTTTGTTATTAACATTAATGAAGCGTCAAAGCAAAACAATACGTACCGCACTGCTTTATGGACGGGAACACATTTACAAGTGACGCTAATGAGTCTTAAGCCCGGTGAAGATATCGGCTTAGAAATCCACCCTAACGTTGATCAATTCCTGCGCATTGAACAAGGGCAAGGCGTTGTTCAAATAGGCAAAAGTAAAAACAATCTAACCTTTAAACGAAAAGTCTATGATGACGATGCGATATTTATCCCTGCCGGAACGTGGCATGATGTCACCAATACGGGTACCACTCCGCTAAAGCTTTACTCCATATACGCTCCCCCAAACCACCCATTTGGTACGGTTCATGTGACAAAAGCAAACGCTCTGGCTGAAGAACATTAAAGATAAGCAGAGCGTTATACAGGATTGGAACGCTTGTTCAGGATCAATACTAAGTGAATAGACGGATGTTGACTAAAAAAGCTCGCTAGAAAATCGGTGTATGACCTTTTCTAGCGGGCTTTTTTTAAACTTGCTATACATACAGGATTTTATAGCCAAGGAAAGAATTATAGAATAAACTAATCTTTTTAAACAGCTTAAAATAACTGAAAGGCAAACAGGCGATGAAATTTTTTTATAAAATTCCCAAATCAAACGTAAATCCTTCTCTTAAACTAGCAAGAAAAATTCTATATATATCTGTAGAAGCAGTTATTATGACCATGCTTGTGATTAAATCTTTTACTGTGGCCTATGAAAACGACACAAATTTAATTCTCAGGCAGCTAAATGAACTAAAAGCCTCGATTGGCGGATTTGGCATAAACGAATCGTTATTTTGGTTTATGATAAAGTGCAGTATTTGTACCATCGCTACATTTGATATGTGCTTATACTTTCGAAAAAAGCTAAAAAGAAACAAAAGAGCTTTATGATTTATACGCTAAAGCTTTTACATTGGACCGCTGTTAATTTCCGTGCAAGGCTTCGCTTTCCGCGGGCGGTCGATGAGCCTCCTCGTCGCTTGCGCTCCTGCGGGGTCTCACCTGTTCCGCTTTTCCCGCAGGAGTCTTTGCCTTGCCCTCCAATCAACCGCTAGAAGCATTTAAACACATGAAACCTACATTCAGCATACCAATAAAAAACCGAACAAGTTGGATTCACAATCAAGAATCAAACTCGTTCGGATCTTCCTTTAGCAAAAATACTTTTGCCTCAGCCTCATTTTTAATAGAAAAATAATAAAAGTAGAGGCATATCACGCCTCTACTTTCTGTTTAGAAATCTACATCGATATCTTCTTGAATGGTTCCGGTCACTTTTTCACTTTTAATTAATTGACCTTCTTTAAATGTTTCTTCTTCCTCATTTTTAACGGGTTTCAGCT
>Ga0209796_10000687_pt1 | contig 18538 bp, 17 predicted proteins | sample AgamicOrSfrz_FD_187167 | JGI IMG/M metagenome (GOLD analysis project Ga0209796, IMG submission 187167) | Agave microbial communities from Guanajuato, Mexico - Or.Sf.rz (SPAdes) (version 2) | ecosystem: Host-associated > Plants > Phyllosphere > Phylloplane/Leaf | place: Guanajuato, Mexico...
GAGCTTCCGGTGAACTCGCTTAATAACGTCATCGACAAACCAGGACGGACTACTTGTCTGACGCGTGCCCTGGGGACCATTCGCGACCGCCTAGGCAAGCCGCACGAACTTTAGTCTCCGCGTTCTCGCAGATTGTTGACCGGCACTGCCGGTCAGGGTTGTTTCATCCGTATCCCCGGATCATCGTCAACGTAGCCTCTCCCAAAGGATCATCCATGAGAATCACTATCCGCTGCCCGATCTGCTCTTCGCGATCCGTCGCACGAACCAGCAGAGAGCTTTCACCAACGCTGCGCGAAATCTCATATCGTTGTGAAAACGACACGTGCGGCCACATCTATATCGCTGCACTCGAAGTCATCCGAACTGTCGTGCCGTCAGCGATCCAAAACCACGACGTGCAAATTCCGCTCTCACGGCAGGTGCGCAGACAGCAGTTAGACAACCACAGAGGGAGGCCGTGAAGGTGTCAGCGATTTGCTGATACCTGATCCCCCGGCAGGATCACTGCCGGCGCATTACAGGGGCAATCACGATTGCACGCGCATCGAAATACCTTGGGCGTGCATCAAAATGCGTCACCCTGATGCACCAAAAATCCCGACCTTCCCCTTGTGGCGCGAATGTTGGGAGCGGATCACGGGATGCATCAAAACGAGACACCCAAGAGAAGGGCAGGCGCGGAGGGGTGACTGCCTTTTAGCCGCCGGGGCGGCTGCGGGGAGTGCCGGTGGGAGGCCGCCAAGGCTTCGCTAGCGGTCTGGATAAAATTGGTGCGCCCCCGCAGGGCGAGCGGCGCACCAAACCGCCATAACGGTTATCCCGTGCGGGCTGAATCGTCGCGAAACGGAATGATGTTTGCTCCGCTTTTCTGGTCCAGATAGTCAGCCCACCACTGCATCATCCGTCGCCGTTCGGGGAGATACTGCGCGTGGTTGTACGCGGCGCGGATGCTGTTTTGTTCTGAGTGTGCGAGCTGGCGTTCGATCCAATCAGGATGAAACCCATTCTCGTTCAGTATGGTGGAGGCAAGCCCGCGGAATCCGTGGCCCGTCATGCGACGGTGAAAACCCATGCGATAGAGCGCATACAGCACGGTATTTTCGCTGATTGGTTGCTCGGGGTTGCGCGGACTTGGAAACAGCCAGCGCCGCTTTCCTGTTAGCTCACGTAGCTCGCCAAGCAGTGCGATCGCCTGTTTGGATAGCGGCACGATGTGCGCCGTTCGCATCTTCATCCGGTCGGCCGGAATACGCCACTCCGCACCATCGAGGTTCAGCTCCTGCCATTCCGCAAATCGCAGTTCACCGGTGCGCACAAACGTGAGGGCAAGCAACTGTACGGCGATCCGTGTGCGCCGGTCTCCAACGTATGCCGCTATTGCTTTGAGCAGTTCTGGCAACTCAGTTTCGCTCACGCGCGCCATATTCGTTGCAGGGCGTGTTTTGAGCGCGCCGCGAAGGTCTGGCGAGGGATCGCGCTGTGCTCTGCCCGTTGCAATGGCAAAGCGGAAGATTTGTCCGCAGCTCTGGAGCGTTTTGCGCGAAGTTTCCAATGCGTCACGCGCCTCGATCCGACGAATGACCGCGAGCAGTTCCGGCGCCGTGATCTCGGATATCGGTCGGCGACCGATGTGCGAAAACACGTCCTTGCGCAAACGATCGATGACGCGATTTGCATGCGACTCGCTCCAGATGCCGCTACGTGTTGCAAACCAGTCGAGCGCGACGGTCTCGAAGGTGTTTTGCGTTGCGATGGCCTGCTCGTTGCGTTCCATGTCCCGCTGCATGGCTGGGTCAAGTCCGTCCGAGAGCAGTCGCTTGTCTTGTTCGCGGCGCGCGCGTGCGTCGGCCAGTGACACGGCCGGATAGTCGCCGAACGTCAGAAGGTTTTCCTTGCCTTGGAAGCGGTATTTGAGCCGCCACTTTTTTGCGCCGCTCGGGAGCAGGTGAAGGTGCAGTCCGCCGCCATCAAAAAGCTTGTTGCCGCCGTCCGCCGAGTAGCGTGCGTTGCGACAGCGTGCGTCGGTAAGTGGTGTCGTCATTGGTTGTCCTAGTCTGCGGCGTACCCCCACATCGAGGAAGCCGTACCCCCTATCGTACCCCCGATTTTTGGGGATGCTTTGGAGCGTTCCGGGACAACCTGAAACAAAAAACCCACGCAAATCCTTGACTGGCGTGGGTTTTGGAACTTCACGGAACTACCTGAAACAATGTCTTGGTGCCCAGGGCCGGAATCGAACCGGCACGCCTTGCGGCGGGGGATTTTGAGTCCCCTGCGTCTACCAATTTCACCACCTGGGCAGGTCTTGCGGCGCACGCGTTATAAGCTCTCGCGCGGCGAAGACGCAGATTATGGCCGAAAATCAGCCGACGGGCAAGCCGCCTGCAGCCGCCGTCGCTACCCGTTCAAACAGTGCGCGAAAACCGTTCGAGCGTCTGCTGGCCGAGATAGCGGTCGAACACCATCGCCATGTTGCGCACGAGCATGCGCCCGGCCGTCTGCACTTCGAGCTTGCGATTGCTGAGCGACACGAGGCCGTCTTGCTCGAAGCCGCGCAAGCGTTCCAGTTCGGGTTCGAACGTATCGGCGAAGTGGATACCGTACATCGCCTCGAATTCGTCGAAGCGCAACTCCAGATTGCACATCAACTGCGTGATGACGTCGCGCCGCAGACGGTCGTCGGCACTCAGACGCACGCCGCGGGTGATCGCGAGTTTGCCGGCGTCGATCGCGGCGGCATAGGCGGGCAGCTCTTTCGCGTTCTGCGCGTAGACGTCGCCCACCTTGCCGATGGACGAAGCGCCGAAGCCGATCAGATCGCATTCCGCCCGCGTGCTGTAGCCCTGGAAGTTGCGATGCAAGGTACGCTGTGCCTGGGCGCGCGCGAGCTCGTCGGTGGGCAGCGCAAAGTGATCCATGCCGATGTAGACGTAGCCCGCCGCGCTCAGGCGCTCCACCACGCGCTGCAGGATCGCGAGACGCATGGCAGGCGAGGGCAGCGTCGCCGCATCCATGCGACGCTGCATCTTGAAGAGCTGCGGCATGTGCGCGTACGCGAACACGGACAGGCGATCGGGCGCAAGCTCGATCATCGTGTCGAGCGTGCGGCTAAAACTATCCACGGTCTGATGCGGCAATCCGTAGATCAGGTCGACGCCCACCGAATGAAAGCCCACGTGCCGCGCCGCCTGCATGACCGAGGCGGTCATGTCGAGCGGCTGAATGCGGTTGATGGCCTTCTGCACGAGCGGATCGAAGTCCTGCACGCCGAGGCTCAGGCGATTGAAACCGAGCTTGCGCAGGTGGGCAATAGTCTCGGGCGATGCTTCGCGTGGATCGACTTCGATCGAATATTCGGCTTCCTCGTCGGGCACGAAGGCGAAATGCTCGCGCGCCGTGCCGAGCAACTCAGCGAGTTCGTCATTCGACATGAAGGTCGGCGTGCCGCCGCCCAGGTGCAATTGCGACACCGGCCGACGCGTATCGAAACACGCTGCCTGCAGCGCGATTTCGCGCTTCAACCGTTCGAGGTAGGGCCGGGCGTGCGCGCGGTTTTTCGTCGCGATCTTGTTGCAGCCGCAGTAGAAGCAAACCGTGTCGCAGAATGGAATATGGAAGTACAGCGAAAGGTCCAGGGCCGAGGCGCCCGGGTCGGCGGCGGCGCACAAATAGGCGCCGGAGTCGAAGTCGTCGCGGAACTGAAGGGCCGTTGGATAGGACGTATAGCGTGGGCCGTTCGCGTTGTACTTGGCGAGCAGGTCGGGGCGAAACAGCGGGCTGGCGGTAGTCATGAGTAGCTCGTGATGGAGGGCCGCTGTGACGGAGGCGCGGGTCGTGCTGCTCACCGCGCGGGAACGGCCTGAAAACGGCCTGAAAACCGCATGCAGCGCGCCGGCGCTTCCTGAGCGAGGGCCTTGAGTTCGGTTCAGTGTACGGGAGCAGCTGTGCGCGCGATTGTGTAAAAAGGTCGCACGCGACACAGTGGCACAATGCGGGTCTGGCGCCGTGGCGCTCTGGTTCAATTCAGGAAGTGTGTTGTGAGTGAAGCATGTGATCGCGCGGTAAAACGCGAGTCTGTGTTCAGTGTGGCGGATCATGCGTGCCGGCCGGATTGCGGCGCGTGCTGCATCGCGCCGTCGATTTCGAGCCCGATTCCGGGAATGCCCGTAGGCAAGCCGGCGGGCGTGCGCTGCGTGCAACTTGGCGACGACCTGCGTTGCGCGATCTTCGGCCAGCCGGAGCGGCCCGCCTGCTGCTCGGGCTTGCAGCCGCAGATGGAAATGTGCGGCACCAACAGGGGCGAGGCGCTGCTGTGGCTCGCACAACTCGAAGTGCAGACCCAGCCGGGCGTTGAATGAAGCAGGCGCTTTGACAGAGAGATAAGGCCGCAAGCGCGGTCGATTGGAGAAACCGTATGGCTCGATTGGTGGCGCCGGCCCGGCGCCGTTTTCTGCTTGCAGCGCTGACAGGCGCAGGCGCGCTTGGCATGGTCTCGCTCAGCGCATGCGCGACGTCGACCTTTCCCTTCATTCCGTCGCACTACACGTTCTCGCAGCAGCAGGTGCAGGACGCGGTGCAGCGGAAATTTCCGTATCAGCGCACGGTTTCGCAAGTGTTCGACGTCGCGCTGAGCCATCCGGTGGTCGGCTTCCTGCCGGATGCAAACCGCGTCTCCGTCAAGCTCGACGCGCACCTCGCGAGTCCCTTCATGCCGCAACCGGTGGATGGTGTGTTCACGCTGTCGAGTGAACTTGCCTATGACGCCGCGAGCAAGTCTGTCGTGCTCAAGTCACCGAACGTGGACAACGTGAGCGTGAGCGGCGGGGCACAGGCCTACACGCAACAGATCAACGCGGCCGCCGCCGTGCTTGCCACGCAGTTGCTCAGCAATTACCCGATCTACACGTTCAAGCCCGAACAGCTGCAATTTGCCGGAGTGAACTACGAACCCGGTACAATCACCATCCTTACAAACGGTATACGCGTGCAAATCGTCGAGAAGTGACGCTGCGCGCGGCCGGCAGGGCCGCGCGTCATCGCGCTGGCCGTGCCAGTTCAAACAATCGAATCTATAGCGGTGAGGGGCACGGATGGACTGGTTATTGGCTTGCAAGGCGTTGATTCTTGGCATCGTCGAAGGCTTGACGGAATTCTTGCCGGTGTCGAGCACGGGGCATCTGATCGTGGCGGGCAGTCTGCTCAACTTCAACGACACACACGCGAAAACCTTCGACGTGGTCATTCAGCTGGGCGCGATTCTCGCGGTGTGCTGGGAGTTTCGCCGCCGCATCGTCACGGTGGTCACCGGCTTGCCGAGCCGTCCCGAGGCGCGGCGCTTCACGCTGAATGTGATCATCGCCACCATCCCCGCGATCGTGCTCGGACTGCTGCTTGAAAAGTCCATCAAGGCGGCGCTTTTTTCGCCGGTGCCGGTTGCGTTCGCGCTCGTGGTGGGCGGCGTGGTCATTCTGTGGGTCGAAGCACGGCAGCGCGGGCAGGCAGGCGAGAGCAGGGTGGCTCGCGTGCACGATGTCGACGACATGACCGCGATGGATGCGCTGAAGGTTGGCCTCGCTCAATGCCTGGCGCTGATTCCCGGCACGTCGCGTTCGGGCTCGACCATCATCGGCGGAATGCTGTTTGGTCTAGACCGGCGCGTGGCCACCGAATTCTCGTTCTTTCTCGCGATTCCCATCATGTTCGGGGCTACCGCCTACGAGCTGTACAAAGACTGGCATACGCTGTCCGTCGACGCACTGGGCGTTTTCGCGGTGGGCTTCGTGGCTGCGTTTATTAGCGCGTTCCTATGCGTGCGTTGGCTGCTGCGCTATGTTGCCGGTCACGATTTCACGGCGTTCGCGTGGTATCGCATCGGCTTTGGCCTGCTGATTCTGCTGGTGGGTTATAGCGGCGCGCTTAGCTGGGCCGATTGAGTTTGCCGCGCTGCTTTTCGGCGCAATGAAAAAGGTCCGCCCGCCGCTTACCTGGCGACATAGGCGGACCTTTCTGTTTTGAGCGCGTGTCTTCTTGCAGACAATGTTCCGGCGTAATGGTTGTTTTGCTTACCCGGCTTCGCCTTCGCGCTTGCGAAACACCAGGTCCCATACACCGTGGCCGAGCCGCAGGCCGCGTCGCTCGAATTTCGTCACCGGGCGGTAGTCGGGCCGGGGCGCATAGCCTTCGACCGTGTTCTGCAACGACGGCTCGGCGCTCAGCACTTCCAGCATCTGTTCGGCGTAGTTTTGCCAGTCGGTCGCGCAATGCAGATAGGCGCCCGGCTTCAGGCGCGATGCAAGCAATGCAACGAACTTCGGCTGAATCAGGCGGCGCTTGTGATGACGCGCCTTGTGCCACGGGTCAGGAAAGAAAATGTGCACGCCGTCGAGGCTGTCGGGGGCGATCATCTGCTCGAGCACTTCGACTGCATCGTGCTGGATGATGCGGATGTTGGTGAGCGCCTGCTCGCCCATCAGCTTCAGCAGTGCGCCGACGCCCGGTTCGTGTACTTCGACGCCGAGAAAATCGTCGCCGGGACGATGCGCAGCAATCTCGGCGGTGCTTGCGCCCATGCCGAAACCGATCTCCAGCACGCGCGGCGCTTCGCGGCCAAAGACGCTGTTCCAGTCAGGCTGCTGCGGCGCGAACGGCACGACGAAGCGCGGGCCGAGTTCGTCCATTGCGCGGCGCTGGCCAGTCGACACACGGCCAGCGCGCGTGACGAAACTGCGGATGCGGCGCCGGTGCAAGGCCTCATCCTGCTGCACGGCGGCTTGCGCTGGTTGAGCGCCGGTTTCGCTGGAGGGGGGCGGAAGGTCGTCGGGCAAGCCGGCGTCGTTTGGGTCGTGGATCATGGTCGATGCTGCTACAAGGGTGAAGGCTTTGCGTTGGCGCGGCGCGCTCGGGTGCGTCAGGTGCCTCAGGTGCCTCAGGTGCATCCGGCGGTACATCAGGCGCCTCGTCCTCGGGACGTGGTGCCGGCTGCGCTCCTGCGCCGCGTCGTGACGGCGGCAGGCCGTTTGCGCCGATTGCCGCGCGAGGCAGCGCCGCTATAAAAAAGCCGCCTTCGTGGAGGCGGCTCGTGCTTGATGTCTGCCGACGGTGCAGCAGTAAGGTGGAGCGGGCGTTGCAAGTGCGCGTAAGGTAGCACAACGCAAAAGGGTGCGTCCAGACGGCGCGCACCGCTTGGCGGGATTCGCGAACGCGCTCCCCATTACGTTTCAATTACGTTTTAATAACGGGCGGCGCCGTTTATATGATTTAATCGTTCTGTTAGCCAATTCCTTCTAGCGATTAATTCACGAGAATATCCGTTATGAGTCAGCATGCACACCGTCACCGCGAGGCAAAAGCAGCAAAAACCGCCTGGAGCGCGATTGAGCCAACCCGCGTTCCGACTTCATCGTCATATGCACTTCGTCAAGCCATGCTTATTGAGCGCGTGCCACTGACTCAATTCAACGACCTGCTGTGGCTGATGGCGCAGGAGTCGGGCGGCATGGTGAATTTGCGCAATCCGCGCTCGGGCGCGCGTGGGCTTTTTCAATTGCTGCCCTCGCAATTTGAATTGAATCCGGACGGCATCGGCTCATTCGGCAATGCGGTGGATGAATGCCGCGGCGGAATTCGATATATTCTCGGCCGCTATCACAATGCGGCGTCTGCGCGCCTGGCGTGGCAGGCTAATCAGTGGATTTAAGCGTGCGCGAAGGAATGCGCGTGGGAGGTGGTGGAGCGGGCGATGGGAATCGAACCCACGGCTCTAGCTTGGGAAGCTAGGGTATTACCATTATACGACGCCCGCAGAGCGCGCTATTTTACTCGCGAAAGGGCGGCGAGCGCAAATTTGCGCCGCCGCCCTTTCTGGTTCCGGCCGAGCCGAAGCCGTCTCAGATCACGAAGTAGGTAAGCTGCACGGCGGCGCGCGTTACCACCATCAACAGAACCTGCACGATCACAAATAGAAGGATTGGCGAAAGGTCGATGCCGCCGAGTTGCGGCACGATGCGTCGCAGCGGGTTCAAGAACGGCGCGGTCAGCTGATACAGAATCGGCATGGCCGGCGACCGCGGATTGAGCCACGACAGCAGCGCCATCAGAATCGTCATCCAGATGATCAGGTTCAGCGCCCATTTGATTACCGTCAACACCGCGACGATCAACAAGGTGGGAACCAGCGTGAGCGGATCGGCGCCCGTCAGCACCACCATCAGTACCACGTAGACGATGGCGGCGATCAGCGCCGCGGCGAGGCTTGCCCAGTCGACGCTGCGGGTGCTCGGCAAAATCCGCCGCAGCGGCAGGACGATCCAGTTGGTGGCTTGCAGCACGGCGTTCGTGACCGGGTTGTACGGCGGCATGCGCACGACCTGGAGCCACGCGCGCAACAGCAGTGCGGCGCCGAACAGCGTGAAAACGGTATTGAGCAGAAAACGGGCGATATCGCCAAACATCTCGTATCCTTATGCTTCTAATGGCGGCCGTTACCGGCCTGGCGCCGGCGCTTTTCGTGGAGCGCGCGGCGGTTTTTTAATGTCGATGCGCCGCCGCTGCGGCCGCATGCGTTGCAACGTTATTTAAGGGCAGTCCGGCGGTTCACCTTGGCTACAAGGTCGGTGCAAACATTCGGCACTCAGCTGCGGCCCGCGATTCACCTTCGCGGCGAGCCATTACACGGAGACCTTGATCTCGCTGATGAGAATGGTGCCGTTGCCGCCGTCCGTGTAGTTCGGAATGTCCGCGAGCAGTCGCTCCGATGCAGGCTTGAATACCTTGTAGAAGTCGTCCGTGCTATCGAACAGGAAGTGACCCGCTGCCACGTAGGGCGGCGGCGTGCCCGGCGGCCCCGCGTTGATCCCCACGTCGACCGACCAGCCCTTCAGCGACGGCCCGAACAGTTCCGCCGCGAGCGGCATATGCGTGGCGCAGTAATAGTCCACGTCGAAGTGGCCGTTTTCCCGGTACGGATAGAGGATGCTGACCTTGATCATTGTGCGTTCTCGTCTGTTGGTCCCGAAGCGAGGCGCCAGCGGATTGCGCGCGGCGCCGGACGTCACATTATCACGGCTTACTTACCGCTTGCACCTGCTGCCGCCTGATTGAGTGAGCGGGCCAACGATTCTTCTACGGCCTCGGCAATCGCCTCGATCGCGGCCGGCGGCGTGGCGCGCCTCTGCGCGAGTCCGACGGCGCGGCGCGACAGCAGGCCGTACAACGCGGCATGGTCGCCGCCCAGGCTTTCGAACAGCGCCAACTGCTTCTGCACGACGCCGGTGTCGCCGCGCGACACGGGGCCGGCGAGCGCGTTAGCGAGGCCCTTGTCGCGCGCGGTTTCGATGGTGCCGGCGAGCATCGGCAAAAGCGCGCGCAGCGCTTCGTCCTCCGCGAAACCCAGCGTGCGCCAGAGTGCGACGCATTCGGCGAGGCTGCACAGCGCGAAGCTCGCCGCATAGTGCGCGGCGCCGTGGTAGAGCATGCGGCCGCCCGGCGGAATCGACAGCGGATGGCAGCGCAACGCGACGGCCAATGCGGTCAGCGTGTCCTTGAGCGTGCCGTCGGCCTCGATGGTTACGGAACAGCCGGCAATCCGTTCGAGGTCGTTGCGCTCGCCGCCGAAAAGAAAAAGCGGGTGAAAGCCGCCTATCGCCGCGCCCTGGTCGCGCGCGGGCGCAAGCAGCTCCACCGGCGACGCGCCGCTGCAATGCACGAGCGCCTTGCCTTGGGCTTCGTGCTGGCTAAAGCGCAGTGTGTGCGCTGACGTACCGATGGCGTCGTCAGGAACCGCTAAAAAGACGAGGTCGGCACTGTCGACCACTTGCTGCGGATCGTCGAGCGCGGCGCAGCCGGGAATCTGGCTGGCGAGCCGGCCGGCCGAAGCCGGCGTGCGGCTTGCCACTGCGGTTACGGGATAGCCGGCGGCGCAAAAGCCGAGCGCGAGACAACGCGCGAGCCGGCCCGCGCCGATGAAGCCGAGACGGGGCAGAGGAGGCAGGGACATGTCGACGGAACTCCGCACGGGCTTGGACAGGAAACAGCAGTATCGCGCATTGGCCGGCGCGTGGCGCGATTGGGGACGGTTGTCAGATGAGTGTGCTGACGATATGGCAATGGCCGCCCGTCATGGGCGGGCGCCGGCCCCGCGGGCTTGAAAACTGCTCACAATTTCCGCATGGCCCAAGTGGCCGTGGCTGTTACATGAGTACCTGCTTCGCAATCTCGCAATCGAACTCGGGGAGGTCACGATGAGCATTTTTTCTTACCGTAAGCACCTGCGCTTTCTGACGCACGCGCAGCGGCGTCGTTGGTGGGATCAGAAAAAGCGTCTTAGCCCGCGCGTGCGGATAAGCGCGGCGTACGTACCGCCGAATGTGTCGCGCGAATTTGCGTATGTGAAAGTAGGCTAAGCCCGAGCCTGCGCTCGAGCCCGAGCAGGAGCGCGCACGAGCGCGAGCCTGAGCAGGAGAGACGATGCCCGGCCTTTGTGCCGGGCTTTTTGTTGGGTCGCGGCTTTCGGCGTCGTCTTCCTGGCGCGTCGAAGCTAATTTGTAATTAAAGATTACCGATACTGCTGCCGTTGATCCCGCCTAAGCCGGCCATTCACGCTCCGCGCGTTGCAGAGCCCGGCAATCGCCCGCATCCACGCGAACTTCCCGCCTTTGCTCCGACGCCGCTAGCACGCCGCTCGCGCCGGTTCCTTTTCGTCAATTGCAATTTGCTACAAATGTGGACACCTTTGCGCTGACTTTTTGGATAAATTGATTTCGTAGCATGCAAGGCATGTGAAGACGGCGACCCTAAGTGGGCCGCGCCAGGAGAACAAAGTGAAAAAGATCGTCCCGTTTGTGGTTGCTGCGGCACTAGGCGTGGGGCTCGCCTCCGTCGCCGAAGCCCACGTTTCCGTCGGAATCGGTATCGGGGTGCCGGTGGCGCCGGCTTATCCCGTGTATGCGGCGCCGCCGCCGGTGTACTACCCGCCGCCTCCGCCAGTCGTGTATGCTCCGCCGCCCGTAGTCTATGCGCCGGCGCCGGTCGTGGTGGGCGGTTACTACGGTTATGGCCGCCCTTACTATCACCATGGCTACTATCGCGGATACGGCCACGGTTACTATCGGCGCTAAGCGGGCTGGCCTCCGGCCGTGACAGACCACTAATGAACGGCGTAACGCCGGCTTGACCGCCGGGTTGCGCCGTTCTGCTTTCGGTTGCATCGCCTGAGTGTTGGACGACATTCCAAAGCGGCGGCGAAGCTGGGAAAATGCCTGCTTCGCCACCGCTCTGGAACTCTCCGCCCATGCAGCCGATGCAATCCGCGCCATCACTCCCCGCCCCCACCTTCGACGACGTGCTCGACGCTGCGGCGCGCCTTAAAGGCGTCGCTCACCGCACGCCGGTGCTGACCTCACACACGTTCAACGAGCGCACCGGTGCGTCGGTGTATTTCAAGTGCGAGAATTTCCAGCGCATGGGAGCCTTCAAGTTTCGAGGTGCGTACAACGCGATCTCCCATTTCGACGCCGCGCAGCGCAAGGCGGGGGTGCTGACCTACTCGTCGGGCAACCATGCGCAGGCCATTGCGCTCTCAGCGCGGCTTGCCGGGATTCACGCGACGATCATCATGCCGCACGACGCGCCCGCCGCGAAAGTCGCCGCGACCAAGGGCTATGGCGGCGAAGTCATCACTTACGACCGCTATAAGGAAAGCCGCGAGGAGATTGGCCGGCGCCTCGCCGAGGAGCGTGGCATGACGCTGATTCCGCCCTACGATCATCCGCACGTGATTGCGGGGCAGGGCACAGCGGTCAAGGAATTGATCGAGGAAACCGGGCGGCTCGACATGTTGTTCGTGTGCCTGGGCGGCGGCGGACTGATTGGGGGCAGCGCGCTGTCGGCTGCGGCGCTGAGTCCTGAGTGCGCGGTGATCGGCATCGAGCCGCAGGCGGGCAACGACGGCCAGCAATCGCTCGCGCGCGGCGAGGTGGTGCATATAGAAACGCCGCGCACCATTGCCGACGGCGCGGCCTCCACGCATCTGGGCGACTACACGTTCGCGATCATTCGCAAGCTGGTCGCCAGAATCGAAACGGTTAGCGACGAGCAACTGATCGAGACGATGCGCTTTTTCGCTCAACGCATGAAGATCGTGGTCGAGCCGACCGGCTGCCTTGCAGCCGCCGCCGTGCTGAACGGCGTGGTGCCGGTGAAGGGCAAGCGCGTGGGCGTGATAGTGAGCGGCGGTAACGTTGATCTCGACAAACTCGCGCAGTATCTCGCCTGACCGCCCGGCGGCGCGAGGTCGCCGTGACTGCTGCAAAAAACGGCCCGCCGGTGGAAATGGCGGGCTTTTTTTTAGCTCGCCGTTTGCGTTACCGGCTCGTGCTGCGCTGTTTGCAGTATCAGATCGCGGTAGCCGTTCACGATCACGCTATATGAGAAATACGCGAACAGTAGCGCGGACAGCACGTGGCAAGCGCGCAGCAGACCTGTGCCGGCGCGTTTGCGGCCGTGACTTCCGAGCCCGCAGATAAACACTGTCCAGCACAAGCCGCCGAGAAAGAACCCGCCGAGAAATACCGGCGCAGTGGCAGCACTCGTTGCGCCGGCTTTGGCAATCAACGCGCCGCCCACCGCCGCGAACCACAAGATCGCCGTGGGTGACGACACAGCCAGCAACACGCCGCGCAAAAAGCCGCGCCACGCCGGCAGATGCGGCGCATTCGGGTCGGCCTCGCCCGCGACCGGCGGCGCCGAAGCCGGAAACATCGCCTCGCGCGCCATCTTCCATGTGAGAAAAAGCAGAATGCCCGCGCCGCCGATCCACACGACCCAGCGCACCGACTCGAACTGCAACAGCGCGGCCATGCCGGCAAGCGCTAGCGCCGCATAAATCAGATCGCCGACACACGAACCGAGCCCTAGCCAGAAACCAGGTTTGAACCCGTGCGACAGCGCGAGCGAAATCATCGCCACGTTCACGAGACCGATGTCCAGACAAAGCGATAAGGACAGGAAAAACCCGTCGGACATCAACGAAAAGGCATGCATCCGCGCTACTGCTCCATCAATCTTGTTATTCGGTTGGCACGCGTCTGCGCTCAGAGGCCCAGCTCGTTCCACAAGCTGTCGATTCGCTGCTTGACCGAAGCGTCCATCTCGATAGGGCGGCCCCATTCGCGATCGGTTTCGCCCGGCCATTTATTGGTCGCGTCCAGTCCCATTTTCGAGCCCAGTCCCGCGACCGGCGACGCGAAGTCCAGGTAGTCGATGGGCGTGCGATCGACGAGCACCGTGTCGCGTGACGGGTCGACGCGGGTGGTGATCGCCCAGATCACTTCTTTCCAGTCGCGAATGTTGACGTTTTCGTCCACCACCACGATGAACTTCGTGTACATGAACTGCCGCAGGAAGCTCCAGACGCCGAACATCACGCGCTTGGCGTGGCCCGGATAGCTTTTCTTCATCTGCACGATGGCCATGCGGTAGCTGCAGCCTTCGGGCGGCAGATAGAAGTCGGTGATTTCAGTGAACTGCTTTTGCAGCAGCGGCACGAACACTTCGTTGAGCGCGACGCCGAGCACCGCGGGCTCGTCGGGCGGCTTGCCGGTGTACGTGGAATGGTAGATCGCGTCGCGGCGCATGGTGATGCGCTCGACGGTGAAGACAGGAAACCACTCCTGTTCGTTGTAGTAACCGGTATGGTCGCCGTAGGGGCCTTCCAGCGCATGCTCATAGGCCGCCGACGCACCTTTTGCCGGCCGCGGCGGAGCGCCCGCGGGAGCGGCGGCCGGCTCGCCCTGCTGCGGGTAGATAAAGCCTTCGAGCACGATTTCCGCGCGCGCGGGGACCTGCAAGCCGTCTACGCCTGGTGTGAGGCAGCGGGCTAGCTCTGTTCGTCCGCCGCGCAGCAGCCCGGAGAACTGGTATTCGGAAAGCGTATCGGGCACCGGCGTGACCGCACCGAGGATGGTGGCCGGATCCGCGCCGAGCACGACGGCCACCGGATACGGCTTACCCGGGTTCTTCAGCGCGAATTCGCGGAAATCGAGCGCGCCGCCGCGGTGCGCGAGCCAACGCATGATCAGCTTGTTGCGCCCGATCATTTGCTGGCGATAGATGCCGAGGTTTTGTCGGCTCTTGTTTGGCCCCTTCGTAACAGTTAGCCCCCACGTGATGAGCGGGCCGGCGTCGCCGGGCCAGCAGGTCTGGATCGGCAATTTCTGGAGGTCGACGTCATTGCCTTCCCAGACGATTTCCTGGCAGGGCGGCGCGCTCACGGTTTTCGGCGCCATGTCCCACACCGCCTTGGCGAGCGAAAACAGCTTGCCCGCATCCTTGAGCCCCTTGGGAGGCTCCGGCTCCTTCAGCGCCGACAACAGCCGGCCCACGTCGCGCAACGACTCGAGGGCCGCGCCGTCGCCTTCGCCTGCCTGAGCGTCGATACCCATGCCGAGCGCAACGCGCCGCGGTGTGCCGAACAGGTTGCCGAGCACAGGGAACGCATGCCGCTGCTGATTCTCAAAAAGCAGAGCTGGCCCGCCGGCGCGCAGTACGCGGTCGCACAATTCGGTCATTTCCAGGACAGGCGAGACCTCTTGTGGGATACGGCGCAGTTCTCCGATCGTCTCCAGACGGCCGATGAAGTCGCGCAAGTCTTTGTATTTCATCTGTTGCGGTTCAGTGCCGCGGGCGGCAAAAAGGGAAGGGCGCCACGCTATCGCAGGCGTCGAAACGATTGTCGATTTTACCTGCGTTGGCCAGCGCACGTAGATCGGCCAAATGGCGTAGGACGCGGCAAGCATGCAAAATTGCCCGGAAAGCGCTTGGAGCGGTCGTTCAGGGCCTCCGGAAGCCTCTCGTTATTACAATTAGTTATACATTTGGCCAGTTTTAGTGTTGACGATCTATAAAACCGTGACCTAGAATCCGTCCACGTTGGTTGCAGGGCGTGAACCTTTTACCACTGCCCCCGGTCCCATTAGACGCAACGCGTCACCGCTTACCGAAGCCCTGCACGGTATTCGTCGGTCTTATTGCTGTCCTCGCCAGCGCCATCTGACGCTGGTTTTTCGCGTGGGAGCCACCGCCCGCATGCTGTGAGCGTGCCGCGGACCGCTTCACGATGGCTCCCCACAAACGGTATTTGCCGTTTTCCCGACATCGCTGCTGCCCTAACCAGACAGAGCGCGCGATGTCTTGACTCTGCGAATGTGTGGTACCGCCTGTTTGTTCAGCGGAATTTGCGGATCATGCAACATGGGAGATCTGAATGAACGCCTGGTTATCGTGGCGTCCCGATGAGCGTATCGCGCAGGTTGTGCGCGGTGCAGTGCGTCGTGGGACGCAATTGAGTCATCATCTGTTCAGCATTGTCGGCGGCGTCGCCGTCGTGCTGGCAATCGCGCTGTGGCTGATGCCCACGTGGCGCGGCACCCTCGCGGCCAAACTCATGCCGGTGCTTTCGGCGGCTGTCCAGGCCGGCCCCGCTCGTCTGTTGCAGGGCAACCCGCTGCCGGCTTTCGGGCCGCCGGGACGTGCTTCTTCGGACGAAACGCTGTCTGCCAACACGCCCAGCGCGGATGCGGCGAACGGCGCGACGAGCGCCAGCGTGAGCGTCAGCAACACCAGCTATGACGGAGCATTCGACGGCAGCGGCTCAGCCGGCATGGGCATCGCGGCGCTCAACGGGCTCGACCCGCGCACCATGCAAAGCGTCTCCGCGTTGGCCCGGCTCATCCCGGCACAACGGGTTTCCGCCGACGCACGCGACGACCGCGTGCTCGTCTCGTCGCGTGAGCAGGCGCTGGTTGCGTCGTACCTTGCGCGGCGCTACCGCGTCGCCCAGGAGCCCGTCAGCGAGCTCGTGAAGGCTGCCTTCGACACCGGCCGCGAAGTCGGTCTCGACCCGCTGCTGCTGCTCTCCGTCATGGCGATCGAATCGGGCTTCAACCCGTACGCTGAGAGCGGCGTGGGCGCCCAGGGTCTGATGCAGGTGATGTCCAAGGTTCATTCGGACAAATTCCAGTATTTCGGCGGCGAAAGCGCCGCGCTCCAACCGCTAGCCAACATCAAGGTGGGCGCGCTGGTCCTGAAGGACTGCATTGCCCGCGGCGGTTCGCTGCCGGGCGGTTTGCGGCTGTATGTCGGTTCCACATCGCAAGACGACGGCGGCTACGGCGCCAAGGTAATGGCCGAGCGCGCGCGTTTGCGCGACGTGGCGCGCGGACGCAAGGTGCCGATCAACGCTCCGCAAGCTCCGGTCATTACGGCATCGAACAACGCGCCGTCGGCTGCCGCGCCGGCTGCCCCGAACAGCAGCAACAGCAGCAACGGCAGGCGCGTGCAGGTTACGCTTGAAGGCAGCCATCCGTTGAGCGCTGCTGCGCAGCCCGCAAGGACGCCTGCGTCGGAGCAGGACGACGCTAGCGCGAGCGCGCCCAAGCACGTGGCCTCCGCAGCTGAGCTCGGCGCCTGAGTGGGCGACTGGGAGTCTGAACCGGCAGCGTGTTGATGGCGTGACACAAAACATTGAAGGCAGAAAAAAGGACACTTGCGAGTGTCCTTTTTTTTCGTCTGCGACTGGCTTTGCAGTTCGCGCTCTGGCGCTGCGGCGGTTCTTTGCATCCTCGGCGGCCCACCTGCATCCACGCAGCAGGACGCGCGTCGCCTGCATCGCGAACGCACGCCGCGGTCTTCTTCGCTGCCGCCTACTGTCCTACTGTCGGCCGAACAGGCGCGCGAGGCGCTCAACCGCTTCTTCGAGCTTCGGATACGCGGTTGCGTACGATAGCCGGATGTACTGCTTGGGCGCGTGCGTGCCGAAATCCATGCCCGGCACGAGCACGACGCCTGCGTCATGCAGCATGGCCTTGGTCAGCGCGGAACTGTCGCCGGCGGCAGCGTGATTGACGGTGGAGCAGTCCGCGTAGACGTAGAACGCGCCGTCGGGCATGACGGGCACGGTAAAGCCCAGCGATTCCAGCGCCGGCGCAATGAAATCCCGCCGCCGCTTGAACTCCAGACGACGCGCTTCATAAGTCGCGATGGTTTGCGGTTCGAAACACGCGAGCGCCGCATGCTGCGCCAGCGCCGACGCGCAAATAAAGAGGTTCTGCGCAAGCTTCTCGAACGCGCTCACCATGCCCGGCGGCACCACGAGCCAGCCGAGGCGCCAGCCAGTCATGTTGAAGTACTTTGAGAAGCTGTTGACGGTAATCACGTCATCGCCATAAGACAGCGCCGATACCGGCTTCGCGTCGTAGCTCAAGCCCTGGTAGATCTCATCGACGATCGTGAAGCCGCCGCGCGAGCGCACAGCCTTGACGATGCGTTCGAGTTCTGCCGGCTCGATCGACGTGCCGGTGGGATTGGACGGCGACGCCAGCAGCACGCCGCGGGTGCGCTCATTCCACAGCCGGTCCACGTCGGCTGCTGTCAGTTGGAAACGCTCGGCGGGGCCGGCTGGCACCATGACGGGCCTGCCTTCGGCCGCGATCACGAAATGGCGGTTGCACGGATAGCAGGGGTCGGGCATCAGCACTTCGTCGTCGCGGTCGACCAATGCCGCGCACGCGAGGAGCAAGGCTGCCGACGCACCCGCCGTCACGACGATCCGCGCCGGATCCACGCTGACGCCGTAGACACTGGCGTAATGTGCCGAGATCGCTTCGCGCAGAGCGTGCAGGCCGAGCGCGCTGGTGTATTGCGTGACGCCGCGGCGCAGTGCGTTTGCAGCAGCCTCGATGACCGGTTCAGGCGCGGTGAAATCCGGCTCGCCGATTCCCATGTGAATGATGTCGCGCCCCTCGCGCTCGAGAAGCGCGGCCTCTTTCGCCAGCTCCATCACGTAGAACGGCTGAATAGAGTCGACGCGCGCGGCAAGCCGCACAAGAGGTTCGGTCACGGAGTTCATACGGTTAAATCCAGTTCGAAGCAGAAACCGGAGGGCGCCTCGCGCTTGCTTCCTGCGTGTGGCGTCTTCCTGATAGCCGTGTATTGCAGTGCGGCCGACGGCAGCGGCTGGAGATGCCGCGGCTGCAAGTGCAGGGCGGCGCGCCAGAGCCGCTCAACTACCTACAACCGGTCGCGCGCGAGGCAGGCTTAACTACGCTCGAGCACACATCCGCACGCTCCCGCCGCGCCACAAGTACTACGTGTCTAGCGCTTGCGGGCCGCTTCCGTCTCGGCCGCGCGCAGCTTGGCCGCGAGCTTGTCGAGTACGCCGTTCACATACTTGTAGCCGTCCGCGCCGCCAAACGTCTTTGCAAGCTCCACGGCTTCGTTGATCACCACCCGATAAGGAATGTCGATGTGGTTCTTCAGTTCGAACGCGGCGACCAGCAACACGGCGCGTTCGACCGGCGAAAGCTGGTCGATAGGACGATCGAGGCACGGAGCGATATCGGCGGACAGCGCCTCCGAATCGCGGATCACGCCATGCAGGATGGCGTTCAGGTGCTCATGGTCCGCTTTGTCGAAGCCCTGCGCGCCGCGCAGTTGCGCGTCGATTTCACCGCCGGGCGAACCCGACAGCAGCCACTGATAA
>Ga0209796_10000689_pt1 | contig 18438 bp, 14 predicted proteins | sample AgamicOrSfrz_FD_187167 | JGI IMG/M metagenome (GOLD analysis project Ga0209796, IMG submission 187167) | Agave microbial communities from Guanajuato, Mexico - Or.Sf.rz (SPAdes) (version 2) | ecosystem: Host-associated > Plants > Phyllosphere > Phylloplane/Leaf | place: Guanajuato, Mexico...
ATCCATGATTAGAAACAGTTAGGTTCGATAGTCAGAGCGAACGCGCCATTTATCGTGCGGCCGGCTCAAATTATAGTGAGTTCGTCATTTACTCGTTGGAGAGCGAACATGCCGCGTGTCGTGCGTTTTCATGAGAATGGCGGTCCCGAAGTGCTGCGGATCGATAACGTCGAAGTGCCGCCGCCCGCCGCGGACGAGATCCAGTTGCAGATTCGCGCGCTGGGCGTGAATCGAGCGGAGTCCATGTTCCGTTCCGGGTTCTATGTGGAGTCGCCCGTGTTTCCCGCGCGGCTCGGTTATGAAGCGTCCGGCGTCGTCAGCGCGGTCGGTTCGTCCGTGACCAACGTTGCTGTCGGCGACGCGGTCGCCATCATTCCGCCCATGTCGATCACGCGTTGGGGCGCCTATGGCGACACCGGCAATTTCCCCGCGGCGCATGCGGTGAAGAATCCGCCGTCGCTAGGATTCACCGAGGCTGCGGCGGTGTGGATGCAGTATGTGACGGCATGGGGCGCACTGGTCGACATCGCGCAATTGCGCGCAGGCGAGGTGGTCATCATCACGGCGTCGTCGAGCAGCGTGGGGCTTGCGGCGATTCAGGTGGCCAGGAGCGTGGGCGCCATTGCGATTGCGACGACCCGCACCGACGCGAAGAAAAACGCGCTGCTGGAAGCGGGCGCCGACCACGTGATCGTCACGCAGCAGGAAGATCTGGTCGCGCGCGTCAACGAGATCACCGGCGGCGCGGGCGCGCGCGTCGCGTTCGATCCGGTGCTCGGGCCGGAGTTCGAGAAAGTGGCCGATGCGCTGTGCGAGCGTGGCATCGTGTTCGCTTATGGCGCGCTGAGTCCAGAACCGACGCCGTTCCCGCTGTTCGCGATCCTCGGCAAGATGCTGACCGTGTATGGCTACCAGTACAAGCTGATCGTGAGCGATCCGGCGCGTCTGGAAAGGGCAAAGCGCTTCGTTCTCGATGGCCTTTCGTCGGGCGTGCTGAAGCCGGTGATCGACAAGGTCTTCCCGCTCGAGCAGATTGTCGACGCTCATCGTTATCTCGAGTCGAACGAGCAGTTCGGGAAGATTGTTGTCACGGTGTGAGGCTTTTAGCGGATCTTGAGCCAAGGGATCGACCGGCTCACGACCTCAAGCTCTCAGGCTATCGCCAGCCAGCGGCATGTCGCGCAAGCGCTTGCCCGTGGCGTCGAATATCGCATTGCCGAGCGCGCCCGCGGTCGGCCCCATCGACGCTTCCGCTGCGCCCAGAAACGGCGTGCCCGGCCGGTCGATCAGGTGTACTTTTACGCTGCGCGGGACGGCGGAAAATCGCAGGATCGGATAACTGCTCCAGTCGAAGCTGCGAATTCTGTTGGTGTCGAACTGCAATTCTTCGTACAGAGTCCAGCTTGCCGACTGGATCACGCCGCCTTCGATCTGGTTGCGAATCCCATCGGGATTGACGATCTGCCCCGCGTCGACGGCCGCTTCGGCGTGTTCGAGAATCACCTGGCCGGTTTCCGGCACCACTGAGATTTCCACGGCGATCGCGACATACGCCATCAGGTTCTTGTACCGGGCGAATGCAAAGCCGACGCCGTGATTGCGTTTGCGAGGTGGGCGGGGCCAGCCGAACTTCTCGGCGGCCAGCCTGATCGCATCACGCGCGCGCGGGTCCTGCATATGCCTGAGCCGGAACTCGACGGGGTCGGCGCCAGCGGCGGCGGCCAGCTCGTCCATGAACGTCTCGATCGAGAAGACATTCATGTGAGCGCCGAGCGAGCGCATCGCCGACGTGTGCAGCGGCATCGTCGGCGAGAAGTTGTTCATGACGTGCATGTTCGGCAACGCGTACAGCGGAATACCGTTGCGATCGCCGCCGCCTTCCGGCTGCACCATCGGCACGGAGGGCGCGGGCGCGAACGGCTTCTCCAGCAACTGTGCAGGAATCAGCCGACCGGCGTTGACGATCCGCTCATTGTGCGAACTGCTCCACAGCGCGTAATTCCAGTCGACGATGTTCCCGCCTGCGTCGAGCGACGCCTTGACCTCGGTGACCATCGCGGGCGTGTAGTGATCCCAGGTGTGTTCCTGTTCGCGCATCCACTGCACGCGCACCGGCTTGCCTTCCATTTCGCGCGCGATGAGTGCGGCGTGCGCGGCGACATCGTCGGCGCCGTTGTGACCGTAACAGCCGGAGCCTTCGACATGGATGCAGCGAATGCTGTCCTTCGGCATCGACAGCATTTCGGCCAGGCCATCGCGCAACGGATACACACCTTGCGAATGAGTCCACACGGTCATCGCGCCATCCTTGAACAGCGCGAGCGCGCATGACGCCCCAATCGAGCCGTGCATCATGTAGCGCTTGGTGTATTTCGCGCCGAGCGTTTTCACAGCCGTGGCCGTTGCGCTGTGCGTGTTGGCGATTTCGATCTGCTGCGTGCAGAGCGTTGCGAGATCGCGATGAACCGTGGCCGGGTCCGGCAGCGCACGGCCGGCGCTCCACTGGCTGCCCGCGGCGAGCAGCCGCTGCGCCTGCACGGCCTGCCATTCCCCGTTGGCGACCACGGCGAGCATGCTGCCGTTTCTCACCACCTTCATGACGCCCGGCATCTTCAAAACATCTGCCGTGTTGGCTTGCAATAGCCGGGCTTCATAGACGGGCGGCATCACGACGCGCGCGTGCACCATGCCGGGCATCAGCATGTCCTGCACGTAGCTGACGCCGCCCGTCACCTTGCGCGGAATGTCCACGCGCGGCAACGAGGTGCCGATGACATGGAAAGCCGCGGGATTCGTCAGCGGCGAAACAGGCGCAGCCATGCGATGCAAATCGACGAGGCCCACGGCTTCGCCGTAAGTCATGCTGCGGCCGTCGGGAGCCTTGATGACCGAGTCTCGCACGGTAAGAACATTGCTACGGATGCCGAAACGTTTTGCGGCGGCATCCACGAGCAACCCGCGCACTTGCGCCGATGCATTGAGCAGCGCGCTGCCGCTGTCGGCGATCGTGTGGCTGCCGGCGGTCAGGCCTTCGTCGGGCGACGCGCCCGTGTCGGCGGTGAGGAACGTAATGAGCGCGGGCGCCATGGCCAGTTCCTCGGCGGCAATCTGGAGTAGCGCGGTGCGCACGCCCGTGCCTAATTCCACTTTGCCGGTGTAGACCGTGACCTTGCCCGCGCGGTCGATCCTGATCCACGAATCGAGGTACGGGTTCGTCTTCAGACTGCCTGCCAGCGCCTGAGTCGCCTTGCCGATGTGCACGGCGGCGCCTTCGTCGGCGATCACTTTCTGCGCGAGCGCTTTCACGCCGGGCAACATGCTGAAGCTCACGACGAGCGCGCTGCCCAGCATAAAGCGGCGGCGGCTTTCGTCGATGGCTTCGTCCGTGCGTTCGTCCAGATGTTCGTCGTGGCCGCTCATTGCGCGCCTCCGGGACTCGCCGCGAGCGGCGGGTTTTCGCGTGGCGCGTCCGCGGCCTGCAAATGCGCGACTTCGCGGATCGCCGCGAGGATGCGCGTGTGCGTGCCGCAACGGCACAGGTTTGGCTCCATGTGCTCGAGCAGTTCGCGCTCGGTAGGACGTGGATTGCGATCGAGCAGCGCCTGTGCGCGCATGATCATGCCTGCGATGCAATAGCCGCACTGCACCGCCTGATGTTCGATGAACGCTTTCTGTAGCGGACCGGGATGCTCGATCGTGCCGAGACCTTCGATGGTGCGCACCGGCTTCCTGCCGATCGATCCAACCGGAATCAGGCAGGAAAACGCCGCTTCGCCATCGACGATCACGGTGCACGCGCCGCATTGGCCGAGGCCGCAACCGAACTTCGCGCCGTGCAGTTGCAGGTCGTTGCGCAGCGCGTAGAGCAGTGGTGTCGAAGGATCGATGTCGAGCGCGTGCTGCACGCCGTTGACGGTGAGATTGATCATCGCGCGTTGTTCTCCTTTCTGACTTTCACGACCGCCGCTTCGACGTCCGTCCACGGGCCGCGCTGCGAATAGGCCGCGCGAATGTAGGACGCGAGATCGGCGATCTGCTGGTCGTTGTAGATCTGAGCGAAGGCGGGCATGTAGTTCATGCTGTCCTCGCCGTGCCAGCCGTTGCCGCTCAATATCATCTGGATCGCGTTGCGCGGCGTCGCCGCGTTGACGGCGGTGCTGAACGCGAGCGTGGGGCGTTCGCCGATCGACTGCATCGGCGCAGCGGGGCCGTGGCATTGGGCACACGACGCGGCGAAGAGCATCGCGCCGCGTTGCGCTTCGGGCGAACCGACAGTAGACGCGGCCCGCGTCGCTTCGGCGCCAGACACGGCGTGCGGCTTCTGAATCGACAGAAGATAGGTGGCGATCGAGCGCACGTCGGCTTCCGGAACGGTTGCGAGATCGCGCGTGACGGGCAGCATCGGACCGGCCGCTGCGCCGTGCTCGCTTGCCCTGCCGGTACGCAAATAAGCGACGAGCTGTTCCTTCGTCCACGGTTTCGGCGCTGCGCCAGGCGCGTTCAGCGCGGGCGCTTCCCATCCGTCGACGATGCCGCCGTCGAACGCATGGCCCGACTTTTCGCCGCCGATCGCATTGAGTGGCGAGTGACACGACGCGCAGTGGCCGAGGCCATCCACGAGCAGCTTGCCGCGATTCCATTCGACGTCTTTCGATGCGTCGGGCGGTTGCGCGCCCGGACGCAGGAACAGCACGTTCCAGAAGGCGAGCAAGGGACGGAAATTCAGCGGGAACATCAACTGGTTAGCGGGCGGCGTCGCATCGATGGGTTCGCGTGTCATCAGATACGCGTAGGCCGCCGCGATGTCGTCGTCGGAGATACGCGTGAAGTGCACGTAGGGAAACGCGGGATACAGAAGGTGCCCGTCGCGAGCCACGCCGTGGCGCATCGCACGGGTGAACGCCTCGAGCGACCACGCGCCGATGCCCGTTTTGACATCCGGCGTGATGTTGGTCGCGTAGATCGTGCCGAACGGTGTGACGAGCGGCAAGCCGCCCGCGAACGGCTTGCCGCCCTTTGCCGTGTGACACACGATGCAGTCGCCGAGCGCGACGACGCGCGCGCCCGCGAGCTTCGTGCGGGCGTCGAAAGCGTCTTGCGCGGGCGGGCTGACGGGCGCGATCGCCGGCTTCCACATCAGCAGCAAAGCGACGGCGAGCGCGGCCACGATCGTCACGCCGCCTGCCGCCAGCAATCCGGACTTGCGAGTCATTCGCATACCTTTCATGGAGGGCTTATGTCGAACATGCGCCGCGCGCTGTACTGCGCGTCGAGGCCACGAGCCATGTCATGCCTGAGCCGCGCGCGGCTCGGCTCGCGCATCGGTTGACGCGTGGCCAGTTGCGCTGCCGCCGAACGGATAGTCGATGTAGCCGGCGGCGTCGCCGCCATACCAGCCTGTCGCCATCGGTGCCGCGAGCGGCGAGCCGGTGCCGATGCGTTCGACCAGATCGGGATTTGCGATATACGCGCGGGCGAACGCCACGAGGTCCGCGTCGCCTTCGCGGATCAATGCTTCGGCGGCATTCACGGAAATGCCGCCGTTGACCATGAGCGTGCCGGAATATACGCGCCGCAGGCGTCCGACGATGCGCGGCAAATCCGGCTGCCCGCTCCAGCCGTTCGTGTCCGCCGCGTGGACATACGCGACGCCGAACTCGCCGAGCATCTTGCCGACGTAGTCGTACGTGCCGTCGGGGTCCGCGTCCCGCACATTGTTGTAGTGCGCATAAGGCGAGATGCGCACGCCAACGCGCTCGAGCGGCATGATGGAGCCAATCTCGGTGATGATCTCGCGCAGGAAATTCGCGCGGTTCGCCACCGAGCCGCCGTAACGGTCGTCGCGCGTGTTGAGGGTCGACGAGAGGAATTGATGCGGCAGATAGCCGTTCGCCGCATGCACTTCGACGCCGTCGAAACCCGCGGCAATCGCGTTGGCCGCGCCCTGTTTGAAGGCACCGACGGTGAGCCTGATCTCGTCGGGCGACATGGCGCGCGACGGTGTCGCATGAATCTTCGTGTACTGGCCGTTGTGCAGTTGCGCCCACACTTGCAACTGTTCGAGATCGTCGTTCACGCCCGAAGGCGAGAGCGGCGCGTCGCCGCCGAGCAGCGCGAACGAGCTGACGCGCCCGCCGTGCCACAACTGCATGAAGATGCGCCCGCCCTCGGCGTGCACCTGGCTTGTGACTTTACGCCAGCCTTCGATCTGCTCGGCGGTGAAGATGCCCGGCGTCAGGTCGAACGCCGCCGAAGCCGCGTTGACGTTGGTCGCTTCGCTGATGATCAATCCCGCCGACGCACGTTGCGCGTAGTAACTCGCCATCAATTCGGTGGGCCGCCCTTGCGACGGTGCGCGTGAGCGGGTCATCGGCGCCATCGCGACGCGATTCGGCAAGCGCAGACCCGACAGATCGTAACCGTCGAGCAAAGGTGAAAGTGAGGACATGGTCGTTTTCCTTGGCGAGCGAGAGAGCGTCGTTCAGGCAGGGCGCAATGCTGACAAGCGTATCGCCAAGCCCATGAGAATTCCTGAATCCGCGCTGAATTGTTGTTAACGAAGGCGGTGTGCTGCCCCCTTCAAAGCACAGTGCAACTTCAGGAATGGCGCGCAGCGTGCGGTCGGCCGATCATCAGGTAATGAGCGAGCGCGATCAGCGGAAAGGCCGTGGCGACCGCTGCCACGAGCGGCCAGCCGCCGTGTTCATAGAGCGGACTCGCGAGCGCCGACCCCAATGCGCCGCCGACGAAGATGCTCGTCATATACAGCGCGTTCAGCCTGTTGCGGCTTGTCGCATCGAGCGCGTAGATCTCGCGTTGGCCCAACACCATGTTCATCTGCACCGCGAAGTCGAGCACGATGCCGGTCGCGACAAGGCCCGCCACGCCCCACGCCGGATGGATCAACGTAGGCGCGTAGGCCAGCGCGCCCACCACCAGCGCGATCAGCGTCGCCCGAACCGTGTGGCCCGCGTCGGCGAGGCGGCCCGCCACCGGCGCCGAAGTCGCGCCGATTGCGCCGACCAGCGCGAAGATGCCGATCTGCGTTTGGGTGAGACCGAAATGGCGCGTCAGCTCGACGGGAATCGCGGTCCAGAACAGGCTAAACGACGCGAACATCAATGCCTGGTATAACGAACGATGACGCAGTACCGGCATCGTGCGCACGAGGCGGCCCAGCGAGCCGATGAGTTCGAAGTACGTGGCCTGGTGATCCGGCTGGCGGCGCGGAATGGTCAGCGCGAGCACGGTCGTCACTATCGCCATCAGCACGGCGGCGGAGCCGAACACCGCGCGCCAGCCGAAGTGTCCGGCGACCACGCTTGAGATCGGCCGCGACAGCAAAATGCCGAGCAGCAGGCCGCTCATGATCGTGCCGACCACCTTGCCGCGCGATTCGTCAGGTGCCAAATGTGCAGCGAGCGGAATCAGGATCTGCACGGCAACCGAACTGAAGCCGACCAGCAGCGAGATGACGAGAAACGCGCCTGGTTGGTGCGCGAATGCCGCGGCGGCGAGACTCGCGATCGACACGAGCGCCGTGGCGATCATCAGCTTGCGGTTCTCCAGCAGATCGCCGAGGGGTACGAGAAAGAACAGGCCGAACGCATAGCCGATCTGCGTGAGCGACACGATCAGGCTCGCCGTGCCGCCCGACATGTGGATGTCCGGCGCGATCAGTTCCGTGATCGGCTGCGCGTAGTACAGATTGGCGACGATGGCGCCGCAGCAGAACGCGAACAGCGCGATCAGACCGTTTGTCAGCTTGATGGGACCGCTCGCGCGCGCCGTGGCGGAGGCTTGGGTTGACATGACGACTCCCTGAAGTAACAACGAAACGCAATGCATGCAGCTTATGCGTTGCGTTTCTGTTGTGGAATAGGTCTAAAATGCAAGCCAGTGTTGCGTTGTCCGCAACGAAACTGCCAACCGCGTGACCATGGACAAATTCCTCGCCGTCAAAACCTTGCTCGAAGTGGCCGACGCGGGCGGCTTTTCGAAGGCCGCGCAACGCCTCGGGGTTGCGACTTCGTCGGTCACGCGCCTGATGGATTCGCTCGAATCGTCGCTCGGCACCGCGCTTTTGACCCGCACACCGCGCAAGGTCAGCCTTACCGACGCGGGCACCGCCTACGTCGAACAGGTGTCGAAAGTGCTCGACGATCTCGCCGAAGCCGACGAGAGCGTTTTTGACAGTGGCGCGTCCCCGGTCGGCGCGCTTCGCATTTCGGTGCCGTCCACCTACAGCCGGTTATGCCTCGCGCCGCATCTCGCAGCTTTTCTCGCCGAGCATCCGCGCGTGTTTCTCGACGTGGTCGTGAGCGACCAGTTCGTCGATCTCGCGGTTGACCCGATCGACGTCGCGATCCGCATCGGCTTTGCCGAGCGCGACGCCAATCTGATCGTGAAAAAGCTCGCGGACAATCCGCGCCATGTCGTTGTCAGCCACGAGTACCTGCAACGCAGCGGCACGCCGGAATCCCCCGCGGATCTCGCCGCGCATGAGTGCGTGCGGTTCGCCTATGGCGGCGGCTACCGCACGCGCCAGGTCTGGACCTTCCAGCGTGACGGCGCGGAGCAGCGCGTCGACGTGCGCGGCCATCTGCTCTCCAACAATCTCGACATCCTGTTGGAAGCCGTGATGGCCGGGCGGGGAATCGCGCTGCTGCCACAATGGCTGGTGGCCGCGGAGATTCGCAGCGGGCGTCTGATGCGCCTCTTCGAGCGATTCGACGCGCGGCCGCATTCGGGCGACGCGGTCGTGTATGCCGCGTATCTGCCGAATCGCCGCCAGTCGAGCAAGGTGCGGGCGCTGGTGGAGTTCCTCGAACGGCGGCTGGATGCTTCGTTCGAAGGCTGAGTGCGCACGGTGTTTGCCCGTTTGCATCAGATTTTCAGTAACCGTGCCGCGTTGCCGCCGATAACCAGGCTCTTCTGCTCGGGCGGCAGGCCAAGTCCATCGACGAACGCGATGGGCTGCGCGTAGCCCATGTCGAAACAGTAGTCGCTGCCGAGCACGAGCCGATCCACGCCGATGTTCCGGATCAGGAAGTCGAGAACCGGACCGGAATGCGAGACCGTGTCGTAATTGAAGCGGCGCAAATAGCTGCTGGGCTTTTGCGCGAGGCGCCGCGTTTCGGGGCGCACGGTCCAGCCTGCATCGATGCGGCCCATCAGAATGGGCAGGGCGCCGCCCGCGTGAGGCAACGTCACGTTGAGCCGCGGGTGCCGGTCCATCACCCCGCCGAGGATCAGATGCGAACCCGCAATCGCGGTGTCGAACGGATTGCCGAGCAGGTTGCTCAAATAGAAGTCGCCGAGCCGCGCGCCGCCGACCGTCTGCTGTGGATGCAGGAATACCGGCAAGTCGAGTTGTTCGATGCGCGCAAACACGGGCTCGAATAACGGATCGTCCAGATCGCGATTGTTGATGTTGGTCCCCATGTACACGCCGCGCACGCCGGGTAATTCGGACGCGCGTTCGAGTTCGTCGATGGCGTCGTGCGGGTTCAGCATCGGCAGGGTCGCGAGCACCACGAAGCGCTCGGGATGCTTGACGTGTATCGCGGAGGCCGCCGCGTTCCATGTTCTCGCGAGCTTTGCGTTGAAGGCGCGGTCGGCCCAATACGCCATGGGCACGCTCAACGAGAGTGCTTGCACGTCGACGCCCGATGCGTTCATGTCGGCGAGCCGTTCATCGACGTTGATGAACTTGAGCGGCAACGGCCCGAGGCCGCCGGCTGGCGTCTGGAAGGTGAAACTCGTGGCATCGCAGGTGAATTTGCCGCCGAACTTCTCGCCCTCGCTGCCCAACAATTCGCAATAGCTCTCGGGATAATAGTGCGCGTGAATGTCGATCGACTTGCTCATGCCCTTTGCCGCGACCGCGGCGCGGGCTGCAGCGGCAGCCGGTGCAGTCGGGGCAGCGGTGGCACCGGCGGGCACGCCCGAAGCGAGGCCGGCTGCGAGCGCGCCCATCGTGGCGAGCATGCGGCGCCGCCGCGGCGAGATACAGCAGTTGCAATCCATGAGTCTGTCTCCGTTATATATTTTGAGTGCCTGCAATCAGCCGCGCTTCATCGTGCCGAGTTCGCAGTCGACCAACTGATTGTGGTAAAGCGCGCGTTCTCGCGAGGCGTGCGCCGAGTTGTCGGTGACCGAAAAAAACACCACGCCGGCGAACGCGACGATCATCGAGAAGAGCGCAGGGTATTCATACGGATAGAGCGCCTGCGCGTGGCCGAGTACCTGGACCCATACAGTGGGGCTCAGCACGGTCAGCGTCACCGCGGAGACGAGGCCGAGCGAGCCGCCGATCACCGCGCCGCGGGTTGTCAGACCGCGCCAGTAGATGGAGAGCAGCAGCACGGGGAAATTGGAGCTGGCCGCTATCGAGAACGTCAGACTCACGATGAACGCAATGTTCTGCTTCTCGAATGCGATGCCGAGCAGGATCGACAGTACGCCGAGCACGAGCGTGGTGATGCGCGAGACTTTCAGTTCTTCGCGATCGGTGGCCGCGCCCCGGCGTATGACGTTCGCATACAGATCGTGTGATACCGCCGATGAGCCGGCGAGCGTCAAACCCGCGACGACGGCGAGAATGGTCGAGAACGCGACTGCGCAAATGAAGCCGAGAAACAGATTGCCGCCGACGGCGTGCGCGAGATGGATCGCCACCATGTTGACGCCGCCGATTACCGCGCCCGATGCGCTGTGATATTGCGGATCGGTCGCCACCAGCGCGATCGTGCCGAAGCCGATGACGATGATCAGCGCGTAGCCGATTCCCACAATCCCCGTCGCGTAAAGGATGCTTTTGCGGGCCGCTTTGGCGTCGCTGACCGTGAAGAAGCGCATGAGAATATGCGGCAGTCCGGCAGTGCCGAAAATCAGCGCGAGCCCGAGCGACACGGCCGAGACGGGATCGGATACAAGACCGCCCGGGCTCATGATGGCGGCATGTTTCGGATGTGCGAGGATCGCCTGCGAGAACAGCGCGTTCATGCTGAAGCCAAAGCGGGTCAGCACCATGAACGCCATGAACGCGGCTCCCGCCAGCAGCAGAACCGCCTTGATGATCTGAATCCAGGTGGTCGCGAGCATGCCGCCGAAGAACACGTACACCACCATCAAGACGCCGACCATCACGACGGCTGCCGTGTAGTTGAAGCCGAACAGCAATTCGACGAGCTTGCCGGCGCCGACCATCTGCGAGACGAGATAGAGCAGCACGATCACGATGGAACTGGATGCGGCGAATGCACGAATTGGCCGCTGCTGCAGACGGTACGACACCACGTCCGCGAGCGTGTAGCGGCCGAGATTGCGCAGCGGCTCCGCGATCAGAAAGAGAATGACCGGCCAGCTCGCCAGAAACCCGACTGAATAGATGAGCCCGTCGTAGCCGCTCATGAAGACGAGTGCCGAGATGCCGAGCAGCGACGCGGCCGACATATAGTCCCCGGCGATCGCCCAACCGTTCTGAAAGGCTGTGATCTTGCCGCCCGCCGCATAGTGATCGGAGACACTGTTGTTTCTTTTCGCGGCCCAGCGCGTGATAAACAGCGTCGACGCGACGAAGAGTAGAAACATACCGATGGCGATCATTGCCGTGCTCCCTGGCGGACTTCGTATGCCGCGCGGTCATGGAACGTGTTGGCGCGCGCGACATACACCGCGACCAGTCCGAATGTGAAAACGAACATGCCGAAGCCGGCCGGAATTCCCCACGTCATCGGATAGCCGTGCACAATCGGATGGCCAAGCAACGCCGGTGCGAAAGCGAGCGTGAGAATAAAGGCGAAGTACACAGCCAGCATCAGGATGGTGAGCATCCACGAGAACCTGCGGCGCTTATGCACGAGCGCACGAAAGCGCGGGTCGTTCAGCAGCGGATGGACTGCGAGCGGCGGATCGGCGGCGGGTTGCCGCGCGGTCATCGAGTAAGTTGGCGCGCCTTGTTCCACTTTCATCTCCTTCAGAAGGGTTTTTTCCGATGCGGCGGCCAGCTATTGCGCTCACCGCTGCGGCAACGGATTGTCAGAGGCGCGCGGGCACGGCGGTCTCTCGCATCACCGCCTCGGGTGTGCGATAACGCTCCGCCATTTCACGGTCCAAGTCATTCTTCAATTGCGCCTGCATGTAGGCGCCCAGATGGCGCGCATGCTGAACGATCGCCGAGCCTGCCTCGGTGCGCTCGCGGCTGTAGTCGACCAGTGCGTCGCGCACACTGTCGTGCGTGTTCAGCGCCTTGACGAGTGCCATCGCGTCGCTTGCCGCCTTGGTCACGCCCATGCCGCAATGCGGGCGCGCGACGAATGCGGCGTCGCCGAGCAACGCTATGCGGCCGAACGCCATGTGCGGCACCTCGAGATCGAAGATCGGCTGGAATAGCGGTTGCACTGCTTTTGTCACGACCTCGCCGAATTGCGGGGCGAGTAGCGCGAGCGCCGCCTGTTCCATGTCTGCGAGCACCTCACGCCGAATCAACGTCGGCGGAATGCCGCCTGGCCAGTGCTTGCCCGTTGCATCCGTCAACAGGTTCGGCAATTCCCTGTCCTCGCTGGTTGCGCGATACCAGACGAAGTTGTAGCGGCGTTCGCCTCGCGCCGTGCTGTTGCTCCGGCCCGCAACCGGATAACCGAGAATCTGCTCGCGAGGCGGCAGGCAGAAGGCGAACTTGTCGAATAGCGCGTCCCTTGTTTGGGGCGATAGCGACGCTTCGTCGACGAGACCGCGCCACGCCACGTAACCTGCGTACTGCAGTCGGGCGTCGGGCAGCAGGCGCTCGCGTATTGACGACTTGAAACCGTCGGCCGCAATCACGAGGTCGGCGTGCAGCACGGAACCGTTGGCGAGCGTGACCGTCGCGTGAAGCGGGCCGTCCTCCACCGAGGCGACGAGGCCGCCGGCGTGGTAGTGCATGTCCCGCAGCGCGGCGCGCAGCACGTGATACATCTTGGCCCACGCGGTCAGCGTTTGCGGCAGACGGCGCTCTGAAAGCACAGCGCCGCTCTGCGCGAACGTCACGCGCGACTCGACCTTGACGCCGATCGAATCGTCGCAGGCGATTCCCGCGGCGGTCATCGCGTCGAATAGTTCGGGGTGCGTGACAATGCCGGCTCCGCGTCCCGCGAGTTCGTCCGGCACACGTTCGAATACGTCGACGTGCCAGCCGTGGCGAACCAGCAGATTGGCCGCGAAGAGCCCGCCTAGCGAGCCGCCAACGATGATCGCCCGCAAGCGGGAAGAGGTGTGCGTCATGGTCGATCTCCAGCGTGGGTCGAGTCTTGCGAGAGAGCCGCTCGGGCTTTGCCGAGGCGGCTGATTTCCTCGGCGGGATAGTTGAGTTCGATGGTCACGCCGGACGGGTCCTCGATGAACACCTGATGCAGACCGAGAGACGGCACGGTGCGATCGCGCCAGACGATGCCTTCGGCCCTCAGCGTGTTCCACATCGCCTCGACGCCCGTGGCGAGAAAGGCAATGTGATCGAGCGTGCCGGTTCCGCTTGCAGGCAGCGCCTTGTCGCCGAGATAGGCGTTGAGCCCCGCCGGGTTATCCGCGTCGACGCCGATCAGATGGACTGTGCCGAACTCGGCTTCATCGCCGCCCTTGTAAAGCCAGGCGCCCGGAAAGTCGAAAGGCGGCCGATAGCCTTGCCGAAAACCGAGCACTCGTTCGTAAAAGCGGCACGATCGCGCCAGGTCCACAGTGCGGATCGAGTAGTGAGCAAGCTTTGCAATGGGCATGTGCGACTCCGCAAACTTTATTTATCGATCGATTAGTGATCGTTTGATAAATTGTAGGCGAAGCGATGTCGCGGAGAAAGGCCCTGTAGCGCAGGTGTTTACCCTTGGAGAAGAGTTACCGCTCGATGTTACAGCCTGGCGCCAGGCCTGGCGCGCGCCGTTTCCGTGGACGCGTGCTCCAGCGCCGCGGGCACGCCATGAAGGAATGCGTCGACCTGGCGGGCAATGTGATCGTCGATATCGTGAGTAACGGGCAGGCCGTAGATCCACTTGCGCACGCCGAGATAGAAGATGCTCGCGTGCAGACTCCAGATCAGTTCAAGATCCATTTCGCGCTGCTTCGCGCCCGCAGGCGCCGGAAGGTTGTACGCGGAACGGATTTCCGCCATGACCGGCAAGAACACACGCTCACGCAAGCGCGCGAGATATTTGGAGTTGATGCCTTCGCGCGTCAAGCCGGCGAAGATGAAGATGCGAATCCACTCGCGCCGCAAGATCACGGTGGAATACGACGAGTAGAACCTGACCATGCGCTCCTGAATCGGAATCGTGCGGTCCCTGATGAGCGCCTCCCAACTCGTGTCCCATTGATAGACCTCTTCGTACACGCGGTCGATCAACGCTTCCTTGCTAGGAAAGTAGCGGTACAAAAGCGGCTGGGTCACGCCTAGTTGGCGCGCGAGTTCGCGCGTGCTGCCCGAAAAGCCGTGGGTCGCGAAGTGCTCAACGGCTTTCAACACGATCTGGCGTTCCCGCACCTCGGGAGCGAGACGGCGCGTGACAGCCTTTTCGTTGTCTTGCGGTTCGCTTTTCGATGCTGTCCCGGCCGTTGGTGCTTTTCTCGGCATGGCTTCTGGCAAGGCAAAATATGATGGCACGCATCATACACGGCATCGCAGGCGCGACGCTCACATCGCCATCACCAGTTGTACTTCGCACTGGCCAGCACGGTCCGCTCGTTGACGAACACGCACACTGCATACGACTGGCAGCCGCTTACATAGCGGCGGTCGAATAAGTTCGCCACATTCAATGCGAGCCGCCAGTCGCGAGTGTCGTAGTGCAATGCGGCGTCGTAAAGCGTATAGCTTGCAATCGTCAGCGAGTTGTCCGGGGCGCCCGCGAGCGCGCTTTGATAACGGACTCCGGCGCCGATGCCGAAACCCGCGAGCGCGCCCGTATGCCATGTCCAGTCCGTCCATAGCGACGCCATTTGCCGTGGACGTGGAATGTCCACGGGCCACTTGTTCAGCGACACATCGTTAGCCTTGATGTTCTTCACGTCCTGATAGACATACGACGCAATCATCGACAGTTCCCGCGTTATCTGTCCAATGGCGTTCAGCTCGATGCCACGCGAACGGACCTCGCCGGTCTGCACGAACGAAGTCCCGGTCGGATCGAGATTGACCGGCGCCGGCGTGACGACGTTGCTTTGATTGATCTGGTAGACGGCTGCGCTCAACGTCACGTTTCTGGCTGCGGGTCGCCAGCGCAGACCCGCCTCGATCTGCCGGCCGCGCGTCGGCTTGGGCAAGCCGCCGCCATTCATCCTGACGCCAATGACCGGATTAAACGATGTCGAATAGCTTGCGTACGGTGACAGTCCGTAGTCGCCCTCGTAGGTGACACCGATTCGACCCGAGAAAGCGCTCACATCCTGTTTGACTTGCGAGTTGTTCTCACGGTCGTCCTGGCGCATGTCGACCCAGTCCTCGCGGCCGCCGAGCGTCAGTGTCCATCGGCCCGCCTTGATCTGATCCTGCGCATAGGTGGCCAATGTACTCATCGTTGTGTGCGCATCGGTGTGGCCGAGCGAAGTCGGACCCGAAAAGATCGCGGTCGTGACCGGCGTGTAGGCCGGCTTGTAGAGGTTGAGATAGGGCGCGAGTGCGAGCCACACGCTTTCGGTCGTCGTCTGCCTGTTGTACTGGAAGCCGAGTAGCAGCGTGTGCTCGAGCGGTCCTGTCGCGAAGCGCGCTTGCGCATTGTTGTCGACGTCCAGCCGGCTGTAGTTCATCTGGAACAAGCCTGCATAGCGCATCATGGTGGTCGTGCTGTGAGGCGCGAGACCGTTGCCAAAAACAGATCCATCGTCACCCGACAAGTGCATCCAGCGCACGTTCTGGCGCAACGTCCAGATCGGATCGAGGTCGTGCGAGAACTGGTAGCCGAGCGACTCCTGCTTCTTCTGATAGTGGTTGAATGCCGGATCGCCCATATAGATGTCCTGAGACAACGGGCCGTTCGGGTTCGGCAGTACCGTGCCTTGCGCGGGCAGGAAGTTATATGAAATGTCGCCGCGATCTTGCAGGTAGGTTGCAGTGACCGTCAGCGACGTTTTCGAGTCTGGTCGCCAGCGAAACGACGGTGCGAGCGCGACGCGCTGGTCCGCGTTCGGGCCGGTCAGCGCATTGCCGTCGCGTGCAACGCCGAGAAAGCGATACGCGTATTTGCCGTCGGCGTCGAGCGTATCGCCGACGTCGATCATCGTCTGCTTGCGTGCGTAATTACCGATCTGCACGCCGATCTCGCGGATGCGCTCGCCGTCAGCCTGCCGCGTCTGTGCATCGACGATCGCACCGGGGTCGCCGGCTCCATAGAGCACCGACGTCGGCCCGCGCAGCACCGTGAGGCTCTCGATCATATAAGGATCGACACGCCAGCTCGCGAGCGTTGCGGTATTGGGCGCCTGCAACCCGTCGACGAACAGCGTCGGCGTAAAGCCGCGCAATGCCGCATACCAGTCAGTGCGGCCATCCGATCCGAACGACGAAAAGCCAGGTACGTAGCGCAGCGCCTGATTGATGTCGGTCGCGCCGGTCATCTCCATCTGCTGCGCGGTAACGAGGTTGACCGTTTGAGGAATCTCGGTGATCGGCGTATCGGTCTTTGTGCCAGTCGTTGTGCGCTTGCGGACGAGCCCGATCGACGATTCCTCTCGCATGTCCTTCACCGTGATCGCCGGCAGCGCGCTGGCAAGCGCTGCGTCCGTCACGTTTGCGTCGTCTACGGGTTGAACCGGTTGCGCGTGCGCATGGCCGGCAGCCGCTGCGAGAACGATACTCTTCATCGCGACCATGACCGTGCGCCGTCCCTGGCGAATAGCCCACATCATTCGGTACTGCTCCTCTTTATTATTGGCGGCCTGCGGGGCCTGGCCATTTGCGCACTTTCACGAGATGTTCTCTTGTTCATGCGGCGCGAGTGCAAGCGCTTCGGCGCCCGGAAAGTCCAATGCCTCGACGCAACGGCGAACTTCGGTCAGAAACGCGGTACACGAGGGATGAATCGCGAGCATGGTTTCAATCCATTGCTCGATATCGGTGAGGCGCCCGTCTTTTGCAAGTACTGCCAGATCCCGGCGATCGCTGCGCGGGGGAATAGCCGAGGCAAGCCACCGCTTAGGCTGCGGACGAGCAGGCGCTGATCCGATGGAGGTGTACGGTACGACGCTCAACTGCGAAGCATCGAGATCTTTTGCAAAAGGAACAATGAGCTCGAATGAAAACGAAGTCCCTTGCTGCAGCGCGCTCGAAACGCGCAACTCACCGCCCATTGTGCCCACAATGCGCTGGGCGATGAACAGGCCGAGTCCGGTGCTGCCGTTCACCGACTGTATCTGTCTAAAGGCGGTAAATAGTTTCGACTGTTCTTCGATGGCGATGCCAATGCCCGTATCCGCGACTTCAAAGCCCATGTGCCAATGCTGTTCATGGCGGCGTGCCCGCACTGTCATCATGACGGTGCCGTCGCGTGTGAACTTCGACGCATTGGACAATAGATTCAGCAGTACCTGCTGTAATCGGCGACCGTCTATCGTCAATTGACGCGGTAGCGATGTCAACGCCTGATAGTGGAACTGGTTATTCAGTTGCGCACAGAGTGCGACCGCGTATTCGGCGATGTCGTCGAGAAGTGCGGGCAGATCGGTCGCGGTCGGTGCGATATCCAGTGGTTGCAACTCTGCTTTCGCGTATCCAATTAGCTCGTCGATCAAGGCCAGTTGATAGTTCACACTGCGCTCGATAGCGTGTATCAGCGTGGCTTGCTTCGAATCGGCTCCATCCAGCAGAAGGCTGGCGTAACTGGAAATGGTCGCCAATGGCGCGCGGAGATCGTGGCTGACATAGCCGAGCGTTTCGATCTTTTGCCGGTTCTTCTCTTCGGCATAACGCAGTGCTTCGTTCAATTCCAATGTGCGCTGCGTGACCTGCTCGCGTAGGCGGTCGTGTTCGGTTCTTTGCCAGTCCGCGAGTTCGGTTCTCGCCGCCATTCGTTGTTTGCCGACGTGATTGACCCATGCGGCAAGCACGATTAGATGCGTCGCTAACCCTATGATCGCGACTACCGGGTTAGGATGAATATCCGACTTCAGCCATGCGAGAGCCGGCGGCAACGGTCCAAATGTTTCAAGTATGCGCAACGCAAAGTTGAGCAACGAGAAGACCATGGTGAGCAACATGATCCGCGCGGTGGGCGTCGATTGACGGGCCAGACTTGCAGCCATCCCCACTGTGACGAAACCGAATACTGCGTTGACGTACAGGCCGACTTGCGCGAAGACGAACAGATTGCCGAATGCGGCGCCCGCCGCCCCAATGCATTCGAGCGACGCGAATACATACAGCACGTAGCGCCAGGGCAGACGCGCCTTCTCGTCGCGTGCAATGCGCAAGATGAA
>Ga0209796_10000690_pt1 | contig 18432 bp, 15 predicted proteins | sample AgamicOrSfrz_FD_187167 | JGI IMG/M metagenome (GOLD analysis project Ga0209796, IMG submission 187167) | Agave microbial communities from Guanajuato, Mexico - Or.Sf.rz (SPAdes) (version 2) | ecosystem: Host-associated > Plants > Phyllosphere > Phylloplane/Leaf | place: Guanajuato, Mexico...
GCGCTTCAACGCGGTGGGCGGCACCGCGCTCAGCCTGCTGGATACGCTCGACTGCAAAATCGACCAGTGGTACGCCTCGCGCTGCACCGGCGACGTGATTAAAGCAGCCTGGTCGGGCCGCAAGGCGGGCGCCTGGGATCACAGCACCGCTATCGAGCTTTCCAACTTCAACGCGCAGAACTGCCGCGGCGGTATGGTGCTGAACCTGCCGCGCTGCAGCCAGTCGATTATTCATAATGGCTGGATCGAGCACTGCGATCATCCGGGCGACATCTCCAACGGTCAGTGGATCGTTGATGCCTTGAGCCTGGAGGATTGCAAAAACCCGCTGATTGCGCACAACTCGCGCCTCAATATGCGCCAGACCAATCTACAGTCCGGTAGCTGGATCGATAACTCCGATCAGGGCGAGCGCTGGCTCAACGTCTGGGAGATGGGATCGACGCGCGTGGAGTCTTACGGCGTCGCCATCGACGGCAGCCTGAAATACAACTACATCACCTCGCGCTGGCGGCTGGAGAACAACAGCGACCAGCAGACGTGGTTTGAGCTGGGCACGCTCTATTCGCCCTCTGTCGGCGACGCCTGGGAGATCGAAATCTTCGGCCAGTCGGAGTTCAGCAACGGCAGCACCAGCCAGCCGCTGATGAATCCGATCGCCGATCGCTCCACCGGCGGCCGTGCGGTAATCCAGGTGCAGCGCAAGAAGAGCAAGGCGGAAGCGAGCTGGTCTGCGGAGGGCAGCAGCCCGGTCGTCGAGGTGCGTTACGTCGCCGCCAACGACAGCGAAGTGCGCATCTTCGTGAAGCTGGCGGGCTGGACGCCGTCGGCGGTGGTGCTGATGAAGACCACCAGCAAAGACCGCTTCGCCACCGGCCGCTGCGCGCGCGTCAGCGCCAGCATGGAGAAAGCTGCGCCGCCATCCGGCAACGTGGCGGCGCCGCAGCGCTTTAGCCTGCATAACGGCAAGGCGGGCATCGGCGGCAACGAGCAGGGCGATCTGCTGCTGGCATCGCGCGCGCTTAATGCCGAGCAGGTGGACACCAGCAAGCCGAAAGGCTTTATCTCGATGGTGATTAACGGCGAACAGTGCGCCGTGCCCTATTTCGCCGTGAAAGGCTAATGACCGTTTATCGCGCGCAGGGAGGCGCGCGAGCAGCATCCTCTGGAGCCTTTTTTAGCTTGTATATTGGTTTTTTTTTGAACGCAGAGTTTACTTTGCCCGTCAGGACAGGGCGGCTTGTTTACCCGACGCATCGCAGACGTTCCGGCCGGGTAAAAAATTAAAAGAAATTTTTCGGAGTTGTTGATGAAAATTTTATTGGTGGGTAACCACACGTGTGGGAATCGCGGGGATGGCGCGATTCTCCGCGGGCTGATCGATTCAATACATGCCGCCCGCAGTGACATAGAGATTGACGCGATCAGCCGTTATCCAACGAGCTCTGGGTATTTGCTCCAGCAGGACATTCAGCAGGACTCGCTGTTTTTGCACAACAGCAAAGCGGCGAAGGGGCTGATCGGCACGGTAAAGCGCAAGGTCGCCAACCGACTGATGCCGAACATTATGATGGCGCATCTGGGCAAAGGCGGGCTGTTTAAATCTTTTGCCGTACCGGCACATCTGCAAACCTTCGCCGACAGCCTGAAGCAATACGACGCCATTATCCAGGTTGGCGGCTCTTTCTTCGTCGATCTTTACGGCGTGACGCAGTTCGACCATGCGCTCTGCGCCCTGATGGCAAAAAAGCCGATCTATCTGATTGGCCACTCGGTCGGCCCTTTTCAGCATCCGCGCGTCAACGCGCTGGCGAACTTTGTTTTTGACCGCGTTGATAGCCTGGTGCTGCGCGAGTCGGTCAGCCTCGACCTGATGAAAAAAGATGGCGTCACCACGCGTAAAGTTGCGCCGGGCGTCGACACCGCCTTTCTGGTGCGCGCGCGCAGCGTCGAGCAGCCGAGTCACAACCTGCTGCACTGGCAAAACATCATCAGCAGCCGCAAAACCATCGCCATTACCGTGCGCGAGCTGGCGCCGTTCGACAAGCGTCTGGGCGTGACGCAGCAAGAGTATGAAGCCGCCTTTGGCCGCGTGATCAACGCCATGATCGCCGAAGGCTATCAGGTGGTCGCCTTCTCCACCTGCACCGGCATCGACAGCTATGCCAAAGACGATCGCATGGTGGCGCTGACCCTGCGCGACAGCGTCGAGCGCCCGGAGAATTACCACGTCATCATGGATGAGTTCAATGATCTGGAGCTGGGCATTCTGCTGAGCCGCTGCCATCTTACTATCGGCACGCGCCTGCACTCTGCCATTATCTCCATGAACTTCGGTACCCCTGCCGTGGCTATCAACTATGAACACAAGTCGATGGGCGTCATGAATCAGCTCGGTCTGCCGCAAATGGCGACCGATGTGAAGAGCCTGATGGACGGCTCGCTGATCGGCAAAGTAAAAGAGGTGCTGGCGAATTACGACGCCATCAAGCAGCAGGTCGATACGGCGGTCGCGCACGAGCGCGAAGTCGGTAACCGGATCACAGAAGAGATCCTCAACGTATTGGGGTAATGCTATGAAACTGACTTTTTTCACCATGCGTTTCCCGGTCGCCTCTGAGACCTTCGTGCTGAACCAGGTGACCCATTTTATCGACGCCGGCTACGACGTCGAGATTATCTCCGTGTTCCCGGGCGATCTGGTGAACCGTCATGCGGCCTTCGACGAATATCAGCTGGCGGCGCGCACCCACTATCTGCTGCCGGAAGAGAAGGTCTCGAACCTCGACAAGCTCAACCAGCGCCTGAAGCTGGTGCTGCCGAAAGTGGCGAAACCGGCGCTGATCCGCTCGCTGAACGTGCGGCGCTACGGCGCGCAGTCCAGCAAGCTGCTGCTGCCCTCTATCGTGGCGAATACTCGCCAGCCCTATACCGCTGACGTGTTCCTGGTGCACTTCGGCTATGCGGGCGCGCTGGCCAATAAGCTGCGCGAACTCGGCGTGCTGGTAGGCAAACAGGCGACGGTGTTCCACGGCGCGGATATTTCGCGTCGCCACATCCTGGAAGAGCATAAGCAGGATTACGTCAATCTGTTCGAACAGAGCGAGCTGCTGCTGCCGATTAGCCATCTCTGGGAGCGCAAGCTGATCGAGATGGGCTGCCCGCCGGAGAAGATCCACGTTACGCGCATGGGCATCGAGCCGGAGAAGTTCAACTTCGAGCCGCGCCAGGCGTTTCACTCGCCGCTGCGCATTGTTTCCGTGGCGCGTCTCACTGAGAAGAAGGGGCTCGACGTGGCGGTGAAGGCCAGCGAACTCCTGAAGCAGCGCGGCGGCCAGTTTGAGTTCACCATTATCGGCAACGGCGATCAGGATGAGATGATGCGCGAGCATATCGCCAACGCCGGGCTGGAGGATTGCGTCAGCATGCCGGGCTTTAAGCCGCAGGAGGAGATCCGCGCCGCCCTGAGCGAGGCAGATATCTTCCTGCTGCCGTCGAAAACCGCCGCCGATGGCGATATGGAGGGCATTCCGGTCGCGCTGATGGAGGCGATGGCGGTAGGGCTGCCGGTCGTCTCCACCTTCCACAGCGGCATTCCGGAACTGATTGAGAACAACGTTTCAGGCTGGCTGGTGCCGGAAAACGACGCCGAGGCGCTGGCCGATACGCTCTTCAGGCTCTCTCAGGGCGATATCGACGTCGCGCCGGTCGTTGCGGCGGCGCGCCGCAAGGTCGAGACGGAATTCAACCAACATATCGCCTACGGCGAGCTGGCGAGGCTACTGGAGCAGCTGGCGTGAGTGGTTTGAAAAAACAGGCGATATGGCTGTTTGGCAGTACCTGTTTTGCCGCAGTGCTGCAGGTGCTGCAGCTTAGCGTGTTGGCGCGCAAGCTGGAGGCGCACGAGCTGGGGCTGCTGGCGATTATCAACGCGATTCTGGCGGTCGCCACCGTGCTGCAGGATATGGGGATGAGCAGCTATATCGTGCATCGCCAGGAGATTAGCCGACGCGAGCAGAGCACCATTTACTGGGTCAACGTTTCGCTGAGCCTGGTAACCGGTCTGATCCTGATTGGCGTCGCGTATCCCATCGCCTGGTTCTATCATCTGCCGGAGCTGGTGGGGCTGATTATGCTCACCAGCCTTAACTTCCTCGTGCTGGGGCATCTGTCGCAGTATCAGGCGCACTACATCAAAACCAAACGCATGGTGCTGCTGGCGAAAATTGAGATGGCCACCAAACTGTTTGCGTTCGCCTGCACCGTGGCGATGCTCTACTTTACCTCGCTGACGGTCGCCGCGGCGATCCTCGGCCTGTTTGTCAACGCTTTTACCCGCATCCTCTGCCTGATCGCTTTCGGCGAGAAGTCGTGGCGGCCGACCTGGGAGTTTGACAAAGCCACCTTCGTCAGCGCGGTGCGCTACGGCATCTATCAGCTCGGCTCGCAGACTATTAACCAGCTGCGCACCCAGGCGGACGCCCTGATTGTCGGCAAAGTGATGGGCGCCGAGATGCTCGGCATCTACTCGCTGGCGAAAGAGCTGATCCTCCAGCCGCTCAAGCTGGTGTCGCCGGTGATCAACCGCCTGGCGCTGCCGCGCTTCGCCGAAAAGCAGCAGGATCCGGAGCAGCTGAAAAAGCTGTTCCTGAAGGGCACCTTCGTCATCATGCTGTTCAGCAGCGCGATGTACCTCGCCATCGGCATTCTCTCGCCGGTGATTGTGCGCGTGCTGTATGGGGCGTCGCACGAGCAGGTCTACCATCTGATCCCGCTGATGCTGCTGTTCGGCATGCTGCGGCCGATGGGCGGCTTAACTGGCGCGATTTCGCAGGCGAACGGGCGCACCAGCGTCGAGTTCTACTGGAATGTGGTGGCGAGTCTGGTGGTGCTGGCAGTGCTGGCGACCACCTTTATCTGGCCGAACGTGCTCTATGTGGCGCTGACGCTGTCGATCTCGCAGGTGTTGATCTCCGCTTTCGCGCACCCCTTCTTTATCAAGCCGGTGATTGGCATTCGCTTTATGCCCTATGCGCGACAGTGGGTGTCGGTGTCGGCGATATTTATCGCGGTCATCGCGCTGGTAAACCATTTCAACCTGTTTGTCAGGCCGGAGTGGTTCGAAGGCTGGCTCTGATCGGCGCGTTTCCTCTCGGGCGGCCAGCGTGCCGCCCGAGTCTTTTTTAGCCTGGCATTAACCTTTACCGAACAGCGTTATCGACGCAGGTTTTAACCCGGCGGTTAGCGCTTGTCTTTGCTCACTTTATGGCGCGCCTGAACAGTGGGAAAAAGATGAATTTCTAAGGGATGACAGGCATTTAGTGTCGGATTTTCGGATAAAGATTATACTTGCAGTTCTGGCCGATCCTGCATAATCGACCGCACGTATTCACTTCATGAAATGGAAAAAATATGACCAAGCTTAAAGCAGTAATCCCGGTTGCGGGTCTCGGTATGCATATGCTCCCGGCGACGAAAGCAATTCCAAAAGAGATGCTGCCTGTCGTTGATAAGCCGATGATTCAATACATCATTGATGAGTGCGTTGCTGCAGGCATCAAAGAGATCGTGCTGGTCACCCATGCTTCCAAAAATGCGGTGGAAAACCACTTCGATACCACTTACGAGCTGGAAGCGCTGCTCGAAGCGCGCGTAAAACGTCAGCTGCTGAGCGAAGTGCAGTCAATTTGCCCGCCGGGCGTGACCATTATGAACGTGCGCCAGGCGCAGCCGCTGGGTCTGGGCCACTCTATTCTGTGCGCCCGTCCGATGATCGGCGACAACCCTTTTGTTGTGGTGCTGCCGGACGTGCTGCTGGACGACTCCACCGCCGACCACCTGCGCTACAACCTTGCCGCTATGGTGGCGCGTTTCGAAGAGACCGGGCACAGCCAGGTGCTGGCGCAGCATATGCCGACCGCCGATCTCTCTGAGTACTCCGTTATCACCACCGAGCAGCCGCTGGATAACCCGGGCGATGTCAGCACCATCACCGACTTCGTCGAGAAGCCGGATCAGCCAGCGCCGCTGAACTCCGATCTGGCCGCGGTTGGCCGCTATGTGCTTTCTGCTGATATCTGGGGCGAGCTTGAGCGCACCGAGCCGGGCGCATGGGGCCGTATTCAGCTTACCGATGCTATCGCCAGCCTGAGCCAGAAGAAGCCGGTCGATGCCGCGCTGCTGACCGGTCGCAGCTTCGACTGCGGTCGTAAACTCGGCTATATGCAGGCGTTTGTGACTTACGGCCTGCGCAGCAACGGCATGGGGCAGGATTTCCGCGCCGCCATTGAGAAAATTCTGGCAAAATAACCTTTTCTCACGTTTTGCCGCGCACCGACGCGGCAGCTTAGACAGGAGCACACATGGCTATTTTGGTAACGGGCGGGGCGGGATACATCGGCTCGCATACGGTGCTGGCGTTATTGCAGCGCGGCGACGACGTTGTGGTACTGGATAACCTGTGCAACGCCTCGCGCGAGGCGATTAATCGCGTTGAGAAGCTGGCAGGTAAAAAAGCGACCTTCGTCGAAGGCGATATTCGCGACCGCGCCTGCCTGCGCGATCTGTTCGCCAGCAACGATATCACGGCGGTGATTCACTTCGCCGCGCTGAAAGCGGTAGGGGAATCGACCCGCATGCCGCTGGAGTACTACGAGAACAATGTTGCCGGCACCGTGGTGCTGCTGGAAGAGATGCGCGCCGCTGGCGTCTATGATTTTATCTTCAGCTCTTCTGCCACCGTCTACGGCGCCGACGCGCCGGTTCCCTACGTGGAAACCACGCCGATTGGCGGCACGACCAGCCCTTACGGCACCTCCAAGCTGATGATTGAGTTCGTGATGCGCGACTTCGCCTTCGCCGAACCGAAATTCAAAGCTATCGCGCTGCGCTACTTTAACCCGGTGGGCGCGCACGAGTCTGGCGAGATTGGCGAAGACCCCACCGGCATTCCCAACAACCTGCTGCCCTATATCGCGCAGGTGGCGATTGGTCGTCTGCCGCAGCTCGGCGTATTCGGCGGCGATTACCCGACGCCGGACGGCACCTGTCAGCGCGACTACATTCACGTCGTCGATCTGGCGGAAGGGCATCTGAAAGCGCTCGATCATTTACCGAAGGTTGAAGGTTACAAGGCCTACAATCTCGGCGCGGGTAAAGGCTATTCGGTGCTGGAGATGATTAAGGCGTTTGAAGCGGCGTCCGGTAAGCAGATTCCTTACGAGATCAAACCGCGTCGCGACGGTGACCTGGCGGCCTTCTGGGCCGATGCGAGCCTGGCGGATAAAGAGCTGGACTGGCGCGTGACGCGCGGGATCGAAGAGATGATGCGGGATACGTGGAACTGGCAGTCGAAAAATCCTAACGGATTTAAATAAATTTCACATATTTTAAAAAGCCTGTCTATGACAGGCTTTTTTGCTTTTAATCTGCAAGATGGTTAACCTTTAATGCTCTTTTGTAAGGTGGTAATATAGAATGTTTTTCTAAGGATGCTATGTACAATATGTAAAAAAGCAAATCGGGCTGGTTGAGAAGTTAGTAGTGATGCAGAGATAGCCTAACTTCTCATTAAGCATGTGGCTGTGAAGGCTGAGTGAACTGGTAGCTGTTGAGCCAGGGGCGGTAGCATGTCTGTAAAGCCAAAATCAAGCGCTGATAATGTAGTCTAGAGTCGAAAAATGAATCGTAATATTGGATATCTTGTTGATCTGATTTCAGTTATTACTGAAAAAGAGCTAAAAGTACGGTACAAAAGCAGCATACTAGGGTATTTGTGGTCAATAGCAAATCCGCTTCTGTTCGCAATGATCTATTATTTTATCTTCAAATTAGTGATGCGTGTACAGATCCCGAATTACACGATCTTCTTGATAACAGGCCTGTTTCCTTGGCAATGGTTTGCTAGCTCAACAGGTAATTCGCTTTTTTCATTTATATCAAATGCTCAGATCATAAAGAAAACCGTATTCCCGAGATCAGTGATTCCATTGAGCAATGTAATGATGGAATTCTTACATTTCTTATGTACGGTGCCTGTAATCATTGTTTTCTTGCTTATTTATGATATGCGTCCACATATTGACTGGATATGGGGTATTCCTGTTATAGCGCTGGCCCAAATGATATTTACCTTTGGTCTCTCATTAATGTTGTCAACATTAAATCTATTTTTTAGAGATCTCGAAAGATTTATCACTTTGGGATTGATGTTGATGTTTTATTGTACACCAATACTTTACTCTCTTGATATTATCCCAGAGCAATACAAAGGCTTTGTTGAAAGTAACCCGTTATCGCTGCTGATTATATGCTGGCGAGATCTGTTTATGAACGGAAATATTGATATGCGTGAAATTGCTGAACTTTACGTATATGCCGCTTTAATGCTGATAGTTGGAAGTTGGGTCTTCAATAAGCTTAAATATCGTTTTGCGGAGATTTTATAATGCAAGTTGCAATTGAGTTTGACAATGTAACTAAGCGCTACCCACTCTACCACCATATTGGGTCTGGTATTAAAGAGCTTATTTTTAATCCTCGTAGAGCACTTAGCCTGCTGTCAGGTAAAAGCTATTTAGCTATTGAAAATATATCCTTCAAGATTAATAAAGGTGAATCTGTAGCCTTGATAGGTCGCAACGGGGCAGGAAAAAGTACCTCTTTGGGACTGGTTGCTGGCGTGATCAAACCAAGTCTGGGTAAAGTTCATGTGCAGGGGCGCGTAGCATCGATGCTTGAACTGGGTGGCGGATTTCATCCAGAGCTCACAGGCCGGGAAAATATTCGACTTAATGCCACGCTATTAGGGCTAAGAAAACATGAAATCAAACGCAAGATTGATGACATCATAGCTTTTTCTGAGCTTGGCGAGTTTATTGATGAGCCTATACGAGTTTATTCAAGCGGTATGCTGGCAAAGTTAGGCTTCTCCGTCATCACTCAGGTCGAGCCTGATATCTTAATCATTGATGAAGTTTTGGCTGTGGGCGACATCAGTTTTCAGAAAAAGTGTATTGATGTCATTAATAGTTTCAAAAAGAAAGGTGTTACCATCCTGTTTGTAAGTCACAGTATGGGAGATATCAGTAAAGTTTGTGACAAGGTGATTTGGATTGAGAATCACAAAATAAAGCGGATCGGCTCGAGCGAGCAGGTTATCAAAGAATACAAAGATTATATGGATTGACATAAGCAAGATGAATAGCAAAAATATTTTAATTGTTGGTGCGGGCTTTTCAGGAGCGGTCATCGGCAGAGAACTGGCTGAATCAGGTTTCAATGTAAAAATCATTGACTCACGTTCGCATGTTGCTGGAAATTGCTATAGTGAGCGAGATGAGAAAACCAATGTAATGATTCATACATATGGACCACATATTTTCCACACTGATAACAAGACCGTATGGGATTATGTAAATAAATACGCAGTAATGATGCCTTATGTGAACAGGGTTAAAGCCAGAGTCGGTGAAAGAATACTATCATTGCCTATCAATCTTCATACAATCAATCAGTTCTTTAATAAGACCTGCTCTCCGGACGAAGCTAAACAATTAATTAGTGAGAAAGGTGATAAAACGATAGGCGAAGCTAAAACCTTTGAAGAGCAGGCTTTGAAGTTTGTGGGGCGCGAATTATATGAGGCTTTCTTTAAAGGGTATACAATCAAACAGTGGGGAATGTCACCAGCTCAACTTCCTGCCTCCATCCTCAAACGCTTGCCGGTACGTTTCAACTATGATGACAACTATTTCAATCATAAATACCAGGGCATGCCTGAAAATGGTTATACTGAGATTGTTGAAAAAATTCTGAATCACGAAAAAATCACCGTTGAACTGAATAAAGATTTTAGTCAGGAAGACAGAAGCGAATACCAGCATGTGTTTTTTAGCGGCCCGCTAGATTCCTTCTATAATTATCAGTTTGGCCGACTAGGATATAGAACACTGGATTTCGAAAAATTCAGTTATGAAGGTGATTATCAGGGATGCGCAGTATTAAACTATTGTGACGAAGGTGTCCCTTATACGCGCATTACCGAGCACAAATATTTTTCGCCATGGGAAAACCATGAAGGAAGTATCTGCTATAAAGAATACAGCAGAAGTTGCACTGAAAATGATATTCCTTATTACCCTATTCGACAAATGGGTGAGATGGAAATGCTCAATAAATATCTTAAGTTGGCTGAAGAAGAAAAAAATGTCACCTTTGTTGGGCGTCTTGGTACCTACCGTTACCTTGATATGGACGTTACTATTGGTGAAGCATTAAAAACGGCTGAGGTATTCCTGGATGCAGTTAATAAAAACGAAAGCATGCCGTCTTTCACGGTTTCGGTAAGATGAATATAACTGCGTTGATAGTCACCTATAACCGACTTGAAAAACTGCAGAAAAGCGTAAAGGCAACACTTGAGTTGCCTTTTACACATATCGTTATTGTCAATAACGACTCTTCCGACGGCACGCAGTTATGGCTAGACCAAATAACAGATCCTCGCGTATGCGTCTTATCTACACAATGTAATATCGGCGGAGCCGGGGGGTTTAAATACGGAGTAGAATATATCATTGCTCAATTGCCATGTGACTGGGTGGTCCTTTACGATGATGATGCATGGCCAGCTAAAGATTTCATTCATGAAATCCAAAGGCATGACAACGGAGGCGTCGATGCGCTTTGCTCCCAGGTACTGGACATAGATCAGAATATTTGTGCAATGAACGTGCCATGGAAAAAAGTACCGCGCACCCTAAAAGAAAATATTCAGTATCTAACCGATAAAAAAGATTTTATAGTAAATCAACATCAATCAGAGCAAGTAGTGACCTTTTCTTTTGTTGGATGTGTCATAAAATATGACGTTCTGATTAACACTTACAGGTATATAGTTTCTGATTTATTTATCTATTTTGATGATGTTTATTATTCATACCAACTACACCGTGATGGATTCATTTTAAAATATGATCCAGCACTGATTTTTTATCATGATATAGATACCCGCTCAGTAGGTAAAATGCCTGACTGGAAAGTCTACTATATGATACGGAATATGCTTCGCTCTTTTTATATTTTGAAAGGGGATAATTTTTTTACTGCTCCAGCTGTTTTATTGCGAATGGTGAAGTATATGTATATGGCTGGGAAGTCTCATAATAAAAAAAAGTATTTTACATACTATTTCAAGGGTGTGCTGGATGGCGTCCGCAATATCGGTGGTAACAAGCATTAGTTGGTTATAGATGAAAAAAATCTGTTATTTTATAAATTCTGACTGGTATTTTGATTTGCACTGGTTAGACAGAGCTAAAGAAGCACAACACTCAGGTTATTCAGTGGTTATTTTAACAAATTTCCATGACGAAAGATTGATAAAAAAGATGACAGATGAGGGATTTGAATGCATCAATAGCCAGATGCAAGAAAGAAGTATTAACCCCATCCTTTTTTTACGCGACATTGTCAGGTGCATCGGATATTTAAAGAAAATAAATCCGGATTTGCTGGTAGCAATAACTATAAAGTGCCTTATTATCGGAGGAATTTATTCTAAATTTTATTCCTCCCCTGTATTGCTAAATTTCGTAGGCCTTGGACGCGTCTTTAACTCTAAAGCCCTAATTAATAGAGTAATAAAATATTTTGTTATTCCCTGTATCGGATGGATTGGGAAAAATAAAAGAAGCTACTTTTGTTTCGAACATGAATATGACAGAGAACGACTGCATAGTGAAGTGATGCTCAAGCGGGAACGTTCGTTCGTTATCAACGGGGCAGGCGTTGATTGTGACGCCTATGTAATGAACCCTGAGCCTAATAATGGCACGGTTGTTATTCTCTATGCCAGTAGGCTTATCGCAAAAAAGGGTCTGCCCGATCTTGTTGTGGCGATAAGGGAATTAAAAAGAGAGATTTCTACTCCGATAATTCTACGCGTAGCGGGCATTAGCGTTCCTGATGACCCTGATCATATTTCAGACGCGCAAATACAGCAATGGCAGCAACAGGATGATATTGAATGGATAGGAAAATCTGACGATATTGCCGGCTTGTTAATGAATTCACATATAGTTGCATTACCTTCGACTTACCCTGAAGGCATTCCTCGCATACTCCTTGAGGCTTTTGCCGCTGGAAGAACAACTATAGCTTATGATATTGATGGCTGTAGAAGTTTAATTAGCGATAGCATTGATGGCGTACTTGTCGAGGCAGGTAACACAATAGCGTTGAAAGACAATCTCAAGCGTCTTATTGAGAACCCTGAGTTGAGACAGCGACTAGGTTCAACCGCAAGGTCAACCGCTATCGAGAAATTTTCATCAAAAATTATTAATCATCAAACCGTTATGCTTTATGAGAAAATTTTGAGCGAGAAAGAATCTTATGTCAGAAAATAAAACCATAGTAATGGATTTAGATAAAACCTTAACCATGGGCGGCAGCGAAGGATATGAAGAGGAACAGCCACGCGAAGATGTTGTTGAGATTTTAAAAAATTATAAAAGCGAAGGCTTCCGTATTGTAATCTCAACAGCCCGAAACATGCGATCCTATAAAGGTAATGTAGGGCTAATCAATGTACACACTTTGCCAAAGATCATCGAGTGGCTTAATAAACATAATATACCTTATGATGAGATCTTTGTTGGGAAGCCTTGGTGCGGTAAAGAAGGATTTTATGTTGATGACCGAGCTATACGCCCAAGTGAATTTGTTAAATACAGTTATTCTGAAATAGTTAAGATGATCGAGGCTGAATAGGATGCTTTTAATCTGCTCAAGTGATTATATAGAGAGTGAGCTCACTTCAGAGTTGGGAAAAATTCCCCCCAGCTTTCTGCCTCTAGGAGGGAAGCGTTTATATGAACATCAGGCAAAAACTTGTTGTGGAGAATTTTCCCGGAAAGTTATTTCATTGCCAGATGATTTTGAAATCCCTGAGTTTGATAAACGCCGTCTAGACGCTTTAGGTTTTGAAATCATTCGCGTGCCTAATGCGTTTAGTATTGGTGAAGCAATCCAATATTGTATCAATATTACAGGTCCACACGGACAATTAGCAGTACTTTATGGTGATACAATAATCGAAGATAAAGAAATATATAAAGAAGCAGATGTTATCGGTGTATCCTATACTTCTCTCAACTATCATTGGCATGATGTTGAAAAAAATAAAGATCATGATTTAGTCTATAATGGTTTTTTTGGGATCTCTTCCGCTAAAGAATTAGTGCGTTATATCGCATTGCAAAAAGGTGATTTCCTTAACGCGTTGGGTGAGTATTCTAAAAACTATAAAAAATTAAAGCAATATAAAGTCAAAAACTGGTACGACTTTGGTCACTCACAAACTTTTTATCGTTCCAGAACCAAATTTACAACTGAACGCGCTTTCAATCATCTGACAATTGATAACAATATAGTAGAAAAAACCAGCGAGCATAAAAATAAAATAACAGCTGAATCGAAATGGTTCGAGGCCATCCCCTACTATTTGAAAGCTCATACGCCACAATATCTCGGTAATTTTGTAAATCCAAAAAATAATTGTTTTGGATATCGAACTGAATATCTAAATTTATGCTCACTCAGTGAGTTATTTGTTTTTGGCGACTTGCCTACAAAATCATGGGCAAGCATTCTAAAATCGTGCAACGATTACCTTTTGAAGTGTAAGTTAGACAGATGGCCCGAGGATTTTGATACAAAGAATTATATCGAATCAATTTATGTTAAAAAGTCACGTTCCCGGTTGAAAAAATACTGCTCTGAAAATAATTTTAATGCAGATATTCCACTCATTTTCAATGGCAAAAAAATGCCTTCATTAAATGAAATAATGGAAATCTGCATTGCTCGTGTAACAGCTTCTCACCCTGTTCCAGCAATACTCCATGGTGATTTCTGCTTCAGTAATATATTTTTCGATTTTCGAGGAGCATCAATTAAAGTCATTGATCCCAGAGCTATGAACTTTGAAGAAGAATTTACGCTCTATGGTGATTTAAGGTATGATCTTGCTAAAATGCTTCACTCTTATATTGGCTATTATGATTGTATTATATCCCAGAGATATGAGATGTCTTTTGAAAATTATGAGATTAAATTTGCGCTAGAAGATAAGCATACTCTGGATATAAACTCGGTTAATGCTATTCTCAATGCAATTCCAATCAAACAGCACAATGTACTAGAAATTGTTATTCTGTTGTTTTTATCAATGCTGCCATTACATTATGACAGTTCGATTAGACAGCAGGCATTCATTGCAAATGCCTTGCGATTATATAGTTTGTTAGAGGAACTGGAATGATCGTTTTTCCGATGGTTGGTATGAGCAGTCGTTTTTTTAAAGAGGGCTATACCAAACCCAAATATATGCTTGAGGCACATGGTCATCCCGTTTTTCACTGGGTGGTGGCCTCTTTTCTGGAAAGTTCCAGGCTACTAGATGAAAAACTTTTATTTATCATTAAAAAAGATTATTACAATACTAAAGAGTTCATTGATTCATACTTTGCGTCTATTAAATTTAATAATTACGAAATTATCATACTTGATGAAATGACCTCTGGTCAGGCGGAGACGGTTTATTTAGGGCTCGCGAATTCATCAGCACTGCCTGATGAGCCGCTTACCATATTTAATATCGATACTATCATAACAAAACCTTTCCAGCGACCATTGCATAAATCACCTAACTATTTGGAAGTATTTTTAGGGCAGGGCGATCACTGGTCATTTGCAGCTATCAATGAACAGGGAGAGGTTATCAAGGTCACGGAAAAAGAGCGTATTTCGCCCTATTGTAGTGATGGCCTATATAATTTTGAAAGCGTGCATCTTTTTGAAACCATCTATAGCGCAACGCAGAATGATGACACTTTCGTTACCAATAACGAAAAATATGTGGCTCCACTCTATAATAAAATTATCAGTTTAGGTATGAAAGTTGAGATTGATATTATCGACTTGGACGATATTATTTTTTGTGGCGTACCTCAAGAATATGAGGATTTTAAAAAAAAGGAATTCAAAGGCTAGCTTATGATCTATATATCTATCCCCGTTCATGAAAAGCCAGATGTTATAATTAATCAGCTTTTAAACTTTAATAAGTTTATTGCAGCGAAGGTTATTCTTCACGTATCCCTCTCAGCTTCTTTTTCAAAAGAAGAACTTGAAAAAAAATTGACCGCCAGTGGTTTGCATGAGCATGTAATTATCAACCCTAATTCTGTTAAAACAGCCTGGGGAAGTATTATCAATGCTCACATCAGTAACATCGATTATTTATCGTCTATAGGAATAGTGGATTCTGACAAAGTCATTTTCCACTCTTCAAATGATATGTTAGTTAAGCATGGCCTGAATGAATATCTTTCCGATAAATCTTACCTTTTTCATACCCGCTATGTCGACCGACCCGGCTACTGGTGGCCGACCAGCGTAGCTATTGAAAGAGATACTGGATTTCATAAAGCGTTAGCCCGTATCGGAAGCGGGCGTATTGTTGCCTCACAGATTGAAGGCTCCATGTATGAATTCGGGTTTCTAAAAGAAATTTGCGCAGTGCTGAAACGCTATTCTGTCGTTGAAAACTCTAATTGTTTTTATCCCCGCGAAGAGTTTTATTTTTCATCAATAGCTTATGCCTTAGGTGCGCGACCCTGCTCCTCCCCGTACATTTATTCAGAAGTCCATATATTCGATGCTATTTTATGGAAAGTTTTTGCAGCGATTGATTCTGGCCCGCTACCTTCTAAAGCCCGCATCAAGCATTATGTCAATTTGATAATGTTCAAAAGTCGGTTCTATAAAATTACACCACAAAAAGTTTCTCAGGTCATCACAGGAACCATACCCGATCTAGAATTTACCGATGGCGGCAATATCTGGACACCCTATAAGGATAAAAATGGAGTGTTTGGCGTTAAGCGGGTCGAAAGAGAAATTAATGATAGTTTAAGGAAGTACATTACTAATGAAATCAAATGAGAAAATCTTTCCTGTAACCTTTCCACGCTCATTCTCTGCGGAAGATACACACTCATTTCTCAGGCATGCTGGAAATGTTTTCGTTAAATTAGATAAACTTTCGCTTAAAGAAAATAGTTGGATCAGCACAGATACTTATCATAATTTATTTCCCAAAAATAAAATAACAAATCTGACCGATTATTCAGATTTTGGTTACCATATTGCCGGTTCTGGCAACTGTATGGTTGAAATCATTTCTATCACTAGAAATGATCACTACACCTTCGAATCCTTTGTATCATCGGTTCATCTTGAAGGTGACTTTGATATAGTTATCTCGATAGATGACGACATTTCATGTGATGCGTTATATGCTAAAATCACTGCAATTGACAATACAGATATAGCTGAAATTAATATTTGCGCCACTAATAATGCCCCAAAAGATGTTCGGCTTGCTTATTGTATATGCTCATTCAACCGTGAACCTTTTGTAAAAAAATTTGTTTCAGAAGTTGCTAGCCATTTCATCGACAGTGATGATATCAAATTTTATATTTCAAATAATGGCCCGGAATATAAAATCGATTTCCCTGCAAATTTTACGGTTGTAAAAAATCGAAATTTAGGTGGGGCAGGTGGGTTTACCCGCTCGATGATTACCGCGCTTGAAGATGAAAGTTTTAGTCATATTATCTTGGCTGATGATGATATTCATTTACACAAAGGTGTTATTACAAAGACCATTTCTTTACTTAAAGGTCTTAAAGAAGAGTATAGTGATCATTTCATTTCCGGCTCCATGCTTTCCTTAGAAGAAAGTTGGCTGCAGTATGAAAGAAACAGCTTGCTGACTGATGGTGGCTTTGTTCACTATGGTCATTTCAATGATACCCGAAGTAAGCATGATGCTATTACAAATGCTATTGTGATGCCACATAAGGGGCTGGCAGGGTGGTGGTATTGCGTTATTCCTAAAAAGGTCATCCAGGAATTCGATTATCCCTTGCCGATCTTTGTTCGTGGTGATGATGTTGAATATTCCACGCGCTGTGCCAGAAAAATTATTTCTCTTAACGGAGTTTGTGTTTGGCATGAACCCTTCATCAAGAAATATAATGAAATCATGGAGGATTACTATCTTTGTAGGAATCTTGCGCTAATTTCATATATTTATGATTCTAACCACAGAAATCTAAGAAAGAAATTTTTAATCAAAAAGTTCATCCGAAACATAATTGTTTTCGATTATGTGGCAGCTGAGTTCAATTTGCTTGCCCTTGAACATTTGATTGATGATGTCTATCTCGAAGATGCGGCCGAGCTTCATACGCTTCTCTTTGCTGAACTCAAAGAAAAAATGCAAAAAATCCCTGTTTATGAGGGGGATTTTAGCGGCTATCATGATCGACGGATGGGTAAACTTAAAACCCTGGCTTTATTGGCCTCTCAGCACCTTTTTGGTATTTCACGTGGCTCTCGCTCTACTCTTGGGGGATTCAGAAGAAGTTTCATGAATTTCGCAGGCGTAAAAGAAATGCACGTCTATCAGGGTAATCAACAATTCAGGATTTACCGTTTCGACTATTTCCGCTCTTGGTCAGTTATCTTCAAATTCATTAAAGCTAATTTAAAAATGCGGCTTAACAATAATGAAATTAAGATGAAAGCCATGAGATTTAAAAACGATACAAGTAAACTCTCAGCATGGAAGAAGATATTCGAACGTGGCTGATTAAATTGTGCTCAACTTATGCTGAGCGCCATAAGTTATTTCTTGATTTAGCTCACACTGCTACATCGTGAGTTGAATTTTGTATATGATAAGTGGGTTTTATGTAAACTCACTGCAGGAGTGTATAATGGCTAAGCAACAGATCGGCGTTGTTGGTATGGCAGTAATGGGGCGTAATTTGGCTTTGAACATTGAAAGCCGCGGTTACACCGTTTCTGTCTTCAACCGTTCACGTGAAAAGACCGATGAAGTTATCGCTGAAAACCAAGGCAAGAAACTCGCGCCTTACTACACCATCGAAGAGTTCGTTGATTCGCTGGAAAAGCCTCGTCGCATTCTACTGATGGTGCAGGCGGGCGAAGCAACTGACAAAACCATCGCCTCGCTGACGCCCCACCTCGACAAAGGTGACATTCTTATTGACGGTGGTAACACTTTTTATAAAGACACCATTCGCCGTAACAAAGAGCTCTCTGAGCAGGGCTTTAACTTTATCGGCACCGGCGTTTCCGGCGGTGAAGAGGGCGCGCTGAAAGGCCCGTCTATCATGCCTGGCGGTCAGAAAGAAGCTTATGAGCTGGTTGCGCCAATTCTGGATAAAATCGCTGCCCGCGCTGAAGATGGCGAAGCCTGCGTGACCTACATTGGTCCGGACGGCGCTGGTCACTATGTGAAGATGGTGCACAACGGCATCGAATATGGCG
>Ga0209796_10000691_pt1 | contig 18416 bp, 17 predicted proteins | sample AgamicOrSfrz_FD_187167 | JGI IMG/M metagenome (GOLD analysis project Ga0209796, IMG submission 187167) | Agave microbial communities from Guanajuato, Mexico - Or.Sf.rz (SPAdes) (version 2) | ecosystem: Host-associated > Plants > Phyllosphere > Phylloplane/Leaf | place: Guanajuato, Mexico...
TATTCTTAACAAGAGAAGAGAATTAATAGATTTAGGTATGAACTATGGACTTTTAAATAAAAAAACAATCCAATGTAGTCAAGATCTTGATAAGCTTATCAATTTGTATATGAAGAAACGAATATCCACACATTATTTTTCATCTAAGGCCATTTATATAAACAACCATTAAAAAGTAAAATTTTACAAGCGAGTAACCACAAATTAACTACATTCAACTCTTAAAGGACTTTTCCTTTTTAGAATAGAAGAAAATCTTTATAAATTCAAAAGGGAGCTGATTTGATGTCTAAGCAAACAGAAGCCATAAAAGAAATAAGTCTCTTAGATCCTGAAATTGACTTGTGTAATCGTATTAGAAATTTATTGAATCAAGGAGGAGGCTGGAGAGAGTTACAGCTAAAAAAAGGGCATACGGAGTATAAAATTTTACAAATTGCTTTGAATAGATTAATGAATTAACTTTTAGGTATTAAAGGCCGAAGGGCTTTTTAAGAAAATATTCTTATTTTAAAATATATACTTTTATGGATTATTTTTCATCAATCAAGTTAATGGATAAAACTTTTTCTAAAACTAGTGAATGATTATCTATATTCACGAACAACTACTTATTTTTGTCATAATCATATAGCATGAATACAGTTAAGACCGCCTGCTATACTAAAATTAATGGGCGGTCTTTGTTATGAATTTTCATCTGGAATAAGTTTTTTTGTACTGCCATCCGTACAATAAATTATTGTTTCTTAAGATTATTAAAATAATCTCCTAATGCTTGGAATGAGGGAGCTATTTTATAATAAAACGTATGGTCTTCATTCGTGATTTCATATTCAGGCCAAGGAATAGATTGGTATAATTCATTCATTGAATTTCTAGACCCAGCTAATATAAATTCAGCTGTATCAGGTTGAGTAATAGCTATATAAGCTAGGCCACTTTTACGACTTGAAGTTTGAAAAACAGAGTATTTCCCTTGAATTCCTAAGGTAGCTAAGTTAGCAGGATAGTAGATAACATCATTACAAGGTGTTGGTAAAACAATTAAGTCTTTAACTAAAGTAAATGGCGTTAAATCTTCTGTTACCATTTTCATCACCTCTTCTATATAAGATAGACTAATTATTAATTATAATCGTGAATTTTACAACTAAATCTTCTGTTTGTAATTATTTTTAAACAAAAAGGACAAAGAACTTCTTGCGAGTGATTCTATTTGAATTTATAAAATGAAATATACCCATAATTTAAAAGAAGTATAGGACAAGGATTTCAACTGGTCAATTTCCTTTTGCGTAATCGGTTTAATCTTCGTTGAACCCCATGCCTTGATCGTCCTATTAGTTGGCCAATTTCCTGTTGAGTACGACCTTCCTCGTAGAACATATACCATAGACGAGCATCTTCTTCTTCTGTCCATTTTTTATTTTCATGTTTAGGACGATTAGAATAATCATATCTTTTTTGTTTCTTTACCCAATCAGGCTCTGGAATTAGAGTATTTCTAGGTATCTTAGAAAAGTTAAGAAGTTCTTTATTCTGTTCAGCCCATTTCCAAAAGGCCAATACATCGATCCCTATAAATTTTCGAGTTTTTGCCTTCGTGATTTTATAGGGCAATCTCTTTTTCTGAATCCAGTTATAAATGGTATGAACATCAATTTGAAGGCACTTCGCTAGTTCATACACTGTAATATTTCCTGTATGAGCCCTTACTCCATATACACCTAAGCGATTTAATCTAGACTCTAACGCTGGTATACTTCGCTGTAGTCGTCTGGATATGTTTCCAAGAGATTTGGATCCATAATATTTTAGTAAATATTCATCCTCTTGCTCCATCCATCTACGCAGTGTTTTTCTTCGTGTTAGTTTTAATATTTTAATACGAGTAGTAACAGAAGAAGGGCTCTTACCTAAATGATTTCCTATTTCACGATTATTCATGATATCAATGTTTTCTTTTAAAAAAGTATCTTGTTCCGTTGTCCATTTTTTACGTAAGCAATTTTCTTCACTCCGAAGGTTTAATCGCATAATTCGTTTATTAACTGATTCTTTGCTACGATTTAATTGTTCACCAATTCTTTGGAGCGTCATCTGTCCATATTGTTCTTCAAGGAATAAATCTTCCTCTTTGGTCCATAGCTTTTGATTTTTACTCAATGTTATCTCCCTCCAGTTCGTGCAGAAATCTAAAGTGAAGAAGACAGTAAAAAGGGCGTTAGTAACCTGTCCTAACGCCTCTAATGGTATTTATATTTTATGGATTAGTAGAGCTTTTATTTGTGGTTATCTAGATTAGTTATAATATGTCGTGTTATAGATATGTATATAATATATCATATTTTCACATGTACAAATAAACATAAATTCCTATTCATAAAGCTATAAAGTGCTATGGTGAAAATAAATACCTAGTTCTTCTCTATGCTGGAAAATGGGTTCAGTTCAGGCAGCAGGGATTACTTTAAACAGCAAAATATTGGTTTCATTTATGAAGTATATGTTCTGTCTAACTATCGGGGAAAAGGTTATTCCAAAGAATTGTTCAAGGTAGCCCTAGAAGAACTATACATTCAAGGGTGTAATGAAATAGAGAGGAATACTCACAGCACAAACTTTTATAGAGAAATAGGGTTTGTACATTATCAAACGTAAACAATCCTTCAATTATTTCTATAGTCAAAGGAGGCTGCTTTCTAAGGGTGTATCATGGGATACATCCTTATTCGAACTAACTTTACAATGGATTAACGTTCCTTTAAACGAAAATTCATGTCTGATTGCTATCGTATTATATGTGTCCCATCTCATTTTGAAAAATTCGGGAGGTTATTATGAAGAAGCAAAAATCAGGAAATTACTTTAAAGTCTTGAGTATTATGGCATTAGGTTCCTTTTTAGCTATATCTTCTCCTGCGAATGCAGCTAAAAATAATAAAGAAAAAGCTGTTCAACCATTCCAATATAAACATTGGGAATACAATATAAAAGAAACGCATAATATTGGAAGCCTAAAAATGATTGGGGAGCAAAGAATCCCTTTTAAGAGAGAATTTCAAGGTACTGTTATAGGAGGGCTATCAGGACTTGCCTATAACGCTAAGCAAGGTACATGGATGATGATAAGTGATGACAAATCGGATAACAGTCCTGCTCGTTTTTATACAGCTCAATTAAACTACGATAATAAGAATTTTGATTCGGTTAAACTGACAGGAATGAACTTTTTAAAACAAGCCAATGGTACAAACTATCCTAATCAAACGCAATATACTGTAAAGGGAGGAGAAGTACCAGATTTTGAATCTATACGTCTAGATCCAAAAGACGGAAGTGTGTGGTATACAAGCGAGGGAAGCCGTTCTCTTGGCTTAAATCCTTTCGTAAGACATGCGACTGGAGAAGGGGAATATTTGGCTACTTTACCTTTAGCGAAACAATTTAACATGATACCAGAACACGAGATTGGACCACGTGATAATTTAACATTTGAAGGAATTACTTTTGCAAACGACGGTAATTCCTTATGGGCTTCCATGGAAGCACCTTTATATCAGGATGGACCTGTACCTACAACAACTAATGGGGCGCTATCACGAATTACACAATATGACCGTAAGGGAAAGCTATTAGCACAATATGCATATCCTATCGATGCCATTCCGGCGAAGCCTGGACCTGGTAAGTATGCAGATAACGGAGTATCAGAAATTTTGTCTGTAAATAAATACAAACTTCTAACCATTGAACGTTCTGGTGTACAAAGCATGGATGGAACATTTAAAAATTATATCCGTATTTATGAATTAGATACACGTGGGGCTAGTGATATCAGTAATATTCATTCACTACAAGGACACAAATTTAAACCCGTGAAAAAGCGTCTTATTCTGGATTTGACAACATTAGGTTTATCGGTACTGGACAATATTGAAGGGATATCCTGGGGGCCAAAACTTCCGAATGGACATGACAGTTTAGTTCTAGTTTCAGATGATAATTTCAATCGTAACCAAGTAACCCAACTCCTTGCATTTGAAGTATTTCCAAAATAGAGATTCTAGTGCAAAAAACACTCTCTAGAAACATAGGGTGTTAGTTTCATACAGCAGGTCTAACTAACTTCAAAGGGAAAGTTTCTACCTCTGAGAACGAGGATGCTTATTCTACGAAATCATACAGTCCTTTCTAACGAGAACTTAAAAGGTTTCTCATCAGTCTGAAAAGCAGGTTAATATTTATTAACCTGCTTTCTTTATTATTGATTATGACAATACATATGAGAATCATCTGATTGTTCTTCACGTTCTAATTTTGTTCTTCTTACAATAGGAAGCGTCTTCTGGAATACGTTGAAACAATCCAAAAATATACCTTTTACCAGTAAGATGAACTACTTATTACTTATAGATTTAGCATAAAGAATGAGTTTTTCACCATAGTTATAATAAGGATAAATTGCATCTATTAAGTAACCTAAAGGTGGTGAGTTTTCATGAAAAACAGGGATAAAAGACGAAAAAAGAGACGTGAGTTTTTAAAGGATTACTTAAAAAATAAGTTAGGAAATTGGAAGCCTAGACTTGGCAAAGAACCTACCTCTAACTCTAAGACGACGACTCAAGAAAATAGAAACCTTGATTAGATAATATTTAGGTGTAGGTATTTAGAAGTTTTTCACCATGAAAAATAGCCCCCGTTAGAAGTCTAGCTCTAGAGGGGACTTGCTAATAAGGTATATTTATTTAACAGCTGCTTTTAATTCTTTTCCCGGTTTAAAAGCAGGAACCTTTGAAGCCGGAATGGTCATTTCTTCGCCTGTTTGAGGATTACGACCTGTACGAGCTGCACGTTCACGTACTTCAAATGTACCAAATCCAATTAGTTGAATCTTTTCTTCTTTTGCAAGTGTATTAGAAATCGTTTCAAACAAAGCGTCTACAGCTTTTTTCGAATCTTGTTTTGTTAGTTCTGATTTTGTTGCAACTGCATCGATTAATTCAGCTTTTTTCATATTTAAATACCTCATTTCTTACTGGATATAGTATGTATAGGTAAAGAATATATCATATTTTCTGCATACTGGTCAAACATATGTTCTTTACTAATCTAAGTGAAAGTAAAGAATAATGCTTTACAATAAGAAAAGGAGAAATGGGAACCCATCTCTCCTTTTCTTACACATTTAGTTAGAAATATCTTATTATCGGATGTTTTTGCCACCAAGTTGTTGTTCCGCCATTTGTACAAGACGTTTTGTAATCTCTCCACCTACTGATCCATTTGCACGGGCAGTTGTATCAGGACCAAGATTGACACCAAACTCATTAGCGATCTCATATTTCATTTGGTCAATTGCTTGTTGAGCACCATATACTAACAGTTCATTTGTGTTGCTATTTTTATTGTTTGCCATTGTATGCAACTCCTTTATAGTTTATAAAGTTAAAATGTGTAAAAAAACGATCCTTTATTCATAAGATAAGAAATTTTTGTGAAAAAACGTTCAGTTCATAAATTTATGTAGATAGAAGAAACTCATCAAAAAGAAGCCTTGCTATATAAAGATTAAGGCTTCCTTTCTCCTCAAGTAATTGAGAAACAGACTTCTTATTAATGCTTTAACGTTTATATTCCAAATAATTAAAGACCTCACATATCACATTCTGCTTGTCAAGGCTACTGATTTGGGGATACAGGAAATAAATTGATTAATAAATTCATCGATCTCTGTCCTTGTAATAATATAAGGGGGGAGTAAACGAATAGTATTTCCGTTTGTAAGGTCCACTAACATGCCCTTATTCAGTAATTCTAACTGTAGCTTTTCTACGTTTTTATAAGTTTCATGAATACTGATTCCAAACATCATTCCACAATGACGTACTTCGCCAATAAAAGAAGGGTTATCCTCCTGAATTTTTTGAAGTTTTTCATTTAAATATAAGGACATTTCATAAGAACTATGCATTAGACCCTCATCAATTAATGTGTTTAATACAGTTAATCCTAAAGCCGTACCAATTGGAGAATGTGCGAATGTTGTTCCGTGATCACCTGGTGAAAATGTATCATAAAGTCGTGAACCCACGATTATCCCTCCTAAGGGTGTACCGCCCCCTGCACCTTTACCAAATTGAATAATATCAGGTGTAATACCAAAATGTTGATAAGCAAATAATTTCCCAGTTCTCCCTATGCCACTTTGCACCTCGTCAACAATAAATAACATATTATACTGTTTACAAAGCTCTTCAACACCCTTTAAATATTCCCCCGATAAAGGGTATATCCCTCCACTTCCTAATATTGGCTCTAGCATAATAGCAATCGGATTTTCCTTGAGTATGGCTCTTTCTAGTTCCTTTAAATTCTCTCTTTCCACTTCATATACAGGAATAGACGTATGAGGAAAGTCCTGATATACACTTTCTTGTCTTGTAAAGTGAAGTGCACCTAATGTACGTCCATGAAAACTTTCTTTGAGTACAATGACTCCATCACGTTTTTGACCTGTTATGTACCTGTACTTGTGGATTAGTTTTAAGGTTGCCTCAGTAGCTTCTGCACCAGAGTTTGTAAAATAAACTTTCCCATCCTTTAATGAATAATCGACTAACTTTTTTGCATATTCAATAGCAACAGGGTTCAAGAAATGAAAGGGGAGATGTAGGAATTTCTCAACTTGTTCATGAGTGGCTTTTACAATATTAGGATGGTTGTAGCCTAATATATTCACTCCTACGCCAGAGAATAAATCAAGATATTCTTTCCCATTTACATCATAAAGCTTACAACCTTCTCCCTTTTTTATAGCCACCGGCATTCGCCGATACGTAGACATTAAATATTCTTTATCTAATCGAAACCAACTAGTCACGATGTATTCCCCCTATATGTAATAACAATAACTTTATATTATTTATCTAAATTTTCAAAATATTAAACATAATTTAACACTTCATTTGCTATTTTATTAGAAACCTTCGCTTTTCCTAACCTGTAAAGAGGTTTCAATAATCATATCTAATAGCTTGTTATAAGGGATTCCCGTAGCATCAGCACTTTTGGGCAGTAAGCTATTTTTCGTCATCCCCGGCAATGTATTCACTTCCATAACATAAGGAACTTCATCTTCTATAATCATATCTACTCTGGCATAAACACTGCATTTTAGCGCTCTATAACAGGCTATTGCTGCTTCAGCGACACGTTCATGAGTTGTAGCCGGAAGTTCTACAACCTCTTCAATTGTAGAACTTCCATCATATTTCGCATGATAATCAAAAAAATCAGCTGTATGTTGAATTGAAATGATTGGTAAAAGCTTTCCGTTCAAAATAGAACATGTGATTTCTTCACCCTTTATATATTTTTCAATCACTACCTCAGAATCCCATTTGAATACATCCTCAAGAGAGGAAAATAAAGAATCCTTATCGTATACAATCTTTACCCCCACACTAGAACCACCTGAATTTGGTTTTACTACTAACGGATACCCCATTTTATCTATTTTATCAACCTGAGGCTCTTCCATTTTTGAAAGATGAATCCAATCAGGTGTTTGAATGCCCTCATAACGAATCATTTTTTTTGACATATTTTTATCCATGCAAATACTGCTTGATAGCATGCCACTTCCGGTATATGGGACACCCAGGGTTTCTAGGGTGCCTTGAATCGTACCGTCTTCCCCGTATTTTCCGTGAAGAGCTAATAAGGCAATATCAAGATTTTTTGCCTTTTTAATAAGTTCTTTTTTGTTATTTAATTTAATAGGTATGACTTTATACTTACTCTTATCCAAATGTGCAATCATTTCTTCCCCTGTCATGAGAGACACCTGTTTTTCAGAGGAAACTCCTCCCATAATAACGCCAACTTTCATTTTTCCAACTCCCAATTTTCATTTTTCAATGTCTCACCAATTATCCTAATTCCGCGGACAATATCTTCTTCTGTTAATCTAGAAAAACCTAATCGAAACGTATTACTTCCTCTTCCATCTGTATAAAAAACATCCCCAGGAGAAAAAACAACTCCCTTTTCGTAGCATTTTTTCAACAGTGTACGCGAATTAATTCCTTTTTCTAACTCTATAAAAAGATGAAGTCCTCCATCCCCAGTCATTCTATTTAATGGAATGTATTGATTACAAGCATGACGGGCTAGTTCATATTTTTTCTTATAAACTGATTTGGCCTTTTTTAAGTATTTTTCAAAATAGCCATCATGTAAATATTGAAAAAGCACTGCCTGATCCAGTGTGGATGTGTGAATAGTCCGTGCCCTTTTCATACTTTCCAGCCAGTGAATTAATTCCTTATCTGCTAAAATCCAACCAACACGTAATCCTGGAAAAAGAATTTTTGAAAAGCTGCTGATATAGATAACATTGTTTCCAGATCCGGCAAAAGTCAATAAAGGTGCTAAATGGGAACCTGAATAACGTAACTCCTCATTAAAACCATCTTCCACGATAGGAATTTGATATTTTGAAAAGAGTTTCATGATTTCAGTCCTTTTTTCAGAGGAGGTGACAATCCCAGTCGGATTATGATAGGACGGGATTAGATATGCAAAATCAAAATCCGATTCGGATAAGCTTTTCTCAACTTGACCAATATCGATACCATCATCCTTCATGTCTATCCCATGGATGTCAAGTCCATGTAATCGAAAAAGCTTTAATGCGGCATGATGGGTAGGATTTTCGCATATAATACGCCCAGATTTTTTAGTTAAGGAGGACAATAAAATATCCAGCCCCTCGGTGAAGCCATTAGTGATAAGAATATCCTTATTGGAAATATCTATCCCTTTCATTTCCATATAGTGAAGAAGGTAATTAATTAGGGGTTTATAACCTTTTGCATATCCGTAGTTCAAAACGATATCTCCTTCAATGGACATCCTGTTCAGAAAAGCTCTTTTAAAGTTTTCGACATCAAAAAGCTTTTCATCTGGGGCAATGCTATTGAATGAAATCATGCCTTTCTCCCAGCGAACACCGTGCTTCATTAAATCTAATTCATCAGCTAGCAAGGTACCTTCATTGAGTTTTTCTTTCCAGTTTAGTTCGATAGATGGTGTTTTGGATGTATCGACTTTTCCTACAAAATTTCCTTTTCCCTTTATTGCATAGATTAGACCTGCTTGTTCTAAATCCGCGTAAGCAGTAAGAGCAGTATTTCTGCTGACCGATAATAATTTACTAAGTTCTCGGGTAGATGGAAGCTTCTGGTTCTCCAGCAGGTGTCCTTTCATGATCATTTTTTTAAAATAATCCTTTAATTGAATATAAACCGGACGATCATCCGCAAGCTTAAAATCATTAAACACTTCCTTTGCCCCCTTGCTGTCATTTTTACATAATTATAACTACCTCAAAAGGTCCACTATATACATATTTTCTTTAACTAGTGGTATGGTTTTGGGTATCATTTATACAACTTTGATATGGAGAACGTGGTAAGTTTAAACTTACTTCATCTTCTTATTCATTAATAATTAAGCCTCATTAGTTATCGAATTTTATTTTAATGATACATTAGTTGGTGTTGCACAATCTACAAGGGCATCAAAAGAATAGAAGGAGATCATCATTAACATATCAAAACCCAGCAACTCTTACATTAACATTTGCTTAATTGAAGCCACTCTAAAAGAGTAGCTTTTTTAGAAGAATTTTAGGTTTTTAAATCCAAATAACAGGTTAATATTGACTTATAAAGCAATTGAAGGGTGTAGAAATGGAGGGGAATAAGTTGCCTAACAAAGAATATCCATACTATTTTATAAAGTTAGGTAAGTTATATTATGTAAATGAATCATGTAGAAACGTAAAAAGGAAAGAGATATATAGTTACGAATTTACAAATAATGAATTGGTCGCATTTCCCTTTGACACACAATCCATTGCCAAACAGACCGCAGAAGAATGTGGTGGTTATATTGTAGTTAGAAATGCTACGTTTGATGATTATATTAACCAAGGGGAACGTTGGAGTAATTATATAGATTATGAAGAGAAAAATATATGGAAACTCTATAGCGTTAAGTAAATTATAAAATACTTCGGTGATAAATACTTTAATATTTATCTACTTTGTAGAAAAAGCCCATATTTGTCGTCATTAAAAGTAAATAGTGAAACTATTATTTTTATAAAAGAATTTATACATTTACTGTTCTAGACGAAATAAATCAATATTATATTTTAAAATAGATTAACATTGTCAAAAACATATAAATATCAAAATAGTTATTAAATTTCTTCTTAGTAAACATAAACACACCAATTTCTTGAAAGGAAAGAAGAAGATAGTGTGGTATATAGCAAGAAGTAAAACTAACAATTTATCTACTTAACATAATGTAAAACTACATCCGTGTTAAAAAAGAGAAAAAAAAGAAAAAAAGTAGGCTTCCCCTTTATTTTAGTAAAATGATTTATAGGACCTCAATTTTTTTGGGGAACTATTGTAAGAGGTCGTTATCTTATCGTTTAATAAATTAAGGTTAATAAGTATAACAGTAAAAGTAATCACGAAAAGTTTAATAAGAAAGATTTACATCAGTACAAGGTCATTATTGATAAGGAGGTATTAGTAGCTAAACTTAAAATATTATTTACACGTTTGATACGTCTCATCAATACAAGGTATTAAAACAGTGTTTTATGACATGCAAAAAAATCTTGAGGGTAAGCAATTATTACTTTAATTACGTGATTAGTAATGATGCTATATATAATTTGATTTTAAGAAAAAAAAACATATCAAATGTTTCATTGTAATTAGAGTAATTATTTTAGCTAGAAAGGAAAATTTATGATTAAGATATTTAGTAACAAATTAATATGGCTATCACTACTTTTAATCCTCATGGGACTTACTATGCCACAATGGTTAAGCTCAGGATATAAAGGATTACACCTGTTTATTAGTCATATGCAAGAAAACCCCAATGGGAATACCCTCTTATTGATGACCTTTTCATTAGTAATGTTTAATACAATCCACGCCTTACCTGTATATCTAGGTGCTGTATTATTAGGGGATCAAATTGGAGAACTGCTACAGAGAAATTGGATCAAGATAACTATTCCCCTTACTTTTATCCCACTTTCTTATACAATGACAAATTTGTTTATTAGGAACAAATATCATTTTGGTACTGGATCTATTCTTATACTATTTTTTGTTATCCTACTTTACTTATTAGAAAAGGGACGATTGAATCTGTTTATGAAATCACTTATTCTTGTCCACATTCTTTTTGGAGTACAATGGTTAGACGAAGTACCTTTTCTTACGAATTATGGGTTTGGTCACGGGGCTATCTCAACTAAGGTCAAACTATGGGCAATTGAAATGGGGTTTAGCCAAACCCTCTCGTTATACGCAATCTTATTATGTTCAATATTTTTACTTAATGCCTTTATACTTACGGGTTATCTAGTTAGATGGCGGGTTATTCAAGAATTACATCTTATAAAATTAGAGGCTCTTGAAGCTCGCTCTGACAGGGAAGTTTTAAGCTTAGTGCATGATTTGAAAACTCCATTAACTTCCATAGAGGGATTGATTTCTTTAATTGATTTATATAATAAAAATAGAAAAATTGAGGAATATTGTAACAATGTAACTAATTCTATTAAATCTATGAACGAAATGATTTCAGAAATTTTATACAATTCCCACATGAGTAGTTGTTCATTAAAAGAATTAATAGATTACATATTATCTAGTCGGTTAAGTGGGACTGATAAAAAGATTGGTTTAGAATTACCGGATAACCCCGAGGAGATTAAAATTTTAATTAATAAAGTTCGTATTACCCGTGCTGTAGTAAATTTAATTAACAATGCTTTTGATGCTATTATGGAACATCCTGAGGGAAAGGTTACTATAAAGGCTAAAGTTCAAGGGAATAAGCTTTCACTAGGTGTTTCAGATAATGGAAAGGGGATGAATAGTGAGGAGCAAGAAAAAGTTTGGAAAGCAGGTTATAGTACAAAGCATCAATCTGGAATAGGGTTATCTTTTGTTTATCAAGTAGCTAAAGAGCATAAGGGAAAGGTTTCTCTAGAGAGTAAATTGGAACAGGGAACCACTTTTTGGATTCACTTATGAGGGGGAAGAAGTGATGAGAATCCTAGTTATTGACGATGATAAATCAGTACGCTATATGCTAAAAGAAATTTGTGATTTTGCAGGCTGGACAGCAATAGCTTGTAAAAATGGGAGAGAAGGAATAGAAGCATTCTCAAGGAATGAGATTGATATTGTATTGGTAGATTTTCATATGCCCGATATGGATGGGATAATGACCGTTTGTGAAATTCGAAAGCTTGATAAAAACGTTCCCATACTTGTTTTAACTGTTGATGAGAGGCAAGAGACAGCTAATCGCTTTTTAGATAAGGGGGCTACAGATTTTGCGTTAAAACCAATAAAAGCACCAGACCTTATCTCCAGAATTCAACTACATAAACGATTTTTTGAGGCAATAAAAGGAAAGGAAGAAGTTTTTGTAACTAAAGGAGTTAGCCAAACGACTATATCAAACGTTTCAACTTTTTTACAATCTTGTAAACAACCTTGTCCAATTTCTGAAATTACAGAGGGAGTAGGCCTAGCTTACCCAACAATTTATCGTTGCTTAATTCATTTAATTCAAGAAGAGAAAGTTAGTAAAATTGTAAGCTATCAAAAAATGGGGAGACCAAAAAATCTTTACAAGTGGATATAGATACATTAATTAAGCATGGTGGTTGAATATGAGGAATTATATAAATTCATATATTCAACTAACATGCTTTTTTTCTTTTTTTTCTATTTTTTTTTAAAAAAGCAATCGATATACTATTTATTAATAAGAATTTTAATTCTCAATCATGGTAAATAAGATGTCTTACCCTAAGAAATTTAAAATGAAAGGGTTTACAAAAAAGGGAGGGAATTTGATTTATTTGTGCCCTTTAATTACTAAGTGGGGATAGGAGGAGGATACAATTAACTATATGTACATAATGGATCTGGTATAGGTGGAATTAAAAAATCTAAGAGAAAAGCATATATATTAGATAATACTTTTTTTCTAGGTATCTCATGTAAGTATTTCTGACAATATTATTTGATTTTAAAGGATAGTAGATATTAGTAAGAAATATCGTTTGAAAATTTATATACAGGTGGAGGCACCTTGATGAAAAAAATAGGATTAGCATGGCAGATATGTATTGGCCTAGTCTTAGGGATTATTGTAGGAGCTATCTTCTTCGAAAGTCCTAAGGTAACAGAGTTTTTGCAACCAATTGGCGATATTTTTATTCACTTAATTAAAATGATTGTAGTTCCAATTGTAGTGTCAAGTATCGTGGTAGGGGTTGCAGGGGTAGGTGATATTAAGAAACTTGGAAAACTGGGCGGTAAAACAATTTTATACTTTGAAATAGTTACAACAGTTGCTATTGTCGTTGGATTATTAGCTGCCAATTTGTTTCATCCTGGTACTGGAGTAGATAAAGCTAATTTAGAGAAATCCGACATTAGCAGTTACGTTAGTACCACAGAACAGACTCAACATAGTGGATTGATTGAAACATTTGTACATATCGTCCCAACTAATATTTTTCAATCAATGGCACAAGGTGATATGTTAGCCGTTATCTTCTTTTCTGTTTTATTTGGTCTAGGAGTGGCAGCTATTGGAGAGAAAGGAAAACCAGTTTTAGCATTTTTTCAAGGTACAGCTGAAGCTATGTTTTCTGTTACAAATACAGTGATGAAATTTGCACCATTTGGAGTGTTTGCATTAATTGGTGTTACTGTATCTAAATTTGGGATTCAATCGTTAATTCCATTAAGCAAATTAGTTATTACTACATATGGGACAATGGCCTTCTTTGTAATTGTAATTTTAGGAGCTATTGCAAAATGGACTGGTATTAATATATTTCATTTTCTAAGATTTTTAAAAGATGAGTTACTCCTTTCATATACGACGGCAAGCTCTGAAACGGTTTTGCCAAGAATTATGACCAAAATGGAGAAAATAGGGTGCCCAAAAGCTATTACCTCATTTGTTATTCCTACTGGTTACTCATTTAATCTAGATGGTTCCACACTATATCAAGCACTGGCTGCTATTTTTATTGCCCAAATGTACGGAATTGATATGTCTATTGGACAGCAAGTTTCATTAATTTTCATTTTAATGATTACATCCAAGGGTATAGCCGGAGTACCTGGGGTTTCGTTTGTTGTATTGTTAGCGACACTTGGATCCGTAGGCTTGCCAGTTGAAGGCTTAGCATTTATCGCAGGAATTGATCGTTTATTAGATATGGGACGTACAGCCGTTAACGTAGTTGGTAACTCGCTTGCAGCTGTTGTTATATCCAAATGGGAAGGGCAATTTAACAAAAAGGAAATAGTAAGTAATCTAGACAATTTAAATAATGAAATTTCTTAATTTTCAAATTTTATATTCTTTATTCAATACTTATATAAAAGAAATTTAAAGTTAAAGGAGAAAAATTTATGAAATACTTAAAGACCTTTATTTTAGTAGTTTTTAGTTTTTTTTGCCTGATTACACCAGCGTTTGCTAGTGTGCCTGGGGTAGATAGTTCAATGAAGAAGGGAGCTACGAAAGGTATAGTTTCGGCTTCTCACCCATTAGCTGCTGAAGCAGGTAAAAGAATATTAGAACAGGGAGGAAATGCAGTTGATGCAGCTGCAGCTATTCAACTGTCTTTAAATGTTGTTGAGCCAATGATGTCTGGAATTGGTGGCGGTGGCTTTATGATGATTTACAATAAAGATAAGAAAAAAATAACGATGATTGATAGCCGAGAAATGGCTCCCCAAAATGTAACTCCTAATTTATTTTTAGATGAAAACGGTAAACCTACACCCTTTGAAGAACGTCATACGACTGGAAAGGCGGTAGCTGTTCCTGGAACAATAAAAGGGGTTGAAACAGCTCTCAATAAATATGGAACAATGAAACTATCTCAAGTTATTGACCCTGCTATTCAACAAGCTGAAAAAGGTGTAAAAGTTAACTGGGCAACAGCACAATATATTAAAGAGAACAAACAGAAGCTTGAAAAGTATCAAACGGCTGCTAACGTATTTATTCCGAATGAGAAATTACTAAAAGAGGGAGACACCCTTACTCAACCAGATTTGGCAAAGACGTTTAGACTAATTCAGAAAAATGGATCTAAGGCATTCTATACAGGTAAAATTGGTAAAGCTCTCGTTAAAGAGGTCCAAAAACGTGGCGGAACAATGACAGAAGAAGACTTAAAAAACTATGTAGTTAAAGAAAGAGAGCCTATTGAGTCTACGTACAGAGGATATAAAATTGTAAGTGCAGCTCCACCAAGTTCCGGTGGTTTAACAGTTCAACAAATATTAAAACTAATGGAAGGTTACAATGTGAAAAAAATGGGTGTTAATTCGTCGGAATACCTCCAACATTTAACAGAAGCTATGCATTTAGCTTATGCGGATAGAGCAGCTTATATGGCGGACGAAGATTTTTATGATGTGCCAACTAAAGGACTTTTAGATGAAAAGTATATAGAGGAAAGAAGAAAGCTTATTAATCCGGATAAAGCCACAGCTAATATTAAAGAAGGAAACCCATGGAAGTATGAAGGGAAAGAAAAACCCTCTCAAGTAACAGTGAAGGAAGATAATCCTATTGGACAGACAACTCATTTTAGTGTAATAGACAAATGGGGTAATATGGTATCCTACACAACGACTATTGAACAAGTATTTGGATCTGGCATTATGGTCCCTGATTATGGATTTATGTTAAATAACGAAATGACTGATTTTGATGCTACACCAGGTGGTGTTAACCAAGTAGAACCAAAAAAACGACCAAGAAGTAGTATGTCTCCAACTATTCTTCTTAAGGATGACCAACCGTTTATGGCTATTGGTTCTCCAGGAGGACCTACTATAATTGCATCAGTTGCTGAAACGATTATGAATGTTATTGATCATGAGATGCCAATTCAAAAGGCAATTTTAACACCTAGAATTTATACAGGTGGATATCCAACTATTAGATGGGAACCGGGAATTGATCAAAACACGAGATTAGAACTAATGGCAAAAGGGAATGTATTTGAAGAAAAACCTGAAAATATTGGAAATGTACAAGCCGTTATTTTTGATTATGAGAATGGTCAAATGTATGGGGGCGCAGACAATACAAGAGAAGGTACCGTTTTGGGAGTAGATAGAGGATCATATATATCTGAAAAACCAAAAGAGATAAAAGAAGAGAAGCCGGGGCCTTTTGTTCTTAAAGTAAACGGCTATGTTTATCCTTATCAAGCCAATCAAATGAAGATAATAGACGGGAATCCTTACATTCAATCTGATAAATTGTTACTTGGATTAGGAGTTATCGACTCGAAAGAATTAGAGACATATAAGGCAAGTAAAAATTCTTATTTATCTGTTATAAAAACTGCAAAGGCATTAGGTTATAAAGTAGAATGGAATGAGAAAGATAAAGTTATTCTCCTAGAAAAAGATTCATCTAATGATGATAACCCAAATGATGACGAAGACGGAGATATTATTACAAACTAATATTTCCTTCTACTAAGAAGGTTATTGTCTTATACTCTTAGTCTCTAATACGAAGCAGATAATATCTAATACATCACAACAAGTAGTTAAATAATCTATATTGCAAATAAACAAAAAGGCATCCAAATATAAGAGACTGCCCCCCTAGAATGATACAAGTAAAGAACACCTTTAAGTTTGAAAATCCTTTGCCTCATGGGCAAAGGATTCTTTTTGTTTCTATATTATAAAAATAGGCAACTTCACTATTAAGAAAGTACTCCACGTTTAAAATACTCTCAATGCAACACTTATGTAGATCTTATAGATTACCCTAATTCAATAAAATGTATTTTGTTAGATAATAAGAATCATATTATTTTCACAAAAAGACCAAATATGGAAGAAAATAAAATATAATATAGTTATGAAAAATGAATAAGAGGGAGTAAAAATGATGAATAAAAAGAGAATATTTATTGCTTTGTTGGTCTTTCTTGTATTTGGAACCACTATACAAGCACAAGCTGATGTAAGTGTACGTGGGTACTACAGAAAAGATGGTGCTTATGTTAGACCTCATATGAGAAGTGATCCAGATGGCAACTTTAACAATAACTGGTCCACTAAGGGAAATATTAATCCTTATACAGGAGAAGAAGGAACAAAGACTTCACCAAGTGATAGTGGCTCTTATGATTCTTCTTATGACTCATCAGATAACGATTATAATGATTTAGATGATTCCTATTCTGATAACACTTATTATAACGAAGAAACAGATTACACCGGTGATAGTTCTTCAGGTCAAGAATATGGAGAGAATGGTTATATATACGACACAGCCTCCGTAGATAATGAAGATGCGATGGTTGCAATGGATACGGTCTATAAATACTTTGATAAATTAAATGAAAAAGAGTACAAAGAAGCCTATAACTTATGGAGCTCTAAATGGAAAAAGAAACATTCTTATAAAAAATTTAAAAAGGGATACAAGGGTGTTACACACGAAATAACTACAATCTCTATTGATTCAAGCGATGACGATAAAGTGATTGTTGAGGGAGACGTAGCAACAAAGGAAAAAAGTGAGCAGCATAGCTATTCTTTTATTTACAAAGTAAAGGTTAGTGAAAGTGGCAAAGGAAAAATAACAAAAGGAACATTGGTAAAGTCATATTAATATAAGCTAGAGGATATGGCTCACAACGTGTTTATTTAGCTTAACCCAAGTTCAAAATAGCCTTAAAGGCTATAGAAGCAGACTTAAGCCTGCTTTTTCTTTTACTCGTGCAATAGGATATTGCAACCTTTATAAAAAAACATGATGTTCATTCTAATGAACATCATGTTCTAAGAACCAAAACAAGGTTACTAAAGTAACCTTGTTCTATTTAATTAACTATTTACATATTATCTTCAACTAATATCGTGCAAATACTTGGTCAAATTTTCAGATTGTGAAAAAAATGGTGCATGATCTGCATCGATACTAAAAACATCATCAATAGAATTTTGTCTATACATTTCTCTTTGAGCTTCAACAGGTATTGCATGGTCCTTTGTAGTTTCAATATAAACACAAAGGACTCCACCAAAGTTTTTCTCAGTTAAAACAACTTTTCCGTTGAAGGGTAAAACTGGTTGAGGCCTCATTTTTCTTATAGCAGCTGTTGCATCTTCTTCCGAACATTCATTAAAAAATTCATTTACAATATATTCATCAATAAGAGTTAATGTTTTTTCAGTCTTATTAAAGATAGCCTTTGGGCCACCATCTCCCATAATATC
>Ga0209796_10000692_pt1 | contig 18411 bp, 23 predicted proteins | sample AgamicOrSfrz_FD_187167 | JGI IMG/M metagenome (GOLD analysis project Ga0209796, IMG submission 187167) | Agave microbial communities from Guanajuato, Mexico - Or.Sf.rz (SPAdes) (version 2) | ecosystem: Host-associated > Plants > Phyllosphere > Phylloplane/Leaf | place: Guanajuato, Mexico...
GTCGGACCGCTTCGAGCGCGTCGTACATGCGGTCCATGTCGGTCAGCACGTTGCGGCCGAACTGAATCAGCGCCTCGCCCGCAGGGGTCGGCTTGGTGCCGAACGGCGTACGGTCGAAAAGCCGCTCGCCGACGACTTCCTCGACTTCGGCGAGCGCTTTCGAAATGGCGGGCTGCGTAATATTCAGCGATTGCGCCGCGCGCAGCAAATTGCCCATGCTGGCAATGGCCAGAGTTACTTGGATATGTCGTATCTTGAGGCGTGAGCGAAGCGGATTCATGTCAATCACTCGCAGTGGTTCTTCGGGTCTCGCCAGAATTACAAACTTTTTCGCCGCCGCTATCCGCGCCGCAAGAGTTCCCGTGCGAAAGCGAAGAGCGTGGGCTCTTCGCCTCGCCGCCCGATCAACTGCAACGCGGTAGACGGTCCCACCCGATCGTCTACCGCGGCCGGAACCGTCAGTATGGGCAGCCCTGTCAGCGAGAACGGCCGGGTGAACAGGCCTGCCGCATCGGCGGCCTTGACCTCGCTGTCGTTGAGAATTACGCGCGCCTCGTCAAGCCCGAGCCCGTTCACCGGCACAGCCGGCGCGACGAGGACGTCAATCTCCCAAGTATCGAAGATCTCGCGCACCGCTCTGCCGATACGATCCTGCGAAAGCTTTGCCAGCTCATAGTCGGAGGCTCGGATGAGAGCGCCCGCTGCCAGTCTCTGTGCGACCGCGTCGCTATAGAGTTCGGGATGGTCGCGCAATCTCGCCGTATGATTCGTCGCCGCCTCGAAGGCCGTCAGCAAAGCCGAGGTCGCGACGCTCTCCTCGACGTGCGTCAACACGACTTCCGGACGGTCTGGCCATTGAGATCGAATGTCGGCAAAGGCCGCGCGCACCGGTGTGCTGCTGAAATCGCAATAGTCGCCCGACGCGAACCCAGGCACCGGTTTGCGAAGCGCCTCGGGACGAGAACCGCCCGAATCCAGCGCGAGCCAGACGGATGCGAGGGTGTCCAGCGAGTCGGCGAGAAGGCCCGCGTGATCAAGGCTTTGCGCGAGCGGCATGCTGCCCGCTAGCGGCAGACAGCCGTAGGTCGGCTTCAGCGAAAATATTCCGCAAAAAGCGGCCGGTACCCTGACCGACCCATTGGTGTCCGAGCCCACCGCGAATGGCACGATGCCCGCCGCCACGGCGGCGGCCGAACCACTGGACGACCCACCCGTAATCCGCATGCGATTCAGCGGGTTGAGCACCCGCCCGTGGTGCGGGTTGTTACCGAGAAACCCGTATGCATACTCGTCCATCTGCGCGATACCCACTAGTATCGCGCCTGCGGCGGTCAGTTCGCGCACGAGCCTGGCGTCGTCGTCGGCAACCGGCATCCCGGTAGCGGCGGGCCCGCCTGCCATGGTCTGAACGCCATTTACATCGAACAGACTCTTGATCACATAAGGCGTGCCGGTGAGCGGAGGCACCGCGTGTCCGGCCGCGATGCGGCGGTCCAGTTGCGCCGCCTGGTCGAGTGCGCGCTCGCGCAATACCTCGGAAACGCAGTTCCATTCGTCGGCATCGACGCGATCCAGCACCCGCGCGATCTCCTCTACGATCGTTCCAGTCATGGCCATGTGGTCTAACTGCCTTCCACGGATTGCGGCGCCAACTCGGGACGCCATTGAGCCCGACGCATTCGCGTAATCTCGACACTCTCATAAAGTCCCGCGCGGCGGAAGGGTTCGTTCACCGAGAACGCCTCCGCGTCTGCGCGGCTTTGGACGTTGAGTACGAGCGTGCTGCCCACACGCGTGTCGCCATCTTCCGCGAGCATCGCGCCGCCGAGCACGATCAGTCCGGCGTATTTAGCGAGATACGCGAGATGAGCTTCCTTGTGGGTCGCGCGAAGGTGTGTGGACACAGCAGGATCGTCCCGGCAATAAAGAATGTAGAGCATGGCTTACCTCCAGTCGTCGCCTTCCCATTGCGGAGTTTTGGTCGGGTCGGGCAATATCGCGTTGCATCGATTACAGGTGCGTAGATGCTCGTCGTTGTTGAATTCATGTACATGGCGCTTGAGGTTAGTTTCGATATCCTCGCACCAGAAGTACACGCTATGCAGCATGTTTCCGCAGTTCTCGCAGAACCACGCAATTCCGTCTTCCTCGCCCTCGGCACGTGGTCTTTCGATAACCACACCAACACTGCCTGGCGGACGGCGCGGCGAATGAAAGACATTTTTCGGCAAATGGAAAATCTCGCCTTCGTTGATCCGATGCCGGATTACCTTGCCGTTTTCTACGGTGTCGACAAAGATGTGGCCGTGCAATTGATAAAAGATCTCGTCCCACGGGTCGATATGGAAATCGTTGCGAGCATTGGGACCTTTTATGACCTGAAAGATGAAATCGGTTTTTTTGAAGACTTCACGATTGCCGATTGCGCCCAGCGAAGTCGGCAGATTCTCTTCCGTCCACGCTTCCAGGTTGAATGCGTCAGGTATGTTCACTTTCAGCTCCTGCAATGAGATTAAATTGACGCGCTAGTGCCGCGTGACCAGCTCGCCTGCATATGCGCTATCCAAAATTGTGCGAACGTCGGCAACGCTCACGGGCCGCGGATTCGCTACCGGCGTATCCAGCACCCGTTGCGCCACTTCCGGTAGCTGCGCGATGCTCAGACCCAGTTCGCGAAGGGATGCGGGCGCGCCGTGCCGCACTGAGAATTCGGCGAGACCGGTGGCGAGAGACTGTCCCGGGAACAGGTCGGCGAGCGGTGCCAGAGCCGTCGCGTGACTGAAATTCCATTCGACCGAATAGGGCAACAGGACGGTATGGGTCTGCGCGTGCGGAAGTCCGAAGGTTCCGCCGAGCACATGGCAGATGCGGTGATGCAAACCCATCCCCACCTGAGACAGCACTTCGCCACAGAGCCAAGAACCGGTCAGGCACAGCCGCGCTGCCCCATAGGATGGCGCAGGCGACACCGCCCGTTCCCGCAACCCGGCTATCATCTTGCGGATGCCAGTCTCAGCCAGCGACTGCGTGAACGGATTGGCTTGTGGTGCGTACAACGCCTCGATTGCGTGAGCCACCGCGTTGATGCCGCTGCATACCGCCATATCAAGCGGCAAGCTGGCGACCAGCGAGGGGTCGTAGATGACCACCTTCGGCAAAACGGTGGGATTCCTAATCGTCTGCTTTACGCCGTTTGCAGTCAGGCCAAAATTCCAAGTCACTTCCGAGCCGGAGAAATTAGTTGGCACCGCGACAATCGGTAGACCCAAACGATCGCTCACCGCTTTTGCGGTATCGAGCGACGTTCCGCCGCCGAACACGAGGAGTCCATCAGCATCGCAGTGTCGCGCTGCATCGATTGCGTTGACGACACTCGCTTCGGGTACATGCGATACGATCTCGGTGAAGCAGCCGGCGAACATACGCTTCGCCGCGTCTCCTGCAACGGCGTCGAAGCGCCGAGCCAAGTCGCCAGAACTGATCAGCATAAAACGCCGGATGCCTGCTGCGGCAAGTTCGTCGGTCAGCACGTCGACGAGCGGCATGCTCCAGACGACGCGGTGTCCACGCAGATCGACTGCGAAGTCCTGAGCGCTCACGCTATCGGCCATACGACCACCCCCATCGTTCGAGCGACGCAATCGCGAACAAACCCGCGCGATAGAACGGCTCCGCGTCGAGCCATGCATGCGCATCCGATTCTGAATCGGCCTCGAGAATCAGGCATGATCCTATGATCCGATCTTCAGCGTCATACAGCGCGCCGCCGTGGATCATCGTCACCGATGCGAATCGACGAACATACTCGCGATGCGAGTCGAGCAGCGCATCGCGCATCCGCTGCGATTCAGCGTGATCGATTCCGCGAAATACGAAATATGACTTATCCATTGAACCTCCTTTTCAATGCCAGTATCGTGACGGAAAGAGGGAACGTCGAATGAATTTCTTCGATGCCGGCTTGCCGTTTCAGTTAAGTCATCCTATGCGGTTCGCACTCCCCGGCGCATCGCCCGCTGCCTCGCAGTCGCCGGAAATTATTTGTTGCCGAGTTCGAGCTTCGAGTGTTTGAGTAAAAGGTCGCCACTCAGCGGATACGTCGCCCCGTCACCGTCAATCCTCCAAAAAAATAAGCCTCACCTCCCCGCGCGCGACCAGTGTCCCTGTCGGCTCCCGGCGCCCTGCGACGCTTAGATGTCTCAAGCACGTAGAACGCCGATGAAAACCCGCGTCAGACTGAGAATTTTCTTCAGTGAATTTATCGTGTCCTGCACCGTTACAACGTCGCCGCTTTGAAATAGCACGCAGGCGTACTCCGATGCGTCAAGACCGGCAACTGACTGAATATGTTCCGTTGCTTGTCGTTGCGTCATTGCGCCTCCATTGGCACGACCCGCATAACTCGCGAGTCCGTGCCGACAATATGACACCGTTGAGAACCGCAATGAAGGCGAATGTTGTCCGATCTGCTGGACATTGAATCCGGCTTCATTTACACGTTGAAGGGGCCGTCGTCGCCTATTATCGGAGCCTATCTAAAGGAATGCGCGGCCATGGACTTCCGATCCTGACAGCGTGATAGCAGGAGTCGACCTATATGCGCAGATTTACTCCCACCATCAAACTCAGACTCCTGTGCGCGTTCCGCGCGCCGACAGCACTCCTAGTTGTAACAGCCGCTATCGCGCTCATCATTGGACGCGCGACGATTGCTTCATCCCGTCCGTCCTGCCCTCCTGTCGAGCGGCCGTTGTTGCTTGTGGCGGCTGGACGGTTGGCGCTCTCCGTTGCTGGCTATCGGCGTGGGTGCAAGGTCGCGCGCGGTGGACTCGACCGGCATCGCCGCAAATTCGAGGGACTCGCGCTGACGCTCGATCTGTCCAACCGCTCGTGGAGTCCGCGCAAAGATGAATTCGGCGCCGGTGCTATGTTGTTCGACCGCTTCATAACGCGGCTGGAAGAAATCGTGTGCCTGGCCCGCGATTCGGCCGAGTCCATAAGTGGCGCGACCACTGAGATTGCTGTCGGCAACGCGGATCTGTCCGCGCGTACCGGGTTGCAGGCGGCATCTCTTCAGCAGACTGCCGCGAACCTAGAAGAGCTGAGAGCAGCAGTCCGGCAAGACTCGGAAAGTGGAGACCGGGCAAACCGGCTCTCCACCGATGCCGCCGGCATGGTCGAAGACGTGCACCACGCGATCCAGAGGCTGAATGCGACCATCGATCGGATGAGCGCCGACACGGCGCTGAATTCGGACATTACGTCGCTGACCGAGCGCATTGCTTTTCAGACGCACATCCTTGCGCTGAACGTCGCGGTGGATCCGGCCCGAGCAGGCGAGATCGGTCGGGATTCGCCGTGGTGGCTGGCGAAGTTCAAAATCAGGACCGACGCAGCGCAGATGCGACTCGCGAGGTCAAGGATCTGATCGGATCGTCGGTGACGGCGATCCGCGAGAGCACGGCTCACGCGTTGGCTGTCGAAGCCAAAATGGTTCGTGCTAAAGCCCCGTCGGCCAGTTCACGGCGATCGTAAGTGAAGTCGCGACCGCAACAAAAGAACAGCGGATCGGCGTCGCGCAGAGTTCACAAACAATGAAGCATATCGATTCCGTGACCAAGCAAAACGCAGCGCTCGTCGAGGAAGTCGCAGCGGCGAATAGGCAGAAAAGCAGTTTGGAATCGGCGACAGCCCGATTCAAGGTCGCGAATCAACCCGCGAGAGTTTTGCCGCAATCCGCCTAGCTGCAGATTTCATACAACGCTGCGCGACATAGGTGGCGCCGCGATTCGTAGCTCAACGCCGCCAGTCCATTTCCTCCTCCAATCAGTCCGCACGATGCAAACAGACAACATTTTTAATGCCGAATCCGCGAGCGCTTCCACCAGACCTGACGTCGATATTGCCGCAGTGATCGACGCGCATCCCGTCAGCCGCTTCCAGATCGCGATGATGGTTCTAGTCGCACTGTGCGTGGTAATGGACGGCTTCGACGCTCAGGCGATGGCGTTCGTCGCGCCGGCTGTCATTCAAGCGTGGCATATTCCACGAGCGGCGTTGGGGCCGGTCTTCAGTTCCAGTCTCGTCGGCATGCTGTTCGGCTCACTCACGCTCGGCCCGCTTTCAGATCGCATCGGCCGGCGACCGGTACTGATCGGCAGTACCTTGACCGTGTCCGCCGCCATGCTGTCAACCGCGTTCTCGCAGACGCTTGGGCAATTGCTGCTGCTACGGCTCATCACGGGATTCGGATTAGGCGGCATCATGGGCAATGCAATGGCGCTGGTCAGCGAATACAGCCCGGCTCGCATCCGCACGACGTTGATGATGTGCGTTTCGTGCGGGTTTACGGCCGGCGCGGCCTTCGGCGGATTCGTCGCAGCCGTGCTTATCCCACTGTCTGGATGGCCCGGCGTATTTGTTTTCGGCGGCATCGTTCCGTGTGTGATCGCGATAGTAATGGCGCTTTGGCTGCCCGAATCGCTGCAATACATTATTGCCCGTGGATGCAATACGGAACAGGTAGACCATTGGCTGCGCCGCATTGCACCTTTGATAGCGATTCACGTCGGCACGCGATACGTCGTTGCACACAACACTGAACCGCAAAAGAACGCCGTCAAAGGACTCTTCTCCGAAGGCCGCACGGCTACCACGTTGCTGCTATGGTGTGTTAACTTCCTGAACCTCCTCAACCTGTTCTTTCTCACCAACTGGTTGCCGACCATTGCGTCTGACGTCGGTTATCGCGTCTCTCAAGCGGCGCTGATCGGTGCCATGTTGCAGGTTGGCGGCGTGATGGGCACGCTTGGCATGGGTCCGATTATCGATAGATTCGGGTTCTTCCGCGTGCTAATTCCAACCAATCTGGTCGCTGCGTTTGCCATTGTCGCGATTGGCTACGTCGCGTCGGTATCGCTTCCTGTATTGTTGCTGGTGGTGTTCGTCGCCGGGTTCGGCATCGTAGGCGGACAGCCGGCCAATAATACGCTGTCGGCAAGCATTTACCCTGTTCGCCTTCGCGCGACGGGTGTCAGTTGGAGTCTGGGTATCGGCCGGGCTGGCTCGATCGTCGGGCCGATTATCGCCGGCGGCATGTTGCAGATGCATTGGTCGCGCCCCCAAGTATTCTGTGCAGCCGCCATTCCCGCCATTATCGCCGCGCTGACGCTGCGCGCGATGTCACGGCTTCAATACCCTGATCGTCGGCAAGCAAAATGGTCGGATGACCGGAGCGGGTCGGGCTGAGTCCATCCGCGCTTCCAACACATCACCGCAAAGCGCTGATTGGTGTTCCCGCTTCGCGAAAGCGGCCGGTCGTTAACTCGTGCTTCCGACCTGTAAGGGACCTGCCTTCTCGATAACGGCCGCTCGCCAACCCATTCCACGTACGCCGTTTCAGTTATGACGGCTCGTACGGACTATGTCCACATTTGCCGTGCGGGGCTTGCACCCGCTGGAAAGCGCCGCCTTTTTCACGGCGCACACCCGAATCGGACGGACAAACTTCCCCGACGCGGCCCTTAAAATTCGAGCATCATTCAGTTTCTTTGGGATCATATCGTCACGACTAATCCTTAGCCAGATGGAAGCCTGATAAGGACCGCCTGACTTTTGCGTCGTCTCTGAACCCCTTAGGAGACTTTCCGACGACTCGTTTAAACGCGTTGCTAAAGGCACTTTCCGACGCGTATCCGAGCGATTGTGCAAGGAAGCCGACAGCTGTTTCACTTTCAACAAGCTCACGCTTTGCTAAATGCATGCGCCATTCCGTCAGATAAGTTATCGGAGCCCGCCCGGCAACATGCTTGAAGTACGACGCGAACGTCGCACGGGACATCGCCGCTGCTTTGGCAAGTTCGCCTAGTTGCCAGGCACGACCCGGCTCGTGGTGCATTAGCCGAACAGCGGGCGCGAGGCGCCTGTCGCTGACCGCCCGAAGCCAGCCGGCTTTCATTGGTCCAGCAGATTCCATAAAAGCGCGAAGTATCTGGATGAAAATCAGATGCACAAGTTGTGCCGAAGCGATACCGGCCCCCGGAAGCGCCTCTTCCTTCTCCCGGACCAGCTGCATCAGGAGCAGTTGCAGAATATCTGCCTGCTTTGAAGTGCTATGAATATGGATGAGCCCGGGTAGCTCGTTGAAGAACAGCTTATCTCCATCGCCTCCGAATTCCATCTTTCCGCCGATCATAAAAAAATCATCACCCTCACCGAGGCGACTGATCGCTCCCTGACGTCCCCGCTGGACGACTGACAGATCGACTGGGTTGGCTGCAAGATCACTTTTCGCCACAAGCTCGCGCGGTTCGGACAGGAGAAGGATATCGCCCTCCTCGAATCGGGTCGGCGTTGGCTCGCCGTGGACGCTCAACCAGCAGCCCCCACGCACCACGCCCCAGAACTTAATTTTGCTGGTCGGCGGCGACCGCATTGCCCACGAACCGCCCGCGACAAGGCCGCCCGAAAGGACTGATCGGGCACTCATCAGGCGCAGAAGATCTGAAAAGGGGTCGTCAACCATGTTTTAGATTCTTGCGCATGTAAATTGGACATTGTCGCATTCAGAGTCCTAGACCAACACGCTATCTTAGGCAGGCATTGACGGCGTCGCACTCGACGCGGGACGCAGTAATTTGGTCAAGGACATTGAACATGACGCAACGTACGTGGTTTATCACTGGCGCAAGTAGTGGATTTGGCCGTCAGATGACCGAACAACTTCTTGAACGTGGTGACCGGGTTGCCGGCACCGTGCGCAGGCTTGATTCGGTAGTTGACCTGTCCTCTAAATACGGCAGTCGGTTCTGGACCGAACAGCTCGACCTCGTCGACACGCCCTCGATCCAACGGATTGTGTGCAAGGCATTTGCGGATCTTGGAAGAATCGACGTCGTAGTCAACAACGCGGGATACGCCCTGTTCGGCGCAGCAGAGGGGTTGACCGACGATCAGATAGATCGTCAGATCCATACCAATCTTCTCGGTCCGATACAGGTCACTCGGGCTGCGATCCCGTACATGCGAGCACAAGGCGGCGGCCGCATTCTGGCTTTATCTACGTACGGCGGACAAGCCACTTATCCGGGCGCTTCGCTCTATCACGCGACCAAATGGGGAGTGGAAGGTTTTTTTGATTCGATCTATGGTGAACTATCACCATTCAATATTGGCATCACAATCGTTGAACCCGGCGGCGCAAGGACCAGCTTCAGGAGCACCGCCCTTGCGGAGATGGGCGCCGAGCTGGATGCCTATAAAGGTACGCCCGTGGGCATGATCCGCGCGGTGCTCGAAGATCCCGCGCGCGTTCCGAACGGCGACCCCTCGAAGATGGTGAAAGCCATGATCGACAGTGTGGACCGGTATCCCGCGCCAAAGCGGCTCGTACTGGGCAGCGACGCGTACACGATGCTCGAAAAGGCGCTGACCGCTCGGCTTTCAGACGTCATGGACCAGAAGGCGCTTGCATCTTCGACGGATGTCGGCGCCGGACTTTGACAAGGGTGACGTCTCCGCCTGAAGCGCGCTAGCGAACTCCGTGGATTGGCGTGGTATTTGCAAGCACGCGAAAAGCTACCACGATATGCGAACGTCCGTACCATCAGGGCAGGCGTTAGCAGCCGATTGCCCACAGCCGTTCAGCCGGGAGAAGCAGCGCTCGCCCAGCCGGTGGCGCGGCAAGTACGCAAAACATCTTCTCAACGCGGGCAGTCAGGCAATTCCCGGTCGAATGCCCTCTTTGAGGGCGGATGGACCCCGCAGCCGCGTCTACCGTGAAGCCAAGGTCATCGACCGTCAGCTTGACCGTCTCTGGCCTGACGCATCCTTAACCTGGCGTGCGACCCCGGCGACATGTGCATGGTCCCGCTAACCTGCCGGCGTGACATGCAGCAGAGACGCCGACCGTTCAGGTCGAACTCCATGTGGACTCCTCTCCTCCGCTTGCGCTTGCCGCAGCCTGCGCGCAGACCACCTCTCGTGCGGGCTGCTGTGCGCGCCCATCAAGGTTCACCACGCTGGACAATGCATGGCACTGCTACGCGCGAACAATGATATAGAGCGGAGCGCTCTGCCATTACTTCGAAGCGGTCCGCGTTGAGCCAGCGTTGTGTTTGCCGACAGGTGCGTTTCAACGGCCAATAAGTACGGCGCGACGAGTTACGAGGCGTGGGCATCTGCGAACCACGGCGACTCAGCATTTATCTCACGCTCCAATCGCACCGCGGCAGAGAGTGCGCTGCGCCATTCATCAGACGTGGTAACGCGGTCGCATCGTGCGCCTTATCCCACATTCTAAGGAGGTATCGGACGAACAATGGAGCTTTGCGGATTCGTATCTGTATGCCGCGAACCTGACCCGTGCCGCAGCGCTGGTTTGAGGTCCTCACGCTACGCGTGTGTACGCCTACCGACCAAATTCGGCATTCGCACCTGTATATCAGCACTCCCCATCGCGACTTTAGTGGGCGCGCGGTGCTGTCTCACACGATGCGGTCCACCGGCGTCGCAAATTGTTATGGTGCCGGAGAGCAAGTCGCCCCGACGTCCGGATCGAGGGTGGCTGCCATTGGCAGCAACTGCGGCATATTCGCCGGTAGAAAGTAGCTGCGTTTGTCGCAGCCCAGTTTCTGCTTCCAGCACGACACTTCCGAAATCCTCTTGGTACACTGCGGCCGACAGAGCGGGGGCAGATGATGTGAATGTCAGGCGACCTGTTAGTAGGAATTCGAGACATGGACGCCAGCTCAGGCAAAGAAATTTTTTCGAGCTGGCATAGTCGATCATTTCTTTGCGACCAACGTAGGTGACGGTCAGTGGGTGCTTTCGCTGATTGTCGTTAGTCGTCAGATGCAGATCCAGTTACACACCGCTCGCGAGCTTGATCCGCGCCAGGTCCGCAGGTTCAAGACGCTGGACGCCGCGACCAGTGCTGCTGGCGAGATCGGCTTTGACGCGCGTACGATCGGGCTCCCACGAGTCAGTCAACGGCCGCCATCGCTGCTCCGGCAAGGTCGCGCAGGGACCTCGCAGCGCCCTGCCCGACGCAGACTCGATCCATCGACTGAAAGTACGCGCATCATCAGCGTACGCACGACTTTCCCTACGACGGCGACGAGCCGCATATCCATCCGCATACGCATGTGCCGATCAGGCATTCGCACGCGCATTTCCCGGACATTCATCACCGGCATGCGCATTATCGGCTGTCAAGGCGCGTCGCGGCAGATCCGCTTACATACGACGCCCTTGTTGCACATGTCGCGCGCGACTAAAACGCGTGCCGCATCCCGACCACCACGACTGCCTGCGTATCCGACGACGAGGGCGATACCGTGTTGATCATCGCGTGCGACAGCACCGAACCGGCCGGCGCGCCATGCACGTTCTGATACAGGCCTTCGAGATAGAAATCGATGCGCTTGCTGATTGCATAGTCGGTTTCAACATCGCGGTATTCCAGCTTGGCGCTGCGCCGTTGTACGCGCCGTGCGTGTACGCGTAGGCGCCTGATACGCTCCATGCTGGCGTGATCGCGTATTTCGCGTTCGCCTCGAAATTGTCCATACGCAGCGAGCCGGCGAGCGTTCCCGCCGACGTGTCACCCGAGCCGAGGTAGGTGCCGGTGCCGAGCGACAGCACGCCCGACGCGTCGTCGAGCTGCGTATGGCTCCGCACGATGCCGACCGTGGCTGGGCCAACGTGTAGTTGCCGCCAAGCTACCAGATGTGCTGGCGCTGGGCGAGGCAATTCGCACTCGCGTCGCCGGACGTGACCGCGCCCGAACTGTTGCCCGCGCTGTTCAACTGTAGATAACCGGCCGCGAGATTGACCGGGCCCATCGCATACGACATGCCGAAGCCGTACGAGCGATTGTTGGCGAACGCGGTCTGGTTGCTGAACGAGTACATCGTCTCGAACGTCACGCCGCTGATCGTCGGGCTCGCGTACTTGACAGTGTTGTTGATGACCACGGAATTGGCCGCGAGGTTGTCGTTTTGGAACGGATGCGCGGCGAGGCCGCCGCCCCACGTGTTGAACTCGGCCATGAGCGGGTCGACCATGTCGTTCGTCACGTCGAACTGGCGGCCGAACGTGAGCGTGCCGTAAACGTCGCTGGCGAGGCCCAACCAAGCCTGCCAGCCGAACCCGCCGCCAGCGAACGCCTGAGCGCCGTTGTTCAGCAGAAAGCCTTGCTTGAGCTTGAAGACTGCGTGCAGACCGTCGCCGAGATCTTCGAAGCCCCTCAGACCGAACACGGTGTTCTGCGTGGAACTGCTCGACAGTTGCCAGCTGGTTGGTGGTGTAGACGAGCCCCGTATCGAGCAGGCGGTAGAGTGTGACGCTGCTTTGTGCGTGGGCCGCCACGGTGAAAGCGCCGAACAGCGCAGCGGCAAGGAGTGATTTCTTCATGGTGCAGGGCTCAGTGAAAGACGGGAGGCGCACATCGCCTGGCATGCGCATGCGCTTTCTCACGTGGGACCTGGAAGAGCGATGTATGCACTGCTATCCGACGGCCGGGGCCATCCTATGTCGACTTAATAAAACGCCGTTAAAACCGCATGCGAAAAAACTCAGCGCTAGCGCTGAATCGTTCTGCATAGGCTTACGATTTTTCGTCGCGCCCGCAGACAGGTTGACATATCGATCGGATCGGTTGCGGCCAATCCTAGCTTGGCGAGGCGCTTGTTCTGTCGAGCAAGCGTCTCTTCTTGCTTGGCGTTTGTGATCGGGGCGCAGGTATGGCAGTACTTGCCTTTGCCTAGGTGCCCGCCGGGGAGGTTACGTTTCATGGTGACTTCCGGTAGATAGCTGATGCACCATTTGGCCATGAAAGCCGTTGGAGTCAAGGCGCGGTTGATTCTGGCGGCTCCTTAGCCTCCTGCCTGCCGTCGAGTCCGGTCGAAAGATCGAGAAAGCTTGCGTCTGTACCCGCAAGCCGTCGTCAACCAGGCGGTTCGTCATTCCAACCTCGTAGCTCGGGACGCACGTTCTTTCTCCAAATGGTCTACACGAGCCGGAGCGACGGCGTACGCTCGGTTTGGCCAACGAAGAGCCCGTCCGCCGGTGCTCGCCTCGCAGATTGCTTGTGCCCGGCCACGAACGCCCCGTCGAACCATCGCATAGTTTCTATGTCCGGAGCCCCATGCGCCCTCGCTCGATATCCGGTTCCGCGGCGAGCGAATTGCGGTTGGCGCTCCGTCGACCCGGCCGCAATCCGTCGTTGACTGATGCTTTGATCTAGCAGTGCAAGCGTCTTTTCTACCGTGCGAACGGACGCTCGTGCATGGAGCAAGAACGACTCTTGGGTGGAAGACGTCTGCGGAAGCCCCGGACGACTACCCAAAATCTGTTCAACAATGCAGTGTTCCGAGGACCGGTTGAATTCGCCATCCGCAGGCCGTTGAAATGGCGACGTTCGAATGGATCGACTGGTCCAACAATCGTCGGCTCTTCGGCTGCATCGGCAACATTCAACCTGCCGAGGCAGAAGCCGCTTATTATTCAAAGCTCGCTGGGTCCGCCATCGCGGCGTGACTCAGGCAAAACAGCCGCCAGGAAACGCGGGGTGGTTCAAGTACCCGAGGCTTCGCATAGCTGACCGCCCACCCAATTTTTTCTCGGCTTCCTGCATCCCGAAGTGGTGCAGATCTTGGTTCACCATGTTCGGTCGCTCGGCGCCGCAGTCTGACGCCGAACCCGTGTTTACGCACTGGATCCAGTGAGAAAGAAAATCATGCATCCGCGCGGGTATCCGGAGATTTCTGGACGACCCACGCGACGTTACTACCGGCCTTAGTGCAGGCACTCAGAGCAACTCGGCAACCCAGCGCTGGAGAGCACTTGTGATCTGGAGGGCGGACTCCTCAGGCAACCAGTGGATGCCAGGAATTTCAACTTCCTGCTGATGCGAGAGCGTGCGGCACCAGGCAAGTCGCTCACCCGACAGCAACCCTCCCGGATTAGGAACGAATGCGAGTTTAGGAACTGTCGACGATTTAAGCCAGTCCGCGTAGCGCCGCCCGCTGACCGTCATCACATCGCCAATCGCAGTTTGGTCCTCTTCTGCCTAGGCCAGGTCAACGCAGAACAAGTGTGCTTGCCGCGCCGGACGTACTTTGCAGCCACATCTCAGGTCGCAACGTACGCAATTCCAATCACTTGGTTCATCACGTTCGCAAAAGCGCCGGCCGCCAGTGCAACGGGAATCGCTGCGGCGATTGTTCCCGTCATCCACGATACGGCGAGCCCCATTACATGTTCCTTGCTTGCCCCACGAGCAGAGCGATTTCGACGAGCACCGGACGCTGTGGGGCGATGAGAGTCTCGACCTGCTGATGACGTGGCGCGAGACGCGACCCGTGACGATCGGCGCGCAGCAGGTTCGCCTTCGCGGACCCATGTGCGCGAAGCGTGCGCGCGAAGCAGCGCTCATCCGGCTGGAAAAACAGCGGGCCATTGAGCTTGCCGACATCAATGAAACTGTCTGTCCGGTCAGTGCAAAAACAAGGCGGGGACGGGGGCGGCTGCGCCGCCCCCGTCCCACAAACATAAAGAAACAGAACCAAGACTGCGGCAAAATCGGACATTTCTATCTGGCCAGACACGGGTCATTGAACCCAGCCTCGATAGTTAATTGAGGGTGCATATAATGCAACCGTAGTATTAACTAATACGTGGTAAATTCTATACTATCATTTATCGCGCAATTGTATTCCCCTCGTGTTTGCGCCTGATTAGACCCCGGCAATGCGAATGCGCTGCGAACCATGACACCTCCATCCGGATTAATTTTATAAAGAATCAGTTCCTCTATAGGATTGCTCTTTGCATCTAGCGTTTCATGTGAATCGGTAAAAGCGATGAACTTATCATCTGGAATTATAAAGCTTTTTATTTTTGCGCCGCCGATTATGGCAGGCCCTTTTCTGGTGTCGCCTGCAACGGTACATCGAGCTAACCGAATCAGCAAGCTTACGCGTAGTCCTGCATCTAAGGCATCCTTTATTTGGGTGTAATTATCCAATCTTATCGGCTCCATCTCATGTTCTGCGATTGAGTTCGCAAAACAGAAAGAAGTAAAAAAAAATAATGATAAAAAAGCGACATATTTTTTCGAATAAGAGTAGCATCCGAAAGAAGGCATAGATAATTTTTTCATGTTCGCTCCGGCAAAGTAACATAAATTATTTTTGATATAGTCGCTTCCGTCAATTATATGCATAACGTCGTGCGGATCTTAAAATACATTGATTCCTTGCGGCATCCCAAAAATCAACGCGTTAATTTCATAACTTATACTTGGATTTTAATATTTCACCTGCGCGCTCGCCGATGATGACGCATGGAGCCATAGTATTCCCGGTAGTCACTCTTGGCATGATTGAACTATCCGCGATGCGCAGATTTTTAATACCGTAAACGCATAGTTGATGATCGACAACGGACATGCTGTCGGTCCCCATCTTGGCTGTCGAAGATTGATGGTAGTACGTGCGCGAGGCATTCCGGACGAAATCCTCTAAATCTCCACCCTTCAGACTAGTCGGCATAATTTCGCGTTTAGTGAAAGGTCGAAGCGCCGCCGAGTTGCCGATAGCTCGGCAAAGCTCGACGCATGCGATGGCGGCTCTCATGTCATCAGGATGCGAAAGCGAATTTGCGTCGATATGTACGGGATCCGAATAGCTCGGTCCGCTCAAATGTAAGCTGCCTCTGCTCTGGGGCCTAACTACACCACCGAAAAATCCCCAGCCGGCTGCGGGCAAATCATATTTTTGAGCGTTTTCAATGCTTGCCAACGGTACTTCCACCTGAATCGCTTGAATATCCGGAAATTCAAGTTCAATACTGCTCCTCGTGAAAAAAGTTGACTCGCACATCGTATTGCGTGGCGGGAGAGCATGCCGATATTCCCAGACAACGTCACAGGCAACGTGGTCCTGGTAGTTCCTTCCTACTCCAGGAAGGTGTTTTATAACCGGGATGCCAAAGCGCTGCAACTCAATTTGATCCCCAATGCCAGATTGCATAAGTAGTTTCGGTGTCTGTATTGCACCCAACGACAGGATAATTTCCTCGTTTGCGGAAATATGTATGGTATTGCCCTTGTGGACAACCTCGACGCCGGTTGCTGTTTTTCCGGAAAAAGTGAGGCGAGTAACTAGCGCATGCGTTAGAACAGTTAAATTCGATCGATCCATGTACGGGTAGACATAAGACCGAAAAATCGAACGGCGCTTGCCGTCTTCCACTAACAAATCGCAGATGGCAGCCCCCCCATCCCCCTCCATCATTTTGCCGTTTTGGTTAGCAAAAGTTGGAATGCCAAATGCGCCCGCTGCCTCAAGCATTGCAGGCGCTATCGGATTAGGATCAGCTGCAGGTTCCACATGGACCGGGCCGCCGATCCCGCGGAAACTTTTGTCTTCAATGCCATGCCAGTCCTCGATGCGTCGATAGATCTCTAATACAGACGCGTAGTCCCATGCATTGTCAGCTGCCTCGGAAGCAAAGAAGTCCCAGTCACTTTTGTGACCTCGCGCCCAGCACATTACGTTTATGCTTGAACCGCCACCGAGCACTTTGCCAGCATCTACTGGCATAGTTCGTCCATTAAGATATGGGTTTGGCAAAGTACGATAGTTCCAGCTTCGATCTGTGCCCAAATTGAGGGGCCATTTCGCCGCATCTGCAATTTCTGCTAGATCGTCACTACCCCCGATCTCAATGAGCAGAACGCTAGCGTTCTCATTCTCCGCTAGTCTTCTTGCAACTACTGACCCGGAAGAGCCGGATCCACAAACAATAAAGTCAAAGCTGGATTTAAGGTCAGCAACCAACGCTTGTTGATTCGAATTGACGCTTGCCGCAAATGCGTCGGTCTGAGAGTCCAAGCGGGCTTGCGCCTGAGAAGCAGCGCTTACAGTGCGGTTGCCATTTTTTATCGATTTCATTGGTTTGCCTCGCTACGAGCAACAACTTGAACATTGCAAAATTCGTGTAAGCCTTCTACGCCGAGTTGCGCGCCTATACCCGATCCCTTGTGTCCGCTAAAAGGAAGTAACGGATGAAGAGTCGCATGTTGATTTATCCAAACCGTGCCAGCTTGTAATCTACGTGCTACTTTATTGAGAACTTTAAAATCTTTCCCCCAAACCGACGCCCCTAGACCATATTCCGTACTATTTGCTCGATCAATGGCGTCGTCCAAATTCGTGTACTTAAATATAGAACGAATGGGTCCGAACAGTTCTTCCTTCACAAAGGTCGCCTCATCGGGTGGGTTGTCAATCATTGTGATTGGCACAAAGTAACCTCCGCTATCTTCTGGTATATGCCCCTTATACAGAATTGTCGCACCGCTATTTTCGATGTCCCGAAGGGTAGACATAAGTCGCTTGTAGTGCGTTTGGTTCTGAACAGGGCCAAGGTTTGTGCCTAGATCAAAGCCATCACCTGTTTTGACGCGCTGGGCGTAAGTGACTAGCGCAGAGGTCAGCGGTAAATACAAGTCCTCATGAACGAAAAGTCGTTTTAAACCGATACATGCCTGACCGTTTAGCATGAACATATGCCAAAACAATGATTCAGCAATATCTGCGGGGTCAGCATCGGGGAGGACTATTCCTGCATCGTTGCCCCCAAGCTCTAAAGACACGCGTTTCAAACTTGCCGCAGAAGATTCAAGTACTCTTCTCCCTGTGACGGTAGACCCGGTAAAAGTAATTTGGTTTACGCCTGGATGCGCGGTCATCATAGGACCAAGTTCATCGTTGCCAGTTATGACATTCAACACGCCGGGCGGTAGCAAATCGTTTATGTAATCTGCAATGCGAAGTGACGTAAGAGGTGAGAACGGCGAAACCTTTAAGACGACCGTGTTCCCAGTAAGCAATGCGGGCAATGCCGCCATGTAAGACAGAGCCACGGGCAGATTCCAAGGGCTGATGACACAAACAACGCCTAGCGGGGTAAAACGTTTGACGTAAGGGCCAAATCCGTCTAACGTGCCCTCTTGGTCCATCATTTCGAATTTTTGAAATGCTTTGCCATACAGGTGAGTTAGATATTCAATCTCCCACTTACTGCCAGTCATCGGACGACCTTGCTCGGCCGTGAGCAAGGCACTTAGTTCGACAATATGCTCGTCAATCCTTTCGAACACAGCGTTTAAAATTGTCCTACGCTTATCAAACGATGTTGCGCACCATGGGTCCAAAGCCCCCCGAGCGGCATTAACGGCACTGTCAAGCACTTCGCGATCTGCACTGGGGACCGTGCACAGTGCTTTTCCCGTCGACGGATCGAATACCTCCAGATGCTCGCCTCTTAACGATCGTTTCCCGTTGATAACGTGGGGGAAACCACTCGCAATGCATGCTCGCTCTAATTGCGCTGCACGAGCAG
>Ga0209796_10000704_pt1 | contig 18220 bp, 15 predicted proteins | sample AgamicOrSfrz_FD_187167 | JGI IMG/M metagenome (GOLD analysis project Ga0209796, IMG submission 187167) | Agave microbial communities from Guanajuato, Mexico - Or.Sf.rz (SPAdes) (version 2) | ecosystem: Host-associated > Plants > Phyllosphere > Phylloplane/Leaf | place: Guanajuato, Mexico...
AGCTGAAGGCGCAGCAGGCGCTGGCGCTGATGGAAGAAGGCAAACCGCTGGAGGCGCTGCCGCTGCTGAAAGAGGCCTGGCAGCTCAGCCGTCAGGCGAGCGAAATCGGCTTTTTGCTGGCGGAAGTGTTGATCGGCCTGAACCGCAGCGACGAAGCGGAAGAGGTGCTGGCGAAGGTGCCGCTGCAGGATCAGGATACCCGCTATCAGAGCCTGATGGCCCAGATCGATCTGCTGAAGCAGGCGGCCGATACGCCGGAAATCCAGCAGTTGCAGGCGCAGCTGGAGAGCGACCCCACCAATGCCGAACTGGCTGCTAAGCTCTCGTTACAGCTGCATCAGGTAGGCCGTAACGAAGAGGCGCTGGAGCTGCTGCTCGGCTTCCTGAAGCGCGATATGAACGCGGCGGACGGCCAGGTGCGTAAAATGCTGCAGGAGATCCTTGCGGCGCTCGGCACTGGCGACGCGCTCGCGGCCCGCTATCGTCGCCAGCTCTACTCGCTGCTCTACTAAGCCGGCGGCGCGACATCGGGCCGAAGCGACTCGGCCCGTAAATTAACAATCGGGAGGTTATATGTTAACAGTCATTCCCGCGCTGATCGTGCTGGCGCTGGTCACGGTGTGGGCGGGCGTCAAGATCGTGCCGCAGGGCTATCAGTGGACCGTAGAGCGCTTCGGCCGCTACACCCGCACGCTGCAGCCCGGGCTGAGCCTGGTCGTGCCCTTTATGGATCGTATTGGCCGCAAGATCAATATGATGGAGCGCGTGCTCGATATCCCCTCGCAGGAAGTCATCTCCAAAGACAACGCCAACGTCACCATCGACGCCGTCTGTTTTATTCAGGCGGTGGATCCGGCGCGCGCCGCCTATGAGGTCAGCAATCTCGAGCTGGCGATCATCAACCTCACCATGACCAACATCCGCACCGTGCTCGGCGGCATGGAGCTGGATGAGATGCTGTCGCAGCGCGATAACATCAACACCCGATTGCTGCACATCGTCGACGAGGCGACCAATCCCTGGGGCGTGAAAATTACCCGTATCGAAATCCGCGACGTGCGCCCGCCGCAGGAGCTGATCGCCGCCATGAATGCGCAGATGAAGGCGGAGCGCACCAAGCGCGCCGACATCCTTGCGGCGGAAGGCGTGCGCCAGGCGGCGATTCTGCGCGCCGAGGGCGACAAGCAGTCGCGCATTCTGAAGGCCGAAGGCGAACGTACCTCGGCGTTCCTGCAGGCAGAGGCGCGCGAACGTCAGGCGGAAGCCGAAGCGCGCGCCACGAAAATGGTCTCCGAAGCGATCGCGGCGGGCGACATTCAGGCGGTGAACTACTTCGTGGCGCAGAAATATACCGACGCGCTGCAAAAAATTGGCGAAGCCAGCAATAGCAAGGTGGTCATGATGCCGCTGGATGCCAGCAGCCTGCTCGGCTCGGTGGCGGGCATCAGCGAGCTGCTCAAAGGCGCCGCTTCAGAGTCGAAACGCTGATGTTAATGGAGATCATCGCCCATCCGCACTGGTTCTGGCTGACCCTCGGCGGGCTGCTGCTGGCGGCGGAGATGCTCGGCACCAGCGGCTACCTGCTGTGGAGCGGCATCGCGGCGGTGCTGGTAGGCATTGTAGAGTGGCTGGCGCCCTTCAGCTGGACGGCGCAGGGCTCGCTGTTCGCCCTGCTGACGCTGGTCTGCGTTTATCTCTGGTATCGCTGGATGCGCCATCGCGAGCGCCATCAGCAGCCCAACTCCCTTAACCAGCGCGGCAATCAGCTGATCGGCACGCTCCTGACGCTGGATGCGCCGCTGGTCAACGGCATCGGCCACGTGCGGCTGGGCGACAGCAGCTGGCGCGTGCAGGCCGATCGGGATCTGCCCGCGGGCGCTCAGGTCGTCGTGACGGGCGTCGAGGGCATTACGCTGCACATCAGGCCGCGTTAATCGGGCTGGCTATGGCCGCAGCATCCCGCCAGATTATTGATAATCGGGCACTCCGCCCCTTCGTCCCCCGGACAGGCGTCGGCCAGCGCCAGCAGCCGCATGCGCATCGCCTGTAGCTCTTCGATATGGACGGCGATCTCCGCCGCTTTCTGCAGAGTGCGCGCTTTCACGTCGGCGCTGTGGCGCGCCGGATCGTTGAACAGCGTTACCAGCTCGCGGCACTCGTCGAGCGTAAAGCCCACCTGACGCGCCTGGCGCAGCAGATTAAGCTCATCAAGATGATGCGCGCTGTAGCGACGATAGCCATTGTCGCTGCGCAACGGCGGCGTCACCACGCCCTTCTCTTCATAGAAACGGATCGCCTTGCTGGTCAACCCGGTTTTTTTCGCAACATCGCTGATGTTCACCCTACTCCTCCTTAAAAATCGATCGCGGCCGGTCTCTGTAAAAATAGTTTGACCTTCCCCTTGATGGAAGGTTTAGCCTGTATCACGAGTGATAAAAAGCTCGCATTGTTAACGGCGACACAACAGGAGAACGCTATGTCTCACACTATCTCGCTGGCGCTGGAAGGTCTTTCCTGCGGCCACTGCGTCAAACGCGTTAAAGAAGCGCTCGAACAGCGCGACGATGTCGAACAGGCCAATGTTACGCAGCAGGAAGCGCAGGTCGTCGGCAGCGCCGACGCCGCCGCGCTGATCGCCACGGTGGAAGAAGCGGGCTATCACGCCACGCTCAGCGGCGACAGCCACCCAAAGCCTGAGCCGTTGACAGCTTCAGAGCCGCCGCCGGAGGCGCTGACAACGGTGGCGGAAACCCAACCGGCACAGGAGCATGAAAGCGCGCAGTTCCTGCTTATCGAAGGCATGAGCTGCGCCAGCTGCGTCAGCCGGGTAGAGAAGGCGCTGGAAAACGTGCCTGGCGTGACCCAGGCGCGCGTCAACCTTGGCGAACGCAGCGCGCTGGTGATGGGCGACGCCTCTGCGCAGCAGCTGGTCGAGGCGGTCGACGCGGCGGGCTACCACGCTCAGCCGGTGCAGGATGAACAGGAGCGGCGCGACAGGCAGCAGAGCAGCGCGCGCAAGGCTATGCGCCGCTTTAGCTGGCAGGCGGCGCTGGCGCTGGCGTTCGGCGCGCCCCTGATGATCTGGGGCATGCTCGGCGACAATATGATGCTCAGCGACGCTAACCGCACGCTCTGGCTCGCTATTGGCGCCGTCACGCTGCTGATTATGGCGGTCGCGGGCGGCCACTTCTACCGCAGCGCGTGGCGCAGCCTGCGCAACGGCAGCGCCACTATGGATACGCTGGTGGCGCTCGGCACCGCTGCCGCCTGGATCTACTCCATCAGCGTCGCCCTCTGGCCCGACTTTTTCCCCGCCCAGGCGCGGCATCTCTATTTCGAAGCCAGCGTGATGATTATCGGCCTGATAAATCTCGGCCACGCGCTGGAGCAGCGCGCGCGCCAGCGCTCCTCTAAAGCGCTTGAACGACTGCTCGATTTGACGCCCGCGCAGGCGCGCCTCGTTAGCGAGCAGGGCGAAATGCTGGTGCCGCTCAGCGCGGTGCAGCCGGGCATGACGCTGCGCCTGACTACGGGCGATCGCGTGCCGGTGGACGGCGACATTACCGAGGGCGAAGCCTGGCTTGACGAGGCGATGCTGACCGGCGAAGCGGTGCCGCAGGGCAAACGCGCCGGCGATAAGGTCTACGCCGGAACGCTGGTGCAGGACGGTGCGGTGCGCTTCGTAGCGCGCGCCACCGGCCAGCACACCGCGCTGTCGCGCATTATCCATCTGGTGCGTCAGGCGCAGAGCAGCAAACCGGATGTGGGTCGCCTTGCCGACCGCATCTCGGCGGTCTTCGTGCCGGTGGTGGTCGCCATCGCCCTGATTAGCGCCGCCATCTGGTATCTGTTCGGCCCGCAGCCGCAGATCGCCTACACGCTGGTCATCGCCACTACGGTGCTGATTATCGCCTGTCCCTGCGCGCTGGGCCTGGCGACGCCGATGTCGATTATCGCGGGGGTCGGGCGCGCCGCCGAGCTGGGCGTGCTGGTGCGCGACGCCGACGCGCTGCAGCGCGCCAGCCGCATCGATACGCTGGTCTTTGATAAAACCGGCACGCTGACGGCCGGCACGCCGCAGCTCGACGAGGTGCTGACGTGGCACGGCTGGTCGCGCGAGGCGGTGGTGCAGACCGCCGCCGCGCTGGAGCAAAACGCCAGCCACCCGCTGGCGCAGGCGATTACCGCCGCAGCGGGCGCGACGGCCACGGGCGAAATAGCGCAATTTCGTACAATACGCGGCAAAGGCGTCAGCGGCATACTCGACGGCAAGCCGCTGCTGCTGGGCAATGCGGCGCTGATGCAGGATAACGCTGTCGCCCTGCAACAGGCGCAGCCGGATATCGAGCGGCTGTCGCGTCAGGGCGCGACGCCGGTGCTGCTGGCGCAGGACGGCGAGCTTGTCGGCCTGATTGCGCTGCGCGATCAGCTGCGTCCCGAGAGCAAAGCGGCGCTGGCGCGGCTGCGTCAGGCGGGTTACCGCCTGATGATGCTGACCGGCGATCGGGAAGAAACCGCGCGCGCCATTGCGCAGGAGGCGGGCATTGATGAGGTGATCGCCGGCGTGCTGCCGGAAGCGAAGGCGCAGACTATCGCCGCGCTGCAGCAGCAGGGACGCCGCGTCGCCATGGTCGGCGACGGCATCAACGACGCCCCGGCGCTGGCGCAGGCGGATGTCGGCATCGCCATGGGCGGCGGCAGCGACGTGGCGGTGGAAACCGCGCCCATTACCCTGATGCGCGCCGATCTTAACAGCGTCGCCGACGCGCTGGCGCTCTCCAGCGCGACGCTGCGTAATATTCGTCAGAATTTGCTGGGCGCCTTTATCTACAACAGCCTGGGCATTCCGCTGGCGGCGGGCGTGCTCTATCCACTGACCGGCGCGCTGCTCAGTCCGGTAGTGGCGGGCGCGGCGATGGCGCTGTCGTCGATTACCGTGGTCGGCAACGCCAACCGGCTGCTGCGCTTTCGCCCGACAACGCGACAATAGCCGCTAATGCCCTGTTTTTCAGCGGCGGGAATCGCTAGCATGGCGTTTTGACTCAGTAAGGACGGGGCATGACAGGCAGCATGTGGCGCAGTGTGCAGGGGCTGGTAAGTCGACTCTTTCCCGCCAGCTATCGCTGGCCAGCCCAGGATATTCGGCTGGACGATCGCCTGCTGCATCTGGTCGGCAGCATTCATATGGGCACGCGCGATATGCAGCCGCTGCCTGCGCGTCTGCTGCGGCAGCTGGATAAAGCGGATGCCTTGATTGTCGAGGCGGATATTACGCAAGGCGGCTCGCCGTTCGACGATATCGACCCGCGCGATCCGCTGGAGACGCGCCTGGCGCCGGACGAGCAGGCGCGGCTGGCGGCGCTGTGCGGCGAACTGCACCTGTCGCTGACGATGTTCGACGCCCTCCCCGCATGGCAAATCGCGCTGATGCTGCAGGCGCAGCAGGCGCAGCGGCTGGGTCTGCGTCCCGATTACGGCATCGACTTCCAGCTGCTGCAGGCGGCGAAAACGTTGAATAAGCCGGTCATTGAGCTGGAAGGCGCGGAGACGCAAATCGCGCTGCTGAAGTCCCTGCCGGATGACGGCATGGCGCTGCTGAAAGATACGCTGACGCACTGGCATACCAACGCGCGGCTGCTGCAGATGATGGTGAGCTGGTGGCTGGATACGCCGCCGCGTGAGCCGCGCATCGTTTTGCCCTCAACTTTCAGCACGGCGCTCAATGATACGCTGATCGCGCAGCGCAACGCGCAGTGGTGCGATCGGCTGCGAGCCTTGCCGGCCGGGCATTACGTGGTGGCGGTGGGCGCGCTGCATCTCTATGGCGACGAGAATCTGCCTGAGCTTTTACGGCGCTAGAAAAAAAAGCAGGCCGGTATTGCTATCGGCCCGTCAAAGAGGAATTTGTTTATGATTTTGGTTATCGCTCAGCCTTTCGACTGGCGCGGGGACCATTCTCACGCAAAGCGCAAACTTTCGCCACCATTAATTTATTTAATTTAGGAATGGGATTTTTCCTATAAGGAGAAGTTTATGACGCCTGCTGTAAAACTGCTGGAAAAACAAAAGGTCGCCTTTACCCTTCATCCCTATGAGCATGACAGCCAGGAAACCAGTTTTGGCGACGAGGCGGTGCGTAAACTTAATCTGGACGCGCGGCAGGTCTATAAAACGCTGTTGGTGGCGCTTAACGGCGACGCAAAACATCTGGCGGTGGCGGTTACGCCGGTCGCCAGCCAGCTCGATTTGAAAAAGGTGGCGAAAGCGTTAGGCGCGAAAAAAGCGGATATGGCCGACCCGCAGCTGGCGCAGCGCGTGACCGGCTATCTGGTCGGCGGCATCAGCCCGCTGGGCCAGAAGAAGCGGCTGCCGACGGTGATTGACCGCTCCGCCGCCGACTTCGCCACTATTTTCGTTTCCGGCGGCAAGCGCGGCCTGGATCTGGAGCTGGCGGCGCAGGATCTGGCGCGCTTGCTCGACGCGCCGCTGGCGGATATCGCGCGACGTGACTAGCTGCGCGGCTGGGCGCAAAGCTGGTCGATCATCCAGCGTCCCGCCGGTCCCGGCGGATTGCGGCGCGACCAGATCGCCTCTACCGCGATTTGCTGCGGCCAGCCCGGCAGCGCAAGCTCCTGCAGTAGCCCATGACCAAACTGCGTGACCAGCCAGCGCGGCAGAACGCTCCAGCCAAATCCCTGCTCCGCCATTTCCAGCAGCAGCAAATAGGTCGGCGCCGACCAGACGCGTCCCGGCGGCGCAATCGCGTGCGGTTCGACCCAGGTGTTGAGCCGCAGCTGGCGCACCTGCTCCAGCGCGCTTTCCGTAAGGCCGCTGTGCTGCGCCAGCGGATGATCGCGATGAATATAGATGGCCATTTCCGCATTGACCTGCAGCCGCGCGACGGCGATATCGGGCGGCAGCGCGGGCTGGGCGCGCACCACGCCCAGATGTACCCGTCCCGCCTGTAGCAGATCCAGCACGTCTTCATCTTCGGCGATCATGCATTCCAGTTCGATCTCCGGAAAACGCGCGTCGAACTGTTTCAATAGCTGCTCATGGTGTTGAGTCTGCCAGAAGTCCGATACGGCGAAGCTGAGGCGCGGTTCAACTCCCTGCGCCAGACGGATAGCCAGCGCGTCGAGCCGCTCGCTGGCGGCCAGGATCTGCTGCACCTGGGCCAGCGCGCCCCTGCCCTGATCGGTGAGGATCGGCTGACGTCCGCTGCGATCGAACAGCTTAAAGCCGAGATCGTCCTCCAGCCCGGCGACCGCCGTGCTGATAGTTGACTGGCTTTTGCCCAGCGCGCGCGCTGCGGCGGAAAAGGAGCCGCTGCTGACGGTCTGCACAAAAGCCTCTAAAGATTCGGGTGAGTAACGCATTTCATCCATCGCTTTTATCGATAGGTCATCATTTTATCTTATCACCCGGAGATGCCAGAATGCGCGCCTTACTGTTGGAGGTTGATGATGCGTACCCGTTCGTTGAAAGAACGCTTTTTACATGCGCTGGGGTTTGAAACTCTGGCGATCCTCACCGTTTCGCCGCTGGCTGCCTGGGCGATGGATAAGCCGCTGTTTGAGATGGGCGCGCTGGCGCTGATGCTTTCAACCGTCGCGATGCTGTGGAATATGATTTACAACGCCCTTTTCGACCGTATTTGTCCGCCAGGCAAGGTTCATCGCGGCGTGCTGATCCGCGCCCTGCACGCGCTGCTTTTTGAAGGCGGCTTTATTTTGATCGGTTTGCCGATTGCCGCGTGGATGCTCAACATTTCGCTGTGGCAGGCATTTCTGCTGGAAGTCGCCTTTTTCCTGTTTTTCCTGCCCTACACCATGGCGTACAACTGGGTGTGGGACAGGCTGCGTCCGCGCTGGTTCGAGCGTAATGCCTGCGAGGCCTGATTCCAGCTCAAGCGGGCACTATGCCCGCTTCATAAGTTTGGCCAGGCTTTGCTCAATATTCACGGCGCGTTATGCGCCGTTTCCCGTCCCCATGGCCAGAGCCACGCCAGAATCATCTGCGGATAGCTGCGCTTGTGCGACTTTTCACGCGCCTTTTTCTCCGCTTCCGTGAGCCTGTGGATCGCATCCGTTGGCGCATAGTCGGTGGCTTTTAGCGGCGAATGGGCTTTGACATAGTCGCGCAGCACCTCGGCGTCGATATTCCCCGGGTTCTGATAGCCCGGATGGGTATCGAGGCGCGGATAGCCGTCGCCGCCTGCGGCGTTAAAGCTGTTGGTCGCCATGCGGTAGGTTTTATTCTCCTGCAGCGGCTGGCCGTTTATCCGCACGTCGCTTACCGTGCTGCCGTCCGCCACCAGGCTGACGTGCGCGAACTGCGCGAAGCCGCCCGTATCAGGTTTGATGTTCGCCACCACGTCGAGATATTTCTTCACCTCGGCGCCGGTTAGCGTCACCGACACTACCTGATTGCCGAAAGGCTGCACCTGCAGCAGATCGCGCCAGCTCAGCTTGCCCGCCGGCAGCGAGGCGCGAATGCCGCCGCCGCTCATCACCGCGAAGTCCGCCTGGGTTTTCGCCATCTGCGCGCGCAGAATCAGCTGTCCGAGATTAGTCTGGGTAAAACGCACCTGCTCACGCTCGCCGTCAAACGGCCCCGCCGCGCTGCCGACGGCGACGTTGAGACGCGCTTCGGCCCGTTTCTGATAAGGCATCAGCAGCTTCATCATGGCGGTGTTTTTCGGGATCTCCTGCTGATACGTTAGCCAGGTCTCGCTGCCGTCGGCGTTTTTGATCTGATGTTTCAGGTTGACCGGCACCAGCGCGTAGGACTCCAGCGCCACTTCACCGTTGCGCCAGGTAAAATCGCCGCGTCCTACATATTCGCCCCACTGCCCCGCCTGCATAATCCAGACGCCGTTTTGCTTGTCCGGCTGGCAGGCCGCGCCTGGCTGATAAGCTTTTACCCGTTCGTTCTCTTTCGCCATGCAAAGCGTATCGTGCGAATGGCCGCCGACGATCATCGCGACGGTGCCGGGCGGCAGGCTGCGCGCCAGCGTTACGTCGCCAGGCGCGTTGCTGCCGTGCTCGCCGTTGTCGTCATAGCCGAGATGGCTCAGCACCACGATAACGTCCGGCTTCTCGCCTGCGCGCAGCTCCGCCACCGCTTTTTCCGTTTCGCTCACCGGGTCGCGGAACTCGATATCGCGCAGGTGCGCCGGATTCGCCAGCCTGGCGGTATCCGGGGTCGCCAGGCCCAGCACCGCGATCTTCAGCCCCATACGATTGAAAATCGCCCACGGCTTAAAGAGCCGCTGGCCGGTGCTTTTCTGGTAGAGGTTGGCGGCGAGAAAAGGAAAACGCGCCCAGCTCTCCTGCTTGCGCAGCACTTCGAGCGGATGGTCGAACTCGTGATTGCCGAGCGCCATAGCGTCATAGCCGATCAGGTTCATGCCGCGAATATCGGGCTCCGCCTCCAGCGCGTCGGACTCCGGCATGCCGGTATTGACGTCGCCCGCCGAGAGGATCAGCGCGCCGCCGCCTTTGGCCTGCACGTCGTAGCGCAGCGTATCCATTAAGGTCTTTTGCGCCGCCAGGCCATATTCGCCCTGCGCGCTGTACCAGAAATGACCGTGCTGGTCGTTGGTATGGAGAATGCTAAAGCGGTAAGTGCGATCCGGCTCGGCGGCCTGAGAAAGCAGCGGGGTCAGCGCCAGCAGCGCAAGGCCGGTGGCAGCCCATCGTGATAACAGCAAAGCCTGTCTCCTTATTTTACGCAGTCCCGTTCCGGGTGGTGTCAGCATGCTGACCCACTGTGTCGCATATTCCACTGTTTAACTCAAGATGAAACACCGCAATCGCTGGCACTGAATTACTTTTAACACTCATCGCCAAAAAAGAACCGAAGCGCTAAAGCTGGCGCAAAGCTGTGCCTGAGGTCGTCTGGCGCTCTACGGCACGCATTCCAGCGCGATAGAGGTCATCAGAGCGCCCTTTTTCAGGAGGATATTGTTATTACGCGCCGCGCAATCTTGCTCCGCTACGGCTCAGATTGACGAAAAGAGAGAAAAACAGCGATTCGACTCCGCTTTCCTCTTATTTTCAAACTTTTTTATTATTATCCCGCAAATAGCACAGCGGAAATTAACACTTTGCCTTAAACTTAATTGTTACAGGCAGATACATTTGCACACAAGGAGACAGGCATGCATCACACCACACCGCTGATCACCACCATTGTCGGGGGGCTGGTCCTGGCGTTTCTCCTTGGCATGCTCGCACAGCGGCTGCGCATTTCGCCGCTGGTCGGCTATTTGCTGGCGGGCGTGCTGGCCGGACCTTTTACGCCGGGTTTTGTCGCCGATACCAATCTTGCGCCGGAGCTGGCGGAGCTGGGCGTTATTCTGTTGATGTTCGGCGTCGGACTGCACTTTTCGCTGAAGGATTTAATGGCGGTAAAGAGTATCGCCATTCCCGGCGCGGTGGCGCAGATCGCCGTCGCCACGCTGCTGGGAATGGGCCTCTCCGCCTGGCTGGGCTGGTCGCTGATGACCGGCCTGGTGTTCGGTCTCTGTCTCTCCACCGCCAGCACCGTGGTGCTGCTGCGCGCGCTGGAAGAGCGTCAGCTGATTGACAGCCAGCGCGGCCAGATCGCTATCGGCTGGCTGATCGTCGAGGATCTGGTGATGGTGCTGACGCTGGTGCTGCTGCCCGCCATTGCCGGCATGCTGGAACAGGGCAACGCCAGCCCGCAGCTGCTGGCGTGGGATCTGCTGCTCACCATCGGCAAGGTCGCCGCCTTTATGGTGCTGATGATGGTGGTGGGCCGCCGCGCTGTGCCCTGGATCCTGGCGAAAAGCGCCGCCACCGGCTCACGCGAGCTGTTCACGCTGGCGGTGCTGGCGCTGGCGCTCGGCATCGCCTTTGGCGCAGTGGAGTTTTTCGACGTCTCTTTTGCCCTCGGCGCCTTCTTTGCCGGTATGGTGCTGAACGAGTCAGAGCTGAGCCATCGCGCCGCTCACGATACGCTGCCGCTGCGCGACGCGTTCGCGGTGCTCTTTTTCGTCTCGGTCGGCATGCTTTTCGACCCGATGATCCTGGTGGAGCAGCCGCTGGCGGTGCTTGGCGCGCTGGTGATTGTGGTGCTGGGCAAATCTGCCGCCGCCTGGCTGCTGGTGACGCTGCTGGGCCATTCGCGCCGCACCGCGCTGACTATCTCCGTCAGCCTGGCGCAGATCGGCGAATTCGCCTTTATTCTGGCCGGCCTCGGCATCTCTCTCAACCTGCTCAGCAGCGAGGGGCGTAACCTGGTGCTGGCGGCAGCAATCCTCTCGATTATGCTCAACCCTATCCTGTTCAGCCTGCTGGAACGGTTCCTGGCGAGAAGCGAAAGCCGTCAGGCGCAGGCGCAGGAAGAGGCGACTGAGGAGGAGAAGCAGATTCCGGTGGATATCTGTCACCACGCGGTCATCGTCGGCTATGGTCGGGTCGGCAGCCTGCTGGGCCAGAAGCTGCTGGAGGCGGACGTGCCTTTCGTGGTAGTGGAGAACTCCCGCGCGCGCGTCGAGGCGCTGCGCGAACAGGGCATTCGGGCGGTGCTCGGCAATGCGGTGCGCGCCGAGACCATGGAGCTGGCGCGGCTCGACTGCGCCCGCTGGCTGCTGCTGACCATTCCCAACGGCTTCGAGTCGGGCGAGATCGTCACCACCGCGCGCGAGAAGTTTAACGACATCGAGATTATCGCGCGCGCGCACTACGACGATGAAGTGGAATACATCATGACGCGCGGCGCAACGCGCGTCGTGATGGGCGAGCGCGAGATCGCCAGCAGCATGTTGCGTATGCTGGAGGCGGAGATCGCCGAGCGCCCTATCGTACGCGCGTGCCCGATTTAATCTTCAGATCGCCGTGTTACCACGGCGCCCGCGAAAAGAGAGCAGGCTCCGGCAGGCGCCTGCTCACCTCCCTCAAGGCTTAACGATCCCAGTAGGACTCTTCAAGGCTGTCTTCACGCTCCGGCAGGCCGCGCGTCAGGCGCGGCGAATGCTGATTAAGCACCTGATAGCTGACGCGGTTGGCATATTTACACACCTGCGCCAGCGACGAATAGGTCAGGTATTCGCGCGCATGCTTGCTGGAATTCGGCACTTTCTGTCGATGGTAGTTATTCGCCGTGATGTCGTGCAGCAGCGCCGCCAGCGCGCCGTCGCCCGCGCCGTTGGTGTTCATGATCTTCTCCGGTCCGCCCATATAGGGCGCAATATGGGAGAAGATGCGCAGCGGCTGCTCGCACTCCTGCTGACGCATGGCGCGGCTGAACTCATACTGGTTGAACTCCGCGATCGCGCCAGGCAGCAGCGGATGATTAGTTTTGCGCTTGAACGCTTCCTCGGTGTAGCCCGCCATATAGAGGCCGGTCGGACCGGCGGTGCAGAGCACCAGGTCGACCCACTCCAGCGCCATATCGGCCGCGCGCAGCGGATCCGATTCTCCGGTCAGCGCCAGCGCCTCCTCTTCGTTCATCGCCACAATAGTGACGTGGTCGCGCAGGAAGTCGCGCCAGAACTGCGGGTTATCGCCGATAACATACTTCGTGCCCAGCGTCAGCACCACCGGCACGTTGTGGCGTTTCGCGTACTCAATCGCCTGCAGGGTGGCCTGCGGCATCGGCTCGCCTTCGCCGCAGCGCACCAGGTAAGAGGTGAGCACCAGCGCCGACGCGCCGGCGATGACCGCTTCGGGAATGCTTTCGGCGCGCAGCTGGTTCATCTGCCCGGGACTGATGGCGAAGGTACGTTCGCCCTGCTCGCCGATCAGGGTAAAGCAGCGGCCAATGGCGCCGTCGACGCCCTGAAGATAGTTGAGATCGACCCGGCTGGAGGTGTTGCAGAGGTAGCGATAGGCGTAACCGCCGATCTGAATATTGCTGCACATCACGCCGAGCAGCACCGACCGGTCATCGGCCAGCACCGAGTAGTTGTGCAGCGTATTGCCGATGGTGCCGCCGGCGAACTGATGGCTAATCAGGTTATCGCGCAGCAGCTCGTGGTAGAGCGCTTCGGCAACGTCGTCGGCGATGACCAGGGAGTGCCCGGCGCTCAGGCCGTAGCGAACCAGAAAGGCGTCATCGACTTTGGCTTCGATATCCACCAGCGTCTGATCGATTCCCACGACCCAGCTCCCCTCTTCCACCTCCTGCGAGGCGGCGTGCAGCAAGGGATCGCGAGCGCTAACGGGAAAATAGTGTTTGGATTTGCGTTTGCCGGGAAATTTCATGATGGGCGCCGTCAGAAAAACAGGCGGAGGATGATAGCACATTCTCCGCCGCGGCTTTAACGACGCGCGTTGACCAGCTGCACCATCATCTCAATGTGGGCTGCGTCGGCGTTGAGCGCCGGGATATATTCGAACTTTTCGCCGCCGCCGTGCAGGAAGAACTCGCGGTTCTGTTCGTTGATCTCCTCCAGCGTTTCCAGGCAGTCAGAGGCGAAGCCCGGGCTCATCACCTGCACATGCTTAATGCCCTTCTTCGCCAGACCCTGCATGGTTTCGTCAGTGTAGGGCTGCAGCCAGGGTTCACGGCCAAAGCGCGACTGGAAGGTCATCATAATTTGGTCGTCGCGCAGGCCCAGCGCCTGCTGCAGCAGCGCCGTGGTATCGGCACAGCGCAGCGGGTAATCGTCGCCCTCTCTGGCGAAACGCTGCGGGATGCCGTGATAGGAGAGCACCAGCAGATCCGGCTGGCCGTGGGCGGCGAAAGAGCGCTCAACTGACGCTTTCAGCGCGGCGATATAGGCCGGATGTTCGGCGTAGTCGCGAATAAAATTGATATCCGGCAGGGTGCGCGCGGTTTTGAAGGCGCTGTAGAGACCATCCCAGACCGCCGCCACCGTGGAGCAGGAGAACTGCGGGTAGAGCGGCAGCACGATCAGCCGCGTAACGCCCTGCGCCATCAGGCTGTCCACCGCGCTCTGCAGGCTAGGGTTGCCGTAGCTCATCCCCAGCGCTACCGGCATATCAATGCGTGCCGCCAGCGCCTCGCGCTGCTGCTTGCTATAGACCATCAACGGCGAACCGCCTTCCATCCAGACGGAGGCGTAGAGCTTCGACACGCGCGGCGAGCGAAACGGCAAAATAACGCCATTGAGAATCGGCCACCAGAGCCAGCGCGGCGTATCGACGACGCGGGGATCGCTGAGAAACTGTTTCAGATAGCGCTTTACAGCGGGAGTTGTGGGGGCGTCTGGCGTACCGAGATTAACCAGTAACACGCCGGGCTTGTCTTGCCTCATTGTTATTCCTTGATAGCGGAGATGCGTGAAAACAGGAGGAATTGTAGCGGAAAGCGGAAGAGGGAAAAGCAATTACTGCAAAAGGGGCTGGCACTGCCAGCCCCAACGGCGTTAGCCGAGAATGCGCGCCAGCTGCTTGCTGACTTCAGCGACCGGCTGGGTGCCGTCGATTTTGTGGTAAGCGGTGTTGCCCGCTTCCGCTTCTTTGCTGTAGTAGGCGATCAGCGGCGCGGTCAGCTGATGGTATTCCACCAGGCGCTTGCGCACGGTCTCTTCCTGATCGTCTTTACGCGTGGTCAGCTCTTCGCCGGTGACGTCGTCCTGACCTTCCACCTTCGGCGGATTATATTTTACGTGATAAACGCGGCCCGACGGCGCATGCACGCGGCGGCCGACGATGCGATCGACAATCAGCTCATCCGGCACCGCGAACTCCAGCACGCAGTCAATTTTAATGCCCGCTTCTTTCATCGCGTCCGCCTGCGGGATGGTGCGTGGGAAACCGTCCAGCAGAAAACCGTTTTTGCAGTCTTCCTGCGCGATACGCTCTTTTACCAGCGCGATAACCAGCTCGTCAGTGACCAGTTTACCGGCGTCCATGATGGCTTTCGCCTGGTTGCCGAGCTCGGTGCCGGCTTTAACCGCCGCACGCAACATATCGCCCGTGGAGATTTGCGGAATGCCGTATTTCTCCATGATGAACTGAGCCTGAGTGCCCTTACCTGCGCCCGGAGCACCGAGCAGAATAATACGCATTGCGTAAATCCCCTTGCGAATCGCATTGATCAATCTAGAAGGCGAAGACCATACCATTATGACCCGCTCACCACAAGAAAGGCGCGGCTTCCTTGCCGGCGACGGCAGCCCGTTTCTCCATAAACGGCGGCGGGCAGGCGCGGCTACTCGCTTTTTTCAGATTCGACGCCGGGATTGAACAACGCCTGAACGCGCCTGAGGATGTGCGGCGTCAGGTTGGTTTGCTTACGCGCGCCGCCGCGCTGGCTGGCGCGCACCAGCAGATAGCCCTGCTGCGGCCATAGCTCCAGGTCGCTGGCGGGAGTTAGCGCGGCAAGCAGCCTCGGCGGCAGCGAAAAGCTGGCGAACGGTATGCCCGGCGTATGGCTGGAGATGAGCGGCTGCGGCGCATTAAGGCTGATCGCCTCGACGCTGGCGTGATTGTAAGGACGCCAGCCCTGCTCGCGCAGACGGCCCAGCGCGGCCAGCACCGGCGCGGCCAGCGGCAGGCCCTGTTCGAACAGGCGCAGCTCGCTGCGCACCAGGGTGCTGAAGTCGGCGGTGCGCAGCGCCACCAGCACCAGGCCGCCCGGCAGATCGGCATGGCGGTCGAGACGCGCCACGAAGAGGCCGGCGTAAGCGATCACCTCTTCATGCAGCACGCTGGCAAAGCTTTCGCTGGCGTCGACCACACCCTGCTGCATGGCCGCCTGCAGCGGCCGCACGCGGCCTTGCGGCAGCGCGACGTGGGCGACGAAATTGATATTCCCGGCCATCAGCGGCACGGCAGGTAAGACGTTCAGCTCCGTCACGGGATAGTGAGTAGCGTAGCGCGTCTGATTGCGCGCCTGCTCCTGACGCAGAAACAGCTGGGAAAGCAGGATGCGCGCCACGTGCAGCGAAGGGGCGAAGAACAGATCATACTGCTCCAGCCGGTAATGCCGTGACAACAGGGTGCGTAACCGATCTCGCGCCTCGGAAGGTCGATCGGCCCAGGGATGAAATGCCATCGCGTCGTGGTTCTCTTTTATCGGTCAGGTGATGGCGGCAACAGCAGACCAGGCATAGCTTTGCCTGGCAGTCAACCCGCTATAATCAGCGGGCCAGGTTAGCGGAATGCGGCTGGACTTTAAAATGATATAAACTGACAATCCCTGTTAGGTTTTTACACAGGGGATGAGTATGACCCGGCTACCTCCGCTAAGGGCGCTGCACCATTTTCACCAGGCGGCGCTGCATAGCAGCTTTAGCGTGGCGGCCGAGCACCTGCACGTCACGCACAGCGCCGTAAGCCATCAGATTCGTCAGCTGGAGAGCTGGATGGGCAAGCCGCTTTTCGTGCGCACCAACGGACGCGTGAAGTTAACCTCGCACGGCGAGCGTCTGCTGCTCAGCTGTCAAAAAGCCTTTAGCGAACTCTCCACCACCTGCGCCAGCATTCGCACCGGCATGCGCCATCATCTCAGCCTCTCCTGCGCGCCGAGTTTTCTGTCGCAGTGGCTCATCCCGCGCATCAGCACCTTTTATCAGCGCTATCCCGATATCGAGATCCACTTTCAGGGGCAGATGGAGCTTAGCCAGCTGCGCAGCGAGCATATCGACGTGCTGATCCTCAGCTATGAGCAGCCGCCCGAAGGGGATATCGACGCGACGCTGATCGGCGACGACTATCTTGGGCCACTCTGCGCGCCGCTGTTCGCCTCGCGCTTTCGCTGCGCGCAGGATCTCGCTGCGCTTCCCCTGCTGCACGTCGATACGCGCCTGCACGCCTGGGCGGAGTGGGCGAAAAACGCCGAGGTGCGCGGCAATTTCTGGTCAGGTAAGCATTTCGATAATTTGACGCTCGGCATTCAGGCGGCAAAAAACGGACTGGGCGTGATTGTGGCGCCGCGGCTGCTGGTGCGCAAAGAGCTTGAAGAGGGAACGCTGATCGCCCCGCTCGGCTTTGTGCGCGCCGATCGCGCGACCTGGATGATGACCAAGGAGTCGCGGCGTAACGACGGGGAGATTACGCTGTTTCGCGACTGGCTGCGCGAGGCGGCGCAGCAGTAAGATCATACAGGCCACCCGCGACCGCACCGTTGTAAAAAAAGGCCGATGCATACGCACCGGCCCTAATGTCTGTAGTTGCGAACTTACGCAGGTCGCGCTGACCGATCGCAAAGTCGCTATTCGCATCCCTGCCGCTCGGCCCGCGACATCCTTGTCGCGGGACGCTTTGCTCTTCGGTCAGCGCAACCTGCGTTTTAGCAAAGGTGCCGTCTGGAATAACCAGACATTGGCCGTTGCTTAAGCCGTCAGCAGCTGATTCATACGACGGATAAACTGGTTAGGATCGTCCAGCGTGCCGCGCTCAGCCAGCAGCGCCTGATCCAGCAGCAGCTCGACCCATTCGCCGAAGCGCGCGTCGTCCTGGGTATCCGCCACGCGTTTCACCAGCTGGTGGTCCGGATTGATCTCGAAGATATACTTCACTTCCGGCACCGCCTGGCCCGCCGCGGCGAACAGTTTCGCCATCTGGGTGCTCATCTCGTTGGCGTCGGTGGTAACGATAGCGGGCGTATCGGTCAGACGATGCGTCAGACGCACCTCTTTCACGCGATCGCCCAGCAGCGTTTTCACGCGATCCACGAATGGCTCCAGCGCCTTCTCCGCCTCTTTCTGCTCTTCGCTCTCTTCATCCGCCAGCTTGCTCAGCGACTCGTCCGCCTTGCTGACCGACTGGAACGCCTTGCCGTCGAACTCGGTAAGGTAGCTCATCATCCATTCGTCGATGCGGTCGGAAAGCAGCAGCACCTCGATGCCTTTCTTGCGGAACAGCTCCAGATGCGGGCTGCTCTTCGCGGCGGCGTAGCTGTCGGCGGTGATGTAGTAGATCTTCTCCTGACCTTCCACCATGCGGCCGACGTACGCTTCCAGCGACACATTCTGCTCGGCGCTGTCGTTGTGCGTCGAAGCGAAGCGCAGCAGCTTCGCGATCGCTTCCTGATTGGCGCTGTCTTCCGCCGGGCCCTCTTTCAGCACCAGACCGAACTCTTTCCAGAATGTCTGGTACTTCTCGGCGTCGTCTTTGGCCAGCTTCTCCAGCATCTGCAGCGTGCGCTTCGTCAGCGCGCCGCGCAGGGTCTGGGTCACGCGGCTATCCTGCAGGATCTCGCGCGACACGTTCAGCGGTAGATCGCTGGAGTCGATCAGGCCGCGCACGAAGCGCAGGTAGTTCGGCATAAACTGCTC
>Ga0209796_10000705_pt1 | contig 18178 bp, 12 predicted proteins | sample AgamicOrSfrz_FD_187167 | JGI IMG/M metagenome (GOLD analysis project Ga0209796, IMG submission 187167) | Agave microbial communities from Guanajuato, Mexico - Or.Sf.rz (SPAdes) (version 2) | ecosystem: Host-associated > Plants > Phyllosphere > Phylloplane/Leaf | place: Guanajuato, Mexico...
TGCTGGCGGACAAGCTGCCGCAGACGCCGGTGGTGTCGGAGAATGATAATGCCGTGGTGGTGATGTATCAGGGCAAGCCCTGGATCCGGTTGAACGGCGGCGACTGGGTTGCTTATCCGCAGTAGGTTTTGCCTGCTGCGCAGGCGTATGCTGCCGTCGAGCCACGGCGCATGGTTCGTACGCCTGGCAGCGGGGCAGGTTTCGTTCGCCCAACAGCGAGGCAGTTTCATTTCGCCCGCTGCGGGCGACCGAGCAGGGCCGGTAAGCGCCGGCCCTGCACCCGCGCCCCGGGCCAGCTCACCCGCCCGCTACGCGGGTCCCTTCGCTTCGTCAGGATTTCTGACGGACCGGCTGGATTCGCCATCCCTGGCTCATGCCAGCCTCTTCGCGGCATCCCTGCCGCTCGTCCTGAAATCCTTCCTCCGCTCAGCGGCTGCGATGGCCCCCACTCCCCCGCTGCAAGCCTCTTCTGTTTCATGACGACCATCATTGCTGAAAGCGTGAATCATCCGTTCAGACGACGCTGTCGTTAATGAAGAATCAGGAACTACAGGCGGGGCAGTGTCAGAGGCATCTGACACGCTGAGGCGCGCACGGCGGCCAGGATGAGCCGACAGGACGTCGGCGAGAGCGCGGCATGAGACAGGACAAAAACGCCGGGAGCGTTTTTGCACCGCGCAAAGCGCTGGCCCCGAAGGGGTGAGCCCCAGGGATGGGGCGAATAGGTCGAATCCGCGCGGTCCGTCAGGCCGACGTAAGCAACGAAGGGACCGCGCATAGCGCGGCGTGGAAGCTGCCGGAAGCCGGGATTGTTAAGGGTGTGGCGACACCCTTAACACGCACGCCGGCAGCGGCGCTGCTGAAACTCCCTGACGCCTGGCGGGCGGAACCCACTCAGAGCCGGTATGCGCAGCGAACACAAAGCCAGTCCGCGCCGCGGACAGAAAGCGGCCCTGACGGCCGCACGCCGTCAGCGCTTCTCCTGAAGCGCCAGCCACACCAGCAACTGCAAACTGGCGGAAAAATAATTCTCATCCGGCGCAAGCCGGTCGCTGATATAGCCGGTCTCGTTCAGCGTCAAATCGCGGATCGCCAGCAGGCCGCCGTCGAGATTATAAGGCGCGTTGCTGTTGCCCAGCACGTCGAACCAGGCGGGCGTCGTCAGGCGACCGTAACGCTGCCAGACGTTCTGGAACGGCACCAGACGCAGGCTCTGCGGGTCGTACCACCAGATATAGAGCGGCACGCGTACCGCGTCGTAGCTAAAGCGGTTCGAGTAGCCCACCGCGGGCGCCACCGAGCCGTCCGCGTTCAGCGCCACCCAGTCAAGCGGCAGGCCCGTTTTGCCGAAATGCATCTCGCCCAGCAGATCCATGCCGTCGTCAATCAGGGCGTTCCACACCTTGAGATGGCTGTGCTCGGCAAATTCGCGCCAGGCCTCGAAAATAAAATAAGAGGGGTTCAGCACTACGTAGCTGGTCTTGTTGAACCCTTGCGCGCCCGGCAGCATCACCGTACGTCCCGCGTAGGTCACCACATTGTGCTTCACGATGGCGCGCTGAATGCGATCCGACGCCTGCTGATAGGCCTGCGAAGACCACTTATCGGCCGCGCGCTGCAGCGCCCAGGCGATCAGCACGTCGCCATCGGAGGCGTTGTTCTTGTCCGCTACCGGTTCAGCGGCGCCCGGCGTATAGCGCCAGTAGAAGAGGTCATTTTGCGTATTCAGCAGATGCTGGCGCGTCCAGCCCCACAGCTTATCGAAGGTGGCGCGATCGTCGTTCGCCACCGCCAGCAACATGCCGTAGCCCTGCCCTTCTGTATGGCTGACGTTATTGTTGGCGTTATCGACAATACGTCCTTCCGGGGTTGAAAAGCGGCTCTTGAAGGTGCTCCAGCCGTCGGCCGAAGCCTGCGCGCTTACCATCATCACCATGAAAAAAATCACCCATCTGAGCCAGGCTGGCTTTGTCATCTCGTCGCTCCGTTAGTACCGATAATGCAGCGTATTGCCGTCGTTAAGCTCCAGCGCCGCCGCAACCGCCGCGCTGCCGCCCTGCGCGCGCAGCCAGCCGCTGTAAAGACCCGCCAGCACGGCGGCCAGCGCCGACTGCCAGCTTTCCGCATCCAGCGCGCCGTCGCCCGCAGGCAGCGCATGGTGCTTCAGCAGAATTGCCGCTTCCTGCGGCTGCAGCTGAACAAAGCCCCAGTTAAAGCGGGCCAGCTGCAAATTCATCTCGCGCTCCAGATCCTGCACGGTACGCGCGTCAGGCAAAGGATAGCGCGCCGCCAGCGAATCGCCCATGTCGTAGAGAAACGCTTCCGCCTCTTCTTTGCCCGCGTTGGCGAGCATGCCTTCTATCATCACGCTGACCAGATCGAACCAGCCAGGCTGATGCGTGTGGCTTGCCGCGCCCGTATGCTCACTCATTAGTTGTCTCCAAACAGATAGCGGAAGTAGAGCTGCGCCGTACTTTCGTTGTAGTCGCCGAAGGTGTCGTAGCCCAGCTGGCCGCCGACCGTGACCGCTTTATTCACTTTGTAATCCGCGCCGGCGTGCAGGTTGTAGCCGATGCCGCTTTTGCTGTCGCCGCTATAGTAAGCGCTCTTTACCGCGCCGCTCGCCGCATACGACTCCAGCTGCGACTGCAGAGAGGGATCGTTAGGGAAGTACGCGCTGCGATCCTGACTGTAGGACTGATAGCCTACCGAGCCGCCGATCTTCACGCTCAGGTCGTCGAACTTGCGCGTAAAGTCCAGCGGGAAAGAGACCGCCGCGTAGTTCTGCGGGCTGAAGTAGCCGCCCTGGCCGTAGCTGAAATAGCTGAGGTTTTTCGAGAAATCCATCCAGGACAGGCTCATGCCGACCTTCAGTTCGCGATCCTCGCTGTGGAAAGGCCGCACGTAAGCGCCCGCCGTGGCGTTAAGGCTATTGTTGCTCGCCACGTTCTCGCCGATATAGCTGTAGGCGCCGCCGCCGACGTAGAAGCCCGCATCGCCGTTGTCATAGCTCAGCAGCGCGTTGCCGCCGTTTTTGGTGACGCCGCCCCAGCGTTTGCCGCTCGCTTTATCCTGTACGCCGACGTAAGAGAGCAGACTGTCAGTCATCGCGCGGCGCTCCCCGGTGAGGATCAGCGTCAGGAAGTCGGTAAGTTTCGGCGACCACTGCACGCCGCCCACCAGCGTGCTGAGATCCTGGCCCAGCGGCGTGCTGCCGAGGTCGATTTTATAGCGGTCGCCTTTCAGCGCCAGGTTCAGCTCCACGCCGGAAGCGGTTTGCGAATCGGTCGAGGCGCTCGGCACATCGGTGACCTTCGCGCCGCCTGCGGCAACCACTTTCGCCTGCTCGAGCGCGTTGCTGCCGAAGCGGCGCCATGCGTCGCCCGCCGCGCTGCCCGCCGTCAGCGAAACCGGCGTCATCATAAAATCGAAGCGCGCGTCGCCGAAGGGCACGGTTGAGAAGGTCAGCGGCGCTTTCGCTTCGGTCAGCTTGCTCAGGCCCGACTCGCCGTCGCGCGCGCGCACCTGCACCTGGCCCTGCGCCCAGCTGCCGGTTTCCTCCTGCAGCCCCTCCATCATGCTGTCGATCTGATGCAGGGTGCGCGCCTGCTGTAGCGGCAGATCCCCGCCGCTCGCCAGGGGGACGCCCTCAGCGCTGGCGACGACATCCGCCGGCGCGCTCTGCCACGGCAGCACTCTGCCGTAGCTGGAGGAGGAACGGCCCACCGGCGAAGCGCTGCGGTCGATAAAAGGATTGTCCGCCAGCGCCAGACCGCCGACGGTCGGCGTTTCGCCGTGCTGCGCGCCCTGCAGGCCGATCAGCTGGCCGCGCGCGCTGCGCAGATAGCGCATCGCCTGAGCGCGATCGCCGTTCGCATCGGCGACGCGCGCCAGCAACAGCAAGCGCTCTGGAGTCTGCTGCGCCTGCAGGCCGCGCGTCAGATCGTTGGCGCGCGCCAGATTGTTCTGCGCCAGCGCCACGTTAATCGCGCCGACGCGCGCATCCTGGGTCGCGGTGTCCTGGGTCAACAGGTAGTCGTAGACCACGCCCGCCTCTTTGTTCATCTTGCCGTCCTGATAGAGACGCGCCATGGCGAACATCAGGTCGCGGTTCTGCGGGTCGTGCTGCAGGGCGCCGATCAGCTTGTCATAGGCGGCGGCATAGTGCTTCTGCTCGCGCAGGCGATCCACTTCGTTAATGACATAGCCGTTGCGAATGCCCGCCAGCTGTGTCGGCGTGCTGCGCGCCTGCAGCTCTGGCGCGTCGAGGAAGCGCTGCGCTTCGCTGCTCAGCCCCGCCTGGTTCAGCACGGCGACCTGCGCCGCATAGTCGCCCGCATTGCCCTGTACGCCGCGCTGCATATTGCCGCGCACGATAGCGACGGCCGTGGCGACGTCGCCCGCTCTGGCGAGCTTTTGCGCCAGATTGCCCGCATCTACGGGACTGGTTGGCGGCGTCTGCGCCAGCGCCTTGAGCGTGTTGAGAGCGGCGGCGTTCGCGCCCTGCGCCAGATAGCGATCGGCGGTCGCCATCTGCAGATTGAAGTTGACGCGCTGCGCCAGCTCGCGCATGTCGCGCGTCTGGGCGCTGGCGGGAATTCGCGCCAGCAGCGCGCTGGCCTGCTGCCAGCCGCTGCTTTCGCTGGCGTTGATGGCGGCGGCGTAGCGCTCGCTGACGCCTGCGCCGTCGCGCATCGCAAACTGCATCACGCTGGCGGCCTGCGGCGTGTCGCCCTGCGCACGGTAGAGGCGCGCCAGGTCCAGGCGCAGCCAGCCGTCGCCGGGATAGCGCTGAACGCCCTGCTGCAGCGTGGCGATTGCCGCGCTGGCGTTGCCCGCCTGCAGCTCGCGTTTCGCCTGCTGGCGAATCGGGTCGCTGCCGCTATTGCTGGCTCGCGGCGCCACGCTCTGGCGCACGCTGTCGGGCAGCGACGCCAGCAGCGTACTCGCCTCGGCGCTGCGGTTTTGCTGGCGCAGCACATAGAACAGCCCCTCTTTCGCGCTGCGGTTTTCCGCGTCGCTTTGCAGGATGGCGCGATAGGCGCGCTCCGCCTCGCTGAACTGGCTGCTGCGGCGCAGCACGTCGGCGCGGAACAGCTGCGCGGCGACGCCTTTCTCCCCTTCCGCCTGCGTCAGCGGCTCGCTGAGGGAGAGCGCCTGCGCGCTGTCGCCGTTTTTCAGCGCCTGCTGCGCGGCCGCCAGCTGCGCATAGAAGCGCGCGTCGCTGGCCTGCTGCTGCCGTTCGCCGCCGCGCTCGCCGCCGAGCTGCGCCGAACGTTGCAGATAGTCTGCCGCTTCGCCATAGCGGCCGCCGCGCTGCGCGACGTAACCCATGCCCGCCAGCGCGTCGGCGTCCTGCGGATTGGCGTTCAGCACTTTCTCAAAGCTGTTTTGCGCGCCGCTGACGTCGCCGCTGTTAAGCGCGCTAAAGCCGGCTCCCTTCTCGGCGCCGCCGACATTTTTCCGGTAGTAGTCCATCACCGCCGCGTCCTGTGGATGGCGCTGCTGCCAGTTCTGGTAGCGCGCGGCGTCCGACGGTTGCGGGCCGAGCCACAGCAGCGCCTGACGCAGCGAGCGATCGGCCTCCGCGCTACCGTCCGCCAGCGTGCCGAGCAGATCGATCCCCTCACGACGTGTCGCGTCCTGATAGGTCAGGGCTTTGCCCAGCGCCAGCCTGCCGCCGGTATCCTGCGGATGCGCCGCCGCGAACTGGCGCAGCGCGTCGACCGCCTGCGGCAGCAGGGTGCGGTCGCCCGCCATCGTCAGGTAGTACTCCGCCGCCACGCTGGCGGGCGGCTCGTTGCCGTTGAAGGTGTTGCGCCACGTCTGCAGCGACGCGGCGATATTGCCGCTGCGCGCCTGTTGACGCGCCAGCGACAGCTGCGCCTGCGGGATAGTCTGCAGCTGGCGCGCGTTGTCCAGCTCGCTCAGGCGCGCGTCCTGCGGCGAGACGCTGCTCAGCTGCTGACGGTAGCGCGCCGCGCCTTCGGCATCGCCGCCCTGCTGCGAGTAGAGCGCCAGCAGATAGAGCGCCTGCGCGTTGTTCGGTTCCACCATCAACACTTTTTGCAGCGCGGACTTTGCTAAATCGTCATGCGCTTTCTGATGCCAGTAGGCCGCCTGATCGAACAGCGCCTGCAGCGCCGGATTGGCGCTTTCCGCCGCCAGCAGCGGCAGAGAGAGAGAAAGCGCGCCGCCCAGCAGCAGCGCGCGACGGATACCGGTGCTTATCGTTGTTTTCATTCTATTTATCCTGACTTCTTACCGGAGTCGCGCGCGTTGGGCAGGCTGAGTCGACGCCGCGCGTGGCGCTGCAGCATGGCGAAAATCGCCGCGCCCGCGAGTCCGGCGAGGATCAGCGCCGCCAGCGCCATCAGTACGGAATGCTGGCTGGCGTACCACACCACCATCATGTACCAGGGCATCTCGCCGCTCGGATACTGCGGACCGACGCGGAAGCTGCGAATGCCGTTTTCATCGGTGATGATGGCGGTATCGCCGCGGATCGCCGCGTTAATGCGCGCCGAGTTCAAATCGCCATGCAGCCGCAGCAGCTGTTCGTCGCTGGTGGCCACCGTCATCACCACGGTACGGTCGGGATTCCAGGGCGAGCGGTAGCTGACAAAGCCGCGCCACGCCTCGTTCGAAGAGAAGTAGCGATCGGCGTCCAGCGGCTGGCGATACCAGTCGCCGGTCAGCCAGCTGCGCACGTTGTCCAGGGTCGAAGGCGTTTTCACGCCGAAGGTGGCGCCGTTGGCCTCGAACGGCGAACGCGCCAGCATCTGCTGGTTAAAGCCGCTGTCGCCCGTGGTGCTGATCGCCAGCACGTCACTCTTCGCCAGTCGCGCCAGGTGAGTGCCGCCGCTGGGCAGGCCGAACATCACCTGATTCTGCGTCAGCGCCGCGCCGGTGGCGTTGCCCGCGCGCGCCGCCAGATCGAGCAGCGTGGCGATTTCGGCATTGCTCGGTTTTTCCGGCATCAGCAGCGTGGTCTGGCTGAAATCCGCCAGCCGCGTGAAGGGAAAGGAGGCGCCGACAAAGTAGGAGAGATTCGGCAGCAGCGTGAAGTGACGCGTGTGGCTCAGGTCGATCCACGACTCCTCTTCAATGCGGCTTTTGATGTTGTTGTTGAGCAGCACGCCGCAGGGCGCGTCCGCTTTCGGCCGGATGTTGAAGTAGAGCGAGAGCTGGTTGTCGCCGTAAATCAGCCAGGGATCGAGATGCAGCTGATACTGCTCCTGACGCGCGTCGCCGCCCAGACGGTGCCACGCCTGCTCGAGCAGGCCGACTTTGTTTACCGTCAGGTTACGCAGGAAGGTGCCGTTCAGCATCACGTTGAGGAAAGAGCTGTGCTCGTCGATCCAGCTCTCCGACGGAAAGCGATAGTTCAGGTTTACCGGCACGGTATCGCCGTCCCACAGGAAGAGATCCGGCGCTGCGCGGAAGTTAACGCGCAGCGCATCGTGCCAGAGGCCGGTCGACGTCAGGCTCTGGTTGGGGTCCAGCAGTTCGCTCAGGCGCACCGGGCGGCTGGTGTTGATCCAGCGCGGCGCATCGTAGGGCTTGCGGCTGACGAGAGGCTGCGGCTGAACGGCAAGGCTGCTGGCGTCGGTATTCAGCGGCTGCGTGGTAAGGCGCAGCGCTGCCTGCCGCAGCTGGGCGTCATCTTCGCCCGTCAACAGCAGCAGCTTGTAGACCGGGTTGTTGGGGTTATCCACCAGCGTCAGCTGCGGACCGTTCGCCTGCGGCAGAGTCAGGCTGCCGATACGATCGCCCGGATGGCCGAACAGAATGCCGTTCTGCTCGGGCAGCTCGCCGCGCGACACCGGGAAGCGAATAGTGCGATAGTCACTCTGAATGCCGAGCCACGACGCCACCAGCGCGGCGGCGGTAATCGCGTCCGGCGCGACGTTGCTGGCGAAGCCCATGGCAACCGACGCGGGCGTCATGCGCAGCGGATCGATAAACGGACGCGGGAAGTTGCGCAGGCGCGTACCGATATTCAACTGCTGCCCTTCCAGGCTCAGCGTGGTTTTCGGCAGGATCGTAACCTGATAGCTCTGCGCGCTCTCTTTCTCGCACAGCAGTTTATCCGCATCGTTAATCTTAAAGCTGAGGTTATTGCTGGCGACCACCATCGCGGCGGGGATCTCCAGCTGATAGTCGCTGACGTCGCTGTCGCTGGCGCCAAGCGGCAGCGTGCCGAGCGGCTGGCCGTTGAGCATCAGCTGCAGCGAGGTGTTGGGCGCCGCCAGCGCCGGAGAGACGCGCAGCGACAAGTTGAGATGCGCGTTGGTGATCACCTCATCGCCCGGCAGGGTAAAGACGATGCCGGACTGCAGCTGGCCGCCGCTCAGGATAATGCCCTGCTGCTGGCCCATCTGCGCGACGGAAATGGTGCTGCTGATCGGCTGGTTCAGCGCGGCGGCCGGCGCAGGCGCGACTACCGGCTGGCCCGGCACGAAGGGCGCGGCGGAAGCGGCGGACGAGAGCTGCGGATCGGCCTGCTCCAGTCCCGCCGGCAGCGGCAGATCCGACAGCGCGCGCTCCTGCTGGGCTGAGGGCGCGCTCGCCTCTGACGCGGCGGGCGGGCTCGATTCTGGCGCAGCGGGTTCAGCCGATTCTGGCGCAGCAGGTACAGCCGATTCCGACGCAGCGGGCGCGCTCGATTCCAGTACGGCGGGCCCGTTCGGCGCCAGCGTAACAGGCGCGGCAGATTCCGGCGCGACAGGCGCGGCGCTGTTGACCGGCGCGGCGGAATTATCGGGCGCTTCTGCCCAGCCTGCGTTCAGCCACAGCGCCGCCGCCAGCGATGACGCCAGCAGAGAGTGATTCACGATTTTCATGCTGCGCCGTCCTCTTTTGCCACGACAGGCGCGCGGCCTTTGGCGCGTCGATCCTTCCATGTCAGCCAGAACAGCTCGAACACGGTGCGAATAATGGTGCCCAGCGACAGCAGCGCATTATCTTTTTTGTACTCCGGCTGAAGCCAGGCGTCGGCGCGCGCCAGCACTACGCGCACCAGCTCGCGCCGACGCGCCAGCGGCATCGCGGCGAAGCGCAGGCGAATCGACTTGTCGTCGCCGGAAATTTTGCTCACCGGAATGGTAATGGCGCCCGACTGCAGCAGCAGATCGATCTCTTCAATCTCATCGGTTTCATGACGGTTATCCGGCGCATCCAGCTGCGCGCCGCCCATCGAGAGATCGCTGGTGCGGGTGCGCGACGAAATGCCGCTGGCGTAGTGGATAATCGCCGGGATCTCCACCTCGATGCGGATGGTTTTACGCACCTGCCGCGTTTCGCGCGCCACCGCGATCGCCGCCATCAGGATAATCAGGCTAAAAAGCGCCCAGCCGACGTTCAGGGCAATCACGTATGGATCGACGCCGAAGTAGTCGTGCATCACCGCGCGCACCACGCCTGCGGCGATGCCGACGCCCAGCAGCACCGCCACGATGACGTGCGGACGCACAATGTGAAAGTCGAAAAAGCCCTGATCGAGCAGGCCGCCTTTGTCGGTCACGTTAAACTTGCCGTGCCTGGGCGACAGCAGGGTCAGCAGCGTCGGGATCACCAGGTGGAAACACATCACGGTTTCGTAGATTTCGCCCCAGAAGGTGTAGCGGAAGCGGCCGTTCATGCGAGAGTTGACGTAGAGCGACATCACCAGGTGCGGCAGCACATAGGCGAAGATCAGCGACGCCGACGAGTGAATGATATTGAGATTAAACAGCAGATAGGCGAGCGGCGCGGTCAGGAACACCACGCGCGGCAGGCCGAACTGAAAGTGCAGCATGGCGTTGAGGTAGCAGAGGCGCTGCTGCCACTTCAGGCCGCGTCCCAGCAACGGATTGTCGACGCGGAAAATCTGCGTCATGCCGCGCGCCCAGCGGGTACGCTGCACCACGTGCAGACCCAGACGCTCGGTCGCCAGACCGGCCGCCAGCGGGATCGCCAGAAACGCCGAGCCCCAGCCGCGCCGCTGCATTTTCAGCGCGGTATGGGCATCTTCCGTCACCGTTTCCACCGCGAAGCCGCCGATCTCCTCCAGCGCCGCGCGACGGATCACCGCACAGGAGCCGCAGAAAAAGGTGGCGTTCCAGTTGTCGTTGCCCTGCTGCACCGGGCCGTAGAACAGCGCGCCTTCGTTGGGAATAGACCGCGCCGCGCGCAGGTTGCGCTCGAAGGGATCGGGCGAATAGAAGTAGTGCGGCGTCTGCAGCAGCGCCAGCTTCGGATCGGACAGGAATGGACCGACGGTGGCCTGCAGAAAAGTGCGCGTGGCGACGTGATCGCAGTCAAACACGCAAATCAGCTCGCCTTTGGTGATCTTCATGGCGTGGTTCAGGTTGCCGGCTTTGGCGTGACTGTTGTCGTCGCGCGTAATGTAGCCGACGCCGACATCGGCGGCGAAAACCGCAAACTCCGGCCGCTTGCCGTCATCCAGCAGGTAGACCTTCAGCTTGTCGCGCGGGTAGTCGATACACTGCGCCGCCAGTACCGTATCGCGCACCACGTCGAGGCTTTCGTTATAGGTCGGCACGTAGACATCGACGGTAGGCCACAGGCTGACGTCGTCCGGCAGCGGTTCGATGGTGCGCTTCAGCGGCCAGGTGGTTTGCAGAAAGCCGAGAATTAAAATTAGCCAGACATAGATTTCGGCAAGATATAAGCCGATGCCGAGAATCGCTTCCGTTTCGGAATTAAAATGGAGCGTCTCAGTGGTGCGCCACCAGATATATCGGGTAGACATCAGCGAGGAGAGAATAACCATCACTACCGTTATTTTACGGCTTTTGCTGAAGCCCAGTAAAAACATCATCAAAATACTGATTAAGCCAAATATATATTGTTTCTGGCTGTCCATCGGCGTAATGACGATCACCGCTGCGACCGGCGCAAGCACCAGCAGCAACAGGTAAAACCCGATCTTATTCATGATTCACCCTGGGAGAAGCTCTGTTTTTTTATAGCCCGGCGACGCCGGGCAATTAATAGTGGCTGCTGCGGATCGGCGCCTGAACTTCGCCATTGCCGACGGAAATGTTGAGGATATTCGCCACGCGTTTGCCAATCAGTTCAATATCGAACGCGGCGGCTGACGCGGGGCTAAAATCGTAGACCGATTGCTGCGAGGCGTTGGCTTCCGCCACGCTCTCATCGCGATGTACCACGCCCAGTAAATTATCGCCCAGCCGCTGCTGCATAAAGGCGGTGACGTCGCGGCTGATATTGCGGCGGTTATCGCTCTGGTTCAGCACGAAGTAGTGCCCCAGCTGATTATTCAGCGGCTGACCAATCATGCGGTTGTTTTCAATTTGCGGTAACAGCGAAACCGAGGCGGTATCGGCCAGCATCACGACTAAGTGCATTTGCGCCAGCGCGCTCATCGCTTTGAGCGCCGGACCAGGGCCAGGCGGAAAGTCGGCGACGATCACCAGACCAGGATAGTTCAGCACCGTGTCCAGCCCGCGCCGCAGAAAATGGGGATCTTTCGCCAGGTTCTCTTCAAAGCGTTCGCGCTGCGGCTCGGTCACGTCGCCGTAGGGCAGAACGAAAATGTTGCCGCCGGTGGTGAGGATCGACTGGCTCCAGTCCGCCTGCTCTTCCGAGCGCGCGACAAAGCCGCGGCCGTCGTTGAGCGGCACGCCGAAATGCAGACGCAGGGCGTTCTGCACGTCAAAATCGATCGCTAATACCTTGCTGCCCGACCGCGCTAATCCCCAGGCCAGATTGGCCGCCAGCGTGGTTTTTCCCACTCCCCCTTTCGGCGAGCACACACAAACTAACGGCATAGCGCAATCTTCTCCAGTAGCGGTTTGAGCAGAGTCTCTTTCGGCAGGCTGACCGGCTCGCTGTGGCGCGCGCGAAACAGGCCGCCAAAGCGGCGCGCGGGCGCGGCAACGGGTAGAGAAAACGCCTGAACGGGCGGTGCGGAAACGGGTGCTGCGGCAGGCTCGCTAACCGTCTGAACGGGTATCGCGGCAACGGCCGAGGCGGCGGGCACGCTAAGCGACTGAACAGGCGGCGCGGAAACGGGCGCGACAGCGGGCTGCGCCGCTGCTTCAGGCGGCGCCGGGAAGAGCGAAGAACGGGGCGCCGCAACAACAGGCGTGCGGTTCGTCAGGCTGTCGAGAATGTTGCTGCCTGCGCCGGCGGGCGGCGCCGATGCTGGCTGACGCATCAGCGGCGAGACGGCTGGCGCGCGAAACTCATCGCCGCGTAGCGGCTGCGGCTGAGGCAGATCGATACGCTGGCTGCCGCTGAACGGCGTTGAGGCGTCCTCATTCGCCAGCTGGCGAATAAGCGCCCACTGGCTATTTTCGGCGGGTTCCTGCAGCTGGCCTGACATATCTTTAAAGGCGATATCGAGCGTTTGCGTTTTTTCTTTAAAACGCTGCAAATCGTCATAGTTTTTCATCGGGCCATGGCCTGCATTCAGAGAAAAATTTGCCGGGAATATATCACATTCATTTAGGCCCGGTGAGAGAAATCTGATTATAAAAAGCACGCATCCAACAAAAGATCTTTATCTTTATGATTGATTTAAAAGTCTCATAAGCCTTTTTTGCCGTTTTTAAGGATAAATTAATTAATTCATCTTAACTAAAATAGATAAGCCGTTAATTGGATTTTAATGATGATTTAATGCTTTAACCTTTAATGGCGCAGCCAAGAGAGTATTGAGATTTTATTGCGATTTTCCTTAATGCAAATATGACAGGATTTTTACGCTTTAGATAAAGCATCGTTACGGTCGCTCACGTCAGCGACGATAATCTTTTACGGCGGATTTTTTTGCGGCGGCTGGAGATGCATCAGGCGAGATAAAGAATTTTACATAACAAGAAGCAGCAGGTGCTGTGCGCACAGAGTTGCTAAGTCACCAAAAATCAAGGGCGCGCAAATTTGATATGGTGTCATTTTTTGATACTATTATTTAATGAACAGACGACACCAGAAAACGCTGTCAGACGTGTTTGCCCGACCGGTAAGCAGTGCGATCAAATGGAGTGATATGGAAGCGCTTTTCATCGCGCTGGGGGCGGAGATTCACGAGAGGGAAGGTTCGAGGATCGCGGTGCTTCTGAAAGGACAAAAGAAAATCTTTCACAGACCGCACCCAAGACCCACCACTGACAAGGGGGCGGTAAACTCCATTCGCTTATGGCTTGAGAGCCTGGGAATCAAACCATGATCAATACGCTTAAAATCGACAACCATGTGGCTGTCATAACTTTCGACCCTGAAATAGAGATGTTTCGCGGCGAATTCGTTGGTCTTAACGGCGGGGCTGATTTTTATGCTTACAGCGTAGAAGAGTTGAAAAATGAGGGATCGACCTCGCTGACGATTTATCTTGATGAATGCCGCAAGGATGGCATTGAACCCTATAAAAATTTTAGCGGCAAAGTCACAACGCGTCTGACCCCTGAGCGGCATCAGGCGCTGGCTTTAGCTGCGCAGGCGCACGGCGTGTCCATTAACGAACTGCTCAATGAGGGTGTCGACCTGGTTATCGAAAAACGCTCTTAAGGTATGCCGCAATAAAAAGGCTCCTTGCGGAGCCTCTGTGTTTAAACTATCCCTTCCGCCGCGCCGACCGGCTGGTTTTCATCCTGGTCGACGGCAAAGCAGGCGATCTGCTGGTCGCCGTAGCGCTTCAGCTTCGGCTGTAGCTGCACGCAGGTGCCGAAACGGCGACGGCAGCGCGCGTTAAAGGCGCAGCCCGGCGGCGGACTAAGCGGGCTGGGCAGCTCGCCGGTCAGCTTGATGCGCTCGCGCCGGTCGTCCGGGTTGAGGCGCGGCGTGGCCGACAGCAGCGCCTGCGTATAGGGATGGCGCGGATTGCTGAAGATCGCCTCTTTGCTGCCCTTCTCCACGCAGCGGCCCAGATACATCACCATAACCTCGTCCGCAATGTGCTCCACCACCGAGAGATCGTGCGAGATAAAGACGTAAGAGAGCCCCATCTCCTGCTGCAAATCCATCATCAGGTTAAGCACCTGCGCGCGCACGGAGACGTCGAGCGCCGAGACCGGTTCGTCGGCGATCAGCACGTCGGGTTCGAGCATCAGCCCGCGCGCGATGGCGATACGCTGACGCTGGCCGCCGGAGAACATATGCGGATAGCGATCGTAATGCTCGGTTTTCAGGCCGACCTTCGCCATCATTTCCAGCGTCTTCTCTTTACGCTCCGCCTTGCTCAGCGCAGTGTTAATCAGCAGCGGCTCCTCAAGGATCTGGCTGACTTTCTTGCGCGGATTGAGCGAACCGTAAGGGTTCTGGAACACAATCTGGATTTTCTGGCGACGCAGCTTCTGCGCCTGCGGATCGTGCTTCAGCAGATCCTGACCGTGCCAGAAGAGCTGGCCTTCGGTCGGCGTTTCAATCATGGTCAGCAGGCGGCCGAGCGTCGATTTTCCGCAGCCCGACTCGCCGACTACCGCCAGCGTTTTGCCGCGCTCCAGATTAAAGGAGACGCCGTCCAGCGCTTTCACCAGGCGCTCCTGGCCGAACAGGCCTTTCTTCACCGGATAGTGTTTTTTCAGGTCAATCGCCTGCAGCAGGTAATCCTGCCTGGTATTATCAAGACTCATAGGTCGGTCTCCCGGCATCATCCAGCGGATAGTGACATTTGGACTGACGCCCCGGAATGTCGCGTAAGGCAGGTTCTTCTTTACGGCAGCGATCGGTGGCGTAAGGGCAGCGCGGATTCAGCAAGCAGCCGATCGGACGGTCATATTTGCCCGGCACCACGCCCGGCAGCGAGGCCAGACGCGCCTTATCGGCAGCGAACTCCGGCAGCGCGCGCAGCAGCGCCTGGGTATAGGGATGACGCGGCGCCTTAAAGATATCGCTCGCCCTGCCGCTCTCGACCACCTGACCCGCATACATCACGATGATATGGTGCGCGGCTTCCGCCACCAGCGCCAGATCGTGCGTAATCAGGATCAGCGCCATATTCTCCTGCTGCTGCAGCTCCAGCAGCAGCTCGATAATCTGCGCCTGAATGGTCACGTCCAGCGCCGTGGTCGGCTCGTCGGCGATCAGCAGCTTTGGCCGACAGGCGATCGCCATAGCGATCATCACACGCTGGCTCATACCGCCTGACAGCTGGTGCGGATAGACATCCAGACGCGACGCTGGGTCGGGAATGCCGACCTGGTTCAGCAGATCGATAGCGCGCTGACGGCGGGTGCGGCGGTTGCCGCCCTGATGCACCTTAATCGCTTCCATGATCTGGTAGCCGACGGTGTAGCAGGGATTGAGGCTGGTCATCGGATCCTGGAAAATCATCGCCACTTCCGCGCCCACCAGCTGGCGGCGCTCTTTCTCGGAGATGCGTTTCAGGTCGCGCTGATTGAACTCCAGCTTCTCCGCCATCACTTTGCCGGGAAAATCGATCAGGCCCATAATCGCCAGCGAACTGACCGATTTGCCGGAGCCGGACTCGCCGACGATCCCCACGACCTGCCCCTGCTCAACCTGATAGCTGATGCGGTCGACCGCGCGGAACGGTGTCTTATCGTCGCCGAAATGCACCGATAATTTATCTACATTTAATAACGCCATCTCGGTGCCTCTTACTGCTTGAGTTTCGGGTCGAGGGCGTCGCGTAAGCCGTCGCCCATCAGGTTAAAGGCCAGCACGGTGAGCAGAATGGTCAGACCAGGAAAGGTCACCACCCACCAGGCGCTTTGCGCATACTGCAGTACGTCGGAGAGCATGGTGCCCCACTCCGGCGTCGGCGGCTGCGCACCCATACCGAGAAAGCCCAACGCCGCCATATCGAGAATGGCGTTGGAGAAGCCCAGCGACGCCTGCACGATCAGCGGCGCCAGACAGTTAGGCAGAATATTGACGAACATCTGACGCAGCATGCCCGCCCCCGCCACGCCGGAAGCGGTGACGTAGTCGCGGTTAACCTCAACCAGCACCGCGGCGCGGGTAAGACGGATATAGTGCGGCAGCGCGACAAAGGTCAGCGCGATAGAGGCGTTGACGATCGACGGACCGAAGATCGCCACCAGCACCAGCGCCAGCAGCAGGCTCGGCAGCGCCAGCATGATATCCACTATGCGCATGATGATGGCGTCTACCACGCCGCCGAGGTAGCCCGCCAGCAGGCCGAACACGACGCCGAGGATCAGCGACAGCACCACCACCATACAGCCCACCAGCAGCGACAGACGCGCGCCATACATCAGACGCGACAGCACGTCGCGGCCCACATCGTCGGTGCCGAGGATATAGCTCCAGCTGCCGCCTTCCTGCCAGACCGGCGGATGCAGCAGCGCATCGCGGAACTGCTCGGCGGGCGCGTGCGGCGCCAGCGCGCCGGCGAAGATGGCGATCAGCAGCATCAGCACCACGTAGACCAGCCCGACGACCGCGCCTTTATTGCGTTTAAAATAGTGCCAGAACTCCTGGATGGGGGTCATCGGCTTCGGTGCAGCGGCTACGCTTGCGGGATCAACAACAGACATGACGCCCCCTTATTTCTTATGTCGTATGCGCGGATTGACCACGCCGTACAGCAGATCAACCAGCAGGTTGACCAGGATAATCAGCACCGCAGTCAGCAGCACGCCGCCCTGCACTACCGGATAGTCGCGGCGTTGCAGCGCTTCGATCAGCCAGCGGCCGAGGCCAGGCCAGGAGAAGATGGTTTCCGTCAGGATGGCGCCCGCCAGCAGCGTGCCGACCTGCAGGCCGATCACCGTGACCACCGGCAGCATGGCGTTGCGCAGCGCATGAACCACGATAACGCGCATCCGCGTCAGGCCTTTCGCGCGCGCGGTGCGGATATAATCTTCGCCCAGCACTTCCAGCATCGCCGAACGCGTCATACGCACAATCACCGCCAGCGGAATGGTGCCGAGCACGATTGCAGGCAGGATCATATGCATCACCGCATCCTTGAAGTCGCCCGCCTCGCCCCAGAAGAAGGTGTCGATCAGCATAAAGCCGGTGAGCGGATTGCTGTCGTCCAGGAACACGGTATCGCTGACGCGCCCGGAAACCGGCGTCAGGTTAAGCTGCACCGATACCAGCATGATCAGCATGATGCCCCACCAGAAAATCGGCATGGAGTAGCCGGTCAGGGAGATGCCGACCGCGGTATGGTCGAAGATGGAGCCGCGCTTCACCGCCGCGAGAACGCCTACCGGGATACCCACGGCGACAGCGAAGATCATGGCGCAGATGCCCAGTTCCAGCGTGGCTTTAAAGCGCGGTACGAACTCATCCCACACCGGGATGCGGCTCTTGAGGGAAATGCCCAGATCGCCATGCAGCACGCCGTAAATGTAGTGAACGTACTGCTTCCACAGCGGCTGGTCGAGGCCAAAGGCCGCCATCAGCTGGGCGTGACGTTCCGGGGAGATCCCGCGTTCGCCCGCCATGATCAGCACCGGATCGCCGGGGATCATATGCACGAACGCGAAGGTCAACAGGGTAATGCCGATAAATGTCGGGATGACGAGTCCCAGACGTCGGAGTATGAACTGCAGCATAAGCCGTATTCTCAGTCTTTTCCCGGCGCGGTAAGGCGCGGGATCTATTGCTCACAACTCGCGCCCGAACAAACACGGGCGCGACGCAAAGTGCGTTAACCGTCATCTTTCGCTGCGCAGGCGCGATGGCCCCGGCCCGACGTTTACCGCAGCAAATGTCGGAGACTGGTCGGCTCGCCGCTTTCCTGCAGCGCGAAGATGTTGGGTTTTATTCGAAGAAGTTAGCCGAAAATGCGCGTCGACCGAGCGGGCAAGCGCCCGCTCAGGGGCCGAACTGGTCGGCCCGCACCGCAGGAGTTATTCCTGGATATCGACGTTTTCGAAATGGTGTTTACCTAACGGATCGACCACGTAGCCAGAGACTTTTTTGCTCACCGGCTCAAACACCGTCGAGTGCGCGATAATCAGCGCCGGCGCCTGGTCATGCATTACCACCTGCGCCTGCTTATAAAGCTCGATACGTTTATTGTGGTCTGACTCCGCACGCGCCGGCTGGATCAGATCTTCAAACGGCTTGTAGCACCAGCGTGAGTAGTTGGAGCCATCTTTTGCCGCCGCGCAGCTAAACAGCGTGGCGAAGAAGTTGTCCGGATCCCCGTTGTCGCCGGTCCAGCCCATCATCACCGACTGGTGTTCGCCCGCTTTCGCGCGCTTCA
>Ga0209796_10000708_pt1 | contig 18087 bp, 11 predicted proteins | sample AgamicOrSfrz_FD_187167 | JGI IMG/M metagenome (GOLD analysis project Ga0209796, IMG submission 187167) | Agave microbial communities from Guanajuato, Mexico - Or.Sf.rz (SPAdes) (version 2) | ecosystem: Host-associated > Plants > Phyllosphere > Phylloplane/Leaf | place: Guanajuato, Mexico...
TTTCCGACAATTCGTAAGCGCGCTTGCGGATGCGGTCCTCTACGGTGGGTTCGCCCGGCAGGCCGTCCATGGCAATCTCCAAACGTGGTTGTCAGTCGTGGTTGTCAGTCAAAGGCGCGGATCGGATACGGCGCCGCGTCGTCAAGCGAGCAAAGCGCGTTCCTATCCGAACGTGGGCGACCGGTGGCGCGTTCGCCCGCGGTCTGGGCCGCGTGTTTTTTATTGATCTGTTTCTCTTCGTGTGTGTGCCGGAAACTGCACTGCCCTCACAAAACTCGCGGTTTGCTTCGCCTCTGCGCTCGCCGCGCCTGTCAGCTGTCGTTATAATCGTTTCAACACGCCTGAATAAAATCTAACGTCGTTCACATACTCTCACGCGCCAGGAACTCCATGCTCAAACCCGATCGCCTTCGCGCTCTGGCCGACGCGCTGACCCGGCAAAACGTGATGCGCCTGCGCGATGCCGCCGCTCTTCTCGGAGTCTCGGAAATGACGGTGCGCCGCGACATCGCTGCCAGTTCAGACCGCTTCACCTATCTGGGCGGCTACATTGTCAGCGCGACCGACGTGCCGAACAACGCGGGCTATTCGCTTGAGCAGGAGAAAGATCACTTCGCGCAGGCCAAGGCCGAAGCGTCATCCGTTGCCGCGGGACTGATCGGCGACAACGAAACGCTTTTCATCGATTGCGGAACGACACTCGTGGCGCTCGCGCGCCTGATTCCGCCCGAGCGCCACGTTACCGTGGTGTGTTATTCGCTGAACGTCGCGGAGGTGTTGCGGCGCAAGCCGAACGTGCGGATGATTCTGCTCGGCGGCGTGTATGTGCCTTCGTCGGATTCGTTTGCGGGTGAAGAGAGCCTCGAGATGCTGCGCCGCATGGGGATCAACAAGGCGTTCATCTCGGCGGGCGGTGTAGATACGGCGCGCGGCGTGACGTGCTGGAACTTTCACGAGGTCGCGGTCAAGCAGGCCGCGATGGCGAGCGCCGTCGAACGGCATCTGGTGGTGGATAAAAGCAAGTTCGGCGTGGTGAAGGCGGTGCGCTTCTCGCAGATCGAAGACTTCGATTCGATCATTACCGAACAGGGCCAGCAGCCGCGCAAGCGTCAGTAGCGCGCGGGCGGCGCGAGGGGTTCCTCGCCGCCGCTCTTTGCGTCGCGCTGTGTTGCGGCGTAAAGCAGCTGGACCGCTGAACTGCTAAACCACAAAGCCGCTAAACCGTCTGCCCTCAGTGCTTGCGCTCCGTGTTATGGCGCCAAACCGCCAAACCGCGACCATCCATCGCTCAGCGCTTGCGCTGCAACGCGAACAACGTGCCGGCCAGCAGAATGAACGCGCCGATAATCACCTTCTGCCACGTGCTCGGCACCCCGACAAGAATCAGCACGCTCTTGATCAGCGTGACCAGCACTACGCCGAGCAAGGTTCCCACCACGGTCCCCGTGCCGCCCGTAATGCGCGCGCCGCCCAGAATCACGGCGGCGATCACGTCGAGTTCCGAGCCGACCAGGTCGAACGGATTCGCAAGCCGGTTATTCGACACGTGCAGAATGCCGGCGATACCGGCCAGCATGCCCGTATAGCCGAACACGAACAGATGGATTGCGCGCAGGTTGTAGCCGAGCCGCTCGGCAATGGCGAGCGAGCCGCCCATTGCATACACGCCGCGGCCCATCATCGTGCGATTGAGCAGCCACCACGTGACGAGCGCGGCGGCAACGAGCGCCAGCACCGAAGCCGGCAGTACCGCGCGCAGTCCGTCCGCCGTGTGATAGAAAAAGAGCGGAATGCGGCCGAAGTGATCCATGCTGTGCGGAATGTTCATGAAGAACGTCGTGCCGATGAACGTCAGCAGCAAGCCGCGGTACAGGTACTGCGTGCCGATCGTGACGATCAGCGAAGGCGCTTTGAGCCGATGCACGAGCAGCCCGTTGACGACGCCGAGCAGCACACCTCCCAGCGCTCCGGTGACGAGTATCAGCGCGAACGGCGCATCCGGCCACCAGGCGAACACGGCCTTGGTGATGCCGTACATCGTCAACGCGGCAATGGCGGTGAACGACACGTCGATGCCGCCCGACGCCAGCACGACGAGCGTGCCGAGCGCGAACAGCGACATGGTGGTCGCCGAATGCAGCAGATCGAACAGCGTTGCAAACTGGAAGAAGCGCGGGTTGATCGCGCCGACGATCAGACACGTCACCACGATCAGCGCGACGGTGAACCATTCGGGGTTGCGCGCGAGCCTCATGCGCAGGCCTTGCGGTTCGACGCTCGGCGCGACTTCGACGACATTCGGAGTGGTCATGGTCTGCCTGCTTGACGAATCGATGGACGAATCGATGGACGAATTCATGCGCGGCTGGATGCGCGAGTTCATGGCGGTCAACGTCCTTTATGCCGCTTCGGAAAGCAGCGCGTGATACAGATCGGCCTCGTCCAGCTCGTCGGCGCGATATTCGGCGGCCACGCGTCGCTTTTTCATCATCAGGATGCGGTCGCAGTTCTGCAGCAGCTCGGGCAGGTCGTCGCTGATCAGAATGATGCCTATGCCGCGTTGCGAGAGCCGCTGCATGATCCGGTAGATGATGTCCTTCGAGCCCACGTCCACGCCCACTGTCGGTCCGTGCAGAATCAGCACGCGCGGGTCGATGGCGAGCCAGCGGCCGATCAGCACGCGCTGCTGGTTGCCGCCGGAGAGCGATTGCACCGGCTTGTCGACGCCGGGCGTCGCGATCTGCAGATCCTTCACGGTCTGCTCGGCCAGCGCCTGAGCACGCACGCGGTCTATCTGGCCGAAGCGGTCGCGCAGGCTCGAAATCATGGCGGTGATCACGTTGTCGCGAATCGGCTTGTCGAGAAAAAGGCCTTCGTTCAGGCGGTCTTCGGGCACATAGCCGATGCGGTGGCGCTTCGCATCCGAAGGCGTGCGCAGCGCCACGGGCTTGCCGTCGAGCAGCACCTCGCCCGCTTGAGCGGGCGCCACGCCCGCCAGTGCCCGCGCCAGTTCGTTGCGGCCCGAATCGAGCAGCCCTGTCACGCCGACAATCTCGCCGCCGTGCAGTTTGAAGCTGACGTCGCTGAACTGGGCGGTGCGCGTAAGGCCGCGCACGTCGAGCACGACATTCTGCGCGTGCGCGCTTTCGCGATACCGCTCGTTCGACAGATGCCGGCCCGTCATCAACTCGCTGATCTGCGCTTTGGTGAACTGCGCGATGGGTCCCTGCGCCATTTTCTGGCCGTCGCGCAGCACGATCACTTCGCCGCCTATCGCATAGCACTCGTCGAGCTTGTGGCTCACGAAGAGCACCGTCACGCCCTGCGCGCGGAGATTCGCGAGCACCGCGATCAGATTGTCGACTTCCTTTTGCGTGAGCGACGTGGTGGGTTCGTCCATGATCACGAACTTCGCCTCGCTTGCAATCGCGCGCGCAATCGCCACCAGTTGGCGGGTGGCAAGCGGCAATTGCTCGATGAGCGTCGCCTGGAACTCCGCATTGCCGGGCAGCCCCACCGCTTCGAGCGCACGTGCGGCGGTGGCGGCCAGCACGCGGCGATCGAAGGTGCGCGCGAGCCGCCCTTCGTGCGTGGCCAGTTCCGCGGTGAGCGCGACGTTTTCCGCGACACTCATGTTCGGCAGCAACGACAGGTCCTGATACACGGTTTCTATGCCGGCGGCGAGCGCCTCGAGCGCGGAAAGGCGCGCATGCGCGACGCCTTCGATCACGAGTTGCCCTTCGTCCGGTGGCTGCGCGCCGGAAATGATCTTGATCAGCGTGCTCTTGCCGCAGCCGTTCTCGCCGAGCAGGTGATAGATCTGCCCGCGCTCGAACGCAAGGCTCACGCCGCGCAACGCATGCACGCCGGTAAAGCGCTTATGCACGCCCACCACCTGCAAAAACGGCTGTGCGGATGGTCTGGAAGCCTGGTCTTCTTGATTCATCATGATCGGTCGCAATGTCGAGGCGTGCCAGGTGCACACGCCTCGAAATGAACAGCGGAATCAGAACGGATACTGCTTGTAGTTCGACTTGTCGACGTTCACCCAGCCCTGGCCGCGCACGATGATGCCCTTGCCCGGACCCTTGGCGACCGTCACCTTCGTGTAGCCCGGAATGCCGAGATCGGCGCCGTTTTCCACGGTCTTGCCGTCGACCAGCATTTTCGCGACCTTGTTCATGGCGATGCCGGCGAGCTTCGGATCCCAGAACGCGATACCGTTGATCGCGCCGCTTTCAAGGAACTTGCCGGCTTCGGTCGGCAGGCCCGTGCCATACACGCAGATCTTGCCCTGCATGCCGGCTTCTTCGACGGCGCGGCCAATGCCGATCACATCCAGCGACGACGAACCCTGGAAGCCCTTGAGATCCGGATGCTTGCGCAGCACTTCTTTCGCGACTTCGTACGCACGCTCGCCGTCGTTATTGGTTTCGAGCTTGGGTTCGACGAGATTCATCTTCGCGTACTTGGCCTTGGCGTTGGCGATGCCGCCGTCGGCCCATTGCACCTGCGAGCGGCTGCCGAGCGAGCCGACCAGTACCGCCCACTTGCCTTCGTTGTGCATGCACGACGCGAGCCGTTCGTTCAGGCCCGCACCGTAAGCGGTGTTGTCGAATGCCTCGATGTCGACCATCGTGTTCTTCGCGTTGTCCGCTTCGTGTGTGACCACCTTGATGCCGCGATCCATCGCTTTCTTCAGCGCCGGCTCGAGGGTCGGCGGGTCGTAGGGCACCACGGCGATCGCGGTCACTTTCTTCGCGATCAGGTCCTCGATGATCTTCAGTTGCTGCGCCGCGTCCGCGCGGCCCGGGCCTGTCTGGTACGCGGTCACGCCGGCGTTTTCCTTCGCGAATTCCTTCACGCCGTCGTCCATGCGGTTAAACCAGTTGATGCCTGTCACCTTGACGACCGTGACGATGGTTTCGTTGGTGGCCGCCTGCGCCGCGGCAATCGCGCCCACCGCCACTGCGCCTGCTGCGAGCGCGGCACCCAGTCGAGTCAGTTTCATGCAATGTCTCCTTTATCGTTCGATGTCGCCCGTGCTGGCCGTGTCAGCCGTCGCGAACAGGGAGGGCACCCTGCTCGCCCTGGTTGCTGCCTTGATGGTTTGGTTTTACCGCTACGTGATTCGTTGTGTGTGTCGTTGCCTGGGTCGTTGCCTGTGTCGTTGCCTCTAGTGCTATCCGATTCGCTGCCCTGACGTTGCTTCGTCCTGCCGCTGCTTTGCCCTGCTTTGCTGGACTCCGCCTTTCGCTACCTCGCGCTCACAAACGCATGCCGACGCTATGGCTTGCGTACGGCGCCGTTAGCGCGAGCGGCGCTCCCCGCTGCCGGGCCGGTCGTCGGGCTGGCCCCACCGCCGCCGAAGCCGAAGATCGCGCGCACACGTTCGCCGCCGGCAAACGCCAGCGACAGCAGCAGCAAAAAGCCCCACGCACAGTCGCCGAAAAACTGCGAGACGCCGAGCAGATTGAAGAGGCTCGACAGAAACTGCAGCACCGTGGCCGCGAAAAACACGCAGACGATGCGCCCATAACCGCCCGCGGGATTGACGCCGCCCATCACCGCGATAAGGATCGCAATCAGCAGATACGAGTTGCCATAGTCCCATTTCGCGCTCGACGTGTGCGTCGCGCTGATCAGACCGGCCAGCGACGCCAGCACGCCGCATATTGCGTAAGTCGTAATGAGCATGCGCGCGCGCGGAATGCCCGCATAGAACGCAGCCTTCGGATTCGTGCCCATCAGATAGAGACGCAGGCCGAAGGGGCTGCGCCTTAGCAGCCAGCCGAGCAGAATCACCGCGGCAATGAAGATGCAGAACGCAATCGGTACCTGCAACACCGTGCCGTTGCCGATGTCCGACAAAGGCTCGACATAGTCGACATGCACCGAGGCGCCGTTGCTGATGACCACCGCAAAGCCGGTGAAGAGCAGTTGCGTGCCGAGCGTGCAAAGGATCGGCGTGAGCCTCAGGCGCGCAATCACGACGCCGTTAAGCAGGCCGCCGAGCAAACCCATGGTGAGCACGATCGCGCAAAAGAGCGACGTGTATAGCAGCGGCGAATCGTCACCGTTGACGAAGCGCGGCACCACGATGGCAGCGACCATGCCCGAGAGATTCGCGAGCCCGACACCGGAGAGATCGATGCCGCCGTTTCCCGACACCATCGAAAGCATGATGCCGAGCGCGAGCAGACCGAGTTCGGGAAGCTGGCCGCCCATCGACTGAAGGTTGTCGATGTCCACGAACTGGCCGTGCGAGAGCCACGTCGCAACCAGCACGACGAGCACGTTGACGATCAGAAGGAAATTCAGTTGCCGGTCGGCAAAAAGTTTTCCCGCAGCAAACGAAGACTTCATGGCGCTCATGATCTCCTGACACTGCATTGCACTGTACTGCACGTTAGCGCGCGATGACACCGAACTGCGCGAACACGGACCTGCTCGGGCGGCTTACGACATCTGCGCTGCGCGGCCCGCCTCGCTGTACTCGCTCAACACCTGGTTGATTTCGGCGAGCGTCGGCATGGAAGGCGCCGTGCCCGCGCGCGTGACCGAGATGCCCGCGAGCGCGCAGCCGAATCGCATCGCCGAAATCGGGTCGTCACCGCGCGCGAGCGCGGCCGCAAAGCCGCCCGTGAAGCCGTCGCCTGCGCCCGCCGTTTCCACCACGGCACCGCAGCGAAATGCGGGCAGCCAGACCGACTGCGTTGCGTCGTGCAGCAATGCACCGCCTTCGCCGAGCGTGACGATCACCGCGCCAACGCCTCTGGCGAGCAGCACGTCCGCCGCGCGGCGCGCATCGTCGACATTCGCGATGGGCACGCCGGTGAGTGCGGCCGCCTCGCTTTCGTTCGGCGTGATGTAGTCGCACAGCGGGAACATGTCGTCGTCAAGCGGCATGGCGGGCGCGGGATTGAACACCGTGACGACGCCATGCCGGCGCGCCACTTCCAGACCGCGCCGCGCGGCTGCGAGCGGCTGCTCCAGTTGCGTGACGAACACGCGCGCGCTCGCGATGTCGGCTTCTATCGCCTCCACGTCGGCGGCGCCGAGCGTGCCCGCCGCGCCCGCCGCGACGATGATTGCGTTCATGCCGGTGGTGTCGTCGACAAAGATATGGGCCGCGCCCGTCGCGACGCCGCGCACCACCGACGCGCGTGCCGTGATGCCTTCGCGCGCCCATGTGGCCTGAGCGATGGAGCCGAACGCGTCGTCGCCGATACGGGTGCAGAACACCACCTCGGCACCGGCACGCGCGGCAGCCACCGCCTGATTCGAGCCCTTGCCGCCGGGTCCCATCGCGAATGCAGAGCCCGCAATCGTCTCGCCGATCAACGGCATGCGCGCCGCGCGAAAGGTCAGATCCGTCACGTAGATGCCGAGAATGACCACACGTCCGCCCGTCTGCTGTGTGCTCATGACGCGAGCCCTTCGCACGCGGCCTGCATCGCCTTGCAGCGCGACGCTCGCGGATGCACCGCGTTCGTCAACGGCAGGAAGTCCAGAATGTTCGGCACGTTGTCTCCTTCATGTTTTGATTGACGTGCATTCGCTGCTGCGCGGTCAATCTCCGTACGGTATCCAGATGTTCTTCACCTGCACCGCCTGACGCAGGAACGGCCGGCCTTCGCATGCCTCGCCGAACCAGTCGAACTGCTTTCCGTAGTCGGTGAAGGTGCGCTTCAGGTTGCCGACCGACAGACGCTCGACCAGCGCCGAGTCTTGCGCGTTGCCGAAACACCAGACGGCGTCGACGTCGTCGTGACTCGCCAGCGCGGGCAGCAGACCGGCGCGCGCGCCCGTGACGATATTGACCGCGCCGCCCGGTACGTCGGACGTCTCGACGACCTGGTAGAAGTCTGTCGCCGTAAGCGACCCGGCTGCACCCGGCAGCACCACCACGCGATTACCCATCGCAAGCGCGGGGGCCACGAGCGAAACGAAAGCCAGCAACGGCGCTTCGTCCGGACACGCAATGCCGATCACGCCAAGCGGCTCGTGCATGGCAAGCGCGACACCGCGCAGCGGCGGCGTATGCACGGCGCCGTCGAACTTGTCGGTCCACGCCGCGTAAGCGAAGAGTCGTGTGACCGACGCTTGCACTTCGGCACGCGCCGCTTCGGGCGCTGCGCCATTGCGCGCGCACAACCGCTGCGCGAATTCGTCCGCGCGCACCGCCAGGTTTTCCGCGAGATAAAACAGCACCTGCGCCCGGTTATGCGTGCTCGCCTGCGACCACTTGTGCGCCGCGCGCGCCGCTTCCACCGCGTTGCGAATGTCCTTGCGATTGCCCGCGCCCACTTCGCCGACCGGCGTGCCGTCCGGCGCATGCACGGTCAGCGAATAGCCGCTGTCGGGCCGCACCTGCTTGCCGCCTATGAACAGCTTGGCCGTGCGGTCAATCGACACGATGTTCGGCGCGTCATGCGCGAACTGCGTGCGCTGGCTTGCCTGCTGCGTAGCGTCCACCATCCGGCGCTTCGGAAGATTGAGCCACGCACGCGGTTTGAGATATTCGTAAATGCCCTCACGTCCGCCCTCGCGTCCGTAGCCCGACTCGCGGTACCCGCCGAAGCCGACTGCCGCGTCGAACAGGTTGGTCGCATTGATCCACACGACGCCCGACGCGAGCCGCGGCGCGACGTCGAGCGCCCGGCCGATGGTCTCGCTCCACACGCTGGCGGCGAGCCCGTAGCGGGAATTGTTGGCGAGCGCGATGGCTTCGTCGGGCGTGCGAAAGCTCATCGTCACCAGCACTGGCCCGAAGATTTCCTGCTGCGCAAGAATGGATGCGGGCGCAACGTTCGTCACGAGCGTGGGCGGATAAAAGCAGCCATCGGCCGGCAACGCGCATTCTTCGGCCTGCCAGATGGTGCAGCCTTCGCGCCGTCCGCTTTCGACAAGCGCGCGGATCCGCTCCAGTTGCACGGCATCGACGACCGCGCCCATGTCGATATTCTTGTCGAGCGACGGCCCCACGCGCAGGCTCGCCATGCGGCGCTTGAGTTTCGCGATGAAACGCGCTTCGACGCCCTCCTGCACGAGAAGGCGCGACCCTGCGCAGCAGACCTGCCCCTGGTTGAACCAGATCGCGTCTACCACGCCTTCGACGGCGGCGTCGAGATCGGCGTCGTCGAATACGATGAAAGGCGACTTGCCTCCCAGCTCGAGGGTCAGCGATTTACCGGAGCCGGCCGTGACCGCGCGAATTTGCTTGCCGACTTCGGTCGAGCCGGTGAACGCAATCTTGTCGACCTGCGGATGCTCGACAAGCGCGGCGCCCGTCGTGCCGTCGCCGGTCACCACATTGAGCACGCCCGCGGGCAGCCCGGCGCGATGCGCGAGCTCCGCGAACAATAGCGCGGTGAGCGGCGTGTATTCGGCGGGCTTCAGCACCACGCAGTTGCCGGTTGCGATAGCGGGCGCGATCTTCCACGCGAGCATCAGCAGCGGAAAGTTCCACGGCACGATCTGGCCGATCACGCCAAGCGGTGCGTAGTCCGCGAACTCGCTCTCCTGCAACTGCGCCCAACCCGCGTGATGTAGGAGGTGGCGCGCGACCAGCGGCACGTCGATGTCGCGCGTCTCGCGAATCGGCTTGCCGTTGTCGAGCGCTTCGAGCACCGCGAAGAGCCGGCTGTGCCGCTGCACCATGCGCGCAAGCGCATACAGATGCCGCGCGCGTGCGGCGCCGCCGAGCGCCGCCCAAGCCGGCTGTGCAGCGCGCGCGGCGGCGACCGCCGCGTCGACGTCGGCAGCGTCGCCCTGTGCGATCTCGGCGAGGCGTTCGCCGTTTGCCGGCGCGTGCGATACGAACTGCGCTCCGCTTGCCGGCGCATGCCACGCGCCGCCGATGAAATGCCCAAAGCGCGCGTCATGCTGCGCGAGCCATGCGCGCGCGGGCTGGTCGTCTTCCGACGCGGGGCCGTACTCCATCGAAGAAAAATACTCCGCTACGCTCATGGGTTGGTCTGTATTCAGGCTACGGGGTGACGGTTGAAAGCGGAATAACGGCCGCTCACGTGGTGTTCGAGTTGCCGCTCGATGTCGGCGAGCAGGCTCGATGCGCCAATGCGCAGGAGCGCCGGTTCGAGCCACGCCCGGCCGAGCTCTTCCTTCATCAGGATCTGATACGCGAGCACCGACTTGGCGCTCGACACGCCGCCCGCCGGCTTGAAACCGATTGCGACGCCGGTGCGCTCCTGATATTCGCGGATCATGCGCACCATCACGAGCGAGACGTCGAGCGTTGCGTTGACGCCCTCCTTGCCCGTCGACGTTTTGATGAAGTCGGCGCCCGCCATCATGCAGACCATCGACGCGCGCGCCACATTCGACAGCGTGCGGATATCGCCGGTCGCCAGAATCGCCTTCAGATGAGCGGGGCCGCAGGCCGCGCGGAACTCGCGCACTTCGTCGTAGAGCGCCCGCCAGTTGCCCGTGAGCACATGTTCGCGCGTGACGACGATGTCGATTTCCGCCGCGCCGTCGGCGACCGAGGCCTCGATCTCCTTCAGCTTGAGCGGATGCGGGATCAACCCGGCCGGAAAACCCGTGGACACTGCCGCCACGGGTATGCCGCTGCCTGCGAGCGCATCCACGGCGGCGGCGACGAACCGGTGATATACACACACCGCGCCCGTCGCAATACGCTGCGAGCCCATGCCGAGCGCGTCCAGAATGTCGGCACGCACCGGCTGGCGCGCCTTCGCGCACAGGCGCCGCACGCGGCCCTCGGTGTCGTCGCCGCTAAGCGTGGTGAGATCGATGCAGGTGACGGCTTTCAGCAGCCACGCGGCCTGCGCATCTTTCTTGACGGGGCGGCGCGTGGCCAGCGTAGCGCTGCGCCGCTCGACGGCCGACTGATTGACGCGCGAGCCGTCGAGCCACGCAGCGTCGAACGGCATGCCGGGGTTGCGCACCGGGTGAGCGAGCGGCCCGCCGCGCAGCGCGACGACCGATGACGACGGTAAAGAATCAGGCATGAGACGTCCGGAATGAGCACATGGCACGACGGCGGCCGGCGAATGAGTGAACCGTATGCTACTCCGGTTTGAGAGGATTATCACATCGTCTACGGGTAAATCCTCACATTCCGTGCTCAAGGCCCGTGCCGCGGGCTTAGTGCGTGTGATGCGCGATGTGAAAATCGCGATGTAAAGTTCACAAAACGCCCTTTAACGGGCCTAAAACCCCTTGGCGCGCCCCAATCTCGCCGCGTCGGCGAGCGGGAATGTGCGGGTTTGCCCTCAGCGGGCGCGTCACAAGGCAAAATACGGGTTTGCGCGCGCGTTGCGCCGCTTGTGACAGCGCGACGCGCCGTCGCCGACGGCGACACTGGTTATGACCGCATGCGTCATTGCGCTCGGGCGCCGTTTCTATCGACTTGGCGCGCCCGCTCCCGGACACAGGACAGCTCGTCCTCAAACAGAGCATCTCAGGAGCATTGATGAACGATTCGAACCCATCCTTCCTCGGCAGAATTTCGCTGGCTGTCGGCGCGTTCTTCCGCATTCTCGGCGACGGCGACTTCGCCGCCGCGGTACTGCGCGTGCGCGACGGCGGCGCGCCTGAACAAGCCGCGACGCAAGCCGCAACCCAAGCCGCGACCCAAGCGCCGGCACCCTCGCCCGCCCCCACGGCGAGCGCAGCACCGGCGCCGGCATTGAAAGAGGCGAGCCCGGACGCCGCATTGCAACTGCTGGGTCTGTTGCAACGCGACGCGCGCTTCATCGACTTTGTCGAGGAAGACATCAGACATTTCAGCGACGCCGATATCGGCGCTGCCGCGCGCCTCGTGCACGAAGGCTGCCGCGCCACGCTGCGCGAGCACTTCACCATCCGTCCGGTGCGCGACGAAGCCGAAGGTAGCCGCGTGACGCTGCAGGAAGGTTTCGACGCGAGCGCGATTCGCCTGACGGGCAACGTCGTCGGCAAGGCGCCGTTTGTCGGCAACATCAGCCACCGTGGCTGGCGCGTCGATGAAGTGCGGCTGCCGAGGCTCGCGGAAGCTCACAACGCGAAGGTGATTGCGCCAGCCGAGGTGGAGCTATGAGCGGCGCGCGTTATTCGATCGGCATCGACCTGGGCACGACGCACTGCGCGCTGTCCTATGTCGACACCAGCGCGAGCGACGGCGAAAGGACCACGCTCGCCGTGCTGCCCATCGCCCAGCTGACCGGCCCCGGCGCGATCGCCGACCTCGATCTGCTGCCCTCGTTCCTGTATCTGCCGCACCCCGACGAGCTCACTTCCGGCGATCTGCATCTGCCGTGGACCGGCCAGCGTGACTTCGCGGTCGGCGAGTTCGCCCGCAGCCGCGGCGCGGCGACGCCGATCCGGCTCGTCTCGAGCGCGAAGAGCTGGCTGTGCCATCCGGGCGTGGACCGGCGCGCGGCGATCCTGCCGAACGATGCGCCGCCCGAAGTAGCGCGCGTCTCGCCGCTCGAAAGCTCGGTGCGCTACCTCACGCACCTGCGCGAGGCGTGGGACCACGCGCATCCGGACGCGCCGTTTGGCGACCAGGACATCACGGTGACGATTCCCGCGTCGTTCGACCCGGCCGCGCGCGAGCTGACCGCCGAAGCCGCCGAGGCCGCCGGCTATCGCCGCATGACGCTGCTGGAAGAACCGCAAGCCGCGCTGTATAGCTGGATTCAGAAGAGCGGCGGCCAATGGCGCAAGCAGGTGAAGGTCGGCGACATCATCCTCGTGGTGGACGTAGGCGGCGGCACGACCGACCTTTCGCTGATCGCGGTGGTGGAGCGCGAGGGCAATCTTGAACTGCATCGCGTGGCGGTCGGCGAACACATTCTGCTCGGCGGCGACAACATGGACCTCGCGCTCGCGCACGTGGTCGCGCGCAAGCTGGCCGCGCAAGGCACCCAGGCCGACGCGTGGCAGTTGCGCGCGCTCACCTATGCGTGCCGCTCGGCGAAAGAAACGCTGCTGAGCGACCCGGCCACCGACACGGTGCCGCTCGTCGTGCCGAGCCGCGGCTCGAAGCTGATCGGCGGATCGATCCGCACGGAACTCACGCGCGCCGAGTTGACGCAAACGATTCTCGAGGGCTTTTTCCCGCAGGTGGATAGCGCCGCGCGTCCGGTGAGCCGCACGCGCGCCGGCCTCACGCAGCTCGGCTTGCCGTATGCCCAGGACGCGGGCATCACGCGGCATCTGGCGGCGTTTCTCGGCAAGCAGGTCGGCGCGCTCGCTGATCTGGAAGGACTGCGTCCCGTCGCGGCCGAGGCGTCCGCGCACGAGGCGAGCTTCCTGCATCCCACGGCGGTGTTGTTCAACGGCGGCGTGTTCAAGTCGGCGCTGCTCGTCGAGCGCATTATGGGCACGCTCAACGGCTGGCTTGCCGCGGAAGGCGCGGCGCCGGCGCGTCTGCTCGAAGGCGCCGATCTCGATCTGGCCGTCGCGCGCGGCGCCGCCTATTACGGCTACGTGCGGCGCGGCCAGGGCGTGCGCATTCGCGGCGGCACCGCGCGGGCCTACTACATCGCCATCGAATCGGCGATGCCGGCCGTGCCCGGCATGGAGCCGCCCATTCAGGCGCTGTGCGTCGCACCGTTCGGCATGGAAGAAGGCACTGAAGCCGAACTGCCCGCGCAGGAGTTCGGGCTCGTAGTCGGCGAGCCGGTGCACTTCCGCTTTTTCGGCTCGTCGGTGCGGCGTCACGATCAGGTGGGTACGCTGCTCGACTTCTGGGGTCCCGACGAACTTCAGGAGCTCGAAGAAATTCAGGCGACCCTGCCTGCGTCGGGCCGCACGGCCGGCGAAGTCGTCCCCGTGAAGCTGCACGCGCGGGTGACCGAAGCGGGCACGCTCGAACTCGAAGCCGTACCCCGCGGCACAGACGAGCGCTGGAAAGTCGAATTCGACGTGCGCGGCAGCGTCAATGCATGACTGACATGAAGCGGTACAGCATCGGCATCGACCTTGGCACCAGCAACACGGTGCTCGCGTATGCCGAGGCCGGGGCGCGGGACATTCGCGTCTTCGGCATCGAGCAGCTCGTGAGTCCCGGCGAAGTTGCCGCGCGGCCGCTTCTGCCCTCGGTGCGCTATCACCCGGCGCCGGGCGAGCTCGATCCAGCTGACCTGCAGTTGCCGTGGAGCGTGGCGCACGGTGCCGCCGCAGCGCACGCGCAGGCGGGCCGCGCAAGCGGTTCGGAGCCACGCGCGGGCAACTACGGCGCGCCCGCCCAAGGCGCTCCCGAGGCGGCGCCTGCCGTTATCGGAAGACTTGCGCGCGTGCTCGGTGCGCAAGTGCCGGGTCGTCTCGTGACCAGCGCGAAAAGCTGGCTCTCGCATGCGTCCGTCGACCGCGTCGCGCCGATCCTGCCTTGGGGCGCCCCCGACGACGTCCGCAAAGTCTCGCCAGTCGAAGCCAGCGCGAGCTACCTCGCGCATGTGCGTGCCGCATGGAACCAACGCTTTGCCGATGCGCCGCTCGAACATCAGGACGTAGTGCTCACGGTCCCCGCCTCGTTCGACGAAGGTGCGCGGGCTCTCACCGTCGAGGCGGCGCGCATGGCCGGGCTGCCCGCGCTGCGTTTGCTGGAAGAACCGCAGGCCGCCTTCTACGACTGGCTGTTTCACCATCGCGAACATCTTGCCGAGGAACTCGCTCACACGCGCCTCGTGCTGATTTGCGACGTGGGCGGCGGCACGACGGACCTCACGCTCATCGAAGTGAGCATGGCCGATGGGGAGCCGCAGCTCACGCGTATCGGCGTGGGCAACCATTTGATGCTCGGCGGCGACAACATGGACCTCGCGCTCGCGCATCTGGTCGAAGCACGGCTCGCGGGCGGCGAGCGCGCGCGTTTGTCGGCGGCCAGCCTGTCGCAACTGGTGGAGCGCTGCCGCGCCGCGAAGGAACAGTTGCTTGGAGCCGACGCCCCTGAGTCGGCGTCGATTACACTGCTCGGCGCGGGCTCGAAGCTGGTCGGCGGCGCGCGCAGCGCCCGGATCATGCGCGAAGAAGTGGAGCGCGTGATCGTCGACGGATTCTTTCCGGCGGTCGCGTCGCACGAGCGGCCGGGCAGGCCGCGCGGCGCGCTTGTCGAGTTTGGTCTGCCGTATGCGACGGACGCCGCCGTCACGCGCCATATCGCGGCTTTTCTGAGCCGGTTCGACACGCAGTCGCGCAAGGCGTTGGGTGAGGACGATGGTGCTGCGAGCGCGAGCGCGAGCGGTTCGGGGCCTACGCACGATGCGGAGACTGCGGCCTCTTCCACGTCTTCCAGCGCGGCTTCCAGCCCTGGCGCTGCGAGCGACGCGCCGTCTCCTCTTCCCGTGCCCGACACGCTGCTGCTGAACGGCGGCGTGTTCCGCGCGCAGCCGCTGCAGCAGCGACTCGCCGACACGTTGGGCGCGTGGCGCGGCGAGCCGCTCAACGTGCTGCATAACGACGACCCGGACGTCGCCGTTGCGCGCGGGGCGGTCGCCTACAGCCTTGCGCGCGCGGGTGGCGCGCCGCGAATCGGCGGAGGTTCGCCGCGCAGCTACTTTCTCGTGCTCGACGAGCCTGCGCGCGGCAGCCACGACGCACAGGAACCGCGCGAGGCACACGATCGCCCCTCTTCCCAACGCGGCATCTGCCTGCTGCCGCGCGGCACCGAGGAAGGCCACGAAATCCTGATCGCGGAACGCACATTTTCACTACGGCTCGGGCATCCGGTGCGCTTTCACCTGGTCTCGTCGAGTTCAGACACGGTGTATGCGCCCGGCGAGCTCGCGGACCTCGCGGGCGACGACTTCGTGCGGCTGCCGCCCATTGCAACCATCGTCGCGCCGCGCGGCGCGGGCCCGGCTCGCGAGCGAGCTGTGCGCATCGCCACCTCGCTCACCGAAGTCGGCACGCTCGAAGTGCATTGCATCGACCGGGACAATCCCGCCGAGCGTTGGCTGCTCGAATTCCAGCTGCGGCGCGAGCATGCGCAGGTGAATGTGGCGGACGATGCGGCCGGCGCACGTCATCCGCGGCTCGACGAAGCCATTGAACAGATCGACCGCTCGTTCGGTGCACGCTCGCAAAACGTCGATAAAAAAGAAATCAAACGCCTGCGCTCGCAGCTCGAACATCTGCTCGGGCCGCGCGAGACTTGGAACAGCGCGCTTCTGCGCGAACTGTTCGGCGCGCTGTGGGAACGCGCGAAGCGCCGCCGCCGCTCGGCGGATCACGAGCGGCTGTGGCTGAATCTGGCCGGCTACTGCGTGCGCCCGGGCTTCGGCTATCCGCTCGACGAATGGCGCGTCGAGCAACTGTGGTCGCTCTTCGACGACGGTATTCAGTACGTCCAGGAAAGCCAGGTGTGGTCGGAATGGTGGACGCTGTGGCGCCGCGCCGCGGGCGGCCTCGACGAAACTGCGCAGCTACGCGTGCTCGATGCAATGACGTATCTGCAGACAGCGGCGCAGTCGCGTCACAAGCTGCCGTTCGACGTGTCGAAAACCGGCATTGCCGATATGGTTCGCCTGAGCGCGTCGCTCGAACGCATTCCGGTGGAGCGCAAGATCGAGCTCGGCGAGTCCGTGCTCGCGCGTTTGCAGAAGCCTGCTGAGAATCACCAGAGCTGGTGGGCTGTGGGCCGGATCGGCGCGCGCCAGCCGTTTTATGGCAGCGCGCATAACGTCGTACCGCCCGAGGTTGCGCGCAGGTGGCTCGACGCGATTCTTGCGCTCGACTGGAAGAAGGTCGACCCGGCCGCGTTTGCCGCCGTGCAGATTGCGCGCATGACAGGCGACCGTTCGCGCGATCTGCCGGACGAGACGCGCGACGCTGTCATACGCCGGCTCGAAGCGAGCAACGCGCCGCGCGCGTGGATTGCGATGGTCGGCGAAATCATCGAACTCGACAATGCGGATGAGGGGCGCGTGTTCGGTGAGTCGCTGCCTGCCGGGTTGAAACTGATTTCGGAGTGAGCCGTTGCGGCGCGGCGAGCTTGCTGAGTGCGCTCGATGCCACGCGAGGTTGTGCAACACGAAGAGAGCGCCGCCGTGAGCCTGCAAAAGTGCTGAGGCGGCAGACCTACGACGGCGCTCGACCGTGTGTGCGGATTACCGGGCAAGCAACACGGGTGGCGGAGCCCACGAGCCATCGACCATCCCGGTCTTGGGCCAATAGGCTCGCAGGTAGAGCGAAAACGGTGCGCCGGCCGGTGCGGGCAGCCAGTTCGTCTCCCGCTCGGCCCCGGGCGAATCGGCCTGCACGTAGATGGTCAGCGAGCCGTCTGCATTGAACTTCAGGTTGCGGTTCTTGGTGCCGAGCGAGTAACGCTTGAGGCGGTTCGGCACAAAAAAGTGAGCGTCGTCGTACAGGGTCAACGACCAGAAGCCGTCGACGGGCGGGGTTTGCCCTTTGGGGAAGGTGACCACGTAGCGACTCGCACCGGAGAGCCGCTGGCCGTTGGCATCCAGGTCCTGGTACAGATACTTCGTTTCTGTCGGCGCATTGACGAGTATGTTCGACTTGGCCACCGCTGTGCGTGTGAAGTAGTCCGTGCCGAACGAGGCGTTGTTGGCAGTCGAGCTCCAGTAGTTGCCCACTGGCCGGCCCCAGTTTCTGAACTGCAGCAGCGGGTCGATGAGCTCCTGCTCCGTTTTGACCGCCTCGTCAATCATTGCGCGCTTGAGCGCAGGATTATCTTTCGCTGCGGCAAGTACGGCATTGATCTGCGCGTAGCGCGCTTCTTCGCCCGGCAATGGTGGCGAGTCCTTCAACACGAGGGGCAATTCATCGAAGAACTTTTCTGGCAACACCCATTTCGTCTCGCCGGAGCTGTCATCTCCGGTTGGCGACTTAAGTGCGGGTAGCTGGCTCCAGTCACGACGCTTGGGCTTGCCGTCGAACTCTGACAACGGGTAAATGTCGATCCCGGCAAGCGCAGGCTGAATGGCGGCGCGGTCTTCTGCAGTGTCGTCCATGAACACCCGCGGGACGACGAAGGCCGTGTTGGTACTGGAGCGGAACACTTTCGTGATACCGGCCGGGACCTTGCCGTTCCAGTCTGGGCCGACCAGCAGATAGAATCCCGGCCGCGTGCCGTACATGGAGCCCACCTGCGCG
>Ga0209796_10000709_pt1 | contig 18062 bp, 27 predicted proteins | sample AgamicOrSfrz_FD_187167 | JGI IMG/M metagenome (GOLD analysis project Ga0209796, IMG submission 187167) | Agave microbial communities from Guanajuato, Mexico - Or.Sf.rz (SPAdes) (version 2) | ecosystem: Host-associated > Plants > Phyllosphere > Phylloplane/Leaf | place: Guanajuato, Mexico...
TCTTTCGAGGATATCGACGCCCTGCGTCAGGTGCTGTTTCATTATTACGGCGACCATCTGCCTGCCAGTTCGTTAGTGCAGGTCAGCGCGCTGTTTTCGCCCGATCTTAAAATTGAAATAGAGGCAGTGATGGCGCTTTAATTCGGCGCCGACGCCTGCTTCATTACAAAAAGTAATCCACCCATTACTCTGGCTCATGCGGCTAAATTTCGCAGCCAAGTCAATACGTAGCGGGCGTAATTTGTTCAATTTTTGAGATGACTCAAGGAACTGAAAAGTGACGACAAATCTCATTTATGCAACAACCATGCAACATAACCACATCTTTATTCAGTGCGATGCGGCCAGCCACATTATTTATGCACTACGCTGCACCAAAATGTAGCAAAAACGCTTTTTTTAGCGGCGTAAGAAAAATTATCTTTCTCCCGTAAGTGGTAAATTACCGGGGTGCGGTTAAATCCGCTCTCCATCCACGGCAACACATAATAAACGACTTTAAAAAAGAAAGGTCTTTATGGAAAAGTTATCCTACGCGTCTGAAAACAGTACATCTGCCTGGTCCACCTACCTCCAGCAAATCGACCGCGTCGCGCCCTATCTGGGCGAACTGGGACGCTGGATCGATACGCTGCGTCATCCGAAGCGCGCGCTGATTGTCGATATCCCGCTACAGATGGACGACGGTACCATCCGCCACTTTGAAGGCTACCGCGTGCAGCACAACCTGTCGCGCGGGCCGGGTAAAGGCGGCGTCCGCTACCATCCCAATGTCGATCTGAATGAAGTGATGGCGCTTTCCGCGTGGATGACCATCAAGTGCGCCGCGGTCAACCTGCCCTACGGCGGCGCCAAAGGCGGCATCCGCTGCGATCCCTTTGCGCTGTCCGAAGGCGAACTGGAGCGCCTGACGCGCCGCTACACCAGCGAAATCGGCATTATTATCGGGCCGCAGAAAGATATTCCGGCGCCGGATGTCGGCACCAACAGCAAGGTGATGGCATGGATGATGGACACCTACTCCATGAACAGCGGCACCACCGTAACCGGCGTGGTCACTGGTAAGCCGGTCCATCTGGGCGGCTCGCTGGGACGCGAAAAGGCGACCGGACGCGGCGTATTTATTACCGGACGCGAAGTGGCGCGCCGCGCGGGCATCCCCGTTGAGGGCGCGCGCGTCGCGGTGCAGGGCTTCGGTAACGTCGGCAGTGAGGCGGCACGTCTCTTCAGCGAAGCGGGCGCCTTTGTGGTAGCGATCCAGGACCACAGCGCGACCATCGCGAACGCAGAGGGCATCGATATGGCGGCGCTGTCGCGCTGGCAGCTGGAGCACAAGCAGATCCTCGGCTTCCCCGGCGCGGAGAAGATTGATGAAGCGGCGTTCTGGCGTACCGAAATGGATATCTTTATCCCGGCGGCGCTGGAAGGACAGATCACCCGCGAGCGCGCGGAACGACTGAGCTGCAAGCTGGTGCTGGAGGGCGCGAACGGCCCGACCTATCCGGAAGCGGACGACGTGCTGGCCGAGCGTGGCATCATCGTGGTGCCGGACGTCATCTGTAACGCAGGCGGCGTAACGGTAAGTTACTTCGAATGGGTGCAGGATATGGCGAGCTTCTTCTGGAGCGAAGATGAGATCAACGCGCGCATGGATAAGATCATGACCGACGCGATGGTGCACGTCTGGAACAAAGCCAAAGAGAAAGAGTGCTCGCTGCGCACCGCGGCCTATATCGTCGCCTGCGAACGCATTCTGATGGCGCGTAAAGAGCGCGGCATCTATCCAGGCTAATCGCTTAACGGGCAGCGCAGGCTGCCCCAGATATCAGTAACGCACCAGTCCGCCATCGACCGCGTACTGGCTGCCCGTCACATAAGAGGCGTCGCTGGAGAGCAGAAACAGCGCGACCGCCGCCGCCTCTTCCGCCTTCCCGGCCCGCTTCAGCGGCACCTGGCTGACGATAAAACTCTCAAACTGCTGACGCGCCGTTTCCGGCATAAAATCGCGGAAGTGCGTTTCGATCGGCCCCGGCACCACTACGTTGACGCGAATGCCGCGCGGCGCCAGCGCGGTTGCCCAGCTGCGCGCCATCGCCACAATCGCCCCTTTGGTGGCGGCGTAGAGACTGGTGCTCGCCGCGCCTTCATAGCTCGACGACGACGAGGTGACCACCACCGACGCGCCGGGGTTAAGCAAAGGCGAAAGCCTGGCGAGCTGCAGCATAGGGCCGCGCACGTTGGCGTTCATCATGGCGTTAAAAGACTCTGCGGTGACCGACTCCAGCTCGCCCAGTTCGGCGTAACCCGCATTCAGCCAGAGCCCGTCCAGCTTGCCCCACTTTTCCACCGCTTCGCCCAGCGCATCGATATCCGCCTCCAGCGAGGCGTCGTTGCGCAGCAGCAGCGCATTGTCGTGCAGCACGCTGTTGGCATGCTGTAAGCGGCTGGGGTTGCGGCCGGTGACCGCAACGCGACCGCCTTCCGCCTGGATGCGCTGCGCGCCCGCCAGCCCCATGCCGCTGGTGCCGCCGGTAATCAGGATACGCTTATCACTAAATCGGGCCATAACCCCTCCAGAAAGGCCGCCGCAGATTGAGGCGGCGCATGCGAATCAACGCTATCTCTGAATGTTAGCTGGCGGCGGCAATAACGCGTCATTAAGTCAGTGACAGATTGATGACATTTTCGATCGCCTTATAACCGTATTTATCTGAGGGTTATTCTTTCTTAGACAAAATACAGAAATAAATGCCGCTTATTTAACCCTACGCAGAGTCTGGTTATTTCCGCGATGCGTTTTGTTTTAAACCTTCATTATCTTTTTTTAAACGTTTCTTTACAGGATAAACCCCTGACATGAAGCGATTTAAACCATGCTGCCGAATCTGTGTGGCATCAACTGCGTGTTTAGTCGGCTATGTCAGTCTAAAAGTCTGCTAATTTGAAAGCGAGTCCGTTTTTATAGTAAGGTAAATTGTTGTAAACAAGCTGCCGTAATTTATTTTAACAGGCTGCTTATAGCTTTCTTTCCCATAGTTTGTTGGCAGTTCGGCGACGAAAGCTATAAGAGCCTCATTGATTAATGAGGATATTATGAGCACCGGGAATCACCCCACAGATAAAAGCAAAAAGCATTTCTGGCAGAAAAAGCAGAAAGAGCTGACGGTCGACGATATCACCATCGTCGATAACGATATGCTGAAGCGCGCGGTCGGCGCGGCGGCGCTGGGCAACGCCATGGAGTGGTTCGACTTCGGCGTTTACAGCTACCTCGCCGTCACCATTGGCAAAGTCTTCTTCGCTAACGCCAGCAACACCGCGCAGCTGATTGCGGCCTTCGGCACCTTCGCCGCCGCCTTCCTGGTGCGCCCGATCGGCGGACTGGTATTCGGCCCGCTGGGCGATCGCATCGGCCGTCAGAAAGTGCTGGCGATGACCATGATCATGATGTCGATCGGCACCTTCTGCATCGGCCTGATCCCCTCTTACGCCAGCATCGGCATTCTTGCGCCAATATTGCTGCTGGTGGCGCGACTGGTACAGGGATTCTCTACCGGCGGCGAATATGGCGGCGCCGCGACCTTTATCGCCGAATACTCTACCGACAACCGTCGCGGCTTTATGGGCAGTTTTCTCGAATTCGGCACCCTCGGCGGCTATCTGCTGGGCGCGGGCTTCGTGACGGCATTGACCTCGGCGCTGCCGGAACAGACCATGCTTGACTGGGGCTGGCGCGTTCCCTTCTTCGTCGCCGCGCCGCTTGGCCTGTTCGGCCTCTATGTTCGACTCAAGCTGGAAGAGACCCCGGCGTTCCAGCAGCATATGGAGAAGCAGGAGGCGCTGGAGCACAGCAAACCGGCAATGACGGTGATGCAGATGCTGAAGAAGTACCACAAGCCGATGCTGAAATGTATTGGTCTGGTGCTGCTGTTTAACGTCTCCAACTATATGCTGACCTCCTATATGCCGAGCTATCTGACCGGCATCCTCGGCATGGGCGAGCTGAGCAGCCTGCTGCTGATTATGGTGGTGATGTTCGTCATGATGCCGCTGACGCTGTTCTGGGGACACTGGGCGGATCGTCTCGGTCGTCGTCCGGTCATCGGCAGCGGCGCGATTGGCCTGATCCTGCTGGCGATCCCCTGCATGATGCTGGTGACCTCGGGCAATATGTGGCTGGTGTTCGCCGGACTGATCGTGCTGGGCGCGCTGCATACCTGCTTCAGCGGCTCCATGCCCGCGACGCTGCCGGCGCTGTTTGTAACCGACATCCGCTACAGCGCGCTGGCCATCGGCTTTAACCTGTCCGTCTCGCTGTTCGGCGGCACCACGCCGCTGATTACCGCCTGGCTGGTGGATACCACGCATAACCTGATGATGCCCGCCTACTACCTGATGGGCGCAGGCGTGATTGGCCTGCTGACCGTGCTGACGCTGCACGAATCGGCGCGTAAGCCGCTGCGCGGCTCCTCGCCTGCGGTGGCCAGCGAGGCCGAGGCGCACCGTCTGGTGAAGAAGCTGCGTTCGCGCAATAATGCGCGTCCGGCGCAGTAACCCGGTCACGGCTTCGCCATAAAAAACCCGCCAGCGGCGGGTTTTCTTTTATCCACAGTATGAAAAGCGCGCGTCAGAAAAGAGATAGCTGAAAAGACATGTTTTTTTGCCGTCAGAGTCGTTATGGTATCGGTTCCATTAAGCGGATAAGGAAGATCACCATGGTGTCGAAAGAGAACGCCGAACACTATTTTTGGGGCAGCCAGTGCGACGGCTGGACACTGCTACAGCGGCAGGATCTCTCTATCATCCACGAGCGGATGCCCGCCGGAACAGCGGAGATTCGTCACTATCACGCCCAGAGTCGCCAGTTCTTTTTTGTACTGCGCGGCACGCTCTGTATGGAACTTGAAGGCGAGCGCCACCTGCTCAACGCGCATGAGGGTCTGGAAATTCCTCCCGAGGCGAAACATCAGGCCCGTAACGACAGCGACAGCGATGTTGAATTTCTGGTGATCTCGCACCCCACCACGCGCGGCGATCGCACCGACCTGCTCTAAGGCTTTTTGATCTACGCCGATTTAACGGTTAACCGCTCTATGCAGGTTTTTTGATCCAGAACAAGCCGCGCCTCGCTGCCTTCTGTCAATTTGTGTCAACGGTTCCTGTGACCGCACATTTAATGGAGGCAGGCTGATGACGGGTAAATTCGGTTTAACGGCGGGTTTGATGGTGTGGCTGGTCTATGTGGCGTGGATGGCAAGCTACTATTTCGGCACGTTCTCTCTGTTCGCTCACTGACGCATAAAAAGCCTGCGGCTCTGGCGCGCCTGACCGCAGAGACTTGCCGCATACGAAAACGCGCCGCAGGCGAAAGCGCTGCGGCGCGTTTTTTTCTGTCATGCAGAACATTAAGCGGCTTTAACGGCGCGCACTTTTTTCGTCTGCGCAACATCGCCTTCAGCGTTTTCATCCGCGCCCTCTGCGGCGCGAACGTTTTTCGCCGCGTCAGCCGAGTCAGACGCATCGGGAAGTTTGCTGGTGCGCAGGATATGCTGAATCGCATCTTTCTGCTCTGCGAGCAGCAGGCCGAGGGTTTCCGCCTGAGACTCATCCATATCGGGCTGATGCTGCGCTAACCAGTCGGTAAAGGCCTCCGCCATGTCGAGCATCTTGTCGTAGGCATCCGCCTCTTTTTTGCTGGCAAACGTCATTTTCTCTTCACCCTTCTTGACGACTACGTATTTAATTTCGACAGCCATTTTTGCCTCTCCGATACTGTTAATATATACAGTATATCCCTCATGCAGCCGGATTGCATCCTTTTTTCAACGCTATCGCTACGCCAGGCGAAGTGAAAATTTGCTTTAAGAAATCAGATCGTTAAGAAAATCAGCCAGCGCTTTGCGCGGATCGTCCTCTTCCGACACGATCATTTCGATTCCCCACTGGCCCAGCACTTCGCGCGCCACCGGATTATTGCGGTTGGTGAAGAGATAAGACTTTGGCCGCGCGGTCGCCAGGCCGGTTCTGCCCCACATTTTCGTCAGGCGATAGAACAGCAGGCGGATATTGAAGTCGCTGATGCTGTAGCCGACGAACAGCACCGAATTGCCCATCACGTCGTGGGTGAGTTTGATATCGAGCGGAGAGTCGAAGTAGAGACGTTCGAAATAGCTGCTCTCATCCAGCACGATCGAGGTGTCGTCGTCGAAATCGCCGTGCAATTTAATGATATGCCGCTTGTCCTCGGTGAGCGCCACCAGATCCGCCGCGTTGGCGACTTTACTGTAGGGCACGCCGTGCGCCTCGTGCGCCGCTTCCAGCCAGCGATCGTAGTTGGTGGTGTAGATGCGGCTGAAGTTGCCCTGGGTAATCATGGTGTGAATTTCTGACGATCGGACATCAATGTCCGGGCGATGCCACTCGCGATCCATCCAGCTGCGCAGCGGCCCCAGCGAACCTTTCTTCTGTTTGTAGTACTCCGCCAGCGAAAGATGGGTGCCGTAGGTGTTGAATATTTTCGGATCGTAGCCCAGCTCGTTCGCAAGATGGGCGATCAGCTCATGCCACTCCGGCAGTCCCAGATTGCGCGAGATGCCCGCGCCAGCGAACAGGATCAGCTTGCCGGAGTCATAGGCGCGTTTCAGTTCAGGTTTCATGCCACTCCTCGGGCGGTTTTCAGAAAATCGGCGAAGCGATCGAGCGCCAGCTTACGCATGGAGATCTCATTTTTCAGCTCGCCCATCTCGGCGAAAGTCTGGCTATGGCCTTCCGGAATAAAAACGCAGTCCCACTGAAACTCACGCGGTCCGGCGGGTCTGGAGGCGATGGTGCCGCGCACTTCGCCATGAAACTGATACATTTTGCGCCCGTCGCAGTAGCCCAGCACGGTTTTCGCCGTGACCGCCTGGCTGTCGAGCCCCTGCACCAGCTTGGCGAAGCGCTCCGCCTCCAGCCGGTTCCAGAAGATGCGCGTCAGCCCGGCGGGCAGGCCGTTCAGCCCGTCGAGATAGAGGCCGGTATGTTCGACAAACAGCGGGCGGCCGATAATAGAAAACGCCTTGGTCAGCTTGTCGCGTACCAGCGCAATTTCATTTTCCGTCTGAATTTCGTCGATGCGGCGCGAGATAGGCAGGACGTCGACGCCTACCGGTTCGAGGATTTTGCGTACCTCGGTCAGCTTATGCTCATTGGCTGACAGAAAGCGGATTTTCATTGCAAGCCTTTGTAGTATAATTATTTTTGTTTTTATGCATTGAAATATTATCCTGCTGCTTATCCGGTTTATGTTTTGTTGCCTGAACCGTTGCATGATAAAGCGAGGATGGTTGGGTAGAGTCTAGCTGACTACCGAGAGTAGATGGCGCCATTATACAGTTAGTGCGGAATTGAGCGCAAAGGTCGCGCGCGGCACGCCTTTGCGATTACGAAGCATTGATAGCAGTTTCGAATCGTCGGGCGGAACTCGTCGTCATCGTCCAGAATGGTCGCGGTGACTTTACCCAGCACAATGATTCCCTCCAAACCTTCCCCGTCTATCGTTTCGCCGTCCTGCGTGATAAATCCGGAAACGAACAGTTTGCCTACCATCGGATAGCCATCGTACTGAAACGCTACCTCGTCGCCAGGCTTCATCTTTACGCCGCGGTCGACGATGACAAAACCGTCCGGCGTTTCTATGCGGAACGCGCTCGATGATGGAGGAGCGAAGCTTTCTTCTGTATATGACGCGCTCATCTCACATAGCGTTCCCGTTCGGGAAGTTTACCGCGTCGAGATGCTTCACAAGCACCTGCCGGCGGGTTACAACGGCGCCCAGAGCGTCATCGAAATCGTGGTTGATGCCTGTAATCAGTCCAGAAATGTTCGCGACCTTCATCGTCGGGCGCGAATATGTGCCTTCTGACTTGGTTTCGAAACCTTCGACGGCGATCGGGTAAGCTGAGTAAGCCCGGCCCTGCCATATCACATCGTTGTAATAACCGTTCGTTCCAGCGTGAAAGCGGATAACGTCACCGCCAAAAGACTGCAGGTCCACCTCGAACAGATCGAGCATCGCGCCAACCCCGGCATCAACACTCTCGATAATGAGTTCTGCTGGTATGTCTCGCATATTGCGCCCATAAAAAAGGCCGCCAGGTGGCAGCCGGTGGATAATTACTGATCGAATATCAGGATGTTACCGATTTACATATAAGGATATGTTGAGTATTCAGCCCGTCCATGTTTGGGGCATGGACGCACACATAGATGAGGAATGGCTGATAACCTCTACCAAGGATCGAATATGACTCAAAAAATTGATGTAGAAGCTTTTTTGCTTACCCTTAACGATAGTGTTAAAAAAAACTATGCATTAACAGAGCTTCTTGCTCAGACTTTTAGTGCGTTTGTCGTTGCTACAGAGAATAAACAGGCAGTAGCTGACTTCATTAAAACAACACAGTCTGCTCCTGAAATGAAAGATGCTCATCAGCATGCGCAGCAAGTTCTTTTACAGATTCTGGAGTCAGTAAAAGTTACACCTAAAAGTTAATCAGGGCTTCGTTACAAAAGACTTGCCCATTTTTAATGCAAAATGGTTTTAGATTAACGGCGGTCAATTCATTTGCCGCCTTTTCTTTGAGACTGTGCATTTCCCCTCCCGGCCGGCGCGCACTCTTAATCGTCTCAGCCGCAACATCTCGCATCATCTTAGCCAACTCTTCCGCTATTGCACTAGGCAAAGTTAGACTTGCCACTTTCTTCTCTAACTCTTCAATTCGCTGTTCTAAGGTCATATTTCTCTCCAGTATTATCTCGGTACTTGTTCGAAAGTTGCGGTTAATTGGTAAAGGCTCCCCGTTTTCTGCAGCGACCAGGATCGGCAAACGAATAGCTTCTGCTCGCCCGTATCTGAAGGAGTCCAATAAAACGACTCGACGGCCATTCTCGCTTTCAGAAATCCTTCTGCGGCTTTTGCCACATTAGGTCGGGTACACTTTGCATCGTCATACCCGACAAACGTCAGCGAGTAGCTGTCCATCAGCGGGTTTATGCCTTTGGTCTGGCGTTGCTCATAGCCATCGCCAAGCTTCACCACCGCCACATTTGGCGCACGCGAAGCCGTGAAGCCCTTTTGTGGGCTCCAGATGAAAGTTTCTGGCATGGGATTTCCTGTTATTTGCGAGGCTGAAGCATGCCGCCGGGGCGAGTACTCTGGTCCTTCATCTGATAGAGAGCGATCTGTTTCATCATGCCGGCCATTTTCTGCATGGTGGCGTCATCAATGCCGTTAGTGATCTGGATGTTGAACGCCACGTTGAATACATTTCCGCCGCCATCACTGCCTGCTCCGCCGATATCCTTATTGCTGAGCACTCGTCCGCTATCGCCTGGAATCATGTACTGGCTGCCGTTGCTGGCCTTGAAGATTTCAGGCTTACCGCCCTCACCGACCCGGTACATGTTGTTAGCGTTAACAGGCCCGCCATGCTCGCGTCCGCCGCCGTATGAGATGCTACCTATAGTTGAAAGCAAAGACCCGCCAGCAGCAGCTACCGAAGCATATGCAGCAAACTTCTGCGCGGTGCTGAGTTTTGTAGGATCGGCTAAGGCTTGGGAAAGTGCTAATTGGAGGTTTAAAGCAGCCTGAGCTACGGCAAATCCTTTGCTCAGCGCAAACATGGCCTGGTAAGCACCACTGCTTTTACCTGCGGCGCCGGCCGCGAGGTTAGCCAGGCCATCGAAGCCCTGTGAAACAGAACCTATGATTGAGGAAATTGCCTGCGACTGCATGTTAGCTTCGTTTTCGGCTATCTGCTGCCGCGCGTTAGCAGCTTGCTGTTGGATGGCTGTTTTCGCATCTTCATAAAGCTGCACGTTCTGAACATCAATAGCTTGATATTTTGCCAACGCTGCCAGCTTCTGTTGCTCCTGCAGGTCAATTTGGGCAGTTGGATTTTCTACCGCACCTGTTTTTGCATCCGGCATAACAGCTGCAGCAGCGATTTCCTGAGTAGCAAATTTTCGGCCCTGCTCAGATTGTGCCAGGTCTCTAACAGCCTTGGCTGCATCATATGTTTTTGCTGCATACTCCCCAGCCTGACGAATCTGTTCTGCTGTCGCAGCCTTTCCAAGGGATTGCTGAGCCTGAAGAATTGCCTGTTCTCTGGAAAGCTCGCTGGTAGAAGATGCGGTGAGCTCTGACTTTTGCCGCAAGGATTCAAGCTTATCCGTTATAGATTGCTGCTCATTAGCCACTTTCTTAGCTGCATTGGCCGCAGGCCTGTTCGCCTTATCTTCAGCATCTGTGATTTTTTGGCTTAATACAGCGTCTGCTTTTGCATACGTTTCTTTATCGACAAGCCTTCTATCATAGTTAGTTTTCAATTGATTACGCTGAGCCTGAAGTTTTTCAACCTCTGACTGACCAGCGCTGATAATCGCCTGTGCCGAGCTTGTTGCTGACTTTGCCGCCAAATTTCGGATGTAATCTGGGGATTCTTTGCCTGTAGTTTGGCCTGATGTTGCTGCCTGAACTTCCTTTGTTGTCTGTTTCGATAAACTCAGTATCTTTTGCTCGCCTTTCAGGCGATCAACGGTGGCTTGGGCTAGATCTACTGCCGATTTTACGCCTGACTTTCTTGCAAGATTGAGTGAGTTTTCGGCTACTTTTAAGTTATCTGCATTCTTGATTAGTTTCTGATCTATCTGGTCAACTGCCGATGCATTGCCTGTAACAAGATTAATTGTTAATGCTGCGCCATCCAGAAGTTTTGCGAAATATCTTGTTGCTCCAATTTTCTGGTCAATCTGCGCTGCAGCCATGCCCAGACTATTTACTAGCGCGTTACTCGCTTGTGCGACTGTGCGCGGCATATCTTCAAATTTATTGTTTATTTCGTCAGTTTGACGATAAATAGCCTCGAGCACCGAGCCTATATCGAGCTTGCCTGAGAGCATTAGCTGACGAAGTTGATCGAATGGTATTCCCATGCCCTCGGCGATCTGTCTGCCAAGCTCCGGCATCTGTTCAATGATGGAATTAAATTCTTCAGCCTGTATGCGTCCTGACGCCATCGATTGCAAAAACTGACGTAGAGCATTGTTCATTTCATCTTGTGAAGAACCGCCTATAGTGCCGATTCTTTGCAAGGTATTTACAAGGCGCTGTACATCACCTGATGTCGCCCCAACGCTCTTTAGTGTTGCGCTCATCTGAGTAAACAGATTAACTGTTTCTTTCAGGTCTGAGCCGTTCTGCGCAGAAATCGCCAGCAATGCTCGGAAATTGGCCTCCCCCTCCGCAGCGCTTTTTGATGCCATCGTTACTCGGGTGGCAAGCAATTCAAATTGCTGGGCGGTTTCAATGATTTTCATTGCAGCCTGGACTGTAATGTACGCCTTAACAGCTGATGCAAGGCTAGTGAATCCACCACCCAGGCTATCTGTTTTCTTCTCAAGCTTATCGAAACTGCTACCGGCTTTGTCCGCTGAGCCGCTCATCTTATCTAAGCGTGCGTTAACTTCTCGCTGGGCCTCGATCAATTTCGCAACCTCTAACTCAACTTCATAAACAATATTTCCGAGCTGCTTCTCGCTTGCCATCATCTTCTCCGGACAATAAAAAACCCGGCACAGTGGCCGGGTTGATGCTCATCGCAATACGGTCTTAATTTCTACTCTCCGAGCCTAACAGCCTCGCATGGAGTAAAGCTGCGAGCATCGGAAATGTAGGCCTTCACTTTTTGCGGGCTGTAAGCCACTTTCATCGAGCGATTGTTAAAAGTAATTGAGTATTCGCCATTTTTGAACTCAGACTTCTCACCTAGATAGTAAGAATCACCTAACAAAACTAATGGCTTGCTTCCCGTTGAGAAGCCAACACTTCCTGCCCATCCGCAAGAAGAAAGCATGAAGAGATGCCTTTCTTGCAAGAAGAATCGCTTAGCTTCATTTCCGTCCCAAGGGATGCTGGCAATTCTCTGCATCTCTTGTTTAACGTCATCCTTTCTCAGTTCTTCTTTTGCCTCACTGCTACCATGCTCAAGAGCTGATTTTTGGGTGCATGCAAATGGAATTCTAATGCTTCCAGGCTTGCCGCTATAACCATGCCCAATTGTGCTTATGCGGTATGCTTTTCCGCCGCACATGACATCCGCATCTTTTCGCGCAAGTTCGGCATTAGTTTGGTTGTAAATGAAGACCAAATCGCCCACTTTCTCATTTTTATTTTTTGGCTCAGTTACACAACCAGAAAGCAACACCGCCACTACTGCACCCAAAATCAGTTTCTTCATATCCCTATCCCCAAAAGTAACAGTGGGATAAATCCTAGCATGGAGTTGGTGCAAGATGGTGCAAAACGGGTGTTCGTTTATCAGGATTCCTATTCCTAAACTTAAGCGTATATTGCTAATGGGGTTTTCCCATATGGCAAGTTCAGAAAAGGATAATTATGAAAAAAATTATTGTGGCCTTAGTGGCTGTAGCGCTGCTTTCCCCTTCAATCAGCTTCGCTCGCGGCGGACACTATGCAGGCGGACATGGTTCGTCTCATAAAGGTGGAGCTTATAAAAATCCCCGCACTGGCAATCATTATGAAAAGCGCCACTGATTGAGCCAAAAAAAGCCAGCCCAAGCCCACCCTATGTGGGCTTTTTAATCAAGAAAACCATAAACACTTATCATTTGAGAGAGTTGCAATGCCTGTTAATGCCAACGAAAATCATTTCAACCATATACTTTCACCGAGGCCAACGCATGTTTGATTTCATCAAAAGGAAAGAGATAGAGACCCTTGAGGCTAAGATAAAAGAGCTAAAGCAACAAGCCGCACATATGCATAAAATCAGACGAGAAGTAGAAGACAATGCATTTAATGACCTCTACTGGCTGGCAAACCAAAATGGAATAACGGCAGCAGAAGCAGCGCAGACAGAGCGCGGCTTTGAGATTCTTTCTCAAGTGGTTTTAAACCGGCAATATGCTCTTTATCTAAACGAAAGCGCTATTCAGGCCAATTCAGAACTAAAGGATATTAAAGGTAATCCAAGAGCCACGATGACTAACGAGGACTGGTTGCACAACATTGTCATGCCTGTCGGATCAGAAATCGTGAGGGATGAAGTGGGTCGCCTTATGCTAACCTTAGTAAAAGAAGTTGACCAAAAGTTATCTGATGCTGAGTAAAGCAAGAAGCCCACCTGAGTGGGCTTCTTTCATGCTACGGCGCTGATAGCTGCAATCTTATACTCCCATGGCTCTCCAGCCTGAATGTACTTAAACGTCTCACCAACAACTAACCGTCTATCTAAAATATCCAATTCACAAGCCCTGTCATTTTTGTCATCCCAATCTGTCCCAGCGACACCATCATCTAGCCAATAAATGCCGAACGAATAGCGCCTTGCGTCACCCGAGTAGTTTACATTGCCGCGACCAAAATTATCGTCAGAGTCTTTCGGATAACAAATGTACCCTTTTTCATCAATCATGACTTCTAACCATAAATCGTCTTGTGGAAGACTGATGCATTCGCATGCAATTCTGACCTTTCTCATTCCCTATCCCCATCAGCAAATGATGGGATAAATCCTAGCCGGGATGTTGCGCAATGGGAAGCAAGAAACCAGCCGGAGCGGGTTAGCCTAACTTTCGCTCGTGAGCGTCGTAATACATACGCGTCTCATCGGGCATTCCTTCCTTTAAGCAATTGGGATTTGTGCACTGGTAATGCCTGCTCATCTCTGAGGCTCCGCAACGCTGACCCATGCAAAAATCCTTATCACATAAACAGCGGACAGTGCCGCTTAGCGATACCGCACTACCACATCCTGGACAACATTCCATCTTTATCTCCTTCCCCCCATACAAAGATCACCATGCTAAGCTAAGACCCGATATTGAAGAAGAACAACCTGATGACGTTTTTGCTCTGCCTACGGGCTAAACCATAAGCACTGATCATCTGTCAGGATGGGCGAGCAAGCAAGGCTAGGGTAGGATTAATCCGACCGGAACTTGTCTGATTGCTTTTCAAAACTCACAGGAACATAATTTATACAGATTGTTCTAGGAGATAAACCATGATTCGAAGAATTTTCAAACAGTTGGAAAATGAATCACCAAAGGTTGGTGAGGAAGAACTGCAGGAATTTTTCACTGAAATCGAATCAAAGAAAAAGGAAATCGCTGATAAGAAAGCGAAATTCAAAGAGGAATATTCTAATGGAGCAAGGCTCAGCAAACACCGCTTCACTATTTGATTTTTTCTATGTCGACCGAGAGCGTGTAAGCTCTCTCACAGCCCAGTTATTTGGTGCCGGCGTAATTACTTCAGTAAAACAAACCGAATCAGAAGGCGATAAAGCAGAAAAGGCTTTAGAACTTAGCGTTAAAATTGCTAAGGCCAAGTTTGGCGCTGATGAAACCTTTTCTACATCACAAGAGCGTCTTTTCGATGCTTCTTGGTCACTTCCACTTAACCTTCTTGATCGCCTTCAAGAAATGTCGATGATAAAAAAAGACATCGATAAAGCTCGACTCGGAGATCTGATATTGGCCTCAGGTCATATCAAAATATTTGATATCGCTATGGTTCAGCAGATGATGCCTGCTGCAAAAAAAGTAGCTAGAAATGGCGTTAAAGGTTCTGCTGCTAAAAAACATGCTCAAGAGCTAGATATAGCCGAGGAAATTGTTAAGTTTCTTCCTACATCAGTTCAGATTGAGATGGCTGATACTGAGGGGAATTTGCTCTGGACTACAGTTAATCCAGATAATCTGACTATCCCACCAGGCGACATGATGCTCAAATATGGGCCGATTATACCGGGCAAGTGGCATGTTCTTGGATTATTGGATGCCCACAAAGATGGCGAATGGGAAGATCCAGACGCACCCTATCCTAAGGATAACAATGAGTTTAAGGACAGTATGTCAGGCCTAAGTATGATGATGCGAATGCAAGTAGGAAGGCCTGAAAACTCTCTTGGAATAACGCCATTAATGATTTTCCGAGAGATTACTTGAATAAACCCGGCTTCGGCCGGGCTTTTCTTATTGCCTCGCCAGCTTCTTTGCCTTCCTCGCTAGATAGTCATCAGCAACAGCGTCATACTCTTCTTTCGTGAAGCCCTTCTGCTCCGGGAACTTCGCAGCCAGAAGCATCTGGAACTCCGTCATAGTCAGCTGCTCCGCCTCCTCACGGCTCATACCGAGATGCGTACGGGCGGCGCTGATGTACTCGAAAGCATTGAACTCAGATGATACGTTCTCGCTTTCATGCCGCTGCAGCTTACGGACTTTCGCTTTCCCGACGACGCCGTGAACGATGAGGGAGCGAGCGACGATAATCATCTCTGCAGCGGTCAGCGCAGCCATGTTTATCCAGACCACGCAGCAGGGATATCCTCGTAGTTCATTTCAACTGTTATGCAGTCATCGCCTGCTTCTTTGCGAAATCGCTTATCAGTGGCGCTGCCGTCGCGTTCAGGGTTCCATGTCACCCATATTTCAGAGCCATCCTCACGGACGGTTGGGTCTAGCTTTTGCCATGCGATTTCACAGACAGTCTCGGCCTCATCAACCCAGCACAGCAATATGCGCGCTTTCGACTTAATGCTGTCGAGGTTATGTCGCAAACCAGCGAAGACATACGTCACCGATTTGTCGATAGTGCGAATGTATTTCTCGCCAATGTCAAAGTTGGAGGCCAGCCACGGAACCGACAGGATCGCCTGCTTCACCTCCTGCATGCTCGACTCTTCCAGCGAGTTCATGAACTCACGCGCGCAGAGGATTACGCCGCTCTCGCCGTTCATCATCGCCTGATATGCCTTCACCGCGGTCATCAGGGCAAACGTGCGCGTCTTAGCGCTTCCGCGCCCACCGTGTGAGCAGCGATACCGTTTGTTGACTGCAGTGAACAGCGGAGCGAGCTTTGCGGGGATTGGTAGCTGTACGGCTTCACTCATGCTTTTGGCTCAACGGGGAGAAGCTGAATTGTCGTCGGCTTAGTTGCCATGCTGCCATCAGATGATTTGTGGTCGATTTCCTGGCTCACCTTGTCGCCGTACTTCTTCGGGTTCATGCGAGCCAGCGCCCATTTGCGAGTATCGATGCGCAGACGGGCCTTACCTACCGCCGCAGCCTCTTCTGCAACATTGTCGGCTATGTCGAACATCTCTTCGAAAATGGCGTCGGCGCGGGTCTCGGTGGCTTTCGCGTATTGGTCTCGAAATTCTTCATGTTGCGCCAGCCAGCAGAAGACGGTCGCCTTGCCGGGCATCCCTGGGCGCTCACAAACTTTGCGCAGGCTTTCACCATCGGCAAGCAGTGAACAGATGTCAGCAGCCACCTCTGGTAGATAATCAGAAGGGCGGCCAGTTTTAGCTTTGGTCGCCATAAAATTAACCTTAAAATTAGACTTTCATACGTGAGGAAAACATATGACCCCGACAATAATTAACGCAATTGCAATTATCTTTGGTCTGGCCGGTTCGTTACTGATGTTTTTGAACGGGCATGTGCTCAAGCCTTATCCTGGAGGCATGTTTGCTCCGGATAACTATGAAGAAATTGTCGCGCAGATATCCAAAGATAATAAACGCATCGTCAGAATGCAGCGATTAGGCATGATGTGCCTGTTCATCAGTTTTGTACTTCAGGGTTTAGCGCTTTACGCGTCTTCATGAATTACTCAGCTTCGATGCGTGCTTCATTTTCTCACTTAGTCAGCCGAAATGATTTCGGCCTTGCACTCGAAGTGAGGCGCATCGGTTTCCCACGTTACCTGCAATTCACCTTCACCCGACACAATGTCATAGCTGCGCGTGTAATGCCCTGCTGATTTACCGGAGAACTCATCACGGACGATCTCTTTACCGGCTTGCTTAACGATGACCTCAGCTGATGCTTGATGAAGTCCATCATCCTGAGCCCATTCAAGCCCGCTTACTGTGACGCGCAGCTTCGCCATATTTACTCCAATAAAAAACCGCCCGGAGGCGGCCTCAGCCTTTAATCATTTGCTAGTTAATACCGGGGCGGTATTCACCTCCGAATGCCTGCACTACATTCTTAGTAATTGCGTGAGATACTTCTAAATCCGTAGGGCTTTCAGCCCATTCAAAAACAACAATTACGTCCTCAGACACCTTATTGACAGTTACATCATGGAAATCTGAGTTTTTAAAAGCTGTTGTCAACTCACGCTTAAAATCTTCGAAAATAGACAGGTCGCTGAAGTAACATGTGCCTTGATCTGGAACGTTTTTCATGTAAATCCCCTTTAGATAAAAAAGGAACATACAACAAATTGGCTCTGCCTTACAGCGCGGCTAACCGTTATCCCTTGTCAAAGTTGCCGCAAGTAAATCCCGCCACTTAGCGTCTCTTCTGATAGCGAACTATGGTGCGAAACGCACTGGTATCTCATCCTTCAAACTTGCAGGGCGAAAAGGAAATGTCTTCGACTCGATAGCCTGCTTTGTTGCTTCAATAGCGGCAGCACATAGCCCCGGATCTCCACCACGCGCCTTTATGCTCGTTGGCTGCTTGTCCAATGGCTGCGTAACCATAAGGTCACAGGTTTTACCATGATACGAATCAGCGTCAAAAAATCGGTACTGGATTGCTGTTACTGTCTGACAAAGCCATATTAGGGTTTCTCGATTCGCGGTTTGCGGAGGCGTTTGTGCTTCGCATTGGCCTTTTATCTCCGATGCAGTCGGAAACTTAAATGCCTGCCTTGCTAATTGTTTTGTATGAGACTGGCAACCAACTGACAACATGACGGCGAGAATACAAAGTGTTTTTTTCATCATGGCTTCCATGCAGGTAATTTAGCCATTTATATCACTCAAATTGCACTACTTAAACCTTGCTCGCTAAGTAACAGCCATCATCGGGCGCACTCGCAAATGCGCCCTTTGCCCGGTAGTCACCGAAAGCTAAGCCTGACCAGATAAATAATGCTTGGCAGGAAGCTAATTAGCAAAATTAGGGTAATTCCAAACAGGCTGGATAGCCGAACCTCGTTGACTGTGACGTGCTCAGACAGGGAGGTTGAGAACAGGAGC
>Ga0209796_10000710_pt1 | contig 18056 bp, 12 predicted proteins | sample AgamicOrSfrz_FD_187167 | JGI IMG/M metagenome (GOLD analysis project Ga0209796, IMG submission 187167) | Agave microbial communities from Guanajuato, Mexico - Or.Sf.rz (SPAdes) (version 2) | ecosystem: Host-associated > Plants > Phyllosphere > Phylloplane/Leaf | place: Guanajuato, Mexico...
CACCTCGAATGGCAAGAAGGAAGTGACCGGCGCGAACGTGCTGGTTGCGATCTTCGGCGAAAAGGATTCGCACGCGGTGTACTACCTGCAGCAGCAGGGCGTGACGCGTCTGGACGTGGTCAATTTCATCTCGCACGGCATCGCCAAGACGAGCAGTTCGGACGCCGCGAAAGCGAGCGACGCAAATGCCGAGTCGGACGAAGCCGCCGCGCAGAAAGAAACGCCGCTCGCCCAGTTCACGCAGAACCTGAACCAGATGGCGAAAGACGGCCGCATCGATCCGCTGATCGGGCGCGAGTCCGAAGTGGAGCGCGTCGTGCAGGTGCTGTGCCGCCGTCGCAAGAATAATCCGCTATTGGTGGGTGAGGCCGGCGTCGGTAAAACGGCGATTGCCGAAGGGCTCGCCTGGCGCATCACGCGCGGCGAAGTGCCGGACATTCTGGCCGACGCGCAGGTGTATTCGCTCGACATGGGCGCGCTGCTCGCCGGCACGAAGTATCGCGGCGACTTCGAACAGCGCCTGAAGACGGTCCTGAAGGAACTGAAGGAGCGTCCGCACGCCATTCTGTTCATCGACGAAATTCATACGCTGATCGGCGCGGGTGCCGCGTCGGGCGGCACGCTGGACGCGTCGAATCTGCTGAAGCCGGCGCTCTCGTCGGGCACGCTCAAGTGCATCGGCGCGACCACGTTCACCGAGTATCGCGGCATCTTCGAAAAAGACGCGGCTTTGTCGCGGCGTTTCCAGAAGGTCGACGTGACGGAACCGTCGGTCGAACAGACGGTGGCGATTCTGCGAGGCCTGAAGTCGCGTTTCGAAGAGCATCACGGCGTGAAGTATTCGTCGGGCGCACTGTCGGCGGCGGCTGAGTTGTCGGCACGCTTCATTACCGACCGTCACTTGCCGGACAAGGCGATCGACGTGATCGACGAAGCGGGCGCGGCGCAACGCATCCTGCCGAAGTCGAAGCAGAAGAAGACCATCGGCAAGAACGAGATCGAAGAGATCATTTCGAAGATCGCGCGCGTCCCTGCACAAAGCGTGTCGCAAGACGACCGCAGCAAGCTGCAAACGCTGGATCGCGATCTGAAGAGCGTGGTGTTCGGGCAAGACCCGGCTATCGACGCGCTGTCGGCAGCGATCAAGATGGCGCGTGCCGGACTCGGCAAGCTCGACAAGCCAATCGGCGCGTTCCTGTTCTCCGGTCCCACGGGCGTCGGCAAGACGGAAGTGGCGAAGCAGCTGGCGTTCACGCTCGGCATCGAGCTGATCCGCTTCGACATGTCCGAGTACATGGAGCGTCATGCGGTGAGCCGGCTGATCGGCGCGCCTCCGGGTTATGTCGGTTTCGATCAGGGCGGTCTGCTGACCGAGGCAGTCACCAAGAAGCCGCACTGCGTGCTGCTGCTCGACGAAATCGAGAAGGCGCATCCGGACATCTACAACGTGCTGCTGCAGGTCATGGACCACGGCACGCTGACGGACAACAACGGGCGCAAGGCGGATTTCCGCAACGTCATCATTATCATGACGACGAACGCGGGCGCCGAGGCAATGGGCAAGTCGGTGATCGGCTTCACGAACCGCCGCGAAACCGGCGACGAAATGGTCGACATCAAGCGTATGTTCACGCCGGAGTTCCGTAACCGTCTGGACGCGACCATCAGCTTCCGTGCGCTGGATGAGGAAATCATCATGCGCGTGGTCGACAAGTTCCTGATGCAACTGGAAGATCAGCTGCACGAGAAGAAGGTCGACGCGCTCTTCACCGACGCGCTGCGCAAGCATCTCGCCAAGCACGGTTTCGATCCGTTGATGGGCGCACGCCCGATGCAGCGCCTGATTCAGGACACGATCCGTCGCGCTCTCGCGGACGAGTTGCTGTTCGGCAAGCTGATGAACGGCGGCCGCGTGTCGGTCGACGTCGATGCGGAAGACAAGGTGCAACTGACCTTCGACGAGCATCCGGCGCCGCGCAATCCGAATCCGGAAGCGGTCGAAGTCGAGTAAGCGTTCCGCAAGTCGGCAACGAGTCGTCAAAACAAAAACGGCGTGGACCTTAGGGCCCACGCCGTTTTTTTATGTTGCGGCGAGCTTAGTGCTTGCCGGTGCTGCCGAAGCCGCCCGCGCCCCGCTCGCTCTGCGCAAATTCATCGACAATATTGAACTTTGCCTGCACGACCGGCACGATCACGAGTTGGGCAAGGCGCTCCATTGGATTGAGCACGAAAGTCGTTTCACCGCGGTTCCACGTCGAGATCATCAATTCACCCTGGTAGTCCGAATCAATCAGGCCCACCAGGTTGCCGAGCACGATACCGTGCTTATGACCGAGACCCGAACGCGGGAGGATCAGCGCGGCATAGCGGGGATCGCCGACATGAATCGCGAGTCCCGTCGGCACGAGCGCGGTGTCGCCGGGCTTGAGCGTGAGCGGTTCGTTCAGGCATGCGCGCAGGTCGAGGCCCGCACTGCCGCTGGTCGCGTAGGCGGGAAGCTGATCGCGCATACGCGCATCGAGGATCTTCAGGTCGAGATTCATGCAGGTTCGAAGGGTTAAGGTGTTGAAGCCGGGCGCTCGAGTTCGAACGCTTCGGCAAGAAGTTCATAGGAACGCAGGCGCGCGCGGTAGCTGCCCGCGACGGTCAGCACGATCAGCTCGTCGGCCTGGAATTGCTCCTGCAAAGCGTGGAGCCGCTCGGTCACGACTTGCGGCGTGCCAATGATGCTGCGCGGTTTCTCGCGGTCGATCACCAGTTGCTCGCGCTCGCCGTACTCCTGCGCGATGCCTTGCTCAATGGTGGGAATCGGCTCGTTCAGGCCATACGCCATTTGCACGCGGCGCAGGTCGACGGCCTTTTCCAGGTTCGCTGCTTCCTGTTCCGTGTCCGCGCAAATCACAAAGACTGCGGCGGCCAGATACGGTTGCTGCGCCTCCCGGCTAGCTTCGAACCGCTCGCGATACGCGGCCGCGACCTGGTGCCCGAAATGCGCATTGATGAAATGGGCGAACGCAAAGCGAATGCCCAGCTGCGCTGCAAGCAGGCCGCCGAATTCGCTGGAGCCGAGCATCCATAGCTGCGGACGCGTTGCGACGCGCGGTTGCAGCAGCACGCCTTGTGCGACATGGTCGGCGGGCAGCGCGCCGTGCATGAGTCCCACCAGATCGGCCACTTGCTGCGCGAAGAATTCGCCGCGGTTGTAGTCGCCCGCGGCCACGGCTTGCGCGGTGCGCATGTCGCCGCCGGGCGCGCGGCCCACGCCTAGGTCGATGCGGTTCGGAAACAGTGCCTCGAGCATCATGAACTGCTCGGCGACCTTGAAGGGGCTGTAGTACGGCAGCATGATGCCGCCGGAGCCAAGCCGGATATGCCGCGTGACGCTGCCAAGGCGCGCCAGCATCACTTCGGGACACGGGTTCGACACCCCGCGCAAGCCGTGATGCTCGGCGCACCAATAGCGGGTGTATCCGAGGTCGTCAGCGAGTTGCGCGAGCTCCACGGTGGCGGCGATTGCGTCCGCCACCGAGTGCCCTGCAATGACGGGCGTTTGATCGAGCACGGAAAGTAGCGTCATGTGAGTGGCTCCAGGTGCTTCGGTTCGCTTGGGTCCGGTTTGCTTCGGACCGCCCGGTCCGCTTGGTCTAGCTTGCGGTGCGCCGCGGCGGGCTCAGCGAATCAGACTGGTGTCGGGCAGACGCTTCGCTATCTCGGCGATCAACGCGCGCGCGAGCGTCTGCTTGTCGGCACGCGGCAACCGCGTGGCGCCGCCGGCTTCAAACAGGATGACCTCGTTGTCGTCCATGCCGAAAGTAAGCGGCCCCAGATTGCCGATCAGAAGCGGCACCTTCTTGCGCACGCGTTTTTCTTCGCCGTGCATTTCGAGCTCGCCGCTTTCCGCCGCGAACCCCACCGTGAACGGCGGATGCGGCAACGCGGCGACCGAAGCGAGAATGTCGGGGTTTTCGACGAACGAAAAAGAGGGCAGCGCACGGTCCGCTGCCTTTTTGATCTTGTGCTCGCTCGCGTGATCGACGCGCCAGTCGGCCACTGCCGCCACGCCAATGAAGATGTCCGCATCTGCCACCGCGCGCATCACCGCGTCGTGCATCTGCTGCGCGGTTTGCACGTCTTCGCGAAACACGCCCCAAGGCGTGTCGAGAGCCACAGGTCCGGCGACAAGATGCACCTCGGCGCCGGCTTGTTGAGCAGCGCGGGCGAGCGCGAAACCCATCTTGCCGCTGGAACGATTGGTGATGCCGCGCACTGGGTCGAGCGGTTCGAACGTCGGACCGGCGGTGAGCAACACGCGGCGTCCGGAAAGAATCTTGGGCGCGAAGAACGAGGCGATGGCTTCGTACGTTGCCGCGGCTTCCAGCATGCGGCCGTCGCCGATCTCGCCACACGCCTGCGGACCGGAGTCCGGACCGAGCACTTCGATGCCGTCCGCGCGCAACTGCGCGACATTGCGTTGCGTCGCCGGGTTTTGCCACATCTGCCGGTTCATCGCAGGTACGACAAGCAGCGGGCAATCACGCGCGACGCACAGCGTGGCGAGCAGATCGTCGGCCATGCCATGCGCGAGTTTGGCGAGGAAGTCGGTGGAGGCGGGCGCGATCACGATCGCGTCGGCTTCACGCGACAGATCGATATGCGCCATGTTGTTCGCAATGCGCGCGTCCCACTGGCTCGTGTAGACCGGCCGGCCGGAGAGCGCCTGCATGGTCACGGGAGTGATGAATTGCGTGGCCGCTTCGGTCATGACGACCTGCACGGTGGCGCCGGCTTTGGTCAGTAGACGCGTGAGTTCGGCGATCTTGTAGCAGGCAATGCCGCCCGTCATGCCGAGGACGAGGTGTTTTCCTGCGAGTTCTGCGGTTGCCAACGAAAGCCTCCGACAAAGCGTGGTGGCCGGGCGCGGCGCGCTTGCACCGTTGCCGGCCGTCGAAGCGGACCTGCTGCGCGCCGCCGCGGGTCCGAAGGTAGCCGAACCCGCCGCGCGCTGTTGAACGAGCCGCCGTTAGCGTGAGCCGCGCACGCGCCGCAACTCGTCGATCACGAGGAGAACCGCGCCGACGGTAATCGCGCTGTCGGCGAGATTGAAAGCCGGCCAGTGCCACGCGCGCACGTGGAAGTCCAGAAAGTCGATGACGTGGCCGTAGGCGAGCCGGTCGATCACATTACCGAGCGCGCCGCCGAGAATCAGCGCGAGCGCCGTGCAAAACATTTTTTGCGCACCGTGACGCTTGAGCAGATAGCAGATTACCAGCGCGGCGATCACGCCGAGCGCCGTGAAAGCCCAGCGCTGCCAGCCGCCCGCCATGGCGAGAAAACTGAAGGCGGCGCCGCGGTTGTACACGAGAATCAGATTGAAGAACGACGTGACCTCGTGCGGAACACCGTAGGCAAACACCTTCTGCACCGCGATTTTCGTCAACTGATCGAACAGGATTACGATCAGCGCGACGCCCAGCCACGGCGCCAGCGAGCTGTTTGCCGCGGAAGCTTTGGATGTGGATTTCGCCATGGTTCTCGCCATTATGCCGCGCTCCTCGCTTCACCGTTGCCGAACAGATTGCTTACGCAGCGGCCGCACAGCGTTGGGTGCTCCGCGTTGGCGCCAACATCCGCGCGGTAGTGCCAGCAGCGCTCGCACTTCAGATACTTCGACGTGATGACCTCGACGCCTTCTTCCACTTCGCTGTCGACCTTCACGACGCTTGCGGCCGACGTGATCAGCACGAATTTCAGGTCGTCGCCGAGACTCGTCAGTGCGTCGTAACGTGCGCCGCTCGCGCGGATTTCCACTTCGGCCTGCAGCGACGAGCCGATCAGGTTCGCGACGCGCGCCTCTTCCAGCGCCTTTGTCACGTCGCCGCGGGCGGCGCGCAACAGCGTCCATTTGTCGAGCAGCGCGCCGGCGTCCGGCACGGCCGGGAACGCGTGGTAGGTCTCGGTGAAGATGGTTTCGCTGTCCGGCTGGAACACCTTCCACGCTTCTTCGGCGGTGAAGGAGAGGAACGGCGCCATCAGACGCAGCAGACCTTGCGCGATGTGATACAGCGCGGTCTGCGCCGAACGGCGCGCGACCGAGTCCGCCGCCGTGGTGTACAGGCGGTCCTTGAGCACGTCCAGATAAAAGCCGCCGAGATCTTCCGAGCAGAACGTCTGCAGTTTGGCGACGACCGGATGGAACTCGTACTTGTCGTAATGCGAGAGGATGTCGTTTTGCAGATTCGCCGACAGCGCCACCGCGTAGCGGTCGATCTCGAGCCAGTCTTCAACCGGGCGCGCGTTCTTCGCGTAGTCGAAGTCCGACAGATTCGCGAGCAGGAAGCGCAGCGTGTTGCGAATGCGCCGATAGCTCTCCGTCACGCGCTTCAGAATTTCTTCGGAAATGGCGAGTTCGCCCGAGTAATCGGTCGAGGCAATCCACAAGCGGATGATTTCCGCGCCGAGGCGGTTCGCCACGTCGTGCGGATCAATGCCGTTGCCGAGCGACTTGCTCATCTTGCGGCCTTCGCCGTCGACGGTAAAACCGTGCGTGAGCAGCGCGTTGTACGGCGGGCGGCCGTCCAGCATGGAGGCAGTGAGCAGCGACGAATGGAACCAGCCGCGGTGCTGGTCCGAGCCCTCCAGATACAGGTCGGCGGGGAACTGCAGTTCGTCTTTATGCGAGCCGCGCAGCACGTGCCAGTGCGTGGTGCCGGAATCGAACCACACGTCCAGCGTGTCGCGGTTCTTTTCGTACAGGTTAGCGTCGTCGCCGATCAATTCGCGCGGGTCCAGCGTTTGCCAGGCCTCGATACCGGCCTCTTCGACGCGCTTCGCGACTTCTTCCAGCAACTCCAGCGTGCGCGGGTGCAGTTCGCCGGTTTCCTTGTGCACGAAGAACGCCATCGGCACGCCCCATTGGCGTTGGCGCGACAAGGTCCAGTCCGGACGGTTCGCGATCATGCTGAAGAGCCGCTGCTTGCCCCATGCCGGATAGAACGCCGTATTCTCGATGCCTTCCAGCGCCGTTTCGCGCAGCGTCCTGCTGCTGTCGTTCGGCTTCACGTCCATGCCGGCGAACCATTGCGACGTGGCGCGGTAGATGATCGGCGTCTTGTGGCGCCAGCAATGCATGTAGCTGTGCGTGTACTTTTCGGTGCGCAGGAGCGACCCCGCGCCTTGCAGCGCTTCGACGATCTGCGGATTGGCCGCCCAGATCGACAGGCCGCCGAACAGCGCGAGCGATTCGATGTAACGGCCGTCGCCCATCACCGGATTGATGATGTCCGAGTCGGCCATGCCGTGCGCCTTGCACGACACGAAGTCTTCCACGCCATACGCCGGCGACGAATGCACGACACCCGTGCCGGTTTCGGTCGTCACGTAGTCGCCGAGGTAGACCGGCGCCGTACGCTTGTAGCCAGGATGCGCGGATGCGAGCGGATGATTGAAGCGCAGATTGACGAGCTTCGCGCCCGGCGTGGTGGCGACCACCGTGCCTTCCAGGTTGTATGTCTTCAGGCAGGCTTCGACGCGCTCTTCGGCGAGGATCAGCAGACCGCGCGGCGTGTCGACGAGCGCATAAACGATTTCCGGGTGCAGGTTCAGCGCCTGGTTCGCCGGAATGGTCCACGGCGTGGTGGTCCAGATCACAATGCCGCCTTCGTTGCGCGGCAGCGCATTCAGACCAAACGCTTGCGCCGTCTTTTCCGGCTCGGCGAAGCTGAACAGCACGTCGATGGTCGGATCGGTCTTGTCCTTGTATTCGACTTCCGCCTCGGCGAGCGCCGAGCCGCAGTCGAAACACCAGTTGACCGGCTTCAGGCCGCGGAACACGTAGCCCTTCTCCATGATTTTCGCGAGTGCGCGGATCTCGCCGGCTTCATTCGCGAAGTTCATGGTCTTGTACGGGTTGTCCCATTCGCCGAGCACGCCGAGCCGCCGGAAGCCGACCTTCTGCTTCTCGATCTGCTCGGTCGCATAGGCGCGCGCCTTCTGCATGACTTCGGCCGCGGGCAGCGACTTGCCGAACTGCTTTTCGATCTGGATTTCGATCGGCATGCCGTGACAGTCCCAGCCGGGCACGTAGACAGCGTCGAAGCCCGCCATGTTGCGCGCCTTGACGATCATGTCCTTCAGAATTTTGTTCACCGCGTGGCCGAGGTGGATGTCGCCGTTCGCATACGGCGGGCCGTCGTGCAGGATGAACTTCTTGCGGCCTTTCGAAGCGGCGCGGATCTTCTCGTAGACCTTGCGTTCCTGCCATTCCTTGACCCATTGCGGCTCGCGCTTGGGCAGGTCGCCGCGCATCGGGAACGGCGTGTCGAGCAGGTTCACGGGGTAGCGTGACTGCGGTTTCGAATCGGCTTTCTTGTTGCTCATGATGTGGTCGCGGTGAATTCTTGATAAGCGCAGCGGGGCGCGGGTTGCGCACGATGCGCGAGAGCGTTGGGCGCGCCCGGCGGGCATGTCGCGCTGTAGCACGGACGCCTTTCGATGCGCGCAGCAAAGGTCCATGCGGTGTTCAACACGCACGGACCGCGGCGGCTATCTAATTCGGTCGGTGGCCGACGTGGCGAAGCCGGTGGAGCGGCTGCCCGGCGTGCCCGCGCCAACCGCCGCAAACCACGCGCGCGCGTTGGCGACGTCGCGTGCAATGGCGGCGGTGAGCGTTTCCAGGTCGACGTACTTTTCTTCGTCGCGCAGCTTTTTCAGGAATTCCACGCGCACCAGCTTGCCGTATGCGTCGCCGTGCCAGTCGAGCAGGTGCACTTCGAGCAGCACGCGCCCTGAATCGTCGACGGTGGGGCGCAAGCCGAGGCTCGCAACGCCCGGCAGCGGTTCGTCAGTCACGCCGTGCACGCGCACGACGAAAATGCCCGCGAGCGCCGGACGCTTGTGCGCGATCGGCAGATTGAGCGTGGGAAAGCCGAGATCGCGGCCAAGCTTCATGCCGTGCACGACGTGGCCGCTGATCAGATAGTCGCGGCCGAGCGCGGCGCGCGCCGCGTCGAGGTCGCCCGCTACCAGCGCCGCGCGCACGCCCGAGCTGGAAATGCGCGCACCGGACGGATCGGCCACCGTGGCCATCTGCTCGACTTCGAAACCGTAGTGCTGGCCCGCCGCTTTCAGCGACGCGAAATCGCCGGCGCGTCTCGCGCCGTAGCGGAAGTCGTCGCCGATCATCACCCAGCGCGCGTGCAGTCCGTTGACGATGATCCGTTCGACGAACGCGTCCGGCGACTGGCTTGCGAACGTGTGATTGAAGTGCTCGACGACGACCCTGTCCACCCCGTTGGTGCGCAGCGCCTCCAGCTTGTCGCGCAGCATCGCGATGCGCGGGGGAGCGCCCGCCGGATTGAAGAATTCGCGCGGGTGCGGCTCGAAGGTCATCACGCAGACGGGCAGGCCGCGCGCGTCGGCGGCAGCGCGCACGTGCGCGAGCAACGCCTGATGGCCGCGGTGGACACCGTCGAAGTTGCCGATGGTCAGTGCGCAGGGCGCACGGCTCTCGGCGTTGGGAAGACCGCGGAAGACTCTCACGATAGCGCGTCGGGGTAGGTCGGGCAGGTGCCGCAAAACAAACGATTATAAACGCTCGGCGCGGCGCACGGCGGCGCGTCGCGGTTTGGCTGCCCCCGAATGATAAAATCCGCGCATGAAAAAAATCGTCATCCTGATTTCAGGACGGGGAAGCAACATGGAAGCCATCGTTCGCGCGTGCGCCGACGAAGGCTGGCCGGCGCAGGTCGCGGCCGTGATTGCCAACCGTCCTGACGCCGCGGGCCTTGCGTTCGCGGCGTCGCGCGGCATTGCCACGGCGGTGGTCGATCACCGCCAGTTTCCCGAGCGCGAGCGCTTCGACGCGGCGCTCGCCGAACAGATCGACAGCGTTGCGCCGGACCTCGTCGTGCTCGCCGGCTTCATGCGCGTGCTGACGGCCGGTTTCGTCGACCGTTACGCGGGGCGCATGCTGAACGTGCACCCTTCGCTGTTGCCGAGCTTTCCGGGCCTCAAGACGCATCAGCAGGCGCTCGACGCGGGCGTGCGCCTGCACGGCGCATCGGTGCATTTCGTGACCTCGCAGCTCGATCACGGGCCGATCGTCGTGCAGTCGGCAGTGCCCGTCGTGGCCGGCGACACGCCCGCCACGCTCGCCGAGCGCGTGCTTGCCACCGAACACATTATTTATCCACGCGCGGTGCGCTGGTTCGTCGAAGGGCGCCTCGCTCTCGACGGCCTGCGCGTCACGCTTACGCCGCCGGAGCCGCAATGGCTCTTTGCCGGTCACACCGCCGGAGAGGGCGCATGAGATTACATGGTTTTCTGATTGGACAAACTGAGACGTTGCTGGCCGAAGTCTTAAGACTGAATGGCCCTGCCGACGCCACCACCAGCCGCTTTTTCCGCGCTCATCCGAAGCTCGGCCACGGCGAGCGCGGCGTGATTGCGGAAGCGGTATTCGCGGTGCTGCGCCGGCGCATGGAGTTCGCGCATCTGGCCGAAAGCGGCACCGGCAGCCCGGCGCGCCGCATGGCGCTGCTCGGCCTGATGCAGACGGCCGGCCGCAGCGCGCTCAAGCCGTTCGTGTCGGAAGCGGAGTCGAAGTGGCTCGACCACGTCGCGACCATCGACCCCGAAAGCCTGCCGCTGCGGATTCGCCTGAATCTGCCCGACTGGATCCACCAGGCGCTCGCAAAGCGCTTCGAAGCGGCCGAGCTCGCGCAACTGGCTGCAGCGCTCAATTATCCGGCGCCGCTGGATCTGCGCGCCAACCCGATCAAGGCGAGCCGCGACGAGGTGTTAAGCGCGCTCTCGAAGGCGGGCATCGAAGCCGGCGCCACGCCGTTCGCGCCGTTCGGCGTGCGGGTGGCCGGCAAGCCGCCGCTCACCAAGCTCGACGCGTTCCAGCAGGGCTGGCTCGAGGTGCAGGACGAAGGCAGCCAGTTGCTGTGTTCGCTGGTCGCGCCCAAGCGCGGCGAGATGATCGTCGACTTCTGCGCGGGCGCAGGCGGCAAGACGCTCGCGCTCGGCGCGGCGATGCGCTCGACCGGGCGTCTGTACGCTTTCGACATTTCGGAGCGGCGCCTCGCCAGGCTCAAGCCGCGCCTCGCGCGCAGTGGCTTGTCGAACGTGAATCCGGTGCTGATCGACAGCGAGCACGACGCGAAGATCAAGCGCCTTGCCGGCAAGATCGACCGCGTGCTCGTGGATGCGCCGTGCAGCGGCCTGGGCACGCTGCGCCGCAATCCGGATCTGAAATGGCGACAGTCGCCGGAATCGGTCGCGGAACTCGCGCCCAAGCAGGCGTCGATTCTGGCAAGCGCCGCGCGGCTCGTGAAGAAGGGCGGGCGCCTCGTCTACGCAACCTGCTCGATTCTGGAAGCGGAAAACGAAGCGGTCGTCCAGCAGTTTCTGGCCGATCATGCCGATTTCGCACTCGTTCCGGCGCGCGAAGTGCTGGCCGAGCAGCGCATCGACCTTGAAATGGGCGATTACCTGTCGCTGTGGCCGCACCGTCACGCGACAGACGGCTTTTTCGCCGCCGTGCTCGAACGGCAGAGCTGAGCGGCGGAACCGATGCGATAGGTCTGTCGGCCGGCGTCGCGCGTTGGGTTTCATCCGATGTCAGCCGGCCAATTCAGCGACATCATGCAAAACCGTATCTTTGCTCATCTCTTCGGCGATCTTGCGCGCGACTTCGGCCAGCCTGCGATGCTCTGGCAAGTCGCCGTGCTCATCGGGACGCTCGCGCTCGCGTGGCTCTTCGCGCGTCTTGCGCGCCGGGCGCTCGACTTGCGCCGTCAAACGCGCTACCAAACCTTGCGCTTTGGCGCGGAAAGCCTCAACCGCGCGTTTTTCCCGCTGATCGGTGCGGCGCTGGTGTGGCTCGCGCGCGCTATCGCGGGCCGGTTCATTCACACGTCGCTGCTCGACCTGGCGTTGGTGCCGCTGTTTGGCATCGGCCTGATCTACATCGTGTTTTTCTTCGCGCGACGTGTGTTTAGCCAGGACGGCGAGACGCATCCGTGGCTTTTCCTCGTCGAAAAGATTGTCTCGCTCATGGTCTGGGTCGGCATGGTCCTGACCGTGATGGGCATTCAGGACGACGGGATCGCGTGGATGGCGAGCGTGCATTTCCGCGTCGCCAATGCGCATATGACGCTGCTGTCGCTTTGCACCGGCCTCCTGTGGGTGTGCGTGACGATGATCGTCGCGATGTGGCTCGGCTCCGCGTTCGAAGACCGGCTGATGCGCGCCACCACGCTCGACGCCAATCTGAAAGTCGTGGTGGCGCGCGTCGGCCGCGCGGCCTTCGTGCTGGCGGCGGTGCTCATCAGCCTGTCGCTCGTCGGCATCGACATTACGGTGCTGGGCGTGTTCGGCGGGGCGCTCGGCGTGGGGCTCGGGTTCGGGCTGCAGAAGATCGCCAGCAACTATGTGTCGGGCTTCATCATCCTGATCGACCGGTCGTTGCGGATCGGCGACACGATCAACGTGAGCGGCCTGCAAGGCATGGTCACGCAGATCCGCACCCGCTACACGGTGGTGCGCGGCCTCGACGGCATCGAGACGCTGATACCGAATGAAAAGCTGATCACGGACGTCGTGCAGAACCAGTCGTCCTATCTGACGCGCGGCTATGCGAAGGCGGCCGTGCAGATCGCCTATACCGCCGACGTCGAGCATGCCATGGCGCTGCTCGCGCAAGCCGCCGAGAATGTGCCGCGCGTGCTGGCGGACCCGGCGCCCACGCCTTACCTGGTGGGCTTTGGCGCCGACGGCATCAACCTCGAACTTGGTTTCTGGATCGCCGATGCCGCCACGGGCACGTCGGCCGTGCGCTCGGCTGTCAATCGCAATATCTGGCAGCTGTTTTCCGCGCATGGCATTTCCATTCCCTTCGCGCAACGCGAAGTCCGCATTGTGGGGCCGGCCGGCACGGTTGCGAACCTGGGTAATGCGATGGCCCAACCGGTAACTATGACCGGTGCTGCTGCGAACCAGGCAGGCAACGAGGCGGATAACAGGACAAACAACGCTCTTTGAGGGCACCTTCCAGCGCGCGGCGGGTCCAAATTCCTTTGCCGCACGCTATCGGCAGTTGATGCCGCACAAAAAATCCCTATTTGTTACAAACACTTGGAACGCTTCCAGTAGAATGTCGTCCAATCCCGCTGTATGCTTTCACTTTCTTGACACGTGCGGTTCGCGCGTGCCTCGTGTCTCTCGTTCCACAGGTAAATTGCCTTGTTGAATTCTTTGCTCGATTTCCTTGCCCACGGCCTGATGCACTTCTCGTGGTGGCAACTTGTGCTGTACACACTCGCGGTAACGCACGTCACCATCATCGGTGTGACGGTGTACCTGCACCGCTGCCAGGCGCACCGCGCGCTGGAGCTGCACCCAGTCGTCAGTCATTTTTTCCGTTTCTGGCTGTGGATGACCACCGGCATGCTGACGGGCCAGTGGGCGGCTATCCACCGTAAGCATCACGCCAAATGCGAAACGGAAGAAGATCCGCACAGCCCGCAAACGCGCGGCATCTGGAAGGTGTTGCTGGAAGGCGCGGAACTGTATCGCACCGAAGCGAAAAACGAAGAAACCATGCGCAAATTCAGTCACGGCACGCCGAACGACTGGATGGAGCGCAACGTCTACACGAAATACCCCATTCTCGGCGTGAGCCTGATGATGGTGTTGAACGTCGCGCTGTTCGGCGTTGTCGGTCTGACCGTGTGGGCCGTGCAAATGGTGTGGATTCCGTTCTGGGCGGCCGGCGTGGTCAACGGTCTTGCGCACTTCTGGGGCTACCGCAACTTCAATTCGTCGGACGCCAGCACGAACATTTTCCCGTGGGGCATCATCATCGGCGGCGAAGAACTGCATAACAACCACCACACGTATGCGACTTCGGCCAAGCTGTCGAACAAGTGGTACGAGTTCGACATCGGCTGGATGTACATCCGCATCATGTCGGCGTTCCGCCTTGCCAAGGTGAAGAAGATCGCGCCCACGCCGCGTCTGACTACCGGCAAGCTGGTACTCGACCAGGATACGCTGCAGGCTGTTCTGGCCAACCGCTATGAAGTCATGGCGCGTTATGGCAAGGCGCTCAAGCGCGCGTACCGTCAGGAGCTCGCGCATCTGAAGGAAGTCGGCGCGCGTGAGAAGTACCAGCTCATGCGCGGCGCGCGCAGCTGGTTCCACAAGGAAGAAGCGGGACTCGACGAGCCGCAGAAACGTCTGCTGCCGCAAATCTTCGCGAACAGCCAGAAGCTGAAAACGTATATCGACATGCGCAATGAACTCGCGGCAATGTGGGAGCGCTCGAATGCGTCGCGCGATCAGTTGCTGGTCCAGTTGCAGGACTGGTGCCACCGCGCTGAGGCGAGCGGCATCAAGGCGCTGCAGGAATTCGCGATGCGACTGCGCCGTTATGCTTGATCGCGAAATCCATTAAAATTTCGTTACGTCACAAAACCCCGCGCTGGCGGGGTTTTGCTTTTTGGGCCGCCGAAAATGCAGCATGACACGAGGGCAGTCAGCGGCAGCAAAGCGAAGGCAGAGGAAACTATGGATCAGCAGGCGATCAGGACGATCGAATACGATCGGCCGCAGGCGCAGGGCACTTCGTGCGGGATCGGACAGGCGTGGGCGAAGGTGCCCGACACGCCGTCGGCGGAGCAGAAAGTCGCGCTGAAGGAGCGCATCCGCGCATTGCTCGCGGGCGAGAAGGCCGTGCTCGTGGCGCACTACTATGTCGACGCCGAATTGCAGGAGCTTGCCGACGAAACCGGCGGCTGTGTGGCCGACTCGCTGGAAATGGCGCGCTTCGGGCGCGATCACGACGCGCAGACGCTGGTCGTTGCAGGCGTGCGCTTCATGGGCGAGACCGCGAAGATTCTGAGTCCCGACAAGCGCATTCTCATGCCGGATCTCGACGCGACGTGTTCACTCGACCTCGGCTGCCCGGCAGACGAGTTCTCGGCTTTCTGCGACGCCCACCCGGACCGCACAGTGGTGGTGTACGCCAATACCAGTGCAGCGGTGAAGGCTCGCGCAGACTGGATGGTGACTTCGTCGATCGGACTGGAGATCGTTGCCGACCTGCACGCGCGCGGCGAGAAAATCATCTGGGCGCCGGACAGACATCTCGGCGCTTATATCCAGAACAAAACCGGCGCGGACATGCTGTTGTGGCAGGGTTCCTGTCTCGTGCACGACGAATTCAAAGGTATCGAACTGGACCTGCTGCGCGCCGAGTATCCAGGTGCGAAAGTGCTGGTGCACCCGGAGTCGCCGGCCAACGTGGTGGCGCTCGCCGATGTCGTCGGCTCCACGACTCAGTTGATCGACGCCGCGCGAAGGCTCGATGCAACGCATTTCATCGTGGCGACGGACTTGGGCATTCTGCACAAGATGCAGCTCGCCGCGCCGGGCAAGACGCTGATTGCCGCGCCCACGGCCGGCAACAGCGCGACGTGCAAGAGCTGCGCACACTGTCCTTGGATGGCCATGAACGGTCTCGCGAACCTGGCGGATGTGCTCGAGCGTGGTTACAACGAGATTTTCGTCGACCGTGCTATTGGCGAGCGGGCGCGCGTACCGATCGACCGGATGCTGGACTTTGCGGCGCGTCACAAGAAGCGCGTGCAGGCAAGCGGCGACCTGGCGCGCGACGCGCAGCTGTATTCGAACGTGGGGGCGGCTTGATGAACGCGGTATCGCAGAACCCAGCAGCGGGCCGTTCCGCCGGTTATAGCCCGACCGACGCCGTATCGCCGCTGTTCGCCGAAATCCGCTCGCAGTACGGCACGGCGTTCGACGCGGCACTTGCGCGCAACGTCGCGGACGCGCTGGCAGAAGACGTCGGCACTGGCGATCAGACCGGCCGCCTCGTGCCCGCGGACGAAGTGCGCGACGCGCGCGTGATCGTCCGCGAAGACGCAGTGTTGTGCGGCGTGGCTTGGTTCAACGCCGTCTTGCGCCAGGTGGACCCGCGCATTGAAGCCCGATGGTGTTATCGCGAAGGCGACCGCATGTTGGCGGACACGCCCGTATGCGAACTACGCGGGCCGGTCCGCGCGCTGCTTACGGCCGAACGCAACGCGCTCAACTTCCTGCAGTTGCTTTCGGGCGTGGCCACTGCCACGCGCCGCTACGTCGACGCGATATCCCATACGCGCACGCGCATTCTCGACACGCGCAAGACTTTGCCAGGCTTGCGGCTCGCGCAGAAGTACGCGGTGCGCGTGGGCGGCGGTGCAAACCAACGGCTCGCTTTGTACGACGGCATTCTGATCAAGGAAAACCACATCGCCGCCGCGGGCGGAGTGGGTGCGGCTATGGACGCGGCGCTCGCACTGAACGCCGGCGTTTCCATACAGATCGAGGTGGAGACGCTAGAGCAGCTGGAAACCGCTCTCGCGCATCGCGCGCAATCCGTTCTGCTCGACAATTTCTCGTTCGACGCGATGCGTGAAGCCGTCCGCATCACTGCTGGACGCGCCGTGCTGGAGGTGTCCGGCGGCGTGAACTTCGACACGGTCAAAACGATTGCGGAGACGGGTGTTGACCGTGTGTCCATCGGCGCGCTGACGAAAGACGTGCGTGCGACCGATTACTCTCTGCGGATCGTCTGACGCGGGTTTACTGCGGCCACACGGTTCAACGAACGCCATCTGCGGCCCGGCGGGCTGCGATGGCGTTGCTCTTTGTGTCGGCTTTCTCGGCCCCTCGTCGACATGCCGCGAACGGATGCCCGCGGGCGCAATCCTAAGCGGTACGTCTCGCGGCGTCTGCCCGCCCACACTCGCTCGCGTCACACGTTCCGGTTGCGTACGTGCTCGGGCGAAAGCACCGTCGGCAAGGCTTTAGGCAAGGTTGCGGGCCAGTCGCGGCTGAAATGAAGGCCGCGGCTCTCACGCCGCGAGCGCGCGCCGTCGACAATCAACGAAGCTACGTCCACCAGATTGCGCAGCTCCAGCAAGTCGCGGCTCACCTTGAAGTTCGCGTAGTACTCGTGAATCTCGTCGCGCAATAAGGCGAGCCGGTGCCGCGCACGGGCGAGCCGTTTGTCCGTTCGCACAATGCCGACGTAGTTCCACATGAGCCGGCGAAGCTCGTCCCAGTTGTGTGCGACTACCACTTCCTCGTCCGGGTCCGACACGCGGCTTTCGTCCCAATCCGGCAATGGTGCGTGGACAGCGCCGCTAAAGCCTTCTTGCTCCATGGCGCGCGCGGCCGACCGGCCAATCACCAGACACTCGAGCAGCGAATTGCTGGCGAGGCGGTTGGCACCGTGCAGCCCGGTGCACGAGGTTTCGCCGACTGCATAGAGACCCGCGAGGTCGGTGCGGCCCGCGAGGTCCGTGACGACGCCGCCGCAGGTGTAGTGCGCGGCCGGCACGACCGGGATAGGTTCCTTGGTGATGTCGATGCCGAATTCGAGACAGCGCGCGAGGATGGTTGGAAAATGCTCGCGAAGAAAGTCCGCCGGCTGATGGCTGATGTCCAGATACACGCAATCAATGCCGCGTTTCTTGATCTCGAAGTCGATCGCGCGAGCGACGATGTCGCGCGGCGCCAGTTCGGCGCGCTCGTCGTGATTTGGCATGAAACGCGTGCCGTCCGGCAGCTTCAGCAGGCCGCCTTCGCCGCGCACGGCTTCCGAGATCAGAAACGACTTCGCGTACGGATGGAACAGGCAGGTCGGGTGGAACTGAATGAACTCCATGTTCGAGACACGGCAGCCGGCGCGCCACGCCATGGCGATGCCGTCGCCCGTCGCCGTGTCCGGGTTCGTGGTGTACAGATAAACCTTGCCGGCGCCGCCGGTGGCGAGCACAGTGTGCGGCGCTTCAATCGTGACGGTGCGGCCGCGTTGCACGTCGAGCGCGTAAAGGCCGTGACAACGGCGGCCGGGTAGTCCGAGCCGGTCGGACGTGATCAGGTCGATCGCGTAGTGATCTTCGAGCAGCGTAATGTTTGGATGCCGACGCACACGCTCGCTCAGCGTGGTGACCACCGCGTGGCCGGTTGCGTCGGCTGCATGAATG
>Ga0209796_10000711_pt1 | contig 18052 bp, 27 predicted proteins | sample AgamicOrSfrz_FD_187167 | JGI IMG/M metagenome (GOLD analysis project Ga0209796, IMG submission 187167) | Agave microbial communities from Guanajuato, Mexico - Or.Sf.rz (SPAdes) (version 2) | ecosystem: Host-associated > Plants > Phyllosphere > Phylloplane/Leaf | place: Guanajuato, Mexico...
GACAACCTCGGGCTGGGTCGATCTGAAGTTTTCGCCCAGCATCGCCCCATACCTGCTCGGGATCGAAGGTGAATTCACAAAGTACAAGTTGCGACACGCGGCAGATTTACGGTCGATCTATTCGTGGCGGCTGCTCGAACTCATGGCACAGTTCCGCGACAAAGGCCTCGTTGTCATTACCTATGACGACTTCTGCCAGGCAGTGGGCGCACCGGATAGCTGTGTGAAGGACTCGGGCCAGCTACGCCGCCGCGTCATCGAGCCTGCTGTGAAGGAGTTAGTGGAGAAAAACGGCCTTGCTATCGAGTGGGAACCCGTTAAGCCGGCCGGACGGAAGGTTACGGGATTTCGCTTCAAGTTCAACCCGGACCCGCAGGGCCGCCTATTCTGACTCGCAATCAGGTGTGTCAGACTAACCCGGAAAACGTCAGAATTCTTGAATCACAGAAACTCGATTGTCCTTGGCGCTTCTGCCGTTCGGGAAGCTCGCGAATTTTGAGAATGACGCGGGTCGGGATCGGGCGCAGGCGCGTGGTCCTGTCAGAAATATCGGATTTCTTGCAATACGGCCCGCAGACGCGGGGCAGGGGCACGAATTCCACCCATCAAGACTTCATGACCGGCACGACACAGAGAAAGGGCCACGGCGGCAAACCGGGGCCCTTTTTTATTTGATGACATGTCAGAATATATTTAGCGAATTAACTTTTGATAAAGCGAAGCGCGATGATGACATGTCAACACATTGCTTTAATTGAGATTTTTGTCGATAAACACAGAAATTATTTTTGATTTTTTATTCTATTTGTTGGTAAACTTATATTGTTTTGATTTTATGGGCCGCAATGGGGCCGACTAACAGGAGAACAAGGTATGTCCCGTGATTTCAAGGTGGTGATGACGATTGTGCTTGGTTTCGCCGTTGCCGTTTCCGTCGCAATGGCGGGCGCAGCTGGTTTCAGTTACGCCAAATACAAGTGGACCGTCGCTATGCAAGTCCCGCATGTGCTGATGAACGTCCGTTGAACCTCACGCGAGAACAAAAATGATTGGAAAACTCTTGGTTTCGATGACCGTTGCTGGCGCTGCGATCACTGGTGGTCAGCACGTGATTAAAGCAGCGCAGACGCTGACGCAGATACAAAGCCAGATGATCCTGCAAGCGGGGAAAGACTTCGCGAACCCGGAGGCGACCTACACGGCGCAGGACAACGCGCAAGACGCGGAAGCAAAACTCCAGGCCATCGCGTCCGGCAAGTTCGATCAACTCAGTCAGCAGCCGCAGCAGCAATAACGAAATTTCCTTGGCTTGGCCCCTCAACCCGAAGCGTCTTGAAGACCCTCCCTTCGTGGAGGGTCTTTTTGCGTGCTCGACCGGGACCCGCGATACGCCCGATGTTTTGTCATCGGGGAGACTCCATGATGTCCAGTGCACGCATGGCCTGATCGAGCTTGCGGCGACCGGCTTTGGAAAACATGGTGCGGCAAAGGAATATGGCAGCGCCGATCACAGTAGCTAGTAGGATCGCCTTGGTGCTCATTGGCTGTCCCTCGGTTCGGGTAGACTGTCCCTCGGTTCGGGTAGATGCTGCCGCAATGCCTTTGCTAACTTGATTGCGTCATCAGGCAGTTCAAGCCACGACGCGCACACGCGATCCGAGTAGCGAGTCCAAGCGAATGCTAGGTCACGATCCGTATAGTAGCGACCTTGTTCACCGAGACTCATCTTCATTTTCAGAATGTCATCGGCAAACTCCTTGATATCGGCATCCAGCCCCACGCGTGCTTCGGCAACCCCTTGTTCGGGATCGAGCTCGCCGGCAATCGCCTTGCTGGCTTTGCCCCAGCCCGCGCGAGGTTTGGCCGCATCACCGGCCGCCCGCAACTGAGCAAGCGAACGCTTCAGATGCACAGCGTTAGCCGGCGAGCGCAGCAAGTGGGCCGTCTCCATCGAGCGCTCGTAGTGCTCTACGAGGATGCTCAATATCTCCAACTTGTCGCCTTCAGGTGTACCGCATTCCGGGTTCTGATCGACTAGCACCGACACCTCAGCCAGCGCGGCCCGATAGTCATCTTCAGTGTGCAGTGGTCGAATGTCCATTTTTCCCCCGTGTTCGCACGTTTCGCCTCGGCCGAGGCGGGTACTACCTCATGCGCCCGCCACATCCATCGTAGCAGGGCCGACCGGGAACGGCCGAAAGCGGCTGACAACATGCCGTTACGGCTGGCCCTGTTCGTCGGGTCGCGTCGGTGGTCCCTTGCGGCGGTTGCAGTAGACCACGACCATGCAAAGCAGCATCGCCGCGCCGGTCGGGTGCGCGTCGAGCTGCGCGACGAAGTTGCCAAGGCCTGCCAGCAGGCGCGACACGTCGATGTACTGCAAAAACGAAAAATCTTTCATGACTCAATCCGTAGTGGGCGAGTCACGTATAGGCAAACGTGTTTTATCCGGGTCCGCATGTTTCGGCCTCGCCTTGTTTCGATACTCACCATCATCACGTCACGACAGCTATTCGATGCGAGCCGTTTTCCTACGTTGGCAGGCGGCTCTCGAAGAAGCTTCGTCACGACGCGCGGTCGTCAAGGGGGTAAAGCTGCCGCGAGCGGAAAATTTACGTGCGGGCAGGCAATGGAGCGAGCGGGAAACGGAGCCAATCGCGGGGGGCTTTCGAGCGAGAACGATCAATCCGTTTCGACACGACAGCGAACGCCGCCTTCCATACGTGAGGTGAGGATATGCGGGAACATTGGACGAAGGACCAGACGCGCTAGGTGCGCAGCTCGTCTGATATGGCTAATGGACGTGACCAGTTTTACTGCCCTTGTTAGCGAGCGGCAGGAGATCTGATGGCATCCACCTGCAAGAAGCACTGACGAAGCGCATTTCGTGATCTTTCGCGATGCACCCGGCACGCCGTGCAAAGATTTTCGCTGCGAGCGCTGCAACAATTTCTCGACGACATCGAACTGGAGCGACGAGTATTTCCCCTATCTCAAGTTTTCCAGAACACTATAGCGATTCGTGGAAGAAGCCCTGTGGCACGCGGAAAGCCCGGCGCAGCCTTGTTTGCCGGGGGGTGGGATTCACGCCGCGCTAAGCAAAAGTCAAGGCTTGAAGGGCAAATAAAACGATTTGACCTGTCTCGAATCTCCACTAGACTAAGCGTCGAGCGTTTCGGAAGGCACTAGATGTTGTGTTGATGAATGCTCGATGCGAGCTGTGGGAGAGCGCTTGCGACCCAATAGCGGCTGCAACCGCCATTGGGCGCTTCACGCCAAGCCTTTCCTTGACCCAGCCTCCGGAAAGGGGGGTGTTTGAAAGACCTTGTGATCGAACTAGCCTGCAAGCTAGTGATCGAGGTGGTCGAGTCCGCTCCATTTAAAGAAATGGTGCATCACTGGGTGGACTCACTACTTTTCTACCTGCTGCACTGATGTGGGGACCCGGCGAAAGCCGGGTTTTTTTTCGCCCCTGCAAGGGCGAACCCACCGCGCGGGAAGCCGACTAACCATCGCCTGGACGTTTATGTCTGCTTCACGCGCAGAACGAAGCCTATGCTGTCAGGCGCGCCCATGCAAGAGCCTCCAAAAGCCTACAAAGTGACTTTGGCAGGCCTAAAGCCTTGTCTGTTAAGGGTTTCCGGCGGTTTTCCGTTGAGTACAAAAAAATAGTCTTTTTTGGTCCGATAACACCCTTGACAGCCCCTGGACGCCCCTTGAGCGGACCATTGACGGAAATCACCCGCCTGAGGCGCACCTCAACCGTTCTGGCGGGGGCATAGTGCTCAGTTTGACGATATGTACAGCGGCGTCATCCACGGCAACGCGCGTGGTGCAATGACCGTGGTGCGCTCGCCCTTCCAGACGAAACCAAACTCGAAAATCTGTTCGACGGGCAGCACGAAGATGTACGGCTCGCCTTGCACTTCACCTGTCCACCCAGCTTCGCGTGCCGCGTCCAGCGCATCGTCCAGTTCGGCCTGGACCAGATCAACGGCGCCGACTCCGGCGTCGTCGTGCATTCGCTGCTTCAAATCACCTACGGTCAGCATGCCTGCAAAGGTTGAGTCAGGCTTCTCCATTTCGTAAACGTGCCAGGTCATCGTTGCCTACTCCTTGTAGTGTTAGATCACACAGCAGGTATCGGCAAAGGGCAGGAATTGTTCAGAGCGACGGCGCAAAAAAACTGACGATCGCGGCGGCGATGCGCTGCATCTTTACCGTGGCCCCGATCGCCACAGCACCCACCAGCAGCACGGTTGGGATGTCGCCGTGCGTGTTCGCCCAGGTCAGACCGAGCACGGTGCCTTTCATAATGATGTACATCAGTGGCAGGCAGACGAGGGCGGCATAGAAGCGTTTCTTCGGGGGGAGCGTGGCAAGGTAGTTCATCGGAACACTCATTGGTCAGAAGATTGAAGAGTGCCACATCAACCGGTAATGGGAAAGAAACGCTGTAGTTTGGAAGGGACGAAAAAAAGCCCGCTTCACGGGCGGGCTTAATCCATATCAGGAGGAGACATGGAGGAGACGAATTAAGTATAAACCCTAATTCCGGGTTACGTCCACGAGTCCAGGCGGTCGTTACGCTTTCAGCAGCGCGGCAACCTGATCGGCACTCAGGCCGTGTCCGATGAGTTTCGTACGCATGGGTTCGAAGAGCCCGACCATCCGGCTGTAGCGGTTATAGGTCGGGTGGTGCGAGTTCATGTCACGGCCCTTGAACCGTGAGAAACGGTCCATGTCCTCCACGAGAAACCGGGCGATGCTCATCTGGCTCGATTCGTCGTTGCCGTCGAAGCCAGTGAAGCGGACGTGTTTGCCCAGCGGGCCGACCTTTTCGGCAATGGCCGCTTTTTCCGCGGCACTGAAGCCCTCATAGGCTTCCTCGATGAATGACCACATGTCGAGCACATCAACAACGTGCTTGAGGTCGTCCGGGTTGTCGATGTGGTCGTGGAAGACGCCCGTCATCTTCCATTTCGGTGCCCAGTAATGGCCGCCGTAGATGACCTCGGCCAGGAAGTCCGGATCGGACTCGGGGTCCTTGACCTTCAGTGCCTTGAACATGTCACGCATCATGAGCATGAGCATTTTTTCACCGTCGCTGAAGCGCACCGATCTTTTTGAGCCGGCCGACAGCCCAATGTCAATGAGTTCGCGAATGGCAGCGGCGCGAGAAAGGCTAGAGCTCTCTTCTTCTTTCGCGCGCTCGCGCGCCCATTCATCGACGCGTGCCAGTTGTTCTTCATCGAGCCGCAGCTCGAACCGTTCGGATTTGGGAGGCATGGTATATCCTTGGTTACCGTACATGATTACGTACTATACGTACAAATGTACGGTAACACAAGTTGCCCGCTTGCAACGGGCCTGTCATTCCTAGCGCAACAGCACGTAACAGACGCGCTGCGTCCAGAAAACGCGCTTGGCGTGGGCGTTGTCATGGAACAGATCGCCGTTCAATTCAAGCCGTATGAGCTTGCCCTGCAGTGGGGAACGGATTGCCGTGAGAATCGTCTTGATCGTTTTCATATGGTCTCCTGTGGAGTGACGCCCTTTGCGTGATTGCGGCCCGACCCGAAAACGGTGGGAAGGGTGAAGGGGTTATGTTTTATTTATCTTCGTCCGCAGCTTGGACTGTGAAAAACGACGCAGGTGTTTACCCTGGTATGCCAGTGCCGGGCAGGCGTTGTTGCGCGTGCGGTCAGCAAAACGGGCGACACGAAGCTTTTGTCTAATGGCACCGTCTAAGTGCCGACAGTTTGGCGGACACATCAGGTGTTACATCAAGCCGCCGTTGTTGCGGCCGCCGCTTGTGAGGCCGGCAGGCTTTAGCCTTTTCGTAGCACCCCTGTTCCGCGAAGACGACTGCTTTCCATGGGATCCATACGCGTCTGATCTATATTCATACGAATGATAAAGTGCAGTTGAATACTGAATCGGACTCATGGGGAAACCATGCCCAATGAATTAAAACGCCTAAGCCCGGCTGGCTGGGCAGATTTACGCCGCCGTGAAGGTGCCGTGATGAACTACTACAACGACGTGGCAGAAAACTGCACCTATGGCGTTGGCACTCTTGCTCACCTGGGGCCTTGCTCCACCGACGAGCTTCAACGCCCGGTGTCGATCGCGCAGGTCAACGCCCAGCTCGCCACAAAGGTTCGACTCACCGAGGAGATCGTCCGACGCAACGTGAGAAACCACGAGCTCACGCAGGACCAGTTCGATGCACTGGTGAGCTTCGCCTATAACTCCGGCGAAGGCGGTTCGCGCGACACATTTGCGGCCGCAAACAGTGGCAATGACGCACTGGTCGCGAGCAACATGGCACTTTGCGTCTACGTGCACCCGCGCGATGCACGCGGTCGTCGCCTGCCACCTCGTCGTGTGAATGGGCTGGTGAACCGTCGCCGTGAAGAGGCGGCGCCGTTCAGGCAGGGTTCACGATGAAGTGCGCACTCCTGATACTGGCACTCACCTGTTCATCCGCATTTGCACATGCCGATGATCCTGCCGATGTAATTTCGAAGCAGAGTGGGCTTCCGTCAAGTGAAGTACAGGGCATGCTCGCGAGTTGCGACGCGAACCAGACGAGCATGAACTTCTGTGCGTGGCGTGACAGGGTCGTCGCGGAGCAGAAGTTGCAGGACGCCGCGACCGAAAAGGAAAAGAAATTTCCGGGCTGCAAAGCCCGCCTCGAGCGGAAGATCGCTGCGTGGAAGAAGCGGCGCGACGCGAGTTGCAAGAAGTCGGCAGAGGCAGAAAACGGCGGCGGCTCCATTGTGCCGATGGAAATCGCCGCCTGCCAGGCTGCCGAGACTGATCGCATGACGGCGGCTATCCGCTCGAAGAACTGCCAATGAGTCGCTGCGGCATCTGTTTTCCCGATTCGTCCGCGGCCGGTTCCGGGCGCTGCTTGGCAGCCAGATGCCGAACGAGACCATCCGGTCGCCACGAGAAGCCAGATCCGGACACAGGTGTTATGTCAAAAACTAGGGCACCAGATGTAATCAACAGCGGACAGCGTGGCTGGCGGATGCAAGCCACGTCTGATGACCGGTCAGGGTTTAATGTGCTAACCTGCCATAGCAATTGCTATCTTGATAGCAAGATAGCAATTGCATCTGCCAGTGCGTCAACTTCGATGGCTCAGGGCAATCGAAATATAGACGCCGCCCATACATAGATAGTGCGCGGCTAGAAGAAGATAACAGTTTGCTGTACTCATAGGCCCTCCGGGCTTGTGACGCGTGTGTGAAGGGCTCGCCTGATACTTCCGCCAAGTCGTTCCAGGCGATGCCCCTTCCTTAAAAGGCGCGATCTCTGCGCCGTCTTTGAGCGGTGAATTGCTCGAAAGCCATCATAAACGTTCCGTCTCTATTTCAAAAGCCCCTAAAACACTAGGTGTTGTGTTTTTTTGCGCGTAAAAACGATTAAAGCACAATATATAGTGTTTTGACCCGGTGATTCTCGATATGTTGTAGCCGTCGAATTTTCCAAATCTCTGCATTTTCAGTTGACCTTCATCGCCGTCAGGAAGCCGCAACTTGCAAACTTGCTGCTCCAGACAGGTCTGATGCACTCGGCTCGCCAGCGTGTTGAGACATCTGGGTTTTCCATCTCGCCTCAGCGGCTTTTCGTCCCAGCTCCTGCAGGCGACCGACTAGCGGCGTCAGATCGAAGGAGGTCTTCTCGCTGTCTTCCGGATCGACCACCCTGATCAGCAACTTCTTCTCTTCAAGTCCTTTCATGTGCCGCTGGACGGTGCGGGCAGTTACGCCCATCCGTCTCGCGATCGTCGCTGGCTTCGTGTATGGCAGCCGCTCTTTTTCCCACCAGGCCAGCAACAGATGCATTGCCACAAGCATTTCGCCGTCGTTCAAGCGAAGCGTGTGCTGGTCACGAAGCAGGATGGCCGGAACAACCGTAAACCCAAGCAGGAGCGCATCCCCAAACTTTTCCTGGATAGGGTAATTGCCAAGTTCTAGGTCGGCAGTGATGGTTGGTGAGTTCATGAGAAGCGATTTTAATGGACGCTGAGAATATTGTGATACGTATATTATTGTGGCGACAATATTGTCGCGACAAATTTGTCGCTATAGCCGATAGATAGCTCTTTTGGGCGGCAGGGTGGGGCAAGTAATGACGGATGGTTGCAACGATTGCTTCTTACAGAAATGGTCGCTTCGCCATCGAACATGGACATTTCTTAAGCTGCCTTGCGACTGCAACGGGCAAAGGGAAGAGGAAAACGCAGACAGCTTTCGGAGTTGGTGGGTATGGGGTACGTCTCGATACAAATTTTCTCATGCGACGGAGGGCACACTCTTTGCGAAGCGAAGAGCGTCGCCCTACCTTTTTTGAAGGCACCCTGCCTATTTGGTCTTTATCGAGGTCATCCCACCTTTTTATCTTTTATCAAAGGCATCCTACCTTTATAAGCACCCTACCTTTATGTCCCACTTCATCAAAACGGCAGGTTTTCCTCGCTAGCTGCCACGTGTTCGCGGCGACTATGAATTTGTTCCGCAAAGGTCAGGCATCTTCTGTTTTCCTCCTCAATCCAGAGTCCCCCATCTCGTGTTGCTGCTCTGTAGCGAGGTCGCCAAACGCCAATAACGTAGCCGTGATCTAACGGCCACGCGAATCTCATCTGTTCAGGATCCTCCCTGTCATTCACTTCCTGGGTGTAGAAAGCCAATGTGGTGTCCAGATGGGCGAGCAGGCTGGGATCCTGAGGCGCCTCACTCCGTTGTGCTCCCGAATGAAAGTCATTAACTCGCAAAGTGCAGACAGCCGTCGCCGTGCTGGTCTCTGCCGGATTGGCGTCGAACATCATGACCGCCTCATAGAACAGGCCAGTAGCTCGCAGATTGGTCCATGCACTCCAGAACCGACTGGAGATATTTTCTGGCACTTTTTTGCCTTCGATCGTATGGGCAAGGATGCGATGCACTTGAGTCGTATATGAAGACTCCTGCAGCGGATTCGACAGCCATTGGAAATTGCCCTCTTTCGCCCGGATGTTGGATTCTTCCCATGCGCGATGAATGACCTGTGGATCAATGCCGCCACATTGGGCCATACGTAACGACGCATACATTTCCAGCAGAAACATGAGCGCGTCCAGCTGGCAGTCATTTGCTGAAAGTGATTTCAGGGACTCCCTGCCACCTCCAGAAGGGCTTACACAGCCCCTGACACGGTGTAGGGGCGTCTCGGCATTCGCCAGCCCATCAACCAGTGTGTGTGGCAGCTCAAGGTCCACTGCGCCCTGCATTACCCGATAGCGGGCCACCTTCGCATATTTCGGTGCCAACGACACCGGCACAAGCAGTTTCTTCGCGATCAGCTCTTGCAGAATATTGTTGGACCTGGCATCGGCCATTCCGCCTACCTTGGTCTTGATCGAGTTCGCCCCCGCGCCGGTGAAGGTATACGGTGGATGCCCATCAATCTCCTCACCTGATGCGTGCCGCGCCATCACAAGGAAGCCTGCGACCAGGGAAAAACTCTTGGTGTCCTTCGCCAGCTTTCGCAGTGTTTCCATCGATACCTTGAAGTATCGTGTGTTGCTTTTCATTTAAGCCTCTTTTGACGGGCGTTTGTACTGTAAATGCGTTCCGCTGTTCCGAAGGTGGGGTTTTAGACAGCCGTCAGCGAAACGGCTAGCTGCGCTGGGCAACCTTGTTTGCTAGCACTGAGGACAATAACCCAAGCGTCATATAACCCAGCACCACTTCGAAAGCGACCGCCACTTCGCCCCATATTGTCTGAGGTGCAATATCGCCAAATCCAAGCGTGGTATAAGTTACAACGGAAAAGTAGAATGGGCTGAACCATCCATGTCGCGCGCACTTATCTGCGCCACATTCGCAGTTAAGACCAACCATTGCTGGGAAGAAGGAATAAAGAACACCAAACAGCGCAATAAAAAGTAAGGCGAACCCAAGGGTAAGAGCCACGCTACGACCATAGTCAATAAGTCCCCAGAGGCGAAACAATAGTAATTTAAAATTGCTATTTTGCCAATGCCAATGAATTGAATCTATATATGACTGATCGGTAGCCATGCGTTTAAATATGGAATCCCCCCACGTAGATTCAATTCCTCGGATTCCAAAAAATTGGTCTTTCATGCCTTTCTTTGTATATATTATATTAATAGTATTTACATTGGTTAGATTGGCATACCAGAAATTGACACCCGTGATGGTGGCCCGGCACAGACTGGCGTCTGTCAGATCCGCTTCCGTCAGGGTCGCTTCGCTGAGATCCGCTTTGTTAAGCACGGCGTTGTTCAGCGTGGCGCCAAGAAGATTGGCGTGCCTCAGGTTAGCTCCCTCGAGGTTGATATAGGAAAGATCCATCCTTGCTAGCTCAGCGTTTGCCAGCTGTATGGGAGCATCAGGATGATTCTTTCGCCAGGCATTCCACGTTTCCACCCCATCATTTAACAATGCGACCTGGTCTGGATCGCACGTCAAAGTAAGCTCGGGTTTTGCCATGCTGACGACCTCAGAGGGTAACGAGCAAAAAAATGGCCCCAAAACGGAGCCATTAGATAAAGCTAAATTAATAATCACATAGCTATAGAAAACTAGTGTGCGACCGCCTCGTCTTCCTGACGGATAGCATCTAGCGCTACGCGGGCAAGAAAGCCGCTCCTAGTTTCTCTATGACGATCAGCAAACGAGTCTATTTTTCTTAGAACAAAGCGCGGAAGGCTGATATTTACCCGTTCTGGTTGAGTATCAAATTTTGCAAGGTCAATGTCGACAAGCGCCCAAGTTGCATTGGCATACTCTTCCTGACGACGTAGATCTGCAATAGCAGATACGGAAATATCTATTTCTTTGCCATGTTCAATCAATGTTGAGACGTGGATCTCAATTGCCCGTTTGGTATTACGGATTGCATCTTCAACAGTGTCGCCCCAGGAATGACACCCCGCAATGTTCGGGACGATCACGCCGTAGACGCTGTCTTCATCCTTGTGGATTGCGATAGGAAATTCCATTTTCATTCACCTTTAAAAATAGCCCAGAGTCTCCGGTTTGAAAAACCGCCGGCCTACGGGAGGCCGGCAGCTTTCAGGATGCTCTGCGCTGTCCCTAAAGGCAGGGTCACTGGATGCGGCACTGTTACTTGACCTTGCTTTCGGGGGTGCTGATAGACGCAAAGCTTGTCGGCCGAGGCCTCCTTCACAAGCTGCCATCCATCATCTTCGAGCATCCGAATAATGTGCGCTGATTGCATCGCATGTCTCCGGTTGCTTGATGTGTATTCTATACACACAGAGAATCATGTCAAGATTTTTGTGTATTTAGTGTGTATGAGGATTTCCACGCCTAGGTGCGGAAGGCGCAAGGAAGAAGGCGGCCCAATACGACCGGGGCCGCCCACGCTGAAAGATCATCGGCCTACGCCAGGCTAGCGGCTTTCAGGATGCTCTGAACGGTCCCCGCCGGCAGAGCCATAGGGTGAGGCACCATCACCTGTCCCAACTTGACGGCGTGTTGGAAGATGGACAGGTTTAATACTGCTGCCTTGACTTCTTGCCATCCATCGTCTTCGAGCATCCGAATAACGTCTGCTGATCGCATCACGGAATTCTCCTAGCCGCATCAACCCCTCGCCATGCAAAGCGCAGTCAGGGCGGTCAACACGGGTAAAGCACAACTGATTAGTCAGTAATCCCGTGCTGTGCTCGATCGAGTGAATGCACATGACCGCGCGCAGCCGGGCGCTATGTTTAAAACATTGGTTTTGAGCTTGTTTGAGCTGAATCCCGACTGCAGATCGAGCTTTAATTGAATGCTTCGCGATCGAGCCGATCAATTGCTACTGATCGAGCTGCTTTATTGAACTGCCTGACTTTCATGTTCTTCATGCCCATTGAAGGGCTGTACCTATTCTAGTTCCGCGACTTCAATCTGGTCAAGGGGTCGAATGAAATTTTATTTTATATGTGATAATGTCCTTTATCACATATAGAAGGAGAGACCTATGGAAACGCACGGCGGGAAGATTGAGGGCCCTTTTGCGATCGACCGAGATCTGACGATTCACGGAATGATTGCCGGTCAAGCAACAGTGCGATCAGAGGCTGTAGGCTTGTACTGCGTGGAATGGTGACAAGTGATCTGGTAGTTGAGCCGGGTGCACACGCGACGGTTCACGGCATGGTCAATGGAACGGTGATCAATCAGGGTGGCCATGTTGAGATTCACGGCATGGTTGGCGCGGTTGCCGATATGGCGCCGTCGTCCCGGACCGTGATTGCACATGGGGCTGTGATAACGAGCCGCTCATGAAACGCGACATGGACCTGATCCGCGAGCTAATGCTGAAGCTCGAGGAACTGCCGGTCCCGACTGCTGGAATGGTGGTGGTTGACGCCACCAAGGTGAACGTCGAAGGCTATACGACCGAGCAAATTGACTATCACCTGTCGCTGCTGGAGCAGGCGCGCTTCATCCATGCGGGAGGGCTGGACTTCGGCATGTCCGGCCCCGGATTTGGGCCCGGAGTAGGTTTTTGCAGCCTCACCTGGGTCGGTCATGACTTTCTCGATGCCATGCGCAGTCCTGATGTGTGGAACCGGACTAGAAAAGCCGCGGCTGCAGCCGGTGGCTTCACCGTGGATCTGCTCGTGTCGGCTGCGAAAGGCTATCTCGAAGCTAGGATCAAGGGGCTCATCGGTGGCTAGTACAGCCCTCACCTTTCCGACTGGCGCCACGGTTCCGGCGCTGGTCACGTCGGCCGGCGAGCGCGCGGGCATCCGCTTCCTCGAGTTCTTCGCGTCAGCGATCCGCAATCCGCACACGCGACGCGCGTATGCGCGCGCTGCGGGGGATTTCCTCGCGTGGTGCGCCGGCGCCGGCGTGGCGTCCATCACGGACGTGCAGCCGCTGCACGTCGCCACCTGGATCGAACTGCAGACCCAGACGATGTCGGCGCCGACCGTCAAGCAGCGGCTCGCCGCGATCCGTCACCTGTTCGACTGGCTCGTGACCGGCCAGATCGTCCCGCATAACCCGGCCGCGTCAGTGCGCGGGCCGAGTCACACCGCGAGAAAAGGCAAAACGCCGGTACTCGATGCGACCGAGGCGCGGCAGCTGCTCGACAGCATCGATGTGACGACGCCGATCGGGCTCAGGGACCGCGCGCTGATTGCGCTGATGGTGTTTTCGTTCGCGCGGGTCGGCGCGGCGCTCGCGATGCGCGTCGACGATGTGTACGTGCAGCAGCGGCGCCTGTGGGTGCGCCTGCGCGAAAAAGGTGGCAAGGCGCACGCGATGCCCTGTCACCATACGCTGGAGGAATATCTTCATGCGTATCTGGACGGTACCGGGATCGTGAGTGATCCTAAGGGACCGCTGTTCCGCACAATTGCACGCGGCACCAACCAGCTGAGCCCGAGAGCGCTGCCGCAGGCGAACGCGTATGCGATGGTGCGCCGGCGCGCGCTGGCGGCCGGGATTGGCACGGCGATCGGCAATCACACGTTCCGCGCGACGGGCATCACCGCCTACCTGAAAAACGGCGGCACGCTCGAAAACGCTGCGACGATGGCGAACCACGCGTCTACCCGCACCACCCAGCTGTATGACCGGCGCCGCGACGACGTCAGCCTCGACGAAGTCGAGCGAATCCGCCTTTGATAGGCGCGTTCGCTGTTGGTCTATTGCCTGCCCTTTCAATGGTGGGCGTATCGGATCCACGCCACCATGACTTGCCCGCACACCCGGATGACGGCGGTCAACACGGGAGCAAGCGTGTGGATGGCAGCAGTAAGGGTCGATTGTTTGCTGTCTGATTTTGCCACCTGGGCTCTCCTGTCAATGAGTTTTCCGAGACATCGGTCTCTGGTTGGCAGAATAGATTTGTATCTGTTTCGCTTAAATTGGCATGCCTTGCAGACAGGAGGGGCGGCTGTGCAAACAACACTGTTTGCGTCGCTGACCAGCTAACTTTTCCGGGGAGTTGCCCTTGTTCGCCAATGCGGCACCTTGAAAGGACTCTCCCCGATCCACTTCGAAATGGTGTCTGGGTCCGTCACGGTGTCTTCATATTGCCTGAAGATTTCCCTCACGAACGCCGCCTTGTTCTTGAAGCGCGGCCTGCCGTCGGGCTTCAGTTCACCAGCGTGATCTTCGTAAAACCTAATGATTTCAGGCTTGATGCGAGCGTGAGGCGAATTGGCATGCAGTAGTCGAGCCAGTTGCCGCCCCTGCTCGCTTCTTGCCTCGCGGTTTTGTTCAGCGAGCCGCTTTTCCAGTTCGCCCGCTTCTTTATCTCGCTCCAGATGCACCAACGCCAGAAGGGTATATGCATCGACTGGTTCCAAGTCGATGGCGGTTTGGATTTCATTCAAGTCCGTCGCTGAGTGAATAAGGTCTGACAGGTACTTTGCGCGCTCGTTGGCGACCATGACGTTCTTCGCCATCTCGGCCCATTGTTTTCCTAACGGTGAGTTTGCAAACTCCTGCGCCCGCCTCAAGAAATCGCCCACAGGTGTCGCGGCAAAATTCTTCAATTGCTCTATGAGCTTTGCCGCCGGCGAGTTTGGCGCGAACTGAAGTGTTTTTCCAAGATCAGTCAGGCCCGATAGCTTTTTAGTGGCCTGGATTTCCTTTGCCATTCCGTGCAGGGCATTTGCCCATTCCTGATCAAGTAGGTGTCTCGGTCGCTTGCCCGCTTCTTTGCCCATAGCCGTTTCGTGTCGTTTGACGGTGCAAAATTATCTCTCGTTTGTGCCGGATCCCCGCCCTTGATCGATGCCTTGGTGCTCATCGAGGGCTCCACCTGTTTGCGTTATTCGAGCATGGCAGACTTCTCATGAGTTGGGTGGACCGGCGTAATGGGTCTGGTCGTGCTAGAACGATTTTTCGTTCTAGCACAGTCCATTACAGCGGTTGCTTTTCACGCTCTATGCCGCCCGCATGTTGCCATGCGGCATGCCGGTTATCAGCCGCCGAAAAGCTGATGTCCATCAGCGCGCCTACCGCATAACGGGACTTTCCTGCATCGAAAAGCCGGTAGCAGATCTCTACCCCCCTCGGCGTCAGCTTGCCGTCCGGAAACTTGTTGGCCGGGTCCTTCGGATCGAATTCATCCGGGGCCTCCGGCTGCACGAGCAGAGTCTTGAGATTCTGCAGTCCCGCAATCGCGCGTTCGAGGGCATTTGAGACGGTATCAATGGCGTCGGCGACAGCTGCGGAATCGAGCGCCGGAGTCTGGGTTTTAGTCATGGTCATCCTCTCTAGGTGGGTTAGTTAGTGATGCCAGTCTAACTAAGCACTCTATAGAGTGTCAACCCCCCTAGTTACCTTGGGGCTGATATTCGAGCTTTTCATGAGTGAAAGGGGGCTTTCGCCCCCTTTCACTTACGGCAGCAACAGCACACACATGCGATGCGGCGTCCACCACAGCAGGCGGCCATGCTGGTTGTTGATGAAGTCGGCGTTGTGGTGATCGATGTAGAGCAGCTGGGCTGTTTTCACGGGTTGTCTCCGGTTAGATATGCAGCGGCTTGGTTGCCGCCCATACGGATATTTATCAATCCGCGAGAAAAACCCGCTAATAGCGTTCAGAAGACGTGGGAACCGAGCCTGGGCGACTCGTGCGAGAAGGGTGCTTTACGCATGGGGCACTGAGAAAAGAACCGCCCCGACAACGACCTTGGTGTGTCGCGACGGCCGGGGCCGACCGAGAACGGGTGTTATGTCCAGTTCCGACCTCGCTATCCTGTGCCCGGAAAATCACTATCCTGTATGGTGATAAACTCTATCCTGAATCCTGCTGTTCAGCAGGGTTCGAAAAACGTGGCGCGCAAGCGCGCCCGCATGGCAGGAAGCCGACGCAAAGGAGATGTAAATGGGATACGGATCAAATCAGGCTGTTGAAGATGCCCAAGACGATTACCGTGAGCACTGCGCGGACGTTATTGCGCGCCATGCCGCACAGCTTGTGGCTGCCCGCGACATGCGCCGTTCCGAAGCAATTCACGCGGCCACTGAATGGTTTCGCCGGGAAGGCGAGGCAGCCGGGGATGTGACCGGGGTTGCAGCCCTTGAGAATGAGTTGCCCGCTCCCAGTATGGCAGCGCCGGACCATCAGGTTGCCAAGATCGCGGCTGAACTGCTGGACGCTGCCCGGGACGCCGCCGATACTCTCTGATGGCAACTGACACCATCGACCAGAAAACCCTGTCCGGCCTCATCGAGGCGGGCGCAGTGCGCGCGGCACACGTGGTCGGCCAGCGTGGCGGCTGGGGCGTGCTGTTCCGCTACGGCATGACCGAGCGGGCACTGGCGACCCAGCGCGGCAATGTCCGCACGTGGGCGAACTTCGAGACGCTGGCCACGTACCTGCGCGAGCTGGGCATCGTGCGTTTCGAGGTGGACGCCGCTCAGTACGATCCGGTCGCCCCGCGCTCGAGCGCGGAACAGTCCAAGGCCGAGCGGGCGCGCGAACAGATGAAGGCCGCGCACGCGGACGCCGCCTATAACCGGTGGTTCCGTGAGACGGTCCGCGCCTCGATGGCCGAGGCCGACGCACCGGGCAGCGTGAAGGTGCCGCATGACGCCGTGGCGGCGCTGCTGCGCGCCGGCGATACCGCAGGCCTGCGCGCGCTGGCCGCAGGCAAGGCGGCCACGCCAGCCACGAAGCCGAAACGGACGGGCCGTAAATGACGGTGACTGTCGAATGGACCGCGACAGCGCTGCTTAACCTTGTTGATATTCTCGATTACGTGCGCGAGCAAAGCCCGCAGGGGGCCGACACGCTCGCGGTAGAAATCCAGGCCAAAACCGGCCGCATTGCCGCCGATCCGAAGCTGTACCGCACTGGCCGCGTGCGCGGCACGCGCGAGGCCGTGGTGACGGAAAACTATCTGATGGTGTACCGCGTCGCCGGCGACGTGGTGCAGATCCTCAACGTGCTGCACGCGCGGCAGCAGTGGCCCACTCGCAAGGGAAGGGAATGAAGCATGCTCGAATATCAGGAAAAGCTTGTTCAGGACGTGGCCGCCTGTATCTGCGACAGATGCCAGCGGCGTATGACACCTGATAATCCCGATTCAGGTTTTCCGGAAAAACTGTCGATTGCCTATCGTGGCGGTTTTGGCTCGATCTTTGGTGACGGCTGCGATATCAGCATCGACCTGTGCCCGCAGTGCGTCAAGGAAACGCTCGGCGCGTGGCTAAGGATTTCTGAACATGAGTCGTGAGTGGTCGGCCCCGACTTTACATTTCGTGGCCCTGGTCTCGCTCCCGCTGTTTCGGTTCCTGCTGCGACTTTTCCTGATTTGCCCACGCCTGTTTACGCTTCGATTGCGTGCCTTGCCCCTTCTCGTCCTCTATCTCTGCCCTCCACTTGGCTTTTGCCTGTTCCAGTTTCGAGCCCTGTCCCTTCTCGGCCTCCAGATTTGCCCACGCCCGTTTAAGTTTCGAACTCTCTGCCGCACGGTTGCCAAGCGCAGATAGAGCGGCTGATTGCTTCGATTCCTGAGCGGGTGCCGCGCCCTTTTCTGCCGCCCGTTCCTGCTCCCGTTTGGCCTGAAGTTTGGCCGCAGACTCGGCATAATCCAGCGTCGATTCCTTAACCTGACGTTTGCCCAGCCGTTCGGCCATCTGCTCGTAACTCTGGAATTTTTCGAGCGAGCCATGAACGTGCAATTCGTCCTTGTGCCGGGTCATCGCTACATACGAGAGCGCGTGATTGTTCGACGGCGACATGAACGCGTACGCCTTGTCTACAGATGCGCCCTGCGTTTTGTGGACCGTGAACGCGTAGCCGTGGTCAAAATTCCGATATTTCGCCGGGTCGAACTGCACCGACTTACCAGAATCGAGTTTGACTGATATTGCGCCGTCGGCTGCGCGCTCGACCGTGCCAAGACTGCCGTTTTTTACGCCAAGCTCGCGGTCGTTTTTCAGGAACAACAGACGATCACCGTCCGCAAATTCCCGCTCGCCCTTCGCCGTCTGAACCTTGATGCCGTCCGCGAGTTCGCCCCGCTCCTTGATCGCGTTTCGGATTT
>Ga0209796_10000713_pt1 | contig 18021 bp, 10 predicted proteins | sample AgamicOrSfrz_FD_187167 | JGI IMG/M metagenome (GOLD analysis project Ga0209796, IMG submission 187167) | Agave microbial communities from Guanajuato, Mexico - Or.Sf.rz (SPAdes) (version 2) | ecosystem: Host-associated > Plants > Phyllosphere > Phylloplane/Leaf | place: Guanajuato, Mexico...
AAGGGTTCCTCCGCAAGGTTCGTCCACGGAGGGTGAGTCAGGGCCTAAGATCAGGCCGAAAGGCGTAGTCGATGGACAACAGGTGAATATTCCTGTACTACCCCTTGTTGGTCCCGAGGGACGGAGGCGGAGTGACTTGCTTCCATACGAGCACATAGAATGTCTTAAATAGACTCAGTAAATATACCCTTTCTTATTCCATAGGTGGGTACGCCTAGATTAAGCCAAGCCGCCACTTTGCAGTCACGGACTGAGTGGGCTCAGTTCGAATGAACTTGGATCGAAAAAATCGAACTCTTTTCTTTCTTCACCTTGTGAAGAGGAGTACTCCCTCTTGTTGATTCAAAGGAAAAGTCAAGCCTTGTGGAGTGAGATACTCTGCCAAAGGTAGGTGTGAGCCTTCTCCCTATATGAAGTGCCTAATTGATTCTTAATATATCCTATCCTGACGCCGAGAATAGGTTGCATACGAGGGGGCCTGTTCTATACGATCGAATATGGTATGTTTCTATTTTCCTTGCAGAGCCAGTACCAGGACAAAGATAAGCCCCTTTTTCGTTGCCTTGTAGTCTATTGGATAAGGAGTAGTGGCCACACCAACCCAAAGTATCTCAAGCCCGACAGTGAAGACGGCGAGGAAGTTTCTCGGCTAGGCAATGCGAGATCAAGTTTGAGTCGTAAGCCCAACCACTTATAGCCAGTTTGACGCCCATCCAATTACAGCGGTTTACTCTGCTCTGATTAAGTCATTGAAAGGTTTATCCCAGGCGAATATGTTCAAGAGTCAAAACCTTTGCGCTTCAGTCCCGATAGTTACAGTCTAAGTAGTTGTCTCAATAGACCCCTTCTTTGTAGCAATAGGAACCTAATCTCATTCGTTGATGAGAGGTTAAGGTGACGGGCTGAGCTTTTCGTTGGTTTTCCTTCGTTATTATTAAGTCTTAGATTCTTTCTGCTTTCTCTTAGGTTGTACTTTTTCGTTGCGAGCCTCCGTTGCTGTAGTGCTTCCTTCGGATATTTTCAACCCCAGCTATTGATTCAGTTTCAGTTGCTTTTCCTGACCCGGGGGTTTGAGTTTGATTGGAAGTTGGAGTCTCGTTCATTCGCCCTGCCAATACTCATTGAATTCAAAGTGTTGCTTTAAGCCCTCGTTGGACTTTCTGGGAGTTCTCAACCATACCATGTAATGCTGCTATTGTAAGAGGAGTTGATAGGTTCTCCCTTGTACCAGTAGAAAGAGGAGCAGTTTCCGCCTTCCCTTCAACACAACTCATCCGCGACTAATAGGTACGCCGAAAAAGCTCCGCGGATATGCGACATCATTTCTTATAGCAAGCAAGGAAGCGTGATTGTGTTAGTGTTCCGGGGCCAAACAAAAGAAGGTTTGATCCTGGCTCAGAAGGAGGGCTAGCTAACTCTAACCCAGGAGCAATCGTGAATAAGTCTTTCTTCTTCAGTAGCAGATTCAGATAGTGATCAGTACCCCTCTCGTTCTTCCCATAGGCACCGTTCTATGAAAGGCACTATCGACTGCGCTTGTCTTTCTTGAGTACCGCACGATGCCACTGTCCGAAAAGGGCATCCTCTACCTCTGCTCAACGGATCTGAATAAGAAAATTTTGCTATGAGCTTCTGGGCAACATTGGAAGAAAGCTATGATAGAAGAAATGGAGGCTCGTCAGAGGAACGACAGAAAGGAACTGATCACGTTACCAAGAGGCAAACGTACTAAAGCTGCAGGTGGGTATATACCCTGAAACACAAAGCGGATGGCTCTATCGAGAGGGCTCGTATTGTGGCGAAAGGTTTCACACAAACCTTTGTATGGCATCGATTATCTCGAGACGTTTGCTCCTGTGGCCAAACGTCACTCAATTCCATACTTTTCATTCTGTCAGTTGCAGCTAAGAGATCTTGGTTACTGCATCAGCTCGATGTCAAAAAAAAAGGCCTTTCTTCATGGAGACCTCCACGAATAGGTTTATATGAGTCCCCCACCGGGTTTTCGAGCTCAGGGGTAGGAAGGGAAAGTTTGAAGGTGAAAAAAGGCGATATATGGTCTCAAGCAGTCTCCTCGGGCTTGGTTCGAGATATGAAGTTTGGTTATGACGAAGATAGATGGGTTTCCAGAGAAGGAATGCTGATCATTCCGTGTTCATAAAAAGGAAACAAAAGGGAAACTACTGTAATACTAGTGTACTCAGTTTATTTCTCTAAATTCACAAGTCAAAAAATTATATTAGTAAGAAAGGCAGCTAGTAAGCAAGTCGAGTAAGACAGCTATTATTAAGTCGAGCAAGCTTTCGCTAATACTAATCAAAGACGAAAAGCTAAGGTCAGAGCATAGAGATGAGAGGTGCTTATCTATCGTGGAGCTCGGTAGTCTTCCTTAAAACCGCTACCGATTCTTGAACAGAAAGCGGTATGCTTGCGAAGTTGGTCTATCCGTGAAAATCCATCCCGTGAAACAAAGGATAGTTCATTCTTGGGGTGAATAAATAGAGACTACTGCGGAGGGATAGACCGTAACTTCGGGATCAACCTCAATGAATTATGGCGTAACGGGCTTGGTATAGATCCGTAGCCCGCTCTGGGTCTTTAACCGAAACTGGGACTAGGCATGGAAAAGCTCGATCAACGTCCTCCTCTCCTTTCAGTCTTAAGAGGTACGAAGTTGCTCTGAACGAAGTGAGTACGAAGCGTTTCTTTGTTCGTTTCAAATGAGTTGAACTATGTTCTTAGAATGAGTTTCACATAGTGAAACGAATTATGTTACACTCATTTCAATAACCTACTTGACTATACGTATCTACGTATCTTTCCAAACGAACGGAATAAGTATAACTAGAGTTGCTTAGGCTACTCCACCCATGTTGCTACTTTGTCGCTGTCTGCTTTAAGTTTGATAAGAAAGAATCTGAATGAGTCCCGGAACGCCTCCTAAATAGCAAAATAGAAAAGAAAGATGCGTCCAGCGCCACGCAAGGATGTCTGCTTAATCGAATACTATTTTGATGTACTTCCACTTCGGGCTTTTCTTCTATAAACGTAGGCTTTCTCTTAACGGCCCCGGAAAAAGCTAACGAGTAAGGGGCCTATGCTTTTTGGGCAAGGCCAACTCCATTTTAGCTCCAAGGTAATTCCCTGCGAGTGGACAGTGCTTTAGGGATAGGAAGTTGGAGTTTCCTTTCTTGTCCCTTCTGCCTACGAGCTACTGTAAGTTGCCAGTAAAGCAGGACTTTTTTCTACTTCCAAAAGGTCTGACTTCAGTCAAACCTTAACTTGCTAAGCCGCCCTCTATCTTGGATTGGAGCCTTCCTACCCATTTAAGGTATAAATACATTTCCTTGGTTTGTAGGGCCAGGCCAGTTTCCTTACATGGAATTGGTAATAGGCGGATTGCGTACCATAAGCAAATGAAATGGGAGGCTTGTGATCTTCCGGGGAAGTTCCCATATTGTTGCTAAACCGGGATCGAAACTGATTAAGCGGAAGTCGGGTAGGAGTGACGGGCGATGGCGATGGTTTTAGCCCGTGGGCGATCTAATCATAGTAGGATAGGGCGGTCAATTCGTAAAACAAGTGAAGTGGCCATTTCGCACTAATGAATCAAATAGCACGATCGGAGTTGAAACACGTCAACCATGGGTCCTCTAAGCTACCCGAAACCCCCCTCCCATGCGAGAGGTTCTAACAGAATGAGTTGAACTATGTTCTTAGAATAGTTACCGTACCTATAACTCAAACCTACGTATCTTTTCCTACCGAATCCAATATGAAGAAGAAATAGGGTCGATTGCGCTTCGAAGGCAAGCTCCACATGTTTGCGAAGGCAGAGAGAAAGCTGCGATTGCTCTTGCTCGACTCTTCATGGCACGGTTGGCCGGGAATGAGAACAAAAGGAGAAAGAAAGGAGAAAGGAGTAAGAAGAAACTGGCTAAGATTCCATTGACCTATATAGCAACCAGTTCAAGCTTACGGGCTTAAGGCTGCTAGGGAAGAAGAAGCTTTTCCCGCATTCCTGTTGATGCAGAGATCAGACGAGAAGGCCCATCTCTTTACTAGAATCCGATGTGATAGAAGGAGCAGCTCTTAAGTTGATCCTTACTTAATAGAATATCATCCCCGGTGAAATAGTTGATGATTTATTGATTGTTGACTGCTATATCTTAATTAGAGAATCCGACTGGGAACGAATACTTTGAGCTCTTCTTCCTTTGCTAGCTCTTTCTATGGGTATTCCCGCAATAAAGGTTTAACCGGGTCTGAGCCCTTCTGTCCATCCAGAAAAGATGCTTGTGCGGGTTCACTGGGCTTGGGGAATCTATCATTTATGCTTCCCCTTTTCATGAATCCCCGGATGTAAATTGAAAACTCTTTTTTTTCGGGTTCCTACTACGTTGTCCTCTTCCCCTACTGAAGATTCAAAAGGCGAGCACGGGATTAGTTTCAGTTTAGTGGGCATCCTCTGCTTGAAAGCTTCAGGCAGAAAGCAGACGGGCACTAAAAAGGGGTAGTAGTAGCTTCCTCCTCTTCTGTCTGGTAATAGGGTTTCACCCAGAATAGAAGGATTTCTCGTAACTCATTGGAGAACTTGTTATAGGCGCAATCCGTGGGCCAGACTGAAGCTGACTCCCTCAATGCTGAAGGTAAGCAAACAAAACCAAACCTGAAAACATAAGACGAGGCCTGGCTCAAACTACTGATAGAAGCCCTGTTGATTTATTTAGTATTTATACGGAAGTTGAAAGATCTCACCTGGAATCCCTCAAAAATGCTATCTATCCCTGCTTCTTCCATTCGCGGAAAAATCCTCTGGCAAATAATTATGTGCGCATGCTGACTACTCTGCTTTACTTTAGTAGGGCGTTTACTAGTAGTCCTCACTATTGATTAAATTAAGGATTTCTTAGTGACACCTTTCTTACTAACTAAAAGATATCCTTTTGTTTACAACTTTTTTTCAAGGCCGTGACTTGGGAAGTCCCGAGACCGGGATCAAGCGTCAACCTGTGGATCGTCAAAGAAATAGTGGATTTCCCTGCAAGCACCCTTTTCAACAATCTGCTTCATGAATGTGAGTTTCATCCACCCCGGATGTACTCTTTCAGCAGATCATAAGCGAGCCCGCCCTAAGCTAAAGCAAGCCTTGCATTAAGTTCAAGGCGAGTTCAAAAACTTGACAATTTCTCTCTTTTACTGAGCTCTTTCAGAATTCCATAAAAAAAGAATATGTCTAGTAGTCCATATATGCACTCCCTATCTGCCTATGTCTTGTTCTTTGTTTTTCACAACACATATCATACCTCGAAGTTCGTTCAAGTGGTATAGGCGACCTATATCTTCGCACTAAAAAAGGGTTGGATCTGCAATAATAGAGGGGAGACTTTACCTCAAAAATGCATTGTAAATATGAACTCAAATCAACTCTTTATCATATCCATATCATTTTCACTCTCTGAAACTGAGAGGCTTTTTAATCTCTCTATATGTATATGTCCGAATCAGACTTCAGCACATAATCCATTGTCTGAAATCTGCTTTTTCTCTCGTGTCCTGCTAGAAAGAAAATCCGAAAAGAGCGCACCAAGAGCTCCGAATTTGAACCTAAAAAAAGCCCACTCATAATTATCATTTTATACAAAAAAAAACCTTTATTTAGCCTTGTAAAAGGCAGCTTTCCATTCTGCACCCTAAGGAAGATTATGATCATTTTTAGCATAATCCTTATAGAAGGAGCTGTTGAGCCTATTTTTTAGCATATCTTTCATATCCTTAAAAACCTTTTTTTGTTCCTTTGCCCATCGACTTATTTCTTATCTTTATCTCTAGCTCTGTTCAAGACAACAAAATAATTAATATAATATACCATATTTTCCATTTTGAGAATGAGGCTTGGAATGAATGATTCTCAAAATACCAAGGTGGGTAGAAGAAAAGAGGATTTAGAATGCCATCATTAAGGCAAACAAGGCATTCAGTTAGAGCGCGTACCCAAACCACTTTTTATCTAATTTGGGATTCCTCTTTATATCATTAAGCTGAACTCAATAACTTTCCAATGCCGATAGAAGTTCCTGCTGAAGGAATTGTAGCAGCTCCAGCCCCGATTACGAAAAAACTCTCCAAAACATCTTATAAAATTCTGCCATCGGTGATATTCATTTTCATTCTATTAACATTCTAGACCTAACAAGTGAAATTTCTTGGAAGTTCTAACTAAGAAAGGAAAGCACTAAGCATCCCATAAAAGGAAGGGTAAAGAGCCATCCAACAAATCCTCTGCAGAGAGCCGGATTGAAGCATAATGACAATTTGAAATCGGGCAAGTTCACCGGTAGGATCATCGGGGATTTCAATAAAGCAAATGTTTACCCTAACAATAGAACCTCGCTCTACTAGACCGACACAACAGAAAGAATAGACGGAGAGATTGTAAGACATGACGGATACCTTAGCCCCTGATACAAAAGATGTGAAGGCAAAGCGAATTCCTTGATCCGGGTCAGCTGGTAAAAAAAAAAGGAAGAAGCTGCCAAATTGCTTTTAGGGCTTATCGGATTGGGCTGAGAAGCAAGGAAAACCTGACTAAACTGATAGGATGGAAAGGATTGATTAGGTAACTCTTAAAAAGGATCAAGCCCACGACTTACTAGACACTGGCGAATACACCCTCACCGGAAAACTTTAGAGACTTGAATCTCCAACTGAATGAGCTGCTAGACTATAAAAGAAAGGTTAGGGCCCAGACGGATTGGAGAGCTTACAAAATTATTACGAGCTAGGTGCATGCATTTCTATGCATTGAAGGAGTATAGACCCTTGGAGTGATAGTTCGCTTAGATGCATTTGAAGTCCTTATTTTTTTTTTTCTCTTACATTCCGCCCATTTCCAGACACTTTGTGTGTCGGTTTGAGATCCTGGAATGCTAAGTGCTTCCATGGTGATCCCTGATAAATTCCCTTGTAGTTTGAGTAGCTGTTAGCTTCTATTGAAGGTAGTCGTCCCCGCAGTCTGGGCTGCTAAAAGAGAGATTTCAATGCAAATAGATCGATTAATCTCCTCAAATAACTATCTCTTCTCATTCAAAGGTCAGGCTTGAACACAAAGAGAAAGAGGCTTCTCTTGGTCTTCACTCTTCTTCTGACCCAGGGAAAGCCAAAGTCATTCTCTTCTACGAATGGCAGAGAATTGGAATAGATTCACCGGGAAGAGGATTGGATTCGATTCTAAGGCGGCTGCATTTCCTACAAGATCTGCTGAAGGAGGGGCTGCTGGTTGTCCTTCCTGATGCGCCTGTTTTGCATTTTTCAAAAAAGGTTCAACGGCAGCTGATAAGTCATCATTCCCCCGCCTCGGATCGGTACTCCCCTCACCCGCCATATCCATACGAAGGGGCTCAAAAAAAGTCTCTCCCCGAGAATCCTCCTGCGGGCTCACTGCAGGAGATGACGTTTGAAAATACCCCTCCTGGTGAATCTATTACTAGGGATTCCCCTATCAGATCCGGAACAAGGTAAGCCAGTATGAATCTTTATGTTTTGAATACAAGTCTGCCCTTCTTAGAGTAGCTTACTCGGGAGGAAAGGAAGAACGAAAAGAAGAAAATCCTCTTATCCCGTCTGCCTCATTAGTGGACTGATGTCTTGAGATTGAGCTATTCCCAGATCTGCCACCGGAACTTACTTACGAATCCGCTACGATTGACTAAATTCAGTAGGAAGATGAAACCTTACCAGGATTTGCTTAGTCTACTTCCGAACCTGATGGTGAATAGGCTGTAAAAGCAGCAAGTCTTTCTCTTTTAATAGAGACCCTTAGTGCAGACAGAGCATCTAAAAATCAGTCTCAATTCCGCACTCTTTACCGGGTGACTATAGAATAAACTCCTGAAGCTGAAAGCAACCTCTTTTCTCTTGTTACCACGCCAAACTAGAATGAGACGAGCCCTTATGCCGCCGGCTATGAAGTTGCAATCCGATTGAGAAGAAGGTATGAATAGATGGGACTTTCCGGTCATATGAAATAGCATATGATAAGCTTGGTCTTTCTTCCTTGGTAAACTAAGCCAAGCAGCTATTTACAAAGAAGTCTGGGCCTAAACCTATTTAATCAGTTCTTATTCCTTGCCTGAGGTCAGCTCTGCCATATTCCCCTGAAAGAAGGTAAGAAAGGACAAACGAGAACCCTCTAAGAAAGGCCCAAGTCCAACATAAGAAATTAGTCTAAACCCGAGAGAGAAGAAGGAGCAGCTTTCGGTGAAAGATCGGAGAAAAGTCAGAAGCCAGAGCTATTTACACGTCCATCCGTACTGAGATGGATTGAGCTGCAAGCTAGTCAAGTACTGAAAGTCTGGAAATTTTGGTTTGAGTTACATGTCTTACTATCTTACTAAACTCGGTGAAGAAGAAGAGTGAAGGAAAGAAAGGAGCAGACAGCTATCTCATTAGTGGAATCAAAGACCTAAACGCGTCAGAAAAGCAAGTCAGTATTAAGTTAGAGGTGAAGTGATTGAGAAGTTCTTCAAAGCATCCTACTATAATATATATAGTATATATAGGATATTATATATAGGCTTTAGTACTAGCCCGACTGGAGACAGAGAAGTTCGAGACTGAACATCAGCAACTATTGATTTCTTGACTTCATTTATGGCTTAAGGCTCTACTGAAAGAAAGAGACGAAGTCAATCCTTGACTTCAGATACTGCTTACGGGCCTACCTGATCTGTATCATGTCGGGCAGTTGCCCTAAGATAACAACTAGTGGGAATCGAAGTCTGATCATTCAAAGGAAGGCATATAAGACTTGACTTTACATTCTGCGGATAGGGCAAATTCTCAATAGAGAAATGAAACTGTATCAACAAGAGCAATCGCAGCTTATTCATCGAGAAGCCACTCGCGGCACACTGAAACGAAATCATCTGCGAGAAGGTCTTCTGGCACAGGCATACTACTAATCGATTCTTTGGTCATTCGTGATCGAATACTTGAGCAGAAGAGTTGTACGCCTACATAACTTACCTCCCAGATCAAGGAAGGAAAGTCTCAGATCTATGTAGTTCTCGACCCCTTTTTTTTACGCGGTTCCTGTACTCTTGTTAACTGAAGTAAAGTAATCCGGTGGACGGGACCCGCCTCACCACTCCCCTCCTCCCTCATCATGTGAACAAGCCAAACAAAAGCAAACTCACTCAAGGGTTATAGGTTTTCTAATAGTTTTATATCCTGCGGTTTCCCGGAATGGGTGACTGTTCCGCGAGGTATAACATATTCGGTGATGCTATCCCCAAATCAAGCGCTCTATTCCCTTTTCAAACCGTTCACGGGTAAAGATGATGAGCGTGTGGGAGAAGCGGGACTCAAAGATATCTACCCAAATCACTAGTGAAGGGAAAATGACAAGTGAAACGAATTTATTCCCGAGTGCGCCGAGAAACAATAGGAGCAGCAATAACTCTTTAGACTTGTTTTCATTGACTTTCATTCCCGGGGCCCTAAAAAAGCATTCAGAGTCATCCGAACCATGCCCTCTGGTAGCCTTAGTGAAGAGAATAACATCATCAGCAAAAAGCAGATGTGATATCATTTCACTCCTAGAACACAGACGAGGTTTCCAGTCCTTCTCTATGACTTTCTTTGATATGAGCAGAGAGAATTGCTCCATGCAGATACAAACAAAGACGGAGAAAGCGGATCTAGACCACGCTTGGGACTTAGACTAGGAAGGCGCTCACCATTCCAAAGGATCGAGAAAGAAGTCCTAGACACACAATTAATAATCAACTTCATAGTATGAGCTGAAAATCCAAAGGACTCAAGAGTATGTTTAAGACAGCCCTTCCCTTCTTGATTCATCCTTGCCGCAGTATCATACCTAGTGAAAGAAAGTAAGTCATCAGTCAGTAGCGAGCCGAGCCTATTAGCTATTATAGCCAAGGACCGATCTCTATCTCTTATATTCAAGGCTATTTCTTCGATCAGACTGAAGGCGCCTCACAGTCCTACTCCATCATGGGGAGTTGGCTAATAAGAGAGATCTCTGTAAGCTCCTTTATTAATTAATAAAACGAATGATCGTCCCTCTTGAAAAGAGAGTGATGAGCGATTCCTTTGTCCCAATTAAGAGGCTTATCTTAGATACCGCGAGACTAGCTACTTTTATAGCATCCTACTTTCTCTACTAAGAATGAAGGAAGACCAAGTCTATCCCTACCTAAGCTAATAGAGAGCTTCAAGCCTCCCTTAAGAAATAAGATAAGTGATAGACCCTTCTCTTAGTCTTTCTAGGTAAAGGATAGGAAGTCACTGATTTATACAAGAGTATAGTAGGTCTTGGCCTTTTAGGCATATTCTCGATTGATTCCGAGTCCAACTTCTCCGTTGCTTTCAGGGACAGGTAAGTGGACATCTATTCTATTAGCTCACTCCTAAGCATAAACCAAGAACGTCACTAATCGTACCTCGTCAAGAGAGAGCTCTGACCTGACCTACCTTTCTTTCAAGCAAATTGTTAAGGCACCCTTCCCCTTGTTAGATAGGAAGAAGATATAAGCCTAGAAAATCCAATATGCAATACCTTACCATCAGAGAGCGTCACCCTGGACGTGCTTTTTATCTGACTTTAGACCAAGCCCTAGGGCCCTTTTATTCGCATAATCAAGTTTTCCGTTCTCCGTCAATCATAGGAAATACGAATCATGGGACCCCAGCCATTACTATGCTTTGGAAGGGATGACTTCAGCCCTCAGAAATTCTTGCTTATTCTAAGATAAGACGAAATAGGGAATTATGGGGTTCAGGTAATGGCCATCAAAGAAGAAAGCGAGGAGAGCTGAAAAAGAAGGAAAGAAGAGAGCAGGAAGGGATCCCTACTTCACGATTCTTTAATAAGGAAAAGGTCAGACATGACGATTCATAGCGGAGACCTCCTCCCCAAAGCAGCCATTTTCTTCTCTTAAGAGCTATTCTCCCTTGTTATTTCAACATGTTTATCACCATACTGAATGACGCGCAAAGCAAGGAATGATTATCGATTATCGGAAGTTGTTACCCACGGAGCGGTAAATCAGGTCCTTCTCTAAGACCTAACTGGCTTGAAAAGGGATCAAACATATTGAGGAGAAGCTTTCACAAAGGCCAATAGCCGATAGCTGATGTCACTAGCCTGAACTTCTTTATCTACTTGAAAGCGGATGGGAGTACAGCAAGTATCCTCTACAAACTTTCTATTAGTAAAGAGCCCTTGGATTCGCCTTTTTCCGTAAGACTAGAAGCAAGGTGCAGTCAAGCCTTAAGAATATCTTCCATTGAGACTGAAACCTAGCCCTTTCTTATTATTAGTTATTAGTCAGATAGGTTTGGAACCTTTTTTATTAGATATTACTTGCCCAGTCCGGTAGGTCAGTTAAGACGTCAAAGTAGCCTAAATCCTTATCTGCCGCTGTAGCTGTATAAGACCGGCTTGCTGTTCGTTCCCGTTCTATATCTGTCCGGAGAAGAGAATAGTCAGAATCAGGCCTCAAAGCTGGAAGTCCTACCTTTGAATGAGGATACTTGGCATCTCGGATCCTCTTTTTAGGAACTTCGCTCATAGGAACGGAACTCTTTTTAGTCCGGTAAGTATATGAACTAGGGCTGGGAAATTCGTTTAAGCTATTTCATGAATTTGACACTAAGAAGGTAATGACCATTGACTGATTCTATTTAATTGAAGATTCATACGTGACTCTTTTCTTTGTTTTAGGTTAGCAAAGGGATCTTTCATCACAAAAGAAATAAGGACAGACGTTCTCCTGCTCCTAGTTTGGCTAAACCTGTCGTAGGAATGGTTGGGGTTGCATAAATGGCTGCTTTTTCTTTATCTTCTGACGCAGAAAAGAAGGCTATCACTTCACCGTTGTCGATTTTTTATACCTTCTTTCGCTGAAGGAGGTGACGCCCCCAACCGGGAATCGATTCTAACATTCAATAATATTACTCGGGGTCCCTTATCTTTACTTTCTTTCTTAGCGGTCGTACACCAAACAAAAAGGGGTGAGGTTTCACTTCTGTTGTTTGTCGTCAATGCCGTCACGATAGGAATAAGACGAGAAGACTCAGATTATTAGAGATCAGACATAATAGCAGTAGGGAGTCTATAATGCCCAAAAAAGAAAGATACGAACGAGGTTTTTATCAGTCAGCAGATAGGCAAGAAAGAATCTTGAACTCATTCTGAAACCCAGTTCTTCAAGAGTAGAGTCAGAAGCGAAGAAAAAGAAACTCAACCAACTTTTAGGTCGTGCTGGTCTGGAATTCCGTTCTTGAGGAGATGTGGAGAGAAGAATAAGATCGGAGTAGGTCCTGGGCTGATAGCAGTGCGGATAGCGAAGATCTAGGAAAAGAAAAACAGATTGTAAATTCTGCTCCGTACTGTCAGAGGCAGAGGCGGGAGCCTTCGCTAAAGCCCTTGTCCTTTTTTGCAAAAAGAGAGAGTACCAGTTTAAAATCAGACATGACGGATAAGCCCAATACCAAAATCAGAGCGAGAAGCTGGCAAAGAAGAACCGTCTCCTAAGAAGCCACACAGCCAGAGAAGAGAGTACCAAAGAAGGGCGGCAACTAGCTGCGCAAGGATTCAACTTATGGAAATCCATTTCACTCAAAGACGAAGTGTATAGGTTTTTAAAATCCTTCCCAAGTCTGATTTTTAAAAAGAATTTTGATATCTTCTTGCAAGCCTCCTTTCTTCATAACTGCCTCTTTCAATTTGCTTGGCTCATAGGCTGCATAATGAATGGCATGACTCCATGGGTATACTTCGTCTGATAATGGTGAAGTTTGAGACTCGAGACTCTTATCAAGAAAATGTAATTTTAAAAGATCTCCCCCCTTCAATGAGTAGACTGCTTTCGGAGAATGATGAGCTTTATCTCAATTGCCTTGCCTGGCAGGGTGAAGTTCTGCCCTCACAGGGCGAAGAACAAAAGGGAAAGGAACAGAAGAGCCATACCCTTTTTCGTTCAATTACTTTCGGGGTACTCACTGCAGCCGATTGCCACATTCGCTTGTGAAATGAAAATAAACTCTTGGATGAAAGGGCCAAGCTGGAAAACCGAAATTCTGCTTAGTTGCCTACAAAAAAAAGCTTACGCTATGATATGATCGGGACATCGCCGCTATGGATCCACCTTTGCCTACGAAATCATGGAGTGGATGATTCCGTCATTGCCACGTCCAATAGGGCCTATCGCTCCTATTCTACACAGCAGTCCATACGTTCGGATTTTAGCGACATTGATTGCCACGAAAAAGGTAATCATTTCTTTGATCCGTAGGAAGCTGCCCTTCTCGGTTTATTTGAATCAGACCTTCGGAAAAAAGCCGAACGAGCGGACGAGCTCGAATCCGCTTTTCTTTAAATTAAAGGCATTAACGTCCAGACACCACTTCACTTCCTTTAGGGAGTCCCCTCTTTTTTATATGGAATCAATCTCTCTTTAATCTTCTTACTGACTTTATTCGAACCCCGTAGTAATACCTAAAATTAGAGGTCAGTTGGTGCTTACTGAGATAAGGAATCTGATCGCTCTGTCCTAGCCAGAATAGTAGGTTTTGTGTTACTTCTCAGTTGCCTTATTCTAATAACTCAGTCTCGCTTTACTCGGCTTCTTCACAACTGGTCTATAATGACAGTACTTAGTGAGTAGAGTTTTGCATTTTCAGACATGGTTCTCGATCGAGCCGTCAGGTCTTGGTCTGGTTTATGGCACGCGTCTTTGTTGGGATATGGTCTGACGTGCTCTATTTATCATAGCAGATGATTATCCCTAGTGGAGGATATCAGTGAGGTTGTTATTGATTTGCCTTTCTTCTCGACTGTCTTCTGTCTATTACGCGGACCAACGACTCTAACCAAAACTGTAGAGATCCAAGTCGTTAGCAGTGTGGATGATCATCGACCGCCTACTTAAGTGAGACGTGCGTGACGGGATAGACCAAATCATCTGCCGTAATATGAAAGGGCGTGCTCTTTCTTTTTATGACAAGTGGCCGCTAGTGGACGACAATAGGTGTCCGGTACGTGCTTAACATGATTATCCCAGGCTCCAGTTCGATCATTGGCCAGGTTAGTGATGAAAGGACTTCCTGCGCCTGACGGTGGGAATGGATTCCGCTACGTCTGAAAATGTGCGGGTGATGGCTCCGGAGCCTATAGGTTCACATCCAATTCCAGAGCCAGATGCTTTATTCATTGACTTTCGTCTTGGCCAAGTAAAATCAACAGGCACGGACGGAGCGACACCTATTCAGATGAGGTCTCGCAGGATCTCATCGCTCAAGTCCTCCGACAGCCCTGTGTAAGCTGCGAGCAGAGCAAGCGGTTCATACTATGACGACGAAGCCCGGTGTAACAAACAAGAGGGTAATCATTCAATTCCTCTCCGACGCAAGAATCAACGCAAAGAGGATCGGAGCCGATTTCCCCAGTTGACTTAGATGACATCAAGTCTGCCAACTAGCCCCATTCTATTAGGACAATGGCAATGGGTTCAGCTGCTTGCTCAGCTCAAAGCGGAAAGTCAGGGTCTCAGAAAAGAGCTGAGTTTAAGGGCGTTTGTACTTCCCTTCCTGTACGCTATGTGAAGATCTGTCTTTGACGGCCGTGTGAAGGCAACTCAAAGGCAAAGCGCAGGAACAGAAAGAGGCCTGGGGGAATATCCTGAACACATTCAATGAAATGACCGATCACTACGCCACCTCAGCAGCTGGGACATATAGCGAATTCGGGTCCTCAACTTAAGAGTATATTGACCACGGAAACGATGTTACTCAAACATTAACGTCCCCACGTGTTGGAAAAAGCACACGGGAAGGCTAAGAAGTAAACAAACAGCAGTAGAATACATTTTTGCGCCCATTCTTTCATAGCTGGGAAGCAAATGGAAAGAGACGTGCAAGCCGAACTTACTGGTGTCGGTAGGCACGCCTCTGATAAGGACTCGATCCCATAGAGTGAGAATAAATCCCAATCGAACGGAATGGAGACCATATCTTCTTCCCCCTGTCAGTTGGATTTCTTATAGGAGAAGAAGTCCACTACGGTGCCCAAGGCAAGCCAACATTCATAGGAATATTGAACAAGGGACATAACGCTCAGCTAAGGAAATACCCTGACCATCTAGGTCACCAAGTACTCTTTAAAGATCGCGTCACGAATCGGAGACGATCGAAGGAAAACCATCTCTCTCCTTCTCTTTCGAACAATAATTCACTTCGATAAGAGTGACGCCAGCTCGTCTCTGCCTTGAGGCCAATAACCAGTGACTCTTTTTCGAAATTTATTAAGTAATAAAAGATAAAGGGCTGACAGTTGCTATTGAATCAGCTGGTATAGAAGAGGCTAGTACACAAGCTACTAAAGCTAGCCAATGAGTTGAACGTATAGTCGATATTCAGTTCGTTCAACTCATTTCATTACGTATCGTCGTTCGAGTGAAGGAGTTGAACTTAGTTTTTCAATCTAAACGAATAGCTCTATAGACTTGGAGTGAGTCTAGTTGCTTCTCTTCGAGCAGGGAAGTGGGACAGGAACCTTAACCATCGACTTCTGACTTTCCAGTTCTGGTGGAATCTTCTCTAAAGGCAGTTCAGGCACTTCCGGGGGTGAAAAAGAATAGGAATCTCTTGAAGAATAAAGAGATATTATCTTATCTAGTATAGAAATAGTATAGAAGCGGAATAGGATATCATGTAGAAGTGGATTAGTTAGAGGAGGTAGCTGTGATGTGATAGCTGGTGTTGAATCAGTTGCCTTTGGCGTAATAACTTAATTATATTATATATATAAGATATAAGTTAAATTAAAAAAAATCCTATCCGCCTTAACTTTTTAAATGAATTTATAGAGATAGAGGAAGAGAAAAACCTCAGTAAGAAGAGCAGTAGGCGGCACTTGACAGTTTCATTTTTCGATTCGGGCCAAAAGTCCAATAGTGCACCGAAAGGGGGCCGGGGAGACAGACGGTCAACCTGTCATCGCCTACGGTCCCTCATTACTGTTGAAGAGAGCTACAAAAGCAATATGCTTAACACGTGCAATTCGAACGAAGTTTTCTTGTCAACTCTTTTTTATTAGGTAAGTGTTCAGTGTAACCCACCTACTCACTCGCGGAAGAGAAGAATAGAGATGATTAGTCGATATGTCGATATAGAGCTTTTCGTTTCACTACGTTCCTCTCCTTCAGATCCATTGGCGGGGGTGACTAACCATGGTTCGGCTCTCGCCCTAAGGTTACGATCCGTTGGGTTGGGAAACCAACCTGGATCCACTTTCCTCCAAAAGCCATACCGATTGAGAAGGAGATCAAGTTGAAAACAACCGAGATCGGATCTCTCACGGAAATTGTGAGGCCCCAATGTGGTCATTACTGTTGTCTTTCTTGTACCAACTTGAACAGAAAAACAACATGTTCAAAACAACCTCCCATTCAACCCACAACAAATTTTCGGTTCAACTCTGTCGCGAAAGATTATAGTGCGAATTTCTATCGTTGTTGTTTCCGTATTCACCATAGGCTATTTGTTCTGTCTTGTATTCGGCATTGATTTGAGTCTTATTTTTGGAAAACTAAAATCAATGCTACTGGTCAGGTCGTTCCGCGTTCTCGTCAGTCGGCTTCTTGGTTGGGAGGTTCCTATTTTCGTTCTTGTTTTTTTTGTTGGTTTGGAACTGGATTCCAGCTTGCACATGCAGGATCCAGCAGGAGCTTTAGCAGCTGCCAATCCTGCAGCGGAGCAACCCTTTGACGTTCCTTCAGGCGCATCGACCTCGGCCTTGGAGGCACGTGCCGAGGAACTTATAATAACCAATTTACTTCAAAGAAAGGGCGCTCTCGGAGGTGGACAGGAAGTTTCTGAAGTGCGTCAAGCACTGGAAGCCCACTTTGATGTCCACTCAAAACCGGAACAATTTCAATTAATCCGGCAAATGGAAAGGGAGCTCACGCCTACGGAAAACGAAGAAAAGCCCCCTGTGACTACAGTCAGCCTTAATGAAGTTAAGGAGTATGAAAGCCACATACAGGATGGAAGAGGCGGAGGGAAACCTAACTTCTATCCTCGTGTGTGATAGGGCGGCCGAGAAGCTTCTGTGCTGTCCGGTGCTTACCAAAGCGCAGACTCTACTCACCCACTACTGGACTATTCTATTACTATTCCTACTATGGATTGATGGACTTATGGTTCTCCGCTTACGAGAGAATTGCTTTGCGTATAATATTAAAGTCCGATAAAGTCAGAGTTGAAATGGAATAGTGAGTTGCAGGGTATTCTCCAACAGTAAGAGCATATTCTTATTCAATTGCACTAACAGCGGGAGCTGCTGTCGGTATTGGAAACGTCTTTTTCTTAAAGCTTAACCTGAAATTTTCTTAACCAGGTACACCGATTCCGAGTCAACTTAACTTGGTACTGATTCTGGGTAACCATAGAAAAAAGAAGGGACGAAAGAGGAATGAAAAGCGTCCATTTTCTCATGGGAGATGTTTTTTTAGTGGAAAATAGAAGAAAAGAAAATGGTTTCAGTACTTATTGTCAATGTAACCTAAGCAACATTGTAGTTTCCCAGCCAGATCTAGGTTTTGCTTGTGCTTCTTTCAAGGGAAGCATTTAGCTCCACTTCCGCTTGAGTACCGTACCTATTCTATTTTCTATTCCTATTTTATGGTCAGATCAAGCATTTCCTAAATCTATCTGTGCTCCCCCTTATCCTTATATAGTTAGGCTCAAATAAAAAGGTTAATCTTTGTTTGCCTATTGTTAATTGTTAACTCTAGTCTACCGCAATATCTGATGTTATTTAATTATGGCATTCTTTTCAATTCCTGTCCTTGAGGTTCTGAAAGAAAGAGCTTAGGCAAGACTTGGCCTACGTGGAGTAGACCTCACTCTATCTTTGGCTCGCTTCTAGCTTTTCTTTTGTATAAAACTTTTCAACTTGTTGGGCAGCAGCTGCAGATCCCTCTCCTTTCAGTC
>Ga0209796_10000715_pt1 | contig 17975 bp, 15 predicted proteins | sample AgamicOrSfrz_FD_187167 | JGI IMG/M metagenome (GOLD analysis project Ga0209796, IMG submission 187167) | Agave microbial communities from Guanajuato, Mexico - Or.Sf.rz (SPAdes) (version 2) | ecosystem: Host-associated > Plants > Phyllosphere > Phylloplane/Leaf | place: Guanajuato, Mexico...
TAATATTGGGGGAAAAATGAGCGCGGGAAGCCCGAAATTCACCGTACGCCGTGTCGCGGCATTGTCACTGGTTTCGCTTTGGCTGGCAGGGTGTTCAAATTCCAACAATACTCCGGCACCGGTCAGCTCCGTAGGCGGAAGCGCCAGCGGCAGCGACAACTCAGGTATGCTCATTACGCCGCCGCCTGCCATGAGCACTAACGCACAGCAGCCGCAAATGCAGCAAGTTCAACCGGTACAGCCTGTTCAACCCGTGCAACCAGTGCAGCCAGTGCAGTCTCAACCTGTCCATGCGCAGCCGGTGCAGACGGTAGATGGTCACATTGTCTATAACCGTAAGTACGGCAATATCCCGAAAGGGAGCTACACCGGCGGCAGCACCTATACCGTAAAACGCGGCGATACCCTCTTCTATATTGCCTGGATCACCGGCAACGATTTCCGTGACCTGGCACAGCGCAACAACGTGGCTGCACCGTATGGTTTGAACGTCGGGCAGACGTTGCAGGTAGGAAATGCATCTGGTACACCTATCACAGGCGGAAATGCAATAACGCAGGCTGATGCATCGGAACAAGGAATAGTCTCAAAAACTGCGCAAAATTCAACCGCGGTGGTTGCTTCGAAACCGACAATTACGTATTCTGAGACTTCAGGTGAACAAAGTGCTAATAAAATGTTGCCGAACAACAAGCCTGCGACACCTGTCACAGCGCCTGTTACGGCACCATCCGTTAGTACAACAACCGAACCGACTGTCAGCAGTACAACAACCAGCTCGCCGATTTCAACCTGGCGCTGGCCAACTGAAGGCAACGTTATCGATAACTTCTCTGCCACCGAGGGTGGTAACAAGGGTGTCGATATCGCAGGCAGTAAAGGACAGGCTATCATCGCGACCGCAGATGGACGCGTAGTATATGCCGGTAACGCACTGCGCGGTTACGGTAATCTTATCATCATAAAACACAACGATGATTACCTGAGTGCCTACGCCCATAACGACACAATGCTGGTCCGGGAACAACAAGAAGTGAAGGCGGGGCAAAAAATAGCGACTATGGGTAGCACCGGAACCAGCTCTACACGCTTGCATTTTGAAATTCGTTACAAGGGGAAATCCGTAAACCCGCTGCGTTATTTGCCGCAGCGATAAATCGGTGCAAAGCAGGTGAGGTCATTCTCACTTATTCCGTTGCAGTGAGCGCTAATGCCGCTGCAGCGGAGGTAAATGAGAATGCGTCAGGTGTTTTGCCCAGGGATCACGGGTAGGAGCCACTTTATGAGTCAGAATACGCTGAAAGTTCATGATCTAAATGAAGACGCGGAATTTGATGAGAACGGAACAGAGGCTTTTGACGAAAAAGTCTTGGTAGAAGAGGAACCCAGTGATAATGACCTGGCTGAAGAAGAGCTGTTATCGCAGGGTGCAACACAGCGTGTTTTAGACGCGACTCAGCTTTATCTTGGGGAAATTGGGTACTCCCCGCTTTTGACGGCCGAAGAAGAAGTTTATTTTGCACGCCGTGCATTACGAGGTGATGTTGCCTCCCGCCGTCGCATGATCGAGAGTAACCTGCGTCTGGTGGTGAAGATTGCCCGTCGATACAGCAATCGTGGTCTGGCTCTGCTGGATCTGATTGAAGAGGGCAACCTGGGGCTGATCCGCGCCGTTGAAAAATTTGACCCAGAACGTGGGTTCCGTTTCTCAACTTACGCGACCTGGTGGATTCGTCAGACCATCGAGCGGGCTATCATGAACCAAACCCGCACCATTCGTCTGCCGATTCACATCGTCAAAGAGCTGAACGTCTATCTGCGTACCGCGCGTGAGTTGTCCCATAAACTGGACCACGAACCGAGCGCAGAAGAGATTGCTGAACAGTTAGATAAACCTGTTGATGATGTCAGCCGTATGCTGCGTCTCAACGAGCGCATTACCTCAGTTGATACGCCGCTGGGCGGTGATTCTGAAAAAGCGCTGCTGGACATCCTGGCCGATGAAAAAGACAACGGTCCGGAAGACACCACGCAAGACGATGATATGAAACAGAGCATCGTCAAATGGCTGTTCGAACTGAACGCCAAACAGCGTGAAGTGCTGGCACGTCGTTTCGGTCTGCTGGGTTATGAGGCTGCGACACTCGAAGATGTAGGCCGTGAAATTGGTCTCACTCGTGAACGTGTTCGCCAGATTCAGGTTGAAGGTCTGCGTCGTTTGCGCGAAATCCTGCAAACGCAAGGGCTGAATATCGAAGCGCTGTTCCGCGAATAAACACCCTTTCTCGTCAAAAAGGCCGGTCGTAAAGACTGGCCTTTTTTCTTTTCTGCTACCCGGCAAGCGCCGTTTCATGCAGATGCCGCCACATAAGCTTCCCGCCATCTTTCTCAAACACCACCGTTGACCAGCGCTGATGCGCTGCCTGATCGGGTAATTGTTGCGTCTCGCGATAGCGCAGCGCCGCGCCGCTTTCCCACTCTGCCAGCAATTCGACATCATCCACACGAATGCTCAGCCCCGTGCGTGCCGCGCGCTGCGTCTGGAAAAAATTGACCAGCGCAGGCTTATCCAGTGTCGCTCCGCCTGGGGTAATCATGGTGAACGCGTCACTAAAGCGCGCCATCAGCGCCGCGCAGTCGCCTTCGCCGCGCCCCAGCCACGCTTCAATCGCGATGTGGGCATCAATAATTTCCGTCGTATAAACCTTCATGGTTGCTCCTGTTTCAGCTGTTGCAGGGTGTGTTGGTTATCAAGGCGCAGCGCGCCTAAAAGAGGGAAAAGCGTAATTATCGCGGCGAGGATAAATGTCCCGCGATAGGCGGCGAGGCTCGGCAGAACCTGTTGCAGCAGACCGAGAACAAACGCCAGCAGCGTGGCACCGATAAAAAAGCTCAACTGGCGGTTAAGATTCCACAGCGCGCTGGCATCCGGCATCGCCTGATTGCTGATGGTAAGAAAAGCGCAGCTCTGTGCGGTGCTGCTGCACAGGCTTCCGCCCGCGCCCATCAGCGTGAAGCTGACGATAAGCACCGCCAGCGGCGTCGACGGGGTAACAAGCGGCAGCATCACAATCCCCACTGCCTGCAACACAGCGCCGATCATCACCAGCGGGCGCGGGCCGAGGCGATTGAAATAGCGGCCGGTCACAGAAATCGCCAGTGCGGAGGCGAGGGACCACGGCACCATTAATGCGCCGGTCACCGCAGGCGTGAGCCCAACCATGCGCTGCAAATAGAACATCCCCACCACGCTGACGCCAATAAACATCCCCGGCACGCAGAGATAAATAAGCATGGCGAAGCGCAGCAGTGAGTTCTTCAGCAGGGAGAGATCGAGCAGCCGGCGCGAAACCGCGGGCTTTGCCTCCTCTTTCAGCCAGCACCCGGCCAGCAGCAGCGTCAGAAGCGCCAGCGGTAGCGTGACGAAAAAGATCCAGCGCCAGTCGAGCAGTTCCACCAGCAGACCACCGACCGCCGGAGAACAGGCGGGGGCGAGCAAGGCCACCAGCATCACCGCAGAGGAGATTTTCGCCCTTTCATGAGGTTTAAACTGCTGCCAGGCGAGCGCCTGGCCGACCGGGATCAGCAACCCGCCGCCCAGCCCCTGCACTACGCGCCAGGCAATCAGGCTGCCCAGTGAGCTGGCAAAACCCGCCGCCAGCCCCGCCGCGCTGAAGAGTAACAGCGACAGCATAAAGAGCCGCCGCGCACCGATAAAGCGGGTCAGCAGGGCGCTGAAGAGGATCGCCACCGTCAACCCGGCGATATAGCCATTGCTGACCCACGCCAGCGCGGAGACCGACGCGTGCAGGCTCACTGACATCGCCGGGAACGCGACGCTGGCGATAAACATATTGATCAAGTCGAGAAAAAAGCCCAGCAGATAGACCACCGCGACTTTGTTGCGATACCTCATTTTTCCTCCTTCTGTGCGGAGCGCTACTGTAGCCGCTGGCAGAAAGGGGATAAACGGCGCGGGTGGCGATATACTGTCAAACCTGTTTTGACAATCACGAGAGAAGCGATGCTCAATTTGCAACGCGTCGCCATGTTTATCGCCGTCGTCGACACCGGCAGCTTTACCGCCGCGGCCGCAACGCTCGGGCAGACCAAGGCGGTGATCAGTTTTAATATCCGCCAGCTGGAGGATTCGCTGGGCGTGGCGCTGCTGTTACGCTCCACCCGCCGCTTAACGCTGACCGAGGCGGGGAGCCTCTTTTACCAGCGCGGCGTGGCGCTGTTACGGGATGCCGAAAATTTGCAGGATGAGGTGCAGGCAAACCATATCGGACTCAGCGGTGAGCTACGTATTACCACCACGCCCGAGTATGGCGCGCAGGTGGTGATCCCGGCGCTGGCGGCTTTCAGCGAGCGTCACCCGGCGCTGCGTATTCGCCACGTCTCTTCATCCCATCACGCGGATCTGATTAGCGAGCGTTTCGATGTTGCTATTCGCCTCGGCACACTGGCCGACTCCCGCTATCACGCGGCGCTGATTTCACGCTTTGATATTCTTCCTGTCGCTGCGCCGCAGTGGCTCAGCCAGCACCCGATAACGACGCTACATGCCCTGGCGCACGCGCCGTGGATTATCCATGAGCGGCTCGCTTCCCCGCTGCGCTGGCAGGTCAATGATGCGGCGGGCAGCAGTGAAACGCTGGAGATAAAGCAGCCCGCGCGTATCTTCGCCGACAGTGCGCAGGCCCTGATGTCGTTTGCCCTTGCCAGCTGTGGCGTGGCGCTGCTGCCAGCGTGGCTGGTGCAAAACGCGCTGGCTGAAGGGGCGCTGGTGCATCTGTTGCCGGATTGGAGGTTTGCGCCGCAGGGCGTTTACGCGGTGTATGCCGATACGCAGCATCTCTCTGCCAAAGTGCGCGCGCTGGTCGATTTTTTGCGCCTGTGGGTGGCGCAGGAGGAGCTTGCCGGATGACATTAGCGCCATCCGGCAGCGTTTTTTAGACGAGGTTTTTTAAGCGGTAGATCCACTCCAGCGCCTGGCGTGGTGTCAGGCTGTCCGGATCGAGATTCTCCAGCGCTTCCACCGCCGGGTTGGTCTCTTCCGCCGGAGCAAGCAGCGACATCTGCGTGCCATCAATTTGTGTGCCCGCCGCACTCGGCGAGAGGCTCTCCAGCTCGCGCAGCTTGCCGCGCGCGCGCTTGATCACCTCTTTCGGCACGCCCGCCAGCGCCGCGACCGCAAGGCCGTAACTCTTGCTCGCCGCGCCATCCTGCACGCTGTGCATAAAGGCGATGGTATCGCCATGCTCAATCGCGTCGAGGTGCACGTTCGCCACGCCCTCCATCTTCTCTGGTAGCTGCGTCAGCTCAAAGTAGTGGGTGGCAAACAGCGTCAGCGCTTTGATCTTATTCGCCAGATTCTCCGCACAGGCCCACGCCAGCGACAGGCCGTCGTAGGTCGAGGTGCCGCGGCCAATCTCATCCATCAGCACCAGGCTGTTCTCGGTAGCGTTATGCAGGATGTTGGCGGTTTCGGTCATCTCAACCATAAAGGTCGACCGCCCGCTTGCCAGATCGTCCGCCGCGCCAACGCGGGTGAAGATGCGGTCAATGGGGCCAATCTCCACCTTCTGCGCCGGGACATAGCTGCCGATATAGGCCAGCAGGGTAATCAGCGCAGTCTGGCGCATATAGGTACTTTTACCGCCCATGTTCGGGCCGGTGATAATCAGCATCCGACGCTGCGGCGACAGGTTCAGCGGGTTGGCGATAAACGGCTCTTTCAGCACCTGCTCCACCACCGGGTGACGCCCTTCGCTAATGCGGATGCCCGGTTTGTCGCTGAAGGTCGGGCAGCAGTAGTTCAGGGTGTCGGCGCGTTCAGCAAGGTTGATCAGCACATCCAGCTCTGCCAGCGCGGCGGCGCTCTGTTGCAGGTCGCCGAGGTGCGGCATCAGCAGATCGAACAGCTCTTCATAGAGCTGCTTTTCCAGCGCCAGCGCTTTGCCCTTCGAGGTGAGTACCTTGTCTTCATACTCTTTCAGTTCAGGAATGATGTAGCGCTCGGCGTTTTTCAGCGTCTGGCGGCGCACATAGTGGATCGGTGCCAGGTGGCTCTGCCCACGGCTGATCTGGATAAAGTAGCCGTGCACCGCGTTATAGCCCACTTTCAGGGTGTCGAGCCCCAGGCGCTCGCGCTCGCGGATCTCCAGCCGGTCGAGATAATCCGTCGCGCCATCGGCGAGGCTGCGCCACTCATCCAGTTCGGCATGGTAGCCGGGGGCAATGACGCCGCCGTCGCGTACCAGCACCGGGGGGGCTTCAATAATGGCGCGCTCAAGCAATTCGCGCAGTTCACTGAACTCACCCATTTTCTCACGCAGCGCCTGCACCGGTGCGCAGTCGACGTCAGCCAGCTGCGTGCGCAACTCCGGCAGTTGCTGGAAGGCGTAGCGCATACGCGCCAGGTCGCGCGGGCGGGCGGTACGCAGCGCCAGACGTGCCAGAATACGCTCCAGATCGCCCACCTGACGCAACACCGGTTGCAGTTCGGCGGCGCGATCTTGCAGCGCGCTGATGGTTTGCTGGCGCTCGGTAAGCACTTTCGTGTCGCGTACCGGCATGTGCAGCCAGCGTTTCAGCATGCGGCTGCCCATCGGCGTGACGGTGCGGTCGAGCACCGAGGCCAGCGTGCTTTCAATCCCGCCTGCGAGGTTCTGGGTGATCTCCAGATTACGGCGCGTCGCGGCATCCATAATAATGGTGTCCTGCTGACGCTCCATAGTAATAGAACGAATATGGGGCAGGGCGGTACGTTGCGTATCTTTGACGTACTGCAACAGGCAACCGGCGGCGCACAGGCCACGCGCGGCGTTCTCAACGCCAAAGCCAATCAAATCACGGGTGCCAAACTGCATATTGAGCTGCTGGCGGGCGGTGTCGATTTCGAACTCCCACAGCGGGCGGCGACGCAAACCGCGGCGGCCTTCAATCAGCGCGGTTTCCGCAAAATCTTCCGCATAGAGCAGTTCGGCAGGGTTAGTGCGTTGCAATTCAGCGGCCATGGTTTCGCGGTCGGCGGGTTCACTGAGGCGAAAACGCCCGGAGCTGATATCCAGCGTGGCATAGCCAAAGCCTTTGCTATCCTGCCAGATGGCAGCCAGCAGGTTATCCTGGCGCTCCTGCAGCAGCGCTTCATCGCTGATGGTGCCAGGCGTGACGATGCGGACGACCTTGCGCTCCACCGGCCCTTTGCTGGTGGCCGGATCGCCAATCTGCTCGCAAATCGCTACCGATTCGCCGAGGCTCACCAGTTTTGCCAGGTAGTTCTCCACCGCATGATGCGGCACGCCCGCCATCGGGATTGGCTCCCCAGCGGAGGCACCGCGTTTGGTCAGAGAGATATCCATCAGCTGCGACGCGCGTTTCGCGTCATCGTAAAAGAGCTCATAGAAGTCGCCCATACGATAGAAAAGCAGAATGTCCGGATGCTGCGCTTTTAGCTTCAGGTACTGCTGCATCATTGGGGTGTGACCGTCGAAATTCTCTAATGTACTCATCAGTGTATGATGTCCATTTGCTTAAATTTTAATGAGTTAGTGATGTTAGTTATTATCATCAAGTATCACGTTATCTCATTTCGGCTGATGAAATGCTGCGTTTTAAAGCAGGTTAATGGCTAATTTACCGGCCTGTCCATGACAGGGCAGCGAGCATGATAACGAACTCTTTTTGGCAGTAAAACAAAAGAGAGGGCTGCTTTGCTTTAACGCGATAGAAATGATGAGAAAGAGGTTGAAGATCACCCGGCGCGCCAGTTTTGTATCGCAAGATACAGGAGAAAGAGCATCGGCTCTATTGCTTATAACTTGCTGAAAAAGAAAGGTTAAAAATCGGCTTCGTTAAGAAAAATCCTAATCTAAGCGTAGCGCGAAACCTGCATTTGCATAACTTTACATTAAGCGCAGAATGGCTCTAATTAATCTTATGAGTGTTAACGTATGGCATATATCGCAAGCACGCCGTCAGCGTATGTCGGTAAGTCTGTTGGCAATGGTCAGTGTGTGGCGTACACGCAAAAAGCGGCAAATATGCCGCGTACCGTTGCATGGAAACGGGGCGCATTAGTAAAGGGTAATACCGCGATCGCACCTGGTACAGCGATTGCTACCTTTGATGCAAATGGTCGTTATGGTAACCATACAGACGGAAGCTCCCACGCAGCGATTTACCTGGGCCAGGATGCCTCCGGGATACAGGTTCTGGACCAGTGGATGACCTACAAAAAATTGCCCAGCGGTGAACGAGTGGCGACGCCGCATTATGTCAGCAAACGCACCATCCGTTTTCATAAGGCACCCCGCGCGGAAAACAACGGAGATAATTATTATGTTGTGGAGTAAGACGCTGTTACTGAGCGCAGGCCTGTTCTTATCCGCGAGTGGCGTTCACGCAACGTCAACAATCTGCCCGTCATATCCAACGGAGCAGGATAAAACCCATGCCTTAAGTGATGCCAGCCTGTTCGTCGGGCCACCGAAAGAGTTAGTGGAGCTGATGCCGGATAGCGATCAGGAGACGGTGTGGACATTACCTGATTATCAGGATGAAGCTAAAGAGCATAAAACATCGCTCTATTTTATATGCCACTACAAGGATACGAAGCAGACCGTTGAGTTGATTGTTCCGGCTACCGCCAAAAAATGCTCTGTGGGTTATGACAAGCACAGCAAGGTTATTGCGAAGTGCGAGTAAACGTTAATTGACGGGCTGGGTGAACAGCGAATAATCATCAGATTGCCTTTTTGCACCCGATAGCAAAAATCCAGGGGCATGTGCATTAACTATGTACGTCGGCTTATCTTTCTGGAGTGCATGTGCTCCGCCTTATTTTTCTTTAATCTCGTGGCCGCAATCTGGCGCGTGAAGCCACTCCAGCAGAAGACCGCTCGCTTATCCTGGCAGTCGCTTCGCATGGCCTCATCTGATGCGAACCTTAGAGTGGTTAATTTATGAGGATGTATTAATCGCTTAAGCCGATGCGAGGGAGATAATTTATATTGCTAATGCTTATCCTCGATCTGTTATCGCATTAGATATTAGCGTTAAGCAGAAAGTAAGTATGGTTAAATACTGAAATGGCAATACAGAGCACAGACAATCTGTCAGTGCTCTGTTCAGGATCATCAGTGGTTTTTACCACCTAGTTGTCTGTCGCGTGGACCGGTACCGTTGCCACTATAACCACTTCCAGAACCCATAGTGTTTCCGTTGCCCCAGATTCCACTGGCGCCAGAGCCGCTACCATACGGGCTGTTATGATAGGCAGAAACGGTTCTGTCTAAAAGTGATGGTCCTCCCCTGTCATTTCCTCCGTTACCTCCTGAGCGGGATCCCCCGTTTTCCGCTGATCTGTGTCCGCTCCCGTCCTGGTCTGCCCAACCACCAGAAACATCGTCGTACTGGTTACTTAAAATCTCTTTCATACACTTCCCTTATGTGGTTTTACATATTCCGAATACATATATACGCGCGGGAATATATTAAGCAGAAATATAAAATTCATTATATGTGACTTTTATCACGAAATAATAAATTTGATTTATTATTACCAAGGGGAGTATTATTGATGTATTCAATATTAAATTATTAAATTTGCTTAACGATAGTGACAAAAAGGATCGTTTTCGCTACAGGTAAAAGTTTTTTCTGTTCAAGTAACGCTTCAACTATTCTTCTGAGTTTAATGTCATTTTCAGCAGATAATGCTTATGCCTGTGAAGATATGAAGTTTTTGGTAAGTTTTTATTAGGGGTAAGGTATGAACAACTACATAATTTTTATTAAAGATAATGAATCAAAAGTTCTCACAGCGGACCACGTTACCCGCGAGCTTACCAGGGAACTGAAAAGTAAGGGCTTCACTAAATACCCTTACACCATCGAGGCCAATAATGAAAAAGATGCTATCGCCAAACTAAACAAACAAGGTAAAGAACATCTTAATGACCTGTCTCAGTTCTCCGGTAACATCTTCTTTTATTGTGCTATTTTAGTTGTCGGCTTAGTGGTAGCGTTCATTTTCTCTCGTTGAAGATGGGTGCAACGGCTGCGATTTTAGAGGAAGTCAGACTCGCCCAGTCGAGATATTTTCCCCACAAGTTGTAGAGTTACCGACTGTCCAGACATGGAAGTCTCGCAAAGCGAGTGAAGTTAAGACAGCGTATAAAGATCGTAATTCTTTATGATTGCTAATCATGGGGGAATAAAAGTTAATTTAGGAGCCATTACGACGGATGTCCTGTTATCCTTTTCTCACACCGCCTTCAGTGAGATCACCCGATCGGCTGATGAAATAGTGGTTTCTCTGTGAGCAATTATAACTCTTGTTATATTTAACTCTTTTATTGCTTGGTTTACACAGCTTTCGCTTTCATGATCCAATGAGCTTGTTGCCTCATCCATAAATAAAATACCCGGTTTTCGGTAGAGCGCACGGGCAATAAAAAGCCTCTGTTTTTGCCCACCAGACAATCCCTCCCCCAATTCACCAATTAATGTATCGTACCCCATTGGCATCTTTATAATTACAGTATGAATGTAACTGGCTTTAGCGCACTCTATCATCCATTTCTCATCGGTAGTTTCATCAAATCCACAAATATTTTCGCGTATTGAACCGGAGAACAATTTGTCATCCTGCATAACACAACCAATGATTTTATGGTAATTGTTAATTCCCATTTGCGTTATATCTGTTCCATCCACGACGACTTTTCCCGTATCTGGTTCAAACAGACCGCAAAGCACACGCATCAGCGTTGTTTTACCCGCGCCTGAAGGTCCGATTATGGCAACGCTCTCCCCGGGTAAAATATGGATGGAAAGTCCGCTGAAAACGGGAGCAGATTGACTGTCGTAACGATAGCTTAAGTTAACCGTATCGAGCGAGACGGGGCGCATAGCAGCACAAACGGGAATATCTGGCTTCCTTGGCTCCTGATCATTCAAAGCGATGTCCGAAATACGTTCGTTGTGTAGGCTCATCATCCGCAACTGTAAAAGAAAGTTAGTTAAGGAGGAGACCCTGTCGGCAAATTGCTCTCTGAACGCGCCAAACGCGATAAACATGCCTATAGTCATCTGATTATCGATTACAAGGCGGGTCCCCAGCCATAAAATGAGAATTTGATCGCATGCTCCAATAAAGGCGTTTACCCCTCCAAACAGGAGATCCATTTTGGTCACTTTTATTTCACTGTTGACCGTGTCTATCTCCAGGTTGAGCCACTGAGTTCCTCTACGATCGCTCATACCCTGCATCTTTACCGTAGCGATACCATACAGCGTTTCCATAAAATACGATTTCGTTCTGGCATCCCTGACGAGGGCTTCTTCAGATAGCTGACGATATGTTCCATATGTTATAAGCCTGATTAATATGTATGCCACGGTAAATCCCAGCACAATCCATGTTAACCATCCACCATAGAGAATCATCATCACAATAACACCGATGACCATGATGCCATCCATCAGTGCCCCGACGATACTGCTTGTAAAGGTTTCCCGTAGTGTGCCCAGTGAACCGAATCTTGACTGGATATCCCCCAACTTACGCCGTTCGAAATAACTGAGCGGAAGCCTCAACAGATGTCTGAACAGCCCTGACTGCCACTGAATATTGATAGAAGTCGAGAGGACTAAAGAAGACCATGCCCGCAACATACTTACTGCCGTGCGTAGCAAAATAAATAACATAAGGCCGACGCAGATAAGGGTGAGGAGACCATGATCTCCTGCGGGAATCGCATGATCCATCACTAACTGAGTTCCAACGGGCATTACAAGATTTATCGTCTCAATAACAAGCGACAAACAGAAGATTTTACCGAGTGTGCTCTTAAGGCCATGAACGTTCCTCATCAGTGAAGCGAGACTGATTCGATTACGCACGGTCTCTGCCGTAAACCCACTGCCCGGCCATGCTTCAAGCGCGACTCCAGTAAAACTTTCAGACAGCTCAGCCAGGCTGACAGAACGGCGTCCTTGTGCAGGATCGTGTAAAACTGCGCGATTGCGTCGGACGCTTACCAGTACAACAAAGTGGTTAAATTCCCAATGTAGTATGCAAGGCATTCTGAGTGCGGCGAGCTCATCCAGCTCTAGTGAAAGGGGACGGGTGGTAAGGCCCAACTCAGTGGCTGTATTGATAAGGCCAGAAAGCGTAGTTCCACGTGCTGAGAGGTTGAATTGACGGCGCAGGCTAATCAAATCAATATTTTTCCCATAGTGACCACAGATCATGGCAAGGCACGCAATACCGCATTCAGCCGACTCTGTCTGATGGACCAGCGGGACCGTGTGGCGGAATTTTAAATCAAGCTGACCCATCAATTTTTTAACAGACGACCTACTCATGGACAGGTCCCGTTGCGCTGTGTTTCATATCGTAAAAGGGGGATAGCATCCATTGGTAGATCTTCCTGTTTTCAAGAAAAAGTGTGCCTTGCGCTTTCATGCCATTTTCAAGGCTGAGATTTTTGCCGCCATAAGAGATGTGCTCTTTTTCTGGTTGCACCACAATTTTGTAAAAAGGAACAGACAGAGCCAGCTCCGCTTTTGGTGCTCCTTGATAAGTTTGCATTTCCTGTGGCGAGGCTGGTGTTCTTGAAATGACTGTCACCCTACCTGCAAATTGACCAAATTTTTCTGCAGGAAAGGCTTCATAGCGAATGTTAACTTTATCGCCGACCGAAACGTAAGGAATGGCGTCGTTAGGCACCCAAAGTACCAGAGAATAGTGATCAATATGCTTCGGCAAGATTTGCAGCAGGCTGTCACCGGCATTGACCATCTGTCCAACCGTAACGCTCAGTGAGTCTATGCGCCCATCAGCAAGCGCGCGTATGACAATTGCGCCGCCAGCATCAATATTGAGTAGTTCTTTTTGCAGCTCATAACGCTGCAGTTCCATCTGGTAGATCTGATTATCGAAGTCAGCTGCCTGGGTCTGGATCTGGCTCTCCAGGGCTGTGATCTGCAGAGCGTTCTGCTCATTTTGTCCCGAAAGACCAAGCAAGTTATTTTGTTGCTGGTAATAAAGTGCGACCTGATTTGTAAGCTGGTCTTTATTTATAAGTCCTTTTAATTGGTAGTTCCGGTAGTTTTCCATGTTCTCTTTCATAATACCCAGCCCTTCCCTGGCGCGCTGAAGAATGTCAGCCGATCGTGTAAAAGCATCGGTATACTGCGTCTTTTGCTTTTCAAGCATGCCAAGAGTCGCCCTCTTGCTACTTTCCAGCTTGCTGATTATGTTCGATATGCGTTCAAGCTGCTTACCGATATCTCTGCGCTGATTATCGCTGACGACCCCGCTGCGAGTGCTTTTACTGACATCAATCTGATATATAGGATCGCCTGTGCTGATAATTTGACCTTCAGTTACAAATTTTTTAACTATCACGCCCTGTACACTTGAGTAAACATTAGCTGCACGCGGATAGGTTGTAATTTCTCCGGTGACATTGACGCGGCGGGTATAGCTACCTGCTATGACAAAAGCCAGGAATGCTGCAATAAAGATTAGGCAGCCTCCCGCTGTGATACTCAGTGGAACGCCGGGCAAAAGAAGCGCTCTACCGCGCCATTTTTTTTTCCGGCTGTCAATTGCTTCCTGGCGAAACACTATTTGCCTTCCTTGTGGGTAACTTAAAATTTGAGATAATTAAACTATGCGGCTTTTTAAGCAGGTGCATTTTATTTCCTCCATGCTGAAGTCATCCCCTCAGGTGTATCCAGATTGTGACGATAGAACGCAATTCCGAGTTTTTCTTCCTGCATGTACTCTGCGATGAATGACGGGGAGGTAGAGCTATCTAGTTCAAATATCGTATAGGCCAGTCCTAATAAAACCTCAACAATGAGTCCCGGTCCGGTAAGCGCAGGTGTAACGCAGAATTTTTTAGTAATTAATTCGCTGCGCCAGCCCATTAATCTTGATAAATATTGATCCTGGCGTTCATTTGAGCAAAAATCAAAAATACAATTATTCTTTTCAAGAAACGCGTATCTTTTTTTCATAACGCGAAGGATAATGCGTATAACCTTAGAGCCCACGTGAGAAATGAGCACGTTATTAAAATAGATCCCCCTTAATCTTTTGAGCGATGCAAGGGATAAAAGGTTTTTATGAACGGATAGTCTCCCAAGAGGCAGAATATCGTGTATGGAAAAATTTCCCATATCGACTGAGATCAATTCAGCAATTTTTATATAAAGCTCCTGATTGTTCCTCCATGAGGGAGCATCAACCTTTTTGCTATCGGTGATGGAAAGGTCTGAAGAGTTTATGGTAGTGATAAGAGCCTTAGTCTTCATCATTAATATTACATCATCTTCAAGAATGCTATGCTCTTTCAGGAATGTATTGGTTTCGTGAAAAACATTGTCTATATAGGGTAGTGTATCTACATCGATATAAATGCCACCGTGCTGATAAATTATCAACAGCCTGGCTATATCACTGGCACTAGCCAGATTACCACGCAAAATAATTTCATAGTAGTAATATCTTAAGAAGCCTTTAAAATCATGAGTAAACAATTCGGCGATGTTTTTTGTTTTCATGCCTAAGTTCTTCAAGAAAGTGGGTAGGTGGGTTCTGGTTGGCGATTTGAAAGGGATGTCATTCTCTTCCAAAAATTTTATGATGGTGTCATCGAAATTCCCCCCTGCCATTAATTTGGGAAGCAAATAATTATAGGCGTCATTTTTGATGTTTTTTTCGATGATGTCGATGTTTTCAAAATTACCTGACAGCACATAGTTATGAATGCTGTCATGAAAGAAATTGATCAGGCAGGCATTTTCGTCGCACCAAAGGTATATTTCTTTATCAATATTAGTACGATGCCATACACCGATGTAATCGGTATTTGCTTTTTTTATATCGCCAATCCATACAAAGTGTATAATGTCAGGTATGGGTTCTTTCTTGTTTTTTAATATATTAATCTGAGACAGTGAGCTTTTCATTTTTAAATGTAATCCATTACCTGATATCAATAAATAGTGATGGAAGCGACTAAGAATTTATTAATGATTAAACTCTACAGTCACCAACGGCATAAGACTAAAAACCATCTAAGATGGTTTTTTATGTTGATCTGATTGACAGACCATGCCCATAAAATTTTTTCTTTTTGAGTATATTTAGAGGCACAGATTTTTCCTCTGTGCCTTTTTTATCAATTAGCGGTCAGTACCAACATGGTCTCTGCCATTAAAATTGCTGCCTTTTGAACCAATGCCATTAGTACCACCAAAGAATCCATTGGCGCCAGCACCGCTGCCATATGGACTATTATGATATGCAGAAACAGTACGATCCATCAGGGAGGGCCCTCCATTTCCCCTACCACCATTACCACCGGATCGAGAACCGCCGTTTTCTGCAGAATGATGACCGCTTCCGTCTTTATCTGCCCAACCACCACAAATTGCATCAAACTGGTTACTTAAGATTTCTTTCATTAATGTTCTCCTTGAACAGTTAAAACCAGCATAAACTCAACTGGTTGATATATATATTATCTTTATTAGACATGTAAAGAACGGTAAATGACTGGATTGTGTGATAACTCTCACAAATTATATTCGTATAGATTATCTTATTACTTGATTTGCTATTTCAGGAATATAGAAGAGATTGGTGTTTAAATTCAGACATGACTTTAAAGGTGGTTTATTGATTCTTCTCTTTGCTTTTGAGTTGTAATATTATGTCAATTAATCTTAATTTTTTGATGTTTTGTACTGAGGTAAATGTTTTTTCTTTTATCAAACTCATAAGGTTATTACACCGCAATGTTAGTCATAGTTACATCAGAAATGTAAGGAAGCTCTGATAAAAAACTTTTTCCGATGAAGATATTACCACCGGTTATCTATGCTGCCAGCGCCGGGAGCGTTTGCGCCGGGCCATTGATGCAAGTTTCTGGTTAAATCGCATACCTGAGCCGCATTTGTCATGCGGATCTGTTCCTTCTTAACTGTTCAACGCAACTGCGTATTATTCTCTTACATTAAAAAACATTTAATAGTTACCCTGTAAAACTTATAGAAACTGAATGATGTATGGTTTCTCTTTGACCGTGATGTGTATTTGCCGTTCCCTTCCCCAGCGAACGGCTTTTTTTTGCTTGCTCTTCTTCTTAACTTGTCGCCCGTTGTGCTTGCCCGACATAACGCCGATGTATATAACCCTGTATAAACGTCGCGTTCATGCGCGCATACCTGCAACTGCACAAGGATCTCTATGAGCTACATCGATGGCTTTGACCACGAAGTAATTGGCACTCTTGGCTACCTGCCGATCTACCATCCGCTGGAAACCATCGAGGGCGACGGCGGCTGGGGAGCGTATGACTTCAGCGCCACGCCGCAAAGCCTGGTGCTGGGCGGCGGGAGTGGCGAGCATCCGGGGCTGGTGGTGCATAACTTGCCGACGCTTGCCGCGCGCTTCCTGTTGGATAGCCTGACCGAGGCGCAAGCGGAGACCTTAAGCCGCGACGAGAGCGAATATGTTGACGAGCTCTATTACGCAGGCGAAACGCTGGAGTTTTGCGGCTGGCGCATCGGTCACTATGCGCGACTCCAGACGATGGCGCAAAGCCCGGCGCTGAACAATCCCGTCAGCGAAGAGGGGGAGGTTGAAGAGTGGATTGAGCGCTCGCTTGGCGAACTGGTGTGGTTTTCGCTGCCGGAACTGAACCCGGAGCATCAACGGCTGGCGGCCATATTCCAGCGCTTCGATATCTTCCCTTCAATGCGCAACGTCGCGGTCGATCCGCCCGGTTATCCGGCCTGCGGCGGCAGGATTGTCGTTAACGGCGCGCTGAGCTGGGGGCATCAACGCTGGCGTTCACGCTAGCCGCCGCAGGCGGATGACTATTTTGTGCAGCAGTGGTGCAGGGCGGCAATATCCGCAGGCGTAGTGCGACAGCAGCCGCCAATCAATTTTGCGCCGCAGGCCAGCCACGCGGGCAGATGCCCGGCCAGCGTGTCGCAGGCCGCGCCGTGCGCGTGCCAGCTTTTGCTTACCGCGTCGTAGGTTTCGCCCGAGTTGGGGTAGACCACCAGCGGCAGCGCACTCAGGCTATGCAGGTGCTCCAGCGCGTCATTGGTGTTAGCAAGCGCGATGCAGTTAATGCCAAGTGCAACAATCTGCGGCGTCGCTTCCACCACTTTCACCACCTCTGCGAGCGGCGTGCCGTCGCTTAAATGTTGGGCGTCACGCAGGGTAAAAGAGAACCACGCCCGCGCGTCAGGCCAGGCCTGCAACAGCGCGGCGAGGGCTTTTATCTCAGCAAATGAGGGGAGCGTTTCGCAGGCCAGCAGATCGGCACCCGCCGCTAACAGCGCCTCGATACGCGGGCGATGAAAATCAGTAAACTCCTCAGCGGTGCGTTGATAATCGCCGCGATACTCCGACCCATCCGCCAGATAAGCGCCATAGGGCCCCACTGAGCCTGCCACCAGCAGCGGCCCGGCCTGCGGGTTTTCCGCCAGCGCTGCATCCCGCGCCGCCTGCGCCAACTCGACGCTTTTGCTAATCAGCGCCCGCGATTGCGCCTCATCCAGGCCGCGTGCGGCAAAGCCGAGCGGCGTTGCCTGGTAGCTGGCGGTAATCGCGACCTGCGCACCGGCGCGGAAATAGTCGAGATGCACATCGCGGATCAGTTCCGGCGCTTCCATCAGCACTTTCGCAGACCAGAGGTTATCGGCAAGGTTACAGCCGCGCGCTTCAAGCTCCGTTGCCATCGCGCCGTCGAGCACAATAAAGGGCTGCTTCTCCAGCAGCGCGGTCAGGGGATTAGGGCGCGACATGTTCACTCTCCTTCGCTTTTTCATGATGGGTCAGCCAGTAAGCACCATAGCACAGGGCCACAAATGGCAGCCCGCAGTAGAGCGCAATGCGCTGATCGGGATCGAACGCCAGGCCGACACACGCCAGC